>Ga0163199_1001757_pt1 | contig 13396 bp, 10 predicted proteins | sample PL_2010_150m_FD_113537 | JGI IMG/M metagenome (GOLD analysis project Ga0163199, IMG submission 113537) | Freshwater microbial communities from Powell Lake, British Columbia, Canada to study Microbial Dark Matter (Phase II) - PL_2010_150m | ecosystem: Environmental > Aquatic > Freshwater > Lake ... | reverse complement strand
GGACGCCGGCGAAAGGCGTTCGCGAACGCCAACCGCCACACCATCCAGAGCGCCTCCCAAACGATACGACGCGAAATTTTCGACACCCCGACGCGCCGATCCGTGAACGTGATCGGAATCTCCACCAGCCGAAAGCCTGCCATCCAGCAGCGGTAGTTCATTTCGATTTGGAAACCATAGCCTTCCGAATGGACTTTGTCCAAGTCGAGCGTCGCCAGCACCTCGCGCCGGAACAGCTTGAACCCGCCGGTCGGGTCGCACACCGGCATGCCCGTGATCAGCCGCACATACAGCGACGCGCCGTAGCTGAGCAGCAGCCGCCGCATCGGCCAGTCCACCACCCGCACGCCGTTCTTGTAACGCGAGCCGATCACCACGTCCGCGTCCTTCGCCGCTGCCAGAAACGCCGGCAGCGCGGCCGGATCGTGGCTGAAGTCGCAGTCCATCTCCATCACCGCCTCGTAGCCGCGCTCCAGCGCCCAGCGGAAACCGGCGATGTAAGCCGTGCCAAGGCCGAGTTTGCCGGCGCGGTGCAGCACGTGGACGCGCGGCTGGTTCGCCGCGATCCCGTCCGCCAGCCGGCCCGTGCCGTCGGGCGAGTTGTCGTCCACGATCAACAGCTCCAACTCCGGCGCGGCGGCCAGCACCGCCTCCACCAGCCGCGGCAGGTTCTCCGATTCGTTGTAAGTGGGAACAATGACCAGTGTTTTCACGACAGGTTCGCCAAAAACGTTTCCATCGCCGCCGCGCAACGCTCCACCTGCGACACCGATGTGAACTCGTCGCGCGTGTGCGCCTGCGCGATGCTGCCCGCGCCGAACGCCACCGCCGGCACGCCGTGCCGCGCGAAGATTGCCCCGTCCGAAAACCACGGCGCGCCCACGCACCGCCCGCCGCTGGCCGCCGCGAGTTGCACGACGATCGGATGACTCGCCGGCGTGTCCAGCCCGGTGTTGTCGTTGAGCACTTCGATTTCAACAGGACCGAATTTCGCCCGCAACTGCCGCAGGAACTTCACATGATTGTCGCCCGGCAGCGTGCGGTGGTCCACTTCGATCTCGCAGCGGTGCGGCACGATGTTCACCTTCGAGCCGCCGCGGATCGTGCCGACGTTGATCGTCGCGCGGCCGAGCACCGGATGCCGCCGCGTCAACCGCACCGCGTAATCGCGTTCGAGCCACTCCACAATCCGGCTCATCTTGTAGATGGCGTTGTCACCGCGCTCCGGCGTCGCCCCGTGGCAGGAACGGCCACTTGTGGCGATGCGCAGCCAGAGCGCGCCCTTGTGCGCGTTGACAATGTCCAGTTCCGTCGGCTCGCCCGCGATGGCGAAGTCGAGCCGGCCAAGCAGCTTCGATTTCCCGCGGCGCATCAGGTGTTTTACACCGTCGTTGCCGCTCTCCTCGCCCATCAGGCCGGTGAAGTAGATGTCGTTGTCGCGGCTGGCTGCGCGCGATTCCGCCAGCCGCTTCATCGCCCAGAGAAACGCCGCCAGGTTCGCCTTCGTGTCCGACGCGCCGCGCCCGTAGAGCCGGCCGCCGCGCACCACCGGGTCGAATGGCTTGATGGTCATGCCGCGCACGCTCACCGTGTCCGTATGCGGCCCCAACGCCACTGCCCGCCGCGCCCGGCCCCGCGCCGCCAGCTTGCCGATCACATTCGGCCGGCCCGGCTCGACGTATTGCAGTTCCACGTCCGCGCCCATCCGCCGCAGAAAGCCGGCGATGAACTTCGCGATCTGCTCCTCGCCCGTCCGGTCGGTGCCGGGGTCGCCCTGCGGGCTGACGCTCGGGATGGCGACGAGGTCGCGCAGCAGTTGGATGACGCCGGAGTGTTTCATGATGGCCGTTGGAACCATTCGACAAATTTGCCGATGCCTTGCTCGATTTTTGTTTTCGGATCGTAGCCGAGCATCCGGCGCGCTTTCGACACGTCGGCGAACGTCACCGGCACGTCGCCCGGCTGCTCCGGCCGGCGCTCGATGACCGCCTTCCTGCCGAGCGCGCGCTCGATCAGCTCGATCAGGTAACGCAGCTCGACCGTGTTGCTGTTGCCAAGGTTGAAAATCTCATAGCCGAACGCGCCGCGCACGCACGTCATGATGCCCTCGACGATGTCGTCAATGAAAGTGTAATCGCGCCGCGTCGAGCCGTCGCCGAACATCTCGATCGGTTTGCCGGCGGCGATGAGCCGCGCGAACTTGTGGATCGCCAGGTCCGGCCGCTGCGCCGGGCCATAGACGGTGAAGAACCGCAGGCAGGTCATGTCCATGCCGTGGAGGTGATGATAGGTGTGACAGAGCGCCTCGCCCGCGAGCTTGGTGGCGGCATAGGGCGAGATTGGTTTGAAGATCGGGTCGCTCTCGCTGAACGGAATCTTCGAGTTGATCCCATAAACCGACGACGACGACGCGAAGACGATCTTCTTGATGCCGGCGGCCCGCGCGCACTCCAGCAGGTTCATCGTGCCGATGACGTTGGTCTGCGCGTAGAGCAGCGGCTGCTCGATGCTCGGCCGCACGCCGGCCCGCGCCGCAAGATGAACGATGCCGTCAAACTTCTCCGCCGCAAAGACGCGGTCCATCGCCGCCTTGTCCACGATGTCGGCGTTGTGGAGCTTGACGCGGCCAGCCGCCTGGACACGCGCTAGGTTGCGCTGCTTGATCACCGGATCGTAGAAATCGTTGAAGTCATCCACGATGACCACGCGATGCCTGTCCCGCAGCAATCGTTCCGAGACGTGGGAGCCGATGAACCCCGCGCCGCCAGTGACCAAGAAATTCATGCCATCCACCGTATCAAACGGCCCCGGTGATGGCAAGGGAGGCAGGAATCGGGTAGTGTCCTAATTTGAATTACGGAGCTGGCTCAGAATTGATGTAATACCACATAGAAGTGTGGTGTCTTTAGCACGGATGGGCACAGCATAATGAGACGAATGAAGTTTCGTAACGGGCCATTTTGGGCTTGCGGGGAAGGGTCTGGGATGTAATTTTGGGCGCAGCGCAGGAGTCGAGGTTATGGACAGCTTACTTCAAAACGAGTTCAATTATTACTTGAGCCATCAAACAGAATTGGTGGCGAAGTATAATGGCAAATTCATTGTCATCAAAGGCACCGATGTTATCGGAGCTTATAGCTCAGAATTCGAGGCCATTTCCGAAACGCGCAAGACACATGCGCTTGGCACGTTTTTGGTGCAAAAGTGTGAGCCGGGAGACCGGGGCTATACACAAACTTTCCATTCACGAGTAGTATTTGCATAACGCAAGGACTGCTAAGTGAGGCCAAGTAGTTTTACGCTCAAATCTAATGGTGGGTTGTTGCGCGTCCTTCAAACGAAGGTTCATATCTCGGAGGCATTTGATCCCGCTAATGTGCCCGGAGTAATGCCGAAAATGCAGGAATTTGTGGCGATATGGGACACGGGGGCCACAGCTACAGTTATTACACAAAAGGTTGTAGATGCTTGCGGCTTAAAACCAACAGGCGTGACTTTAGTTCAGACGGCAAACGGCCAGCGTTCATGTAATGTTTATTTTGTAAATATTGGTTTGCCAAACCAAGTTGGGTTCCAAATGGTGCGCGTCACATGCGGCGACATATTAGGAACAGATGTGCTCATTGGCATGGATATAATCACGACGGGTGATTTTGTCTTAACTCACAAGAATGGCACCACCGTATTTTCATTCCGCGTCCCATCATTAGACTGTATTGATTATGTGGAACAGTGGAAGGCCGCAAAAGTGGCGAATAACATTTCAAACGGCCCGCCTCCGGCCAGAAATCGTCCATGTCCTTGCGGCAGTGGTAAGAAGTATAAACACTGCCACGGCGCTGGAACTCCGCCAGTGCTTAGAGCGAATCACGCTTCGTTCATACCCGTAACTCAACTCCCGTCCTGATTCAAATTAGGACACTACCAGGAATCGCGCCGATGCGCCGGCGGCCTACGCCTTCGGCACAATCGCGCCGTGCTCGGCCAGCACGCGGTGGATGTCCCGCAGCGGCACCTGCGACGGAGTCGTTCCTGCGCGTGCTGCCAGCGCGGCGGTCGCGCCCGCGGCCTGGCCCATCGCCATGCACGAGGCTTGCACGCGCAACGCCGAGTTTGCCAACCGGTCGCTGCTCAGGCAACGGCCGGCGGCCATCAGGTTCTTGCTGCCCCTCGGGATCAGCGCGCCGCGCGGGATCGTCGGCACGACGCCTTCCTTGAGCGGCTCCGGTTTCACGCCGTGCTCGACGTGGAGGTCAATCGGATAGAACGAATACGCCAGCGCATCATCGAAGACGCGGCCCGTGACGTAGTCCTTCACCGTCACGGTCGTCTCGCCGGCGATGCGGAACGTCTCGCGCACGCCGGTCTCCGGCTGAAGCCGCTCGATGTGGAGCGCGCCGAACTCCGGCTGCTGTTTCAGGAAACGCATCACGCGCAGCAGCGACTGCCGGCCGCGGACGTTGGTGGCGGTGTGCGTCTCGGACGTGGACGAGTCGGCCCCGGGCACGTGCATCGCGTTTTCGCCGCCGTTGCGCAGAAAGCCGGCGATACCGCCGGTGATGTCTGTCGGTTGGAGCGCGCCAGATCTCACTGCGGCTGTCACCTTCGTTTGGAGCGCGTTCATGTCGAGCGTGGCGACATCGCAGCCAGCGAGCCGGTAGATGAGAGTGCCGGGCTGCGTGGTTTTCTCGCGCTGCCGTGGCAAGCCGATCATGCCGACTACCGCCGCGTTGCCGGTGCAATCCACCAGTTGCTTCGCCGCGACCTCCACGCTCGTGCCTTTGCCGGCAAGCCGGATTTTCCAGCCGTCGGCCGTCTGCTCGACAGCGGCGGGAAACTCGTAGTAGCGGAGTTGAACGCCAGCCTTCACGCACGCTTCCTCGGCGAGCGCGGCGTAGAGCGCGCCGCAGAGACGGACTTGGTGCTTCCAGTGTTGCCTGCCGGTGGGCTTCGTGAAATCGGGAAGGTTGTCGCCGTTGAGTTCGACGGCGCTCGTCACCAGTTCCCAACCGATGCCGGCGATGACCTGTTTGCCCCACGCATGGAACAGGCCGGGAAAATCCACGCCCGCCACCGTTGTCGTGCCGCCAAGCTGGCTGCCGGCTTCGACGAGAATCGTCCGCGCGCCGAGCCGCCCTGCCTGGATGGCTGCAATGGTCCCCGCCGTGCCGCCGCCGATGACCAACACGTCTGCCGCCAGTTGCCGGGGATTTTCCGCCTCGGCGGTCGCCACGAGAGCGCTGCCCGCCGACGTCGCGCCCAGACTCGTGAGAAATACGCGCCGGTTCAAAGGCTGGCCTCCTTTTTGTTCAGCAGCCGCTTCATCTGCGCCACGGCGTCCGCGTGTTTCGGATCGGCGGCAAGGTTCTTCATTTCGCCGGAATCGTTGTCGTGGTCGTAGAGTTCGACGCCGGCGCGGCCTTCATCCCACTCGGTGTAGCGCCAGCGCTCCGTGCGCACGCTGCGGCCCATGATGGGTTTGGCTTTGCTTTTCCGTTTCTTTTGTTCGGGCGTCACGACGGTGGCCACATTCGCGCCGCGCGTGACTTGGGAGAAGGCGGCGTGGCGCCATTCGGCCTTGGGATTCTCAACGAGCGGGCGCAGGCTGTGGCCCTCGGTCTTCTTGTCGGCGGCGATGCCGCACACGTCCGCGAGCGTCTTGTGCAGCGAGACGAGTTCGACGGGCTTCAGGCAGGTCGTGCCGTTGGCCTTGTTGCCCGGCACGGAGATGATGAGCGGCACGCGCGCGGATTCCTCGAAGATGCTCATCTTCTGCCAGAGATTCTTTTCGCCGAGGTGATAGCCGTGGTCGCTGTGGAAAACGACAACGGTCTTGTCGGTAAGCTCAAGCCGGTCGAGCGCCTTCAGGAGTTTGCCGGCCTGCGCGTCCATGAAACTCGTGGCGGCGGAATACGCCTGGATGGCCCGGCGGCGAAGGTCGTCGTCCATCCCAAGCTCCTCTTTCTTCTGGATAGCGAGGGCGGCGGCGGGGAACAACTCCGCGAGGTTGGCGGGAATCACCGGCAGTCTGATTCCGCCCGGCGGATACATCGCGAACCACGGCTTCGGCGCGACGTAAGGTGTGTGCGGCCGGTAGAAGCCCACGGCGAGGTAAAAGGGTTTGCCGCTCTTCGCACAGGTTTCGAGCATCCCAACCGCCGACGCGGCGCCTTTGCCGTCGGTCTGTTCCTCGTCGGTGCCGTCCGCTGCGAGCCAACTCAAGCGTCCGCCTAGTTCGTTGAGCGCCGTGGCCTTGACAGTGGTCGTGCGCGTCTCGCCGGGAGTGAGTTGGATGCGCTCGATCATCGTGAAGTCATCCACATCGCGGCCCTTGGGATTGACGACCTTTTCCCACGACGACGGGTCATCGAGACCGTCGGTGCCGATCTGCGTGGGCACGCCGTAGTGATAGAGCTTGCCGACGCGTGCGACGCTGTAGCCGGCCTTCTTGAAACTCTGCGGGAGGCTCACCGCGTCCGGCACGTTCTCCCGGAACTGCGTGCGGTTCTCATAGACCTTCGTCGTGTCCGGCCTCAGCCCGGTCATGAACGACGCGCGCGACGGATTGCAGAGCGGGAACTGGCAATACGCGCGGTCGAACTTCACCCCGCGCGCGGCGAGCCGGTCAATGTTCGGCGACTTCACCATCGGGTCGCCGTAACAGCCAAGCCGCGCACACAGGTCGTCGGAGACGATGTGAAGGACGTTGAGTTTGGGGTTGTCGGCGTTGGCGATGAAAGCGCACGCACAGAGCGCGACCAAGAACCGGCATGCCCAGCGATGGGGCGCAACGTATTTGGCGGGAATCATGTCAATCATACTCATTTCCTTATCAGGCGTTTGGCGTAGTAGGGATACTTGTCGAACACGTCGGTATCGCCCGCGGCGCGTGGGTCGGCGGTGTCTTTCATCCATCGTTCAAGCCGGGCGCGGAGTTGCTTCTTCGCGTCGGCGTATTCCGCGAGGTCGGCCACGTTGACAATCTGATGGGGGTTTTTGGCGAGATCGTAGAGTTCCTCCGCCGGACGCTTCGCGAAGTTCAGTTGATAGAACTCCTTCATCGTCGGCTCGTCCTTGCGCGCGAGGATCAACTCCTTCGTCGGCGAGCCGTCCACGTCGCCATAAGGCCCGACCGACCAGTAAAGTTCCGGATCGCCCGCGGCCCAGCGATCTGGGCGCAGGTTGCGGATGTAGAGGAACTGCTTGGTGCGGACGGCGCGCATCGGATAGCCGAGATCACCGCGCCGGACGTTGGCGTGGCGCTCGCGTTCCATGAACATCACGTCGCGGCCGGCTTGCGCCTCGCCTCGCAACAGGCCGACGAAACTGCGCCCCGTCATCTCCGGCAACGTCTTCAGCCCGGCGATTTCCAGAAACGTTGGCGCGATGTCCGTCAGATCCACGAAATCATCCACGCGCCGGCCCGGTTTCACCACGCCCGGCCAGCGGATGGCCAGTGGCACGCGCGTTCCGGAGTCGTAGCAGTTGGCCAGCCCGTGCGGGAACTGCCAGCCGTTGTCGCTGCCGGCCACGACCACCGTGTGTGGCGTCCGGCCCGCGTCCTCAATCAGGCGCAACGCCTCGCCGAGCACCGCATCGAATCGCTGCGCGGCCTCGTAGTAGTCGAGGATGTCGCTGCGCACTTCGGGCGCGTCGGGCAGATGCGCCGGCAGGCGCACCGCATCGAGTTTCATGCCTGCGGCGACGCCGGCGCCAGCTTTGATTTTGTTCCGCGCGGTATCCGTGTTGCCGAGCCAGAAGCAGAACGGCCGCCCCGGCGGCACGGACTTGAGGAACTCTGCGAAGTTTTTGAACTGCGGTCCCGCCGGGTTGCGATCGCGACCGCCGGCCTTGTAGTCGCCGGGACTCCAGCCTTTGCCGCAGAACCCGACCGCGTAACCAGCCGCCTCGATCAGGTCGGGATAAACAGCGAACTTCTTCGGCAAGTGGCTCCAAAGATTGGCACCGTCTTCCAGCCGATGCGCCGCTTGGCCGGTAAGCATTGCGTTGCGCGTCGGCGTGCAGGACGGCACCGGGCAGAACGCGTGTGTGAAGAGCACGCCCTCGCGCGCGACGCGGTCGAAATTCGGCGTCTTGACGACCGGGTCGCCGTAGGCGCTCGCGTGCGGCCAGCCCCAGTTGTCGCCGAGCACGAGCAGGATGTTGGGGCGCTGCGCCGCCAGCACGGTGGGAGACTGAACAACCAGCATGGCGACGGCGATGCTGAGGAGTGCGGAGATGTTCACGGGGGCGTGAGCACTTGCGGTTTCGGGTTCTCCACGCGCCCAGCGGGACGCTGGCCTTTGCCTTCGCGACCGAGGTCGCCGAGGTCTTCGCGGGCTTTGTCGGCCAGTGTGGTCAGACGGGCGACGATGTCAGGATGCTCTGCGGAAACTTCCTTCGTCTCGCTGATGTCGTTGCGCACGTCGTAGAGCGCTGCGGGAACCTTATCCTGATTTCGCCGCAGGCTCATGAACTTGTTCTCCAACGGCAGGTAGAGTTTCCACGGGCCGGCGCGCACAGCCTGTAACTGGTCCATCTTGTAGTAGAAGAAGCCGACCTCGTCGTAGCGCGACTTCGCGCCCGGCTCGCCGAAGAGCAGCGGCCGGATGTCGTGGCCATCAATGATGCGGTCCTTCGGCGGCTCTCCGCCCGCCAGCTTCGCGAACGTCGGCAGCCAGTCCATCATCGCGCAGAGTTCATCACACACCTTGCCGGCGGGAACCTTTCCGGGCCAGCGCACGACGCACGGCATTCGCATCGCACCCTCAGAGGTGTCGTAGCCCCAGCCTTTGAGTGGCGCATTGCTGCCTTGCGGCGGGTTGCGCCGCACCGCGCCGTTGTCGGAGGTCCAGACCACGAGCGTCTTGTCGTCGAGGCCGAGCTTCTTGAGCGCGGCGAGAATCTCGCCTGTGGACCAGTCGAGTTCCTCGACGCTGTCACCATAAGGGCCGTTCTTGGACTTGCCCTGAAATGCCGGGCTGGCAAACGGCCGCGCCGTGCTGCCCGGCATCGCGTGCGGCAGGTAAAGGAAAAACGGCCGATCCTTGTTCTCGGTGACGAAGCGGATGGTTTCCTCCGTGTATCGTTTGGTCAGGTAATCGCGGTCCACGGGCGCCTCGATGACCTTCTCGTCGCGCATCAGCGGCAGCGGCGGCCAATTCGGGAAGTTCTTCGACGGCGTCTGGTCGTCGCTGTAGGGAATGCCGAGGTAGCGGTCGAAACCGTGCTTCGTCGGCAGGAACGGCGCTTGGTCGCCGAGATGCCACTTGCCGATGCACATCGTGATGTAGCCGCAGCCTTTGAGCAGCTTCGCGATGGTGACCTCGTTCGGATGCAGTCCCTTCGTATCCATCGGCCTCAGCACGGCCAGCCCGGCGCCGCTGAGTTGCATGTTGACGCGCCGCGGATAACAACCGGTCATCAACGTGGCGCGCGACGGCGTGCAGACGCCGCTGGCGCAATAGAAGCTGGTCAGGCGCAAGCCTTCGGCCGCCATGCGATCCACGTGCGGCGTGCGGTGGAGCTTCGAGCCGTAACAGCCGAGGTCGCCGTAGCCGAGGTTGTCCACGAAGATGAAGATGATGTTGGGTTTGCCGCCAACACTCTCCGCTGCGCAGTTGGTCGCGGATACAAACGCCAACACCACCAACGTGAACAGAAACCGCCAAGTTTTCATTTTGCCTTTTCCTCGTCGAGCGCCGGGAACGGGAACACCGACGACGGCGTGTGTTGCTCACGCATGATCCGCTCCAGCTTCGCGACGATGTCCGGATGTTGCGCGGCGACATCCCTGGTCTCGGCGATGTCGTCCTTCAGGTTGTAAAGCTCGATGCTCACGTTCGACTCGACCTTCTTGCCTTTGCCGCGCGGCAGCAGGTTCTGACGGACAGCCTTCCAATCCCCGACGCGCAGACACTGCTGGCCGCCGTAGGCGGGGAACTCGCGGTAGAGGAATGGCCGCGGCTCCTGCTTGTTGCCGAGCAGCGTCCGCGCGAAGCTGATGCCGTCCACGTTCTTCGGCGTCGTGTCCTTCGCGCCCGCCAACTCTGTGAACGTCGGCAATATGTCTTCAAAGCCAACTACGCGGTCACAGGTCTTGCCGGCGGCGATGCGTCCGCGCCAGCGGACGATGAACGGCTCGCGAAAGCCGCCTTCCCAGAGCGTGCCCTTGCCGTCGCGCAGCCCGCCGGCGGAGTTGAAGAAAGCGGCATCGGTTCCCGCCAGTCCGTTGTGCGTGCCGTTGAGCGGGCCGTTGTCTGAGCTGAAAAGGAAGATGGTGTTGTCATCGAGGCCGAATTCCTTCACGAGATCCATCATGCGGCCGATCTCGCGGTCCATGCGGGTGATCATCGCCGCGTAGGCGGCGCGCGGCGCGAAGTGCGGCAGGTAACCGCGCCCGCCGGCGTAGGGCGGGTCGGGCCACTTGCCGAGATATTCGGCGAGCGAGTCCTCGGGCACTTGCAACGCGAGATGCGGCACCGTCGTCGGGAAGAACAGGAAGAACGGCCGATCCTTGTTGTCGCGGATGAACCGCCGCGCCTGCTCGGCGATGAGGTCGGCGGAGTATTGCTTGCCGGTGAACTGTTTGTAGCTCGCCGGATTGTTCGGGTCCGCGCCGGCGGGAAGTTTGTTCGCGTGCGCGTCAATCTCCGGGTTGTCGAGCGTGACCTGGCGGTCGTTGTCCCAGAGCGTGGTCGGGTAGAAGTTGTGCGCCTTGCCCTGGCAGTTGTAGCCGTAGAAACGGTCGAGGCCCTGCTTGAGCGGGTCGCCGCTGCTGCCGAACGGGCCGAGTCCCCACTTGCCGAATGCGCCGGTGGCGTAGCCCTGCGCCTTCAGCAGTTCCGGGATCGTGATCGTCTCGGCAGGAATCGGCTCCTGACCTTCCGGCTTCACGCTCTTGTTGTTGCGGATGTAAGCATGGCCGGGATGCAGGCCGGTCATCAGCACGCACCGCGATGGCGCGCAGACGGCGTTGCCGGCGTAGGCTTGCGTGAACCGCATGCCCTCGGCGGCCATGCGGTCGAGGTTCGGCGTGCGGATTTTTTTCTGGCCATAACAGCCGAGGTCGCCGTAACCGAGGTCGTCGGCGATGAGGAGGATGATGTTCGGTTTGCGCTCGGCGGCAGAGGAGGGAGTGACGATGCTGACCAGCGCCAGCAGCGCCCCGGTGAGGATCAGTGGCAGCTTCATGGTTGTCTTTCTACCCGAAACGCGGTGTGCGTATCAATTCCGCCTTTCGCTATTCCCGCGATGGCCGCGCGCCTTTCCATCCGGCTTTCATCTGCGCACCGAGTCCAGCGATGACCTTCGCGTGCTCCGGCTTGTCAGCGACGTTCTCGTTCTCCTGCGGGTCGGTCTGGTGGTCGTAGAGTTCGCGCGCGACGATCTCGCCTTTCTTGTCCTTCCATTCGACGTAGCGATAGCGGTCGGTGCGCATCGCGGTGCCGAAGTTGCCGCCTTTCGGATACTGGCTGAACGCGGCCTTCTTCCACGGGCGCTGCGGGTCGTCGAGCAACGGCTTGAAGCTCGTGCCTTCGAGGCCGTCGGTCAGCGGCAGGCCAGCCAGTTCGCAGAGCGACGGATAAATGTCCACGAACTCCACCAGCGCGTCGGTCTTGCGGCCGGCGGCCTTCATGCCGGGCGCGGCGGCCAGCAACGGCGCGCGTGTGGCGCCCTCGTAGTTGTTGTGCTTGCCGCCCCACCAACTGTGCTCGCCCATGTAGTAGCCGTGGTCGCCCCAGAACACGACGATGGTCTTCTCGCGCAAGCCGAGCCGGTCGAGTTCGTCGAGCAGGCGGCCGATGCACGTGTCCACGTAGCTGATCGCGGCGAGATAACCGCGCAGGCATTGGCGGCCAAACTCCGGCGTGATCTTCCGGTCGGCCGGCACCTTGCCATACCAATAGAAATCGTCGCCGGAGGTTGCGGCGAACGGCGGCGCGTTCTTCGGCACGAATTGGTTGGGCGGCAGCGGAATCTCCTCGTCGCGGTAAAGGTCCCAGTATTTCTTCGGCGCGACCCACGGCACGTGCGGGTTGGCGAAGCCGACGGCGAGAAAGAACGGCTGCTGCGGTTTGGCGGCCAGATCGCGCATCGCCGCCAGCGCCTCGCGTGTGTTGTCGCCGTCGAGCAGGTCGTCATCGCCCACGTCGGGCGCCTCGAACGCCGGGCCGGCGTAGTTGGCCGCGCCTCTGCCTTTCGCTGGAAGTTTCTTGCCGGCGGTCTTCGCCTCGCCAACGTATTTGCTCGCCGCAGCCCGACCCTGCGGTCCTTGTCGCGGCGCTTTGGAATGCCACGGCGGCACGCTCCACGAAAGCGGATCGTCAATGCCGACATGATAGACCTTGCCGAGACTGCGCGTGAAGTAACCGTGGTTCTTGAACTGCTGCGGCAGCGTGACGATGTCCGGCATCGTCTCGCGCAGGAACGGCCCGATGCTGTGGATTCGCGTCGTCTCCGTGTGACGACCGCTGAGCAGCGAGATGCGCGACGGCGAGCAAAGCGCCTGCTGGCAGAAGGCGCGCTCGAACACCATCCCGCGTGCGGCGAGCTTGTCGAGGTTGGGCGATTTCACCAGCTTGTCGCCGTAGCAGCCAAGCTGCGGCCTCATGTCGTCGGAGACAAGGAAGAGGACGTTGAGCTTCTCGGCGGCACAGAGCCAGTTCGCTGCAAACAGTCCCGCCAGCAAGAGCGTCTTGAATCCGTGTTTCATTTCTTCCTCTTCTTTCCACCTTTCGGCTGATCCAGCTTCTTCAGTTCCTCGGCCGATGGCAGCGTCCACTTGGCGGGCTTTGGATTGTCCACCGTCAACGGCAGGTCGTCGCCGAATTGGTGCTGGGCTGCCTTCAACTTCGCCAGCATCTGCTCGACGCGGGCGGCCTGCGCGGAATTGTCGGCGAGGTTCTTCATTTCGTCGGGATCATTTTGCAGATCGAAGAGCTGCGTCACGTTGACTTCGGGATACCGGATGATCTTCCACCGTCCGTCGCGCCACGCGCGCTGGAGGTGGCGGTAGGCGAAGAACAGTTCGCTGCGCACGGCCTTCGATTGGCCGGTGATGACCGGCTTGAAGCTGCGGCCGTCAATCCCCGCCGGCATCGGCCCGCCGACGAGGTCGCAGATGGTCGGGTAGATGTCGAGCAGGTAGATGAGCGCGTCGCTGCGGCCTTTCGGGATGCCAGGGCCGGCGAAGATGAGCGGGGCCTTCATACCGGCGTCGTAAAGGTTTTGTTTGCCGAGCAGGCCGTGGCTGCCGACGGCGATGCCTTGGTCGGCGGAAAAAATGACGATGGTGTTATCGAGCTGGCCGAGTTCCTTGAGCGTTTGCAAGATGCGGCCCATATAGCCGTCCATCGCGGTGACGACGGCGTAGTATTCGTGCAGCGTCTGGCGC
>Ga0163199_1001755_pt1 | contig 13424 bp, 8 predicted proteins | sample PL_2010_150m_FD_113537 | JGI IMG/M metagenome (GOLD analysis project Ga0163199, IMG submission 113537) | Freshwater microbial communities from Powell Lake, British Columbia, Canada to study Microbial Dark Matter (Phase II) - PL_2010_150m | ecosystem: Environmental > Aquatic > Freshwater > Lake ... | reverse complement strand
GTTTGCCTCTTCGATCTGCTTCTTATTGATCAGGTTCTGTATCGAGCTCAGGGCATTAAACAGAAAGTGCGGATTCATCCTGGAGCGCACGGCATCCACCTCCAGCTGGGCCATCTTGCGTTTCAGGATCAGCCGCTTTTCCTTGCGTTTCGAGCGGATGCGGAAAATCAGGGGGATAATCAAGGCTCCTACAGATGCTCCACCGAGGGAATACCAGAAGACGGTGAGAGGGATAGTTTTGGTTTTGAAGCGGCTGGGATCAGGCCAGGTCAGGTAGTTGGGAACCAGTCTGGTCCTGAATAATCCGTGATAAGCAATTTTTCCATTTCGATCAATAAAAACCAATCTGGGCGGCAAGGACTCCAGATAGGAGACGATTTCCTTGTTCCGGTCCGAAATTCCCAGCAGGATCACCGTTTTGCTGGCACACTTCCGGGCCAGGCTATCGATTTCTTGCTGGGAGCACTGGTGGGCGCTGAGGATGAAAGTGAACTTGTACGGATATTCTTTTTGGAAGGGCCCGATCCATCGTGACACGAATTCATCCAATTCCCGGTAACTATACAGGTTGAAAAAGCACCAATTCTGTCCTTGGACCTCTTCTGTCGAATGCCGCTTTCCACGGTAATCCAGAAATTTCATATCTGGAACCGGGCTGCCAATCCGCCCTTTTTCAGTCACCTTATAAATAGTAACTAATTCGGTATGGAATTCCGTTCCAGGATATAGGTCGCTGAATCGCTTGTAGATTGCATCGTAGCCTCTGCCGGGAAACGTTCCCAATTCCCTTTCAGCCAGGTGAGCCAAGTACCAGTATAAGTCCCATCCGGTCAGCAAGGCAGTCGAAAGATCAACCTCCCGCTCCTCAGAATATCCGAACAGCTTGAGAAATTGGGTACTCCGGTACGCATCGATAAAATCGCAAATAAACTCCTTATAGGCCTCCGATTTATATCCATCAGGGTTGCCAAGTTCCTTGATGAACCGGGGAAGGCTGTCCATGGGATTTTGCATCTTTTCAGCTGAACCCGACCGGGTGAACTCTTCCAGCTGGTGAGAAAGCAGGGTGTAATGGTTTTCAAAGTCCATATACCGGATGAAATCCGGACTCAAACGCGGTTTCTCCTCGTTGATTTTCCTGATATTATCTCTTGTAGTCTGTATGGATTGCCCTGGATACTGAGGGGGACAGTTTTTCGACAAAGAGTTCAACACAAACTGGTCATTCCGGGATTTGCATTGGAATTCCAGTGATGATGGGTCTTTCAGGTCGATGGAAAAGGAAACAGTGTCACCTGGTTTGATGAATATTTTTAACCTGATTCGGATTGACCGGTGAAACCCAAAGATAGACTACGGGCTTGGTATAATAGATGGCCATAATCCCGGCCGGGATGTCGAGATCGTGGTCCAGTTGAAAGGTTCCATCCGGATTCAGAGTTACAGGAACTAGTTGGTTCATGATCTTCCTGCCGGGTAAGGAAACCATCATCTTGTTATCGCCGGCATTCCGGATGGTTCCGCTGACCAGCACATGCCCACCGGGGATCGCTGCCAGGTTGGAATTCACGATGGAGATGGACAAAAGCCTAAATGAGAGAGATTCATTGATCATGGTCAACTCCTGTATCAGGTTCTCTGGCGGAAATCCGGTATATTGGATGGCGGTGGGCCTACCCCGGTTTTTATTCCAGGTCAGAACCAAGGGGTTACTCCGTACACCCATGAAGGGTGCCGTATAGACTTCATTATTCTTCCGGAATTCATAGGTCCGCATCAATTGGATTTCATTTACACTGTCCGGACTGAGCGGCCCTGGATTCCAAAGGTTTATACTGGATACCTTCTTTTTCCCTGAAACAAGGGAGACCGTATCGCCGGTGGGTCCGTTCAGGATGGGAAAGAACTCGTTTATTAGCAGTACATAAAAATCCCGGCTGAACTTGACCTTGTATGTTTGGTAGTTTAATTCTCGGATTCCGGGATACTTGATTGCCAATTGCTCCAAAGCTGGCAGAAGGGAATCCACCCCCTGCATGTCCAGAATCTTTCCGGATTCATCCATTCTTAAACGGATGGGATTGTTGATCTGAATCGAGTAAATCTTATTGAGGAGGGTTACATTTTTTGCCCAAACGGCATTGGTTTCCACCGCATTCTCAAATCCGGATATCCAGATACCGTTGGAATAGATCCCCCGGAGATGAAAGGTGAGCCAGAAGTGTCCGGCTGCGACGCTGTCCACCGTAAAACGATGTTTATAAAGTATCTTTTCGAAAGGATTATCCTCGGGGTAAGTAACCTTATTCGTAACAATGTAGTCATAATCCAGAATTTCCCCTTGTCGGAATGAATACTTAAGACTCTGTCCCGAAGCATTGAAATTCAGTGTCCAGAGTAACACAGTAATCCCAATCACCAACCCCCGATAACTGACAACCGAAAACCGAAAACCGACAACTGATAACTTCTTCATTTTCTCCGCCTTTTATTTGGCAGTTTAAAGATAGGTCAGGGAGAATCAGCGGGTACGGGTGAATGAGCGGTTGGTGGGGGTGGATTAGTATTTGGGAGTCTTATCTCATTTCTTGAGTGTTGGAGGTTTTTGAAGTAAGAATGTTGAGATTCGAATTTGGAGTTCCGAATGCCGAATTATAAGATTCAAGTATTTGTGAAGTAGGGCTTTATAACTTTTAGGTAACTTGAATCTCCCACCTCGGAATTCTGAATTCTGAATTCGAATCTCTGGCTTTAAACTTCTCCTTCAAAAAGCCAAGATTTCCCTGAATGTTGACAGTTGCTCCCACACCCACACCCACACTCACACCCACTTTCATTCACCCCCGGAGCCTTGTCATCCCCGCGAAGGCGGGGATCCCGTGACGCTGCACTGAGACTCCTGAAGGCAGCCCCTGCTTAATGCCGCGGTCAGCAACGGGGTCCCCGCCTTCGCGGGGATGACACTTCTCCGGGGGAAAGTTAGTGCAGGCTCTCAAGGGCATTCGCGGTCAGCAACGGGGTCCCCGCCTGCGCGGGGATGACATTGCTCCGTGGGGATTCCCGTTATGAGTCCGGATATGATAATGAAGTTAGAATAAGAACTCTGAATTGGAATCTCAGACTTTAAACTTCGCCTTCAAAAATGCAAGGAATGAGCATCCGAACTTGTCTGTAAACCTTAAAAATTCTACCTTCGAAGATTAAACCAGAACTATAATATAAACTTTTCTGATATGAAAGATAGACAGACATTCGACCGGAGGAAATTCCTGAAAGCGGGATTGGCAGGAGCTGCAGCTTTCACGATTATTCCTCGTCATGTGCTTGGCGGACAGGGTTATACTGCCCCAAGCGATCGACTGACGAAGGGGATCATTGGTGTTGGAGGCATGGGCCGCGGGCATATTGATTATGAAGGACGGCTGCTGGCCGTATGCGATGTTGACCGTAAGCACATGGAAGAGGCAATCAAGCAGGCCGGCCCGGGAGTGCAGGGTTATCACGATTTCCGTGAACTGCTCGCCAGGCCCGATATTGATGTGGTCCATATTGCCACTCCGCCGCACTGGCACGCATTGATGGCCATGGCCGCCGCTGAGGCCGGTAAGGATATTTGGTGCGAAAAACCCATGACCCGCACGATCGGCGAAGGAATCAAAGTAGTGGAGGCGGTTAATCGGCACGGCCGGATGTTCCGGTTGAATACCTGGTTCCGCTTCAAGGATACTTTTTATGGTTTAGGAACTGATGTTAAACCGCTCAAAAAGATGATCGATAGTGGGATACTGGGTTGGCCGCTGAAAGTTACCGTTAGCGGAATCACCGGCTACGACTGGAAATTCTACTGGAGCGGCAAAACTAACCTCAAACCGATGCCGGTTCCTGAAGAGCTGGATTATGATATGTGGTTAGGGCCGGCCCCTTACAAACCCTACAATCCCGAACGCGTACATACCGTTTTCCGCGGATACTGGGATTATGACGGCGGCGGGCTCGGCGATATGGGCCAGCACTACCTCGATCCGGTTCAGTATATGCTGGGCAAGGACGATACCAGCCCGGTTCTGGTGGAAGTTGACGCTCCCCAGCAACATCCGGATGCTGTTGGCTCCTGGAGAAGAATCGAATATTCCTATGCCGATGGCTGCAAGATCATCCTCGACGGCGAAAACCGCGATAAAAATGCAGCCTATATTGAAGGTCCGCATGGTAAGATCTACAAAGGATTCCGTTCGGATATTCCAAACCTTCAGAGTTTTATCGAAACTTTGCCCGATCCTGAGCCTCAGATCATGACCTTCAGCGATTCGGTGAAAACCCGGACCAAGTTTGCCCTGAACGAAATGAACGGCCACCGTTCCAGCACAATCGTCAATATGGGGGTCGTTGCGGTGCGATTAGGACGGTCACTGAAATATGATCCCGTGAAACAGGAGTTCATCGACGACGAAGGAGCTAACCGGATGATCAATCAACCGATGCGGAGCCCATGGGCAATTTGACCTCCCCCAACCCCCTCCTTAGGAAGGAGGGGGCAAGAAAACCAACGATTAAACCATTAACAATGAGAGCAATAAAATATATTACGATAATTATCGCCTGCGTGCTGGGTTCAGCTTTGCGGGCGCAGGACGTTCGGCTGTTGTCGACCAAAGTGGCTGATATTCTCGCGCAGATGCCGGCGAAGGATCTGGTTCAGCGGGATAAAGTGGTTCAAAGTATGATCGGACTCGGGGAGCCGGGGATTGCTGAGTTTACGAAACTGATTGTTCCGGCTGGCACCGGTGATGACACCAATGCCCGTTTTGCCCTGAACGCCCTGGCTATGGTGCTTGGCGATGGCAACAGGGAAGCCGATCGTAAAATGGTTTCCGATGCTTTTGTGAAAGCTTTGGACAAAGCCACCGATCCGGATGTGAAATCGTTCTTCCTCTATCATCTGAAATTTTTTGCGAAAGAGGAAGCTATTGAATCAGTCAGTAAGTATTTATCAGACCCTCAGCTGGTTGAGTTTGCCGCTGCTGTTCTGGTCAATATGAAGAACCATCCCGCCATGCATGCTTTAAAAATCGCTCTGCCCGATATGAAAGGCAAGAGCCAGATGGTCGTAGTCAAAGGGTTGGGCGATTACGGAGCCTTATGCGCTGAGGCGGATATCCGTGCCCTGGCCGTAACCACCGATTCTAATCTGAAAAAAATGGTATTGTATGCCTTGTCACAGATCGGATCGAAAGAATCGGCCGAGGTGATGGTGAACGCCGCCAAACAGGTCGGTTTTGCCTATGACCCTACCGAAGCAACGCGTTCCCTGGTGAGATATGCCGGTAACCTGGCAAAAAACGGCGAAGTAGTTCCCGCCAAACGGATCAGTAATATGCTCGTAAGAGAGTGTAAGGATGCCGGAAACAACAGTTACGGACTGGCCGGTCTCAGCCTGCTGGTCGATAACTTCGGATACGAAGCCATTGATCTGCTTTTGACCGGAGTGGATAAGCCGGATAAAAAATATCGGGATGCCGTTCTGTACTTGCCCCTATCGATAAAAGACATTGCCGCCGTAAGGAAATGGATGGATAAAGCCAAAGCCGCCAATCCGGAAACTGCAGCTGAAATCATCGGCATGCTGGGAAAAATGGGAAATCCAGTGGTAGTTCCGTTGCTTTATGAAATGAATGACAAGGAAGATCCGGGGATCCGTTCGGCTTCGCTGGCTTCCCTGGTGGCTATCGAAGGAAAATCCGCCCTGCCGGTGATTTTCAGCAATATGAAAAAGGCCGCCGGAACTGAGCTTGAATCGTGCGGCAGCCTGCTGAACACGTTGGTCGGGCCCAACGAGATCGGGAAGGTGGCTTCCGCAGTTGATGAACTGCCGGCAGCTGCCAAGCCGATCCTGATCGACCTGCTTGCCGCCAGAAAAGCTACCGGTCAGTCTGCCCTGATCCGGAAGTACCTGTTCACCGGTGATCCCGCTGTCACCAATGCCGCATACAAAGCCCTGCCAAATGTCACCAAGCCCGGCGATGAGGTGGTTCTGATCACCATCCTGGAAAATACAAATAATACCGCCGCCGTTGCCCATGTACAGGATGCACTGGTGGCTGCTGTTTCCGGAATTGAAAACCAGTTTGAAAGGACCCGCGTGATCCTGTCGGCATACAGCACAAAAAAGGCCCTTCGTGAGAAACTGCTCGGAGTGATTCCGAGGATTGGCGGCGATGATGCATTGAAACTGATCTCCTCCGAGTTCAATACTCAAAAAGGTGCAGCCAAGGATCAAGCTTTTACCGCGCTGACCAAATGGAAAGATTGGCGCGCCTGCGACCAGCTGTTTGCCATCGCAGCTGCCGGTCCGGATAAGTATAAGGCCGATGCATTCACTGCCTATGTCATCAAAATATCAAAATCCCGTATCAATGCCGATCAGAAGTTGCTTCTGCTGCGCAAGGTGATGGATCTGGCTAAAACTCCGGATCAAAAAAAGGTGGTGATTCAGGGCCTCGATGGTAATCGCACCTTACTGACGCTCGTTTTTGTTGCTAAATATCTGGATGATAGTGATATCCAAAATACCGCATCCAGGGTGGCCATGGGTATTGCCATGCCGTCGTCTGGAACGAAGGAAGGCATGTACGGCGAAACGGTCAGGGAGATCCTGACGAAATGTATTGCCGTGATCAGCGGGGAAGAGAGCGATTATGCCAAGGAAAATATGCACAACTGGCTTGCAGCCATGCCGAAAGATGCCGGTTTTGTTCCGATGTTCAACGGGAAAGATCTTACCGGATGGCAGGGACTGGTGGAAAATCCGGTGGCCCGTGCTAAAATGACCAAGGAAGAACTGGCCCGGAAACAAAAGGCTGTTGATGCAACGATCGGCGAAAGCTGGACGGTTAAGGACGGCATGATCGTATTCAACGGCAAAGGGAATAATCTTTGTTCGGTTAGGCAATACGACGATTTCGAAATGTGGGTCGACTGGCGGATCACCAAGAGCGGTGATAGCGGTATCTATCTCCGCGGATCGCCGCAGGTTCAGATCTGGGATACCAGTCGCATCGATGTGGGTGCCCAGGTAGGATCAGGCGGATTGTACAACAACCAGAAGAACCCTTCGAAACCCACCCAGGTGGCAGATAATCCGGTTAATGACTGGAATACATTCTATATTAAAATGATCGGTGAAAACGTGACTGTAACACTGAACGGGATCACTGTGGTCGATAATGTACCGCTGGAAAATTACTGGGATCGCAGCATTCCGATTTTCCCGAAGGGAGCCATTGAATTGCAGGCCCACGGTACCGATCTGGGATTCCGGGATATTTATGTCAGGGAGATTAAAAGCGAAAGCTATAACCTCACCGTTTCCGAGCAGGCCGAAGGTTTTACATCACTTTTCAATGGCAAGAACCTGGATGGCTGGGTAGGGAACAAGACTGATTATAAGGTGGATAATAGTGAGATTCTGGTTGAGCCAACAGGAGGCAGCGGTTCAGGAAATCTGTATACGGAAAAGGAATACGCTGATTTTGCGTTCCGGTTTGAATTTCAGCTGACCCCGGGTGCCAACAACGGCATAGGGATCCGTGCGCCCCTCGAAGGAGACGCTGCTTACGTTGGGATGGAAATACAGGTGCTCGACAATACTGCGCCTATCTATGCCAACTTGCAGAAATACCAGTACCATGGCTCAGTTTACGGGGTGATCCCGGCACGGCGCGAGTTTCTGAAACCGGTAGGCGAATGGAACGAGGAGGAGATCTGGATGCAGGGCACCCGGATCAAGGTAACCCTCAACGGAACCGTTATTGTGGATGGTGACATTGCCGAAGCCAGCAAGGACGGCACCATCGACCATAACGATCATCCGGGTTTGAAAAACGCGAAAGGTCACGTCGGATTCCTGGGCCATGGGTCGATCCTCCGGTTCCGGAACGTTCGCATAAAGGTCTTATGAATTGATGGGAGGGCACTAAGGCCCTCCCCTACGAGATGTCCCCCGCCAATGCAATATTCTGATTATGAAAAAAAATATCGGTTTATTAGTTCTCGGGGGACTTTTTTTATCCGCTTGCGAGGAGAATCCTGTAATTCAAACGGATGGATTTCAAACCAAACCGGTCATTTATAGTATTATAGATTCTGAGGATTCGGTCCATTTCATCCGGCTCGGCAGATTTTTTTCCGGGGTGACGGATCCCGCAGAGACCGCACGGATCCCTGATTCCATCTATTTCAGATCAGCTAACCTGAAGGTTACATTACTGAGTACACGAGGCACAAAGATTAATGTGCCTGTGGAGAATTTTGTAGTGTCGGACAAGGATTCAGGAATGTTTAATTCAGATAGTTTCGGAGTTTTTCGGTTTGAAAAAAAACTAGTAGTTGGAGAATACCCATTAAAAGCCCTTCTTTATGATTCGGTATTTATTGAGGTGAATTTACCCGGATTGCCCGTGGCGAAATGCTCAACCTCCCTGGTGTGGCCGCCAAGGATCTGGTCGCCCTTTGGAGCGCAGCAATTTATTTATATTTATCCTGACAATCCCATGCGGGTACTTTGGTCAGGGGATGCCTGGAATGAGATTGATGTCAGTTTCAAGATCATGGAACAGTTTCCAGATACTACCGTGACCCAGACTTTTTACATACAGAAAACGAATGATATTCACTGGAATGGCAAGTACTACGAGATTAAGATCCCATATGAGCTGATAGTTCAGATTTTGGATCAAAACCTGAAGGTTCGTTCAGATGTGATTCGCAGATATTTCGGTCCTTTCCGTATCGATATCCTCACCGGAAACCAGGATTTTGATATTTTCATGAAGTTCCGGGAGGGTATCAATGATTTCAACTATAATCCATTTTTCAATGTGGATAATGGTATCGGTATGTTATCCGGAAAATCCTCAACCATTAAAACCGCATTGTATCTGGATCAGGCCTCGCGCCTGAAGTTCGCCGTGGAACCCAGTTTGAGAAAATTCAGGTTTATTGAATATTAGAATGATGACTGACAGCATGCATATCAGGAATGGCCTTTTGCCTGGGGACATCGAAAGGATTGTCCGGTATCATGATGAGTATTATGCTGAACGATACGGGTTTAATCATGATTTCGGCAAATATGTTGAGGGCCCTTTGATTGAGTTGTATGACCGGAATTCACCGAAGGAACGGATCTGGCTGGTGGAGGAGCATGGCGCGTTGAAGGGCTGTATTGCACTCGCCAGAGTTTCAGATGAAGAGGCTCAATTGCGATGGTTCTATGTCGATGAGTCGCTGCGTGGCCGGGGTTATGGGCAGAAATTGATCAACCTGTTGATCGGTTTTGCCGTAGAAAAGAATTATCAAAGGATTATCTTGTGGACGGTTAGCCTGCTCGATGAGGCCCGGAGAGTTTACGAGAGGAATGGGTTCGTGCTGGAAGAGGAGCACAAGACGAAGATTTGGGGCAGTGAGTTGGTGGAGCAGAAGTTTACGAAAAGACTATAAGACGATAAGACAAGAAAACGTATGGGGGTAAAAGGTTATGGAGATTAAAGAATTTATTATCAGGTTATTGGTGGCTATGGCTGCCGGGGCGCTGATCGGGTTGGAGCGGCAGATTCATCATAAAAGTGCCGGCATACGGACGAATGCATTGGTTTCAATGGGATCGTCGATCTTTGTTTTGATTTCCCTGCAGATTACCCAGGAAAAGGGAGGTGATGCAACCCGTATTATCGGTCAGATTGTGACCGGTATCGGATTCCTTGGAGCGGGTGTTATCCTCCATCAGGGAATCAATGTACAGGGACTCACCACCGCTGCTACCATCTGGTGCAGTTCGGGTATCGGCTGCCTGTCTGCAGCCGGTTATTTTGCTGAAGCCGCAATCTCGACGGTAGCTGTAATTTTTATCAATTTTTTTCTGCGCTGGATTGATGACCTGATCAAGAAGCCAGACGACCATGATCAGCAAGCGTGAAACCCCACAAATGAAATCAAGCCGGTCAGAACTCATCATTAACCCCAGACTTCTGTCTGGGGGTAGTCAGAACAATTCTATGGGAAGACTCACCTTAATCCTGATCGCCATCTCCCTGGGTCTTAGCTCATTCGGTCAAAATTCCCGGTTCAAACCTGTGGATTATACCGATTCTGTTTACCGGTTTTCTGTGAAAAAAGTGATCCTTCCTTCTATTTTTATCGGATATGGTTTTGCGGGGTTGATGATCAATCCGATCAAGGATCTGAATCTGAAAATCAGGAGCGAATTTACCAGCAGGGTTATCACAAAATTCCACATCGACAATTATACTCAGTATGCTCCCGCTGGTGCCGTGTACGGATTAAATCTATTGGGAATCAAAGGAAAACATAATTTCCTGGATCGGTCGATCATCCTCGGTACATCAGCGATTGTCATGGGAATATCAGTTACCGGAATTAAACAGCTCACGCATATTCAACGTCCGGATGAATCTTCATTTGATGCCTTACCATCCGGTCATACGGCGACTGCCTTTGCCTGTGCTGAATTTTTAAACCAGGAATATAAGGATAGGTCGGTCTGGTATGGTATCGCAGGATATACGATTGCAGCCGGAACCGGATTTCTGCGGATGTATAATAACCGTCATTGGCTGACGGATGTGGTGGCAGGTGCAGGATTTGGAATCCTCAGCACAAAGATTGCCTATTGGGTTTTTCCGAAAATCAAAAAGCTGTTTTTCAAAGATATACAGATAAGTTTTTCATTGGTCCCCTCGTTTGACCCCCGCTATGGACCGGTTCGATAAGCTATTCAGCTCTTTCAGGGCCTTGCGGGAGAAATTATTTGCCCGGCTGTATTTTGCCCAGGCAGTCAGTTTGCTGGGAGATGCCGTTACCTGGCTTGGCATTGCCCTGCTGGCATTTGAATTCGGAGGGGACCATTCTGCCCGCGTATTGTCGGTGGCCTGAACCCTCAGGATCGCCGCTTTTATCATTTTCGGCCCATATGCCGGGGTAGTGGCGGCTTTTCTGATCCTTGCCATACCCGGTAAATTGATAGCCGCAAATCAAAACCCGGTTGCAACAACTTCGCGGATAAGGGTTTGGAAAGATATTTCCAGGGGAACTCGGTTACTGTTCAGAAACCGCCCCATCCGGTTTGCCGTTATGATTGAAAATATCCCGCTACACGAGCAGGGCAGGGTGTATGGGGCCCATTTTTCGTGGGTTCATCTTTTCTGGGGCATCGGATATATACTGGCCGGTATTACAGGAAATTACTTTCATCCCAGGGAATTCCTGGCCGGAGGCGCCGTCGCTTTACTCCTTTTTGCAGTCGTTTTAATTACTTCGATGTGCAAAACAAAATAAACTTATATTTGTTTATTCGAGTAAAACTAAAGAATCATGTCTTCGCAAAGTGTATTTACCAAGCTTACAGCCATAATAGTTGATGATGAACTTCATGGAAGAGAGAACCTTAAGAAAATCATTGAAAATTATTGTCATGAGATTGAAATTCTGGGATGTGCGGATTCTGTGGTTAGTGCAAAGGAACTTGTAAATGTTCATAAGCCAGATGTAGTGTTCCTCGATATTAATATGCCGGTACTGGACGGGTTTGATTTTCTTGATGAATACGACGATCGGAACTTTATGGTTGTATTCGTCAGCGCTCATGAGGAATTTGGAATCAATGCCGTAAAAGTCGGCGCCGAAGATTATCTTCTTAAACCGGTAAATATTAAGGAGCTTAAGCAGACTGTTAAAAAACTTCTGTCCATAAAAAATAAGAAGATAAAAGTCGGGACTGTTCACGAAACGGATAAATTAGTTCTTCCTGCATCTCACGGTTTTGATGTACTGGTATTTGACGATATAATCCGTCTTGAAGCCGATGGATGTTATACAAAAGTGGTTATTAAAGTCGGAAAGAATAAAATCGTTTCGCACACTTTGAAAGATTTTGAGGATACCCTGCCGAAAGAAAAATTTTTCAGAATTCACAAATCGCATCTGATCAATTTGAAGTATATTAAAGAATATTCAAACCTCAGTGGAAACTTTGTCACAATGACAGACGGCAGCAAGGTTGAGATATCACGGCGGAAAGTTCCGGAATTTATTCAGAAAATAAAAGAAGTGCTAAATGCAGTTTGAATATGTTTAATAAAATATTAATACTTGCTGTAATCAGTTTTCTTCAGTATGTCCAGGTTTATTCGCAGACACCTTCTTATTATCATTACACTTCATCTGACGGCCTGGCTTCTTCCACTGTTTATGAAATCATTCAGGATAGAGACGGTTTTATCTGGTTCGCTACGATAAACGGAATGAGCAAGTTTGACGGAAAACACTTTACTACATTCAGAACGAATGATGGTCTTAATTCGAATTCGATTATATCTCTTGTAGAAGGGAAAAATGGCGAATTGTATATCGGTAATTATGAAAAAGGGGTCAATGTTTTAAGAAATGAGCGGATCGAAAACTATTGCAGTGAGATTGACGGGAAAAGTTTTGCTACATCATTTTTGTTGCTTGTCACTTCGGGAAAAAATGAGCAAAACTTATACGCCTATCGAAGTTGGGGGAACATAAATGTTATGCATGAAAAAATAGCCGGCGGTCGTTTTGATTACAGTATCTCCCTGAATCCTCAACATCTTATTAAATTAGAAAAGTTACCGAACAGAGAAATAATTGTTTTAACTACAAGTGGGTTATTTAATTTTAAAAATGATGACTTTACCAAATTGCACATTAACGGTTTGCCGGATACTACTGTTTATTGTCTTGCTGACGGTGATGACGGCAGTTACTTTATCGGCACAACAGGGATGATCTACAGGGTAAAAAACAATAATGTTGTCAGACGATATAAAATAAATTTATACGCAGATAATAATGATGTAACGGCAATCTTAAGAGATAAAAATAATAATCTTTGGTTTTCGATTATGAACAGAGGTTTCTTTTTAATTCCGGACGGTTCTGATAAAATCGTTGATATCGGAAGTAAAATGGATTTACAGAATACTCTGGTAAATAATTACTTAGAAGATTCTGAAGGTAATATCTGGGTTAGTACATTCGGCAAAGGCGTTTATTGTTTGAATAATCTTTATTTAAAAAGTTACAATGAGAAAGACGGATTGAGTAATAATAATGTTTATTCCATTGTGAAAGAAAAATCTGGTAAACTATTGATTGGCACGTTTAACGGTGTGAATATTTTAGAAAACGGAAAATTTGATCAGGTTAAAAGCAATTCGGGAAAATCTTTGACGGAATATATCTACAAAATAAAAAATATTAATAATAATTTTTATGTCTGCGGCACATTTGGTGTAAATGAAATGATAAATATTTCTTATAATGGGATAAAGCTTAATATGTTCAGTTCGCCATCTTTCTGTAAAACAAGCAATGGACTATAC
>Ga0163199_1001754_pt1 | contig 13429 bp, 13 predicted proteins | sample PL_2010_150m_FD_113537 | JGI IMG/M metagenome (GOLD analysis project Ga0163199, IMG submission 113537) | Freshwater microbial communities from Powell Lake, British Columbia, Canada to study Microbial Dark Matter (Phase II) - PL_2010_150m | ecosystem: Environmental > Aquatic > Freshwater > Lake ... | reverse complement strand
GCTACAGCCGATGCGCAACACGTTCGCCTGCAAATAAGTTTTATTTTGCATTCCTGGTACCAGCTGGCAAAAACGACACGACCTGTCGAAGCGGTGGCGGATCATCCAAACATGGCTTCGATAAATCGAAAGGAAAGCACCATGTTTTGGATATTTGCATTGTTTGTGGGAGCCGCAGCGAGCTTTGCGACGCTCGGGATTTTTTTCGTTCTATTCAAAATCATGAGTCTTGCGTTGATGGCAGCTGGGGTTACAGTTCTTTTGTTGTTGGTCAATCTGGTCTGGCGCAAGATTTCAGAGAAATAATCGTGCAGACTTTTGCAGTTCATTTTTATAGGGAGTTGACTTCATGGCAATGATCAAATGTGGCGAGTGTGGCCGGGACATCTCCGATAAGGCACCAGCCTGTGTCGGCTGCGGTGCACCAGTTGAAGCAGGTAGCTCTGCCAAGGTAGTCGGCGATGTTGATGGCGACGGTAAAGTTGGAATGAGCGATGTGAGAGCAGCTTTGGGAGTACTTGGATCAAAGGCCACCGATCTGGCACAAGTAGCTGCCAAGCAAGGCAAGGAAATGCTCAAGTCGCAATCACAAAAGGATGCCGAAGCAGTCAATGCCATGTCGCAGGGATTTGGTGATGCCAAACCGACGCTATTGTCCGAATCTGACAGGAACTGTTCGGCATTTAAGGCCGCACTTGAGAGCACGATTGACGCCAAGTATGCCGAAATCATGCGTGGCAAAACAGATGTAGATCGCTATTTAACCTACATTGATGGGCAAATTTTGACCGCATCTGTGCGCAATGTATTTAAAGGTACGTTGCGAATCACCCCACCGCAGGTGGAGGCCGCCTGCAACCTGAGCGACGCCATACTTGCGCCATCGAATGAAGAGCGCCAACGGCTGTTGAAAACTGCCGTTGGAACTGGTGGTGGTGTCGCAGGTATTGGCATGGTCATTGCCGGGGTAGCGAGTGCACTTGGATGGGGCGCTGGTGCTCTTGCGAGCGTATCTGCGTTCTTTGTTGGGACATCAATGACAGGCCCAATAGGCTGGATGGTAGGGGGAGTCGCACTTGCAGGCATTGCTGCCTACTTTGCGACCACCAGTGACAAGCACAAGGATACTGATCGCTTTTTGAAGGTTCTCAAAAGCTCATCGGCACGCGCAGTTGATGCGGTTTGGCCAGAGCATGGTGAATCCCTGTTCAACGTGGTGAAGCGTGAACCTTCGGCGTAAGGAATTCGGCGACGCTGGGGATGTAGTCTTTGGTTTAGCGCAGACCGCCAACCCAGACACCGCATCGCTTGCGAGCGATCTTTTGGTGGTGCCAGGGCAAATGGCCTACATGCACATTCCTGCTACGGAATTGCGAAATTTCGTCGATGGGCTGGCTCCGAGTCTGGCGAAAAATCAAATCGCTGACTGCGCGAGCGGCTACGGCCACCGATACATGGCTGGGCATGATTTACTACTGGACGTTCCAGTGACATTCAGCAGCCATGGGGCCAGCGCAGGCGTGAAGCACGCAGGTCACATCATCCTGACGGATTTTCCGACCAAAGCTGGAATTCCGATCCCAGGTTTCTCGCATTCGGGATTAGGGCAGTTGCTTGAACAAGCGGGCATCGCCAAAGGCTGGCTTCAGATTAGCCTTTTTGACACGGGCGTGGGAGTATTTGCGTTTGCGGACGGTGCCACGAATTTAATTCAAGCGTTGCAAGGAAGTCTTCTACTGGATTTCGGCACTGCCTGCCAGACTTTTGGTATGGGAAGTGTTGAGATTGGTTTCGCAGTGGCAAGCCAAAACCCCATGCTACTTGCTGGTGGGGTGCAAAATGTCTTAGCAGGACTCGTCTCAACTTGGCAGACCATAACCGTATATGTGGATCCGCTTGATTTCCTTGGTGCAGGAGGTACTTCTGCACTACTTGGATTTGCTGTGGCGCATGGCCTCGCGGGAGAAAGCCTGACGGATGCAACCTTGACCGCAGTGCGAAGTGGAACAATTGGCGCGCTATTCACGGTCTCGAGCGCCTTTGGCTTTGGAGCACTTGCAGGGTTCGTAGCTTGCCAACTGGGTCGAACATTAGCGCTATCCCACAACCGCGCAGCAAGTGAACGGCTCACCGTTGATCGGCACTCTTACGAATTGCTAATCAAAGAATTGGTTGCAGGTAATCCATTGGTTGGTGAACTCATAGAAAGAGCAATGCCGATTTGGGGCATACCAGAAAAGCATGCGTTGCTAAATGCAAATGTCCCCACTATCGAGGCATTTTTTGATATTTTGTCTCCGGATCCCATGATCCTAGAAACCGGCCACAGAGTTTTGAGTGACGCTACCCGTGAATTGAGTTCTACAGGGTTGAGAATTGAAAATGACCCTGACGAATTATTCGCTATTTATCGCCTTGCTGTGTTGCGTTAGTTTTCATTCCGAACTCTTCAATAGCGCAAAATAACTTATCCGGGCCATAAAAAAGCATTGGATTGGATTGGACATATGGCAGAGCAACACGCGATGTTGGCATTAACAGGTGCGCAGGTTTTCATCGGTGCAGCGCTGTTTTTGTTGTTTGCATCGATGCGAAAGAAAGCTCCCGATGGGGGTGTGGCAGGACCAACAGGTGTCCGCGATTTTGAGATACTCCAACGAAATGACAAGACAATTGCCATTTGCAATGAGCATCCCTTTCGCCGATGGCCAGGCCTCATATACGCAGGCGGATTCTATTTTGTGGTGCCAGTCTTGATCTGGCGTTATGGGGTTCTAAAGACTCTGATCATGATTGCCATTCCGATTGGAACTGGTGCGGCAGGTGCTGTGTCGGTTGGTGGTCCAGGTGGCATGGCATTGGGGATGCTTCTGGCGCTGATCATGCGTGGTTGGATTGGAGTTTTCATCGCAAAAAGAGACCTTATCTACTACAGATGCACTTTGCTTCGGCGCGGATGGAAGAGCTCCGGCTTTGAAGTAGCCAAGACCAAAAGGAAGGCTGTTATTCAATTTATGAGTCAACCAGGCACTTCACATTCAAATGAGCGGTCCAGTGCCTGATGATGAGAAAGCTCACGCTAGAATGAACACCACATCTCGATATGCCATGGGCCAGTTGGCGTCATTTTTCAACGGAAGGAAATCTATGAGCAACGCAATTGAAAAAGTTTTCATTGAACGTGGTTTTGTTGAACTAGGTGACGATTCGAAAGGTTCACCACATGCTGCGAGCACTGGTTGCTCGGGTGGACGGTCGGATTGCTGCACGAGAGTCTGCAGTGCCGATCAAAACTATGTCTCCAGCGCCGAAGCTTGGGAGCAATTCCTCGATATTCAAGGCGGAGAAGTTCAGTATTAACTGGATATTAACGGTGTTGCTGTTCGCCGAACACTCAGTTCATGCCGGTGACACCTAAATACCCTTATCTCCGTGATGGGGTAGATGTTTACCTCGGTGAGTCGGATGAAGTTACTTTTGTTTACTTGTCGACTCGCAAACGTCTGACGATTAAGTGCCATCCTGGACTGGTGCAGTCGCTGACTTCGATGCGGGGTCGGAAAACAGTTGGGGACATCCAACGGCTTTTTCAGCAGACGTATCCGAATAGTGGTCTTGAGGACAGCAAAGTCGAAGACTTTATTGGGTATCTACATGAAAAAAACATCGTAGTTGACGAAAATTGGTTTGATGAATTGGGTCTACCTGCTGCATACCAGGAGCGACTTAAACGTCAGCTGTATTTTTTGATGGATTTGGTAAACGACACATCGCGCATTGCAGACATACAGCGCCGTATTCTCGAAACCAAGGTTGTCATTTGTGGGGTGGGAGCAATGGGAGGCTGGATCGCTCGTGAGCTGGCGATGATGGGCTTCTTGAAGTTTGTTCTGATTGATCACGACATAACTGAAGCCAGTGATGCTGCGCGACACGCTTTTTCAAACAACTCGCGCTTAGGTCAGTCAAAGGCAAATGTTGTTGCTGATGGGCTTCGGGAAATAGACCCTGAAATTTGCGTTGCTATTCATTCCTTCGCGATTACTGTAGAAACCATCCTTGATGAAGTAATGGATGGTGCTGGGTTGTTGATCAACGCGGCAGACGAGCCGTACATAGGCTACACGAGTGTCAAACTGTCTCGTTACGCGGTCAAAAATGATTTGCCTCTACTGGTAGCTGGTGGATTCGATGCTCATCTTGCAAGTTTTGGGGAGATGATTATTCCGAGAATTACACCTTGCGCTGATTGTTACGTCAATTATTTTCGTGCCAGTCTTGCTGACTGGAAACCAGTGCCTCATCCCGTTGCCGATCGAAGTCGCGGCTTCGGTGGCTGGTCTCCATTGAGCGTCGTAAGCGCATCGGCATCAGCCCTGCAAGTGTTGAAGTATTTTATTGACCCCAAACTTGTGTACACCGGCAGGCGAACTGAGTTCCTCGCACCTGATTACTCAACCTACACTTTCAAGGTGGACCGTGACATCCATTGCAAAATTTGCGGGAATTGATGACGTAGTTCGATTGCGTCCGTCGGTTTCTTGGGTGGAACGCCCAGAAGATCAGATAGAGTTTTTTTTTGGTAACACTCGACGGCAGAAGACCCTTCGAGTTGAGGCAACACTGAAATCTGCCTTACGGCTTATGAATGGATGCAACTCATTAGCGAGCATTGCAAGCCAGCTGTCGATCTCTCATCAGCGCTTATTGGATTGGACTTCTCATCTCGTTGAATGCTCTGCTGTTGAAAGGGTTGCTGGAGTCGAGTGGATCGAGCATTCAAAATGGCGGCGTAGCTTGCAAATGCTAGCTGACTTCATTCCTGATTACGATTTATTGACTGTCTGGAATTCAATTGAAAGAACCGAATTCGTTATTCTGGGTTGTGGGGCAGTCGGTTCATGGGTGGCAGATGGCATAGCGAGAATGGGCGGCAAACGTTTCGTACTGGTTGACCCAGATACAGTCGTTTTGTCGAACCTCAACCGCTCACTATTTGATGCCTCGGATATTGGCCACAAGAAGACTGTTGCTGTGGCTAGACGTCTTCACAACATTTGCCAAGATGTCAATGTTGTTGAGCATCAGGAGCACATCCTCAAGCTGGAAGACCTAGTTCGACTGATCACCCCAAAAATCAGCCAAGTAGTGGTGAGTTGTATGGACTTCCCAAATGTTGACATGGCTGCAAATTGCGCCAATGAATTTTGCGTCAAGAATCTGATCCCGTTGGTGGTTGCTGGCGGATACAACTTGCATCTGTCATTAATCGGGCTTTCAGTGATCCCAGGCAAGACTGCTTGCTTTGATTGCAGTCTTGCTTATCTCAGAAAAGCACTTGATCCTGAACGGTTACAAGTCAAGAAGCTACCACGTCAAAATCGTAACATTGGGAACATTGCACCGCTAGCTGCGATTACTGGTTCAATAGCAAGCATGGAAGCAATACGCTTGGCCATACGGGATGAACGTCTACCGCCGGTAATGACCGGCAAACGTGGTGAGTTCAATTTCTTAGATGAGAGCTTTGACTGGATGGAGATTCCGAAGCAGGCTGACTGCAAGACCTGTTCGCACCTAGACTTCGCCCCAGCCGAAACGTAACGTTGATTGATGATGTTGACGCAATGCAGGGGGGCAACAACCCGCAGCGTTACTCTCCATTGCTATTTGGCTCAGAAATTTGCGACTGAGACAGTCAACCGTCCGCCACCAATACGAACCCAAGTCATTGATTTGACTTGGGTTTTTCCCTCAAGACTTAGCGGCTTTCCGCTCAGGTGTGCCATTTCGGTGTGCCTGAGCCAGGGGAAGTCCATGTCGATCCGCGTCCCATCGCACCTGTACCGTAATCGGTCTAACAGGCTCGAACCGGCAGGTGGTTGTTTGATATTAACGGGGTGAATGGTTGGGCAACCTGACACCCTACCTTGCATTGACCGAGTGCCGGGGATTACCTGCATCTCAAGGGATGTAGGCGACGTGGCAGATTGGCGGCGTGCCCGCTTTGTGCTAACCTTAGTCTCATGAACGCCGTGCTATCCCCGATCGTTTCCGAGTTCGAGACCGAAGAGCAGGAAGCCAGCTACGACCAATGGTTTCGCGCCAAGGTTGAGGAAGCCTTGCAGAGCGAAAAGCCACGCCTGCCGCACGATGCCGCCATGGCCAAGGTTCAGGCCATGCTCGAAGAACGCCGCAAAACTCGTGCAAACAGTCCGCTGGTCTGACGAGGCAACCACCGACTTGGTGGAAATAATCGACTACATCGAGCAGCGTAACCCCTTAGCAGCGCAAAGCCTTTTTTCCGCCATTGTGCAATCGGCTGAGAGTCTGCCGCTCATGCCGTATTTGTTTCGACCTGGTCGCGTGGCTGGCACGCGGGAGCACGTCGTGCATCCAAACTACATCGTGGTGTATCAGGTTGGCACCGATGTGATCGACATTTTGCGGGTCTTGCACTCACGCCAACAATACCCATGACACGCGACTCAGGGCGCAAACTCGCCTCGGTCGAAATATTTCAGGGTTTCACAAACCTCAGCGTCATGCGGTCGCTCTCACCAATGGCCTGGTATTTGCTCCGGTCAACATCCTTGTTCACATAGCTGGGCGGCAGAGCCCATACGCCGCCGGCGTGGTCGGCAGAGTCCTGGGGGTTGGCATTGATCTCCGAAACAGCTTCCAGTCTGAAACCCGACGCATTGGCAACACCGATCACATAGGCCTGGTGCACATAGCCGGTGCTGCTGCTGGCATTCTGAATTCGGTCTGTGGGCAGCCTGTGCTCCACGACGCCGAACACGCCGCCTCTCTTCAGACTGCGGTAGGCACTGTCGAACACCGCGCGCACGGCCGTGTCGCCCTCGGACATCCAGTTGTGAACATTGCGAAAAGTCAGCACCAGGTCGGCACTGCCTGGTGCCGCGTAGTCCAGTTTGGCGACCGGTGCAAACACAGCCAGCACGACCTTGTCAAAACGCTGCGGGCTGGCAGCCAGCTTGGCCAGCAATCGCTCCCGGCCCTTGACCCGTTCCGCCTTGGGCGATTCGGGGTCATCCGCCGCCAGGATGAGCTTGCCCCTGGCCCGCAGATACGGCGCCAGGATTTCCGTGTACCAGCCGGCGCCCGGGCTGAGTTCCACCACCGTACTGTCCGCTTGAATGCCGAAAAAGGTCAGCGTTTCATACGGGTGGCGCCACTTGTCGCGCACGACAAATGCCGCTGTTCGATCCGGGCTGACAATCGCCTCCCTCAGCGCCTGGTCAGCATGTGCGCTCACGAGCAACCCGCAGGCAAGAATGGCAGCAAACACAGATTTCATGGTATCTCCTGGTTTCGATGACAGGCTAAACAGGCCGCAGAAGACCGAACTCCTAGGCCAAGGCAACGATATCTGTGCGGCCACCGCCTGTGAACGAACAAGATCAGATATTGCTATGCGAATTTTTGTCAGTCGATAAAATCCCCGGCTGTTCGGGGGATGGCTACTTGTTAAGGTTCGTCAAATCTGATCACAGTGCCTCTGCGTTCTAGCGGACCGAGATCCAGCGAAAGAACATGTAGTTGTCTGATCGCTGCACCGCTTCGACGTTGGCGCGCATGCCCCAGGCCAAGGCTTGCTGGTGCAGCGGGATGTGGCCGAAATCGTCGCGATGAAGTTCCAGCGCTTCTTGCATCAGCTTGGTGCGCTTGACCAGATCGGTTTCAGAGCCGATGGTCTGCGTTAGCGCATCAAGCTTGGCATTGCTGTAGGCACCCATGTTCCACGAGCCATTGGCACCATTCGGTGTGGCCATCAGCAGCGCCAGGGCGTTGTGCGCATCGTAGCCAGCCGGGATCCAGCCAACCATGAAGAAACTGGTGTCGCGTTTAAGAACCCGGGGGAAATAAAGCGCCTTGGTCTCTGCCTGGACCTTGACCTTGACTCCCACGTGAGCCAGATTGGCAGCCACAGCGACGCAAATCCTCGCGTCGTTCACATAACGGTCATTCGGGCAGTTGAGGGTGACCTCAAAACCATCGGGGTAGCCCGCTTCAGCCAGCAAACGCCGTGAGGCTGCGGGATCAAAGGGCAGGCGCTTGTCGAGCGCAGCTGAATAGCCTTGCATGCCTTCGGCGACCATCAGGGCCGCCGGGCGGGCCGCCTTTTCCATGACCTTGTCAATGATGGTGGCTGTGTCAATGGCCTGATACACGGCCTGGCGCACACGTTTGTCCTTGAACGGGTTCTTGCCCTTGACATTGGAATACAGCAGTTCGTCGCGCTTCTGGTCAAAACCCAGGAAAACCACACGAGACTCCGGACCTTGCATGACCTTGAGTTGCTTGTTGGCACTCAGGTGCGCCACGTTTTGCAGCGGCACCGGGTCAATCAGATCGACTTCATTGGACAGGAGCGCTGCCACGCGCGTGCCATCATTGCCAATCGGTTGGAACACCACATCGGTGACGTTGCCTTCAATCTTTCCCCAGTAGTTTCCGTTGCGTACCAGAACGGTTCGCACACCGGGTTGGCGTTCGCGCAAGCGGTACGGACCTGTTCCATTGGCCTTGAAGGAAGCCGTATTTTCAGTACCTTTGCGGCGATCCACCGGTTTGACTGCACCGTTGGACTCGGCCCAGGCGCGGTTCATGATGTAAATGGTGGCCAGCAGATTTGGCAGTATCGGGTTGGGCGCCTTGGTTTCCACTTCGACGGTGTTGGCGTCGACCTTGCGCACCGCGCTGATGGAGCTCAAGTTGCCGCTCATGTCAGAGCCCTCGCCGCGCGCACGGTCAATGGAAAACACCACGTCCTCGGCGCTCAGGGCCTGACCATCATGAAATTTCACACCCTTGCGCAATTCAAAGCGCCACACCGTTGGCTTCGCGATGCTCCACTTTTGCGCCAGCGCCGGCACCAACTTCAATTGTTGATCGTAGGCCACCAGTCCTTCGTAGATGTTGCCGGTGAAAGCAAGTTGCACGGCCTCTGCCAGCGAATGCGGGTCCATCGACAAAGCATCGCCCTGATTGGCCACGCGCAGTGTCGTGGCATGGCTTGGCGTCAACAAGCACAGTGCGATGGCACTCACCGTCAGCGCATGATGCAGTAGGCGACTGGAAGGACCGAAGCCAAGCGTTAGACGACTGAGTTTCATAGAGCGCAATCCTGTAGGGGTGTTTGACAAAGAACGCGCATTCTAAATGCAGCAGCGGCCCAGCCAATGGACAGAGTCTGAATCTGCGTCGGTTTGGCTACCGTCGGTTTTGGCGGAAAGATGCGCAAGAACGTTAGCGGATCGTCCGGTCCGGACGCAAGCGGTGTCGCAAACGCGGGCGTCAGGTTGGCTTGAGTGCGATGGCGAGCCCGGAGAAAGGCCTGCCGACCCTCGTCTATAGTCGCCTCAGCCCCGATATCTGTCGTGCGCACTATCTTGGAATTCCAATATGGAAATTAAAGTCAACTTTCTCGACAAGCTTCGTCTTGAAGCCAGGTTCGATGATTTCACGGTGGTGGCCGATCAGCCTATCCGCTACAAGGGCGATGGTTCGGCGCCAGGTCCGTTCGACTACTTTCTGGCTTCATCGGCCTTGTGCGCGGCTTACTTCGTCAAGTTGTACTGCCTGACCCGCAATATTCCTACCGAGAACATCCGACTCTCGCAGAACAATATTGTCGATCCGGAAGATCGCTATCAGCAGATTTTCAAGATTCAGGTCGAGTTGCCGGCCGATATCTCTGCCAAAGACCGCCAGGGTATCTTGCGCTCGATCGAGCGTTGTACGGTCAAAAAAGTGGTGCAGGCCGGGCCCGAGTTTGTGATTGAAGAAGTAGAGAATCTGGACGCCGACGCCCAGGCCTTGCTGAGCTTGACGCCGGCTTCTGAAGCCAGCACCTATATTGCGGGCAAGGATCTGCCGCTGGAGCAAACCATTGCCAATATGTCGGCTGTGCTGGCCGGCTTGGGCATGAAGATTGAAATCGCTTCGTGGCGCAATCTTGTCCCCCATGTCTGGTCGCTGCATATTCGCGACGCGCATTCGCCTATGTGCTTTACCAATGGCAAAGGCTCCACCAAGGAAAGCGCATTGGCGTCGGCCTTGGGGGAGTTCATCGAGCGGCTGAATAACAACCATTTCTACGCGGGTACGTTCTGGGGCGAAGACATCGCCAACGCAGCGTTTGTCCATTACCCGAGCGAGCGTTGGTTCAAGCCGGGTCGCAAGGATGCGTTGCCCCCTGGAATTCTGGATGCGTACTGCCGCAAAATTTACGATCCCGATGGTGAACTGCGAGGCGCACATCTGATCGACACCAACTCCGGCAACGTGCAGCGCGGTATCTGCTGCCTGCCGTATCTGCGGCAGTCGGATGGCGCGGTGGTGTATTTCCCGTCCAACCTGATTGAGAACTTGTACGTGAGCAATGGCATGAGCGCCGGCAATACGCTGGTCGAAGCGCAGGTGCAGTGTCTGTCCGAAATTTTCGAACGGGCGGTAAAGCGCGAAATTATCGAGAGTGAAATCGCATTGCCTGATGTGCCGCCCGAAGTGCTGGCGAAATACCCTGGCATTCTGGCCGGCATTAGAGGGTTGGAAGAGCAAGGCTTTCCGGTGCTGGTGAAGGACGCGTCGCTGGGTGGGGTCTACCCCGTGATGTGCGTCACCTTGATGAACCCGCGCACGGGTGGTGTGTTTGCCTCGTTCGGTGCGCATCCCAGCCTGGAGGTGGCGCTGGAACGCAGTCTGACGGAATTGCTGCAGGGTCGCAGTTTTGAAGGCCTGAACGATTTGCCCGAGCCCACCTTTAACAGCAACGCCGTGACCGAGCCAAACAACTTTGTTGAACACTTCATCGATTCCAGCGGTGTCGTGTCGTGGCGCTTTTTCAGTGCCAAAGCGGATTTTGATTTTGTTGAGTGGGACTTTTCCGGCCAGGGTCAGAATGACAAAATGAGCTCCAATGCCGAGGAAGCGGCGACCTTGTTCGGCATTCTCAAAGGCCTGGGCAAAGAGGCGTACATGGCGGTGTATGACCAGCTGGGCGCCACTGCCTGCCGCATCCTGGTGCCGGGGTATTCGGAGGTGTATCCGGTCGATGATCTGATCTGGGACAACACCAACAAAGCATTGTTGTTCCGTGCCGATATTTTGAACCTGCATCGCCTGGACGATGCGAGTCTGGTAGCACTGCTTGAGCGTCTGGAAAACAACGAGCTGGACGACTACTCGGACATAGCCACCTTGATCGGCATCGAATTTGACGAGAACACGGCCTGGGGCCAGCTGACCGTTCTGGAGTTGAAGCTGCTGATTCATCTGGCCTTGCAGCAGTTCGAGCCGGCGCAAGAGCTGGTGCAAGCCTTTCTGCAGTACAACGACAACACGGTCGAGCGCAAGTTGTTTTATCAGGCCTTGAATGTGGTGCTGGAGGTGCAACTCGATGGCGAGCTGGAACTGGCGGATTACCTTGTCAATTTCCGCCGGATGTTTGGCGAGCTGCGGATGGACGCGGTGTTGGGCTCAGTGGACGGCAGCGTGCGCTTCTTCGGCTTGACACCAACGAGCATGAAACTGGAGGGCCTCGACAGGCACCAGCGCCTGGTCGACAGCTACAACAAATTGCACACGGCACGGGCAAAGGCGGCTGCTGCGTCCAGCTATCCACAAAGCTGAAGTAGAGATCAAATTGCCGGGCTGCGGTCACTGGTGGGCGCGAACAAAGTGCCCATTGCTGTCAGCCATGAAAGTCAGGACCGGCCGTTCGCGGCCCTGGTCCTGGATGCCAAAGCGGTCGCACAGATTACGGGTTCGTTTTCTTTGACCTGGCCGGCTCTTGCGCAGCGTCTGGAGTCATTGGAGATTCGGCCGGGAATGACTCCAGAGGGCTGTTAGTTGACTTTCAGTCCGATCCTAAGCAGACACGCCAATGAATGGGCTAACTGGCGGCGGGCACAGCGCCTTATTGACCGACTGGTGGCTGCCACAGCTCAACTTTGTTTCCTTCTGGATCTATGACCCAAGCAAACTTTCCGTATTCGGAGTCGTCGATCTTGTCGAGAACGTTGCAGCCTTCCTCTTTGAGTATTCTCACCAAGCCATGCAGGTCTTCCACACGGTAGTTCACCATGAACTTGGCCTTGCTTGGAGCGAAGTGGTCACCTTCATCGGCGCCGATCGACCAGATTGTTGAGCCGCCTGCTGGTTTGCCTTCGGAGTCAGTCCAAGTGAACGCAGTGCCACCCCATTCTTGTACGTCGATGCCCAGGTGGCGTTTGTACCAAGCCTGAAGCATGGGCGCGTCTTTGGCTTTGAAGAAGATGCCGCCGATACCAGTGACTCGCTTCATATTGACCTCTGACTTTTTGTGCAATTCTAGTCTTGCATGATCGAATTTTGGGAAATCAGAGCGCCAGTCGGGTGCCCGGTTTCGCTGCGTACTTGACTTCCAACTGTACTGCGCGAAAGCCCGAATAGTGTCTTCTGGAGCCAGCCACTTTTCTCCCAAGCTGACGATCAAAATTGAAAGTCAGCTATGGAGCGAAACGTAATTCAGTAGTGCAGCGTGACCCGACGGCCGTGAAGGGCAGGTTACTGGAAGCCAGCGAGAAAGTTCTGTACTGGCACACAATTCCGCTGACGCGCACACTGACACCATCGTGGGAGCTCAATACCCGCTAGAACGACGAGCCTGGTTCGCTCAAGAAGGCGATCTCGGGCGCGCTCGATGCCCGTTGCAGCAACTGGTTGCGATGCGGAAAGCGACCAAAGCGTTCAATGATGTCTTTGTGCCGCATCTCGAAATCCAGGTTGGACTCCATCCCCGGCTGGGTGAAGAGCGCAACAGCTTGCTCGTGAATCACCAGGGATTCGCTGTGCATGTACGGCATATAGACAAAGACACGGCGCTCCGGGGACAGGCTACGGTCCTGGCCACTGGCGACCAATTCTTGCGCCAACATCAGCGCCAGCCGGTCCTGCGCAAAGGCGCGCGCCGTGTCACGAAAAATGTTGCGCGAGAACTGGTCCAGAACCAGTATCTCGGCCAGTCGCCCCTGGGCAGTTCCACGCCAGCCAAACAGCTCGCAGCGGGAGGCCGCTTCCAGCGTTGCACCAAAGCGCCGGTGCATGGCTCCGTCAATCAGTGGGTCCTTGACGAAGTGCTGCCTCGGTGTCAGCTCTTCAAACCAGAATTGCAGAATGTCCTGAGATTGCATGGGGCCAAGTATGGCATGGGTGGGGGCGCCAAACCACTTGTTTGACCAGGCCTTTGAACGCAAAACCGTTTGGCGTCAGTCATTGATTTGCAGCGGGCACCAGCGTTGCTTCGGCAAATCGCGGCAAAATCGGGACTCCCCTTCGACCGGCCCCTGGGTCATTCACATGCAATCGAGACAAGTTCTTGTTCTGGCACTGCTTTGCGCTAGCACCCTGCTCGTGTCCTGCG
>Ga0163199_1001753_pt1 | contig 13429 bp, 11 predicted proteins | sample PL_2010_150m_FD_113537 | JGI IMG/M metagenome (GOLD analysis project Ga0163199, IMG submission 113537) | Freshwater microbial communities from Powell Lake, British Columbia, Canada to study Microbial Dark Matter (Phase II) - PL_2010_150m | ecosystem: Environmental > Aquatic > Freshwater > Lake ... | reverse complement strand
ATCAAAGGCCGCGAGACGATGTTCACGGAGTTGCCGGAGAAGGGAGCCAAGGCTGGGTGGGCCGATTTCTATCGCTCGAACATCGAGCGCAAATACGGCGAGAACTGGCTGGCCGAATGGGTCGGCGTGACGTGCGCGCGGCTGCCGGCGTGGGGTTTCAACACCATCGCCAACTGGAGCGACGAGGCGACGTATCGGCCGCACAAGGTGCCGTTCACCGCGACGGTCCATCTCGGCGGGCTGCCGGTCATCGGCACGAAGTCGCGCGCGTCGGCTGCCGACAAGGGGCATTGGTTGATGGATTACTTCGACGAGAAGTTTCCGCAGCGCGTGGAGGCAGCGGTCGCGAAGGCGACGGCGGAGTGGCGCGAGGACCCGTGGTGCATTGGCTACTTCGTGGACAACGAGTTGTCGTGGGACACGTGGGCGCAAGGCGGCATCGGCGGCAGTTGCGTGGTCGCACGCGAGGCGCTCGGCGCTCCGGCGACACTGGCGGCGCGGCAGGTGTTTGTGAAAATGCTCCGTGAAAAATACGGGTCGGTGGAGGCGTGGAGCAAGGCATGGGGCGTGGCGGTCGCGTTGTGGGACGAGCCGCTGCTCGTGACGGAGCGGCAACTCAACGCCGCGTCGCGCAACGACTGCTCGGCGTTCCTGACGGCGCTGGCGGAGCGTTATTTCTTGGTGGTGAGCGCGGCGGTGAAACGCCACGCGCCGCGGCAGCTTTATCTCGGCTGCCGCTTCGCCATCCGGCCGAAGGAGGTCGTGGCCGTGTCGGCGAAGTATTGCGATGTGGTCAGCTTCAACATCTACAACCGGCGCGTGGATCCAGAGCGGTGGAAGTTCCTGAACGACTTCGGCAAGCCGGTCGTCATCGGCGAGTTTCACTTCGGCGCCACTGACCGCGGCATGTTTCATCCGGGGCTGGGGCCAACGGCGAATCAGGCGGAGCGCGCGAAGGCCTACGCGGACTACGTGCGCAGCGCGGCGGCGATGCCGGCGATCGTCGGCTGCCACTGGTTCCAATACGCCGACCAGGCATTGACCGGCCGGTTCGACGGCGAGAACTACAACATCGGCCTCGTCACCATCACCGACACGCCGTATCCGGAACTGACCGCGGAAGCACGGAAGGTGAACGCGCAGGTCTATCAACTTCACAACGACTCGCGATGATGGCAACGGTCTTCCGGTTCGTTTTTCTGGTTCTGGTTTTCGGTTCGATTTCGTCACGCGCCGCAGCGCCGGCCGTCGCGGAGGCGTCGGCGGCGTTGCTGCGCAGCGACACGGGCGAGTGGCTCTACACGAAGTCCGCGGACGCGCCGCGTTATCCGGCGAGCACGACCAAAATCCTGACGACGCTCGTCGCCATCGAATCCGGCAACCTCGACCGCGCTGTCACCGTCGCCGCCTCCGACACAAAGGCGGAGCCGTCGAAGGTGAGCCTGCGCGCCGGCCAGCGCGTGCCGCTGCGGGCGCTGCTCCACGCGGTGATGCTCCGCTCGGCCAACGACGCCGCGCTGACGGTCGCGCGCGCTGTCGGCGGCTCGACGGCGGATTTCGCCGCGCTGATGAACGCCCGCGCGCGCAAGGCCGGCGCGACGCAGACGCGGTTTGTGAACCCGCACGGCCTGCACGACCCGCGGCATGTCACCACCGCGCGTGACCTGGCGCTCATCATGCGCGCGGCGATGGCCAACGCGACGTTCCGGCAAATCACGGGCACGAAGAGCTACTCGTGGCGTTACTCGCCGGCGCAGACGCTGGAGAACCACAACAAGATGTTGAAGACCTACGCGGGCTGCGTCGGCGGCAAGACCGGCTACGTGAAGGCGTCGGGCAAGACGCTGGTGGTGGTGGCGCGGCGCGGCGGCGTGGAGTTGATCGTGGTGCTGCTCGGCGGCCACGGCGACCAGATATGGCAGGACGCGGCGGCGCTGCTGGACTACGGCTTCCGCGCGGCGCGGCGCGAGTGAGCGGGTGGAGCGCATCGCTGTTAATGAGTTTGCAAAAACGGCGGCTCCGTCGTAGTCTCGCGGCCACCTAACAGGAGACGACTATGAAGATTCAGACAAGGAAAGTGATCGGAGTGGTTGTGACGGCGGCGGCACTGGTATGTCTCAGCGGCCCGCGGGTGTTGGCCGAATCAGCGTGGGACAAACTGCTGCGCGGATTCGTCAACACCGTCAGCGGTTGTGTCGAAATCCCCGGCTGCATTTACGATGTCAGCAGCAAAGAAGGCGGCTGGGTGGGCGCCACGTGGGGCACGGTCAAGGGAGTCGGCATGGCCCCGATTCGGACGATGTCGGGCATCTTTGACTTCGTGACCTTCCCGGTTCCCACAAAGAACTATCAGCCGGTGTTGGATCCAGCGACGCCGTTCGATTATTTCTCCACCGAGGACAAGCCCAAGGCGGCCAAGCCCCCGACCAGCTTCGTCGCGCCGACGCCGGGGTTGCCCCTGCTGACGATGGGACCCGGCCCATTGGACCGCGAGCCGGCCCTGCGGCGGTGATTCCATCCGCGCCGGAAAGAAAACCATGCGGACGATCAGGCGGGCGGGCTTTCATGCGGTCGTGGTAGCGGTGGCGCTGCTCTGGGCGGGCGTGGCGACGGGCAGTTGCCAGAACAAACTCGGCAAGTTTGAGCGCGGCGTTGCGAACATGATCGGCGGCGTGGTGGAGATTCCCGGTTGCGTTGCCGACACCACGCGCAAGAGCGGGCCGTGGATGGGTTACACCGTCGGTTTCCTCAAAGGCATTGGTATGGTGCCGGTGCGCACGCTGGTGGGCGTCTATGAATTCCTCACCTTCTATGTCCCCGCGCCGTCGAACTACGAGCCGGTGCTCAAACCGGCGACGCCATTCAATTATTGGGACGAGGATTAACGTAGTCGCGTCACGTCGTGACGCGATACCTCATCATCGTTGTGCGTCACTTCGTGACGCGGATACGGCCACCACTTACAGCTTCGCCACGGTCACGCCGTAGATGTCCTTGTCGGCTTTGATTTCCGCCAGCACCGCCTCGCCTGGCTCGCTGTCGAGGTTGAGGATGGTCAGCGCCGTGCCGCCGAGTTTGTCACGGCCGAGCGTCATTTGCGCAATGTTGACCTTGTGCTTGCCCATGATCGTGCCGATCCAGCCGACGATGCCGGGGCGGTCCTTGTTCTGCATGATGAACAGCACGCCGCTCGGCACGCTCTCCACCGGCACGTCGTTGAGCCGCACGATGCGCGGATTGTTCAACGAGCCGTAGAACGTCCCGCTCACGCTGCCGCGCTGGCCGCCGGCGTGCGACTCGATAGTGATCAACTCGGCGTAGTCGCTCTGCTCGCTGGAGCGCGTTTCCTCGACCTTCAGGCCGATGGTGGAGGCGATGATCGGCGCGTTGACGAAGTTGACATCGCGGCCCTCGGCGCTGCGCAGGAAGCCGACCAGCACGCTGCGCGAGATCGGGTTGGTGTCCATCTCCGACACGCGGCCGGAGTAGTGGACCACCAACTTCTCGCAACGGCGCGGGCCGGTCTGCGCAAGCAGACGGCCGAGTTTCTCGGCGAAATCAATGTAGGGCTTCAACACCGCCAGCGTCTTGGCGTCGAGACTCGGCATGTTCACCGCGTTGCGGATGCCGCCGCCAGCGAGCACTTCGGCAATGGCCTGGGCGATCTCGATGCCGACGCTTTCCTGCGCCTCGCTGGTGCTCGCGCCGAGGTGCGGCGTGACGATGACGTTCGGCAGCTTCAACAGCGGCGAGTCCGCCGGCAACGGCTCGGTCTCGAACACGTCGAACGCGGCGCCAGCGACCTTGCCGGACTGGACCGCCTCGACGAGGTCGGCTTCGTTGACGAGGCCGCCGCGAGCGCAGTTGATGATGCGGACGCCCTTCTTCATCTTCTCGAACGCGGCTTTGTTGACGATGCCGCGCGTCTGGTCGGTGAGCGGCGTGTGGACGGTGATGAAATCGGCCTGCGTGAAAATCTCATCCAGTTCCACCATCTCCACCTGCAACGCCTTGGCGCGGCTGATCGTCAGGTAGGGATCGTAGGCCAGCACGCGCATCCCAAACGCCACCGCGCGTCGCGCCACCTCGCCGCCGATGCGGCCGGTGCCGATGATGCCGAGGGTCTTGTTGTAAAGCTCGACGCCCTGGAACGACTTGCGGTCCCACTTGCCGCCCTTGAGCGTGGCGCACGCCTGCGCGACGTTGCGGGCCAGCGCCATCATCATGGACATCGTGTGCTCGGCGGTGGAAATGGTGTTGCCGCCGGGCGTGTTCATGACGATCACGCCGCGCTCGGTGGCCGCCTCCACGTCCACGTTGTCCACGCCGACACCGGCGCGGCCGACGACGCGGAGCTTCTTCGCCGCGGCGATCACCTCGCGGGTGATCTTGGTCTCGCTGCGGACCGCGATGGCCTCGACATCGGCGACAGCGGCGAGCAGATCGGCGCCCTTCAGGCCGTGGCGTTCTTCAACGGTCAACCCGGGCGTCTGCCGGAGCAATTCGACGCCGCGTTTGGCAATAGGATCGCAAACAAGGACTTTCATGATGCGTCGCAGTCTAGGGTTCCGCGCCCAAAGTTCAATCCGAAAACCAACGCGTGCCGCGGAACGGACACGCCTGGTGTTTCCACAAGAATTAACGGCAACTCTTCTGTTCTCTCCTTCCGCATATGAAGCCGAAGGCTCTGGACTGCTGCGAGCATCGCAGCTTTCTCCGGCAGATCGGACCGCGGCATGCGCTTCACGAGCTGTAATTCCTACAGCAGTCCAGGGCCTTCGGCTTCATGGAAGATCACAAACCAACCAAGAGTGCTGGCGTTTGGCGGCGGCGCGGCTAATATCTCTTGGCTTTGAAGCCTTGAACCGTGAACCCGGAACCTAAATTCAGATTCTGCGCCATCGCCGACTGCCACTTCAGCGCGAAGACGGCGCTGGCCGACCGCGTGCTGATTGACGACCTCAACAAGCTCGAGGCCGACTACACCATCGTGCTCGGCGACATCAGCGGCCAGCCGGGCGCCGGCGGGCCGGAGATGACGCAGCGCGCCGTGGAACTGCTGCGCGGCCTGCGGATGCCGTGGCGCAACCTCATCGGCAACCACGACCTCGAATACGAGCCGATCGAGACCGACCGCGAGAACATCGTCCTCTGGCTGCGCGCCCACGGCTACCGCCTGCCGTGGCACCGCGAGGACCGCGGCCCGCTCACGTTCCTCTTCCTCAGCACCGAGCGCTTCCGCGAACACGACATCCAGCCGCACGAGGTTTACTTCACGCAGCGGCAGCTCGCCTGGGCCCACGACGAACTCAAGCGCTGCGCCGACCGCCCCGTCGTTATCGCCTCCCACGCCCCCGTGCTCGGCTCCAATCTCCTCGTCAACGCCGAGATGCACGTCCGCGCCGGCAACGCCTACATCAACCAGAACCACATCCCCGGCCAGATCATGGACCTCTGCTGCCGGCACAAGAACATCCTCTTCTGGTTCAGCGGCCACAGCCACCTCAGCCAGGCCCACGCCAGTGCCATCGTCAACACCCTCGGCATCCACTTCGTCCACACCGGCACCACCAGCGCCGACTGGGCGCGCGAGATCAAACGCCACAGCCGCGTCGTGGATGTCGAACCGGAGCGCGTCGTCATCCGCACCTTCGACCACGACAAACGTGCCCTCGATCCCTCCCTCGACTTCGTCATCCCCCACGGCCTCGACAATCTCATGGCCGCGCGGCAGGCGAAGGGAAGGTAAAATCAGCGGTTCGCTCCGATTGACCCGATAGTGAAGCGTGAAAGGAATTCTTTTGCCGTTGCGATACCTCCAGTGGTGTGCAATAACCTCAACAGTTATCCATTGGCTTTTAGTGTTTGGTGATTGCGATGATAAATCTGCGCATCCTTCTTCTCCTGTTCATCCTCGGCTCTTGCGTTTCCGTCTTCGCAGGTGAGGCTAGAGAACGGGCGTTCAACAATAACTTCGCCGAGAATGCAGCGATGGAATTCTTCGAAAAACACGAGGTGTGGCCGACGAGAATTGACGATTTGGTCGCGATCGCAAAAGAACGAAAGAGCAAGGATTACTTCAGGAGCGAGGATTACCGCGCGATCGGATTCAAGGTTTTGAGCAATGGCAAGCTCCAACTGGAACTCACCGCGCCTTCAGGAAAGACCGAAGTGCGGATTTGTGACAAACCTTCGACTAGCGCCGAGGCGATCATCAAAAAAGAAGGCTACCTCATTGTTCACGACGGCAGTTCATTCTACTATCTTGGCGGCGACGGCCTCTTTATCAGCGGCCCTCTTGATAGTTGGTGTGGTCGCGCAATTGAGGGCACGTATCAAACCGGCTTTCGCGCCACCGGGGTTATGCATTTTTTTAACCGCTCATGCGTGCCCACAATTTACGAAATGGAATTCGAAATCGACGGGGTCGAACGAGATGGTGAGCCATTTGATTCGAAGAATTTCGTTTTCTTTGAACAAGCTGACCGCGTCTTCAAACGCATTTCTGGCAAGCCCGTTTTCCACAAAGCTTACTTCATTTTCCGCAGCTTGGTGCCGCTGAAGAAGTGACCGCCTCCAGTTCAATGGCCGTGACCAGCTTCGCGCCGCCGGCTTTCATCTCCTCGACGGCGCGGGCGCAGTCGCCGGGCTGGGCTTCGACGCCGCGGATGGCGTCGGCGAGCACGAATGTTTCCAGACCGCGCCGCGCCGCGTCCAGCGCCGTCCACTTCACGCAATAGTCCGTGGCCAGTCCGCCGATGAAGAGCCGGCGGATGCCGCGCTCCACCAGCGGCCGCTCCAAATGCGGCTCGCCGAAGAATGAATACGACTCAACCTTCGGGTTTTCGGCTTTCGAGATGACGATGGCACCGGGCGGTAGCTTCAGCGCGCGGTGGAACGTCGCGCCGGGCGTGTCGCGCACGCAATGGACCGGCCACGGCCCGCCTTGCTCGCGGAACGAGCAGTGGTCCGGCGGATGCCAGTCGCGCGTGGCGACGACGAGAGCGCCGGCACTGGCGAACAGCGCGGCGCAGCGGTTCAGCGGCGCGACGACGGCGTCACCGTCGCGCACCGCCAACGCGCCGCCGGGACAGAAGTCGTTTTGCACGTCCACGATCACCAACGCGCAGGAGTTGTCGAGGCGAAGTTTCATGCCGGGGTAAACTAACCGCGTCTCGCGCAGAATCAAACCGCGCGCCGTCTCAGGCGTAACGGCCCTCGTCCTTTGCCGCTTCGATCATCGCCACGACGTTCTCGCGCGGCGTGCCTTTCTCCAGATAGTCGGATGTGGAGAAGATGTAACGGCCTCCAGGCTTGCCGATGCGGACGATCTCGCGCGTGGCGGTGTCCACTTCCTTCGGCGTGGCGCGCTTGAGGAAATCCACGTGGTCGAGATTGCCGAGCAGGCAGATGCGGTCGCCGAGGACGGCTTTGGCGTCGGTGAGCTTGTTGTCGCCGCGCGGCGGCTCGCTGACGGTTTCCCAGACGGTCATGCCCAGCTCGCGGTAGTTGTCGTAGAGGATCTTCGCGCAGCCGCAGTTGTGATAGACGCTGAACTTCCCGGCGGCGTGGATGGCGTCAATCATCCGTTTCTCGTAAGGCTGCACGAACTGCCGGAAGAAATCCGGCCCGGTGGTCGAGCCGCCGGCCATGTGGCCCTGGATGCCGATGCAGTCAATCGCCGTCTCGCCGAGCGCCGCGCTGTAGGCGCACATCGCGTCGGCGACGCCGCTCATCAGCGCGCGGTAGGCTGCCTCGTCCATGTAGGGCGCGACGTAGAAGTTGTCCATGCCGCAAAGGTCGGCGCAGAAGTTGAACACGCCCGCAAATCCCCACGGCGCGAGCACGCCGCGGTCGCCGATGACGCGCCGCCAGGCGTCGGCGGTCTCGCGCATGAAACGGCGGTCTTCGTTGTCGAGCGCCGGCAGCCATTTCATGAACGCCTCAGCGTCGTCCGCGTCCTGCAGGAGCGTGCGGGTGACGTGGAACCGCACGCCAGTAGTGGCCGCGCCGCTGTCGGGGCCGGTCTCCTCCTGCACGAGCGTCCGCGTCGGCGTGACGATCTCCAGCCGTCGCTTGATCATTCCGTCGCCGCGCGTCTCACTGCGGCGCAGTTCCCAGTTCGGGTGGCTGCGCCGGAAGAAGTGCGGCGCCTCCAGCGCGCGGTGCTTCGCCATCAGGTCGAAGTCGAGTTCATTGGCCAGTTCCGTGGCGTCAATGACGCGGTCGAGCTTCGGCTTCTGCGGGTAGTAGAAGGAGAGATATTCCTCCTGCACAAACGGCGAGACCGGCGCGCGGTCGGCGATTTCGCCGCGGAGGGTGGTGAGGAGACGTTCCCGCGGCGTCATACCTTCTCCGGCACCACAAACGGCGCGCGGTATTCGCGCGTGAGCATCGCGTTGGCTTCCTTGTCGTGTGGGAAGGTCATTGTCGTCGGGTCGAACTCGAGGCTGCGGCCGAGGCGGTAGGAGATGTTGCCGAGGTGGATCAGCGCGCAGGAATAGAAGCCTTCCTGGATGCTCTGGTTGAACGTCTCCGGCTTCGGGTCGCGGATGGCGTTGACGAACACCTCATAGTGGTTGCCCAGGTCCTTGCCAGTCGGGCCGGCTTCGCGCTTCTCGCCCATGAATGTCCGCCATTCGTTGACGCTCTTGGCCATGTAGCCCTTGGAGCCGAAGAAGAGGTTGCCGACGGTGTTGCCGGCGCTGGTGGCCATGTAGCCGCCCGTGTCGGACTTCTTTATCCACATCAGGTCCTCGCTGTTGCTGACCCAGTGGCGCACTTCGAACTGGAGGAGCTTCTTCTTGTCTCCACCACCATCAGGGTTCGGGAACTCGAACATCGCCAGCATTACGTTCGGCGTCTGCTGGTCGTCGTTGAACATGACGTGGCCGCCCATCGCGCTGACCTTCGTCGGCAGTTTCACGCCGAGGCCCCAACGCGCGATGTCCATCTCGTGCACGCCTTGGTTGCCCATGTCGCCGTTGCCGTAGTCCCAGTTCCAGTGCCACTCGTAGTGGAAGCGGTTCTTATTGAACGGCCGCGCCGGTGCGGGACCTTGCCAGAGGTCGTAGTGGACGCCCTTCGGCACCGGCTCGTCCTCGAAGTGGCCGATCGTCTTGCGCCACTTGTAGCACATGCCCTTGGCCATATAGACCTCGCCGAGGCCGCCCTCGTGGAGGAACTGTGCCATCGTCTGCGAGCACGGGTTGCTGCGTTGCTCGGCGCCGTCCTGAACGAGCACGCGGTATTTCTTCGACGCCTCTACGAGCTTGCGCCCCTCGTAGAAGTTGTGGCAGCACGGCTTCTCAACCGAGACGTGTTTGCCCGCTTGGATGCCATAGATGGAAGCCAGCGTATGCCAGTGGTTCGGCGTCACGACCGACATGCCGTCAATCTCCTTGTCCTCGACCATCTTTCGGATGTCGGTGTAGGTCTTCGGCGCGGGGCGGTTCTTCTTGGTAAAATGCTTGGCGATGACCTCCGGAAAGAGGTTCTCGTCCACGTCGCAAAGCGCGGCGACCTCGACGTTGGGCAGGGCGTTGTAGGCGGCGATGTGGCTCTGGCCCATGCCGTGGATGCCGACGACGGCGAGGCGGACGCGGTTGTTGGCGCCAGCCCACGCGCGGTGGGTGCCGATGAGCAACGCGCCGGTGGCGACGCTGCCTTGTTTGAGGAAATGGCGACGGGTCATCATAGGTATGCTCCTTTTACTTGGCGGACAACTCACGCAGCTTGATGTTGCGGAACCACGCTTCGTCGTGGTGATCGGTCAGCATGATGTGTCCTTTGATCTTCTGGCCGAAGTCGGGAAACTTCTTGAACTTGCTCTCCGCGATGGCGGCCTTCACCGCTTCGCTGCCGAGTTCGTATTCGATGGCCTTTTTGCCGTTGAGCCAGTGCTCGACGTGGTTGCCTTTGATGAGGATTCGCGAGCAGTTCCATTCACCGGCTGGCTTGTAGCCTTTGTCGGCGACCGGCGGCAGCACCTGATAGAACGACGCCGTGTGGTCCTTCGTGGGCATCTTGGCCCACTTCTCGAACTCATCGTCGAGCATCTGATACTCGTGGCCGGGCGCGGAGGGGCGCTGCTCGGTGACGAGATACTTCACGCCGTTGTTGCCGCCTTTCTCGATGCGCCATTCCCACGTCAGATCGAAATCATCGAACGTCTTCTCCGTGATGATGTCGCCGCCTTTGATGCCGGCGAGTTTCTTGAGCAGGCCGTCCTCGACCTTCCAGCCAGAGCCGATCTCGCCCGTGCCCTTGGGTGTCTTGTAGGTCCGCCAGCCGGCGAGCGATTGGCCGTCGAAGAGCAACTGCCAGCCGGCAGCCTTCTCTTTCGCGGTGAGTGTGTTCGGCACTTCCGACAGCTTTCGCCAAGCGCTCATCGAGCCGGTCAGCAGCGTCTTCGGATCGCCTTTGATGTTGTAGCACTGGAGGCCGATCGGGCCTTTGAAGCCGACGGCCTTGAGCTTCCTCAACACAATGCCGACGTCATAGCTGCCCTTGTCGAGCGTTTGGATCATGCGGCCCATCTCCTTCTTCGACGCGCCGCTGTCGGCTCCGTTGATGGTGGCGACAAACATGTGCGGCGCCGACTCCTCGATGAGCGCGGGGATGCGGGCCTCGGCTTCGTCGAGCAGCGCGTGGCAGAGGTTGAACGTCATGCCAACGTTCTTGCGGTTCACCTTCTTGACGACGCGGAGCGCGTCCTCCACGCGGTGGACCCACATGTTAACGTGCGGGTAGATGGCGATGCGCAGGCCGTTGGTGTCGCAAAGATCGGCCAGTTCGCGCAGGCCCGCCACGGCGATGTCGTCGCCGGCAGGGTCGGAGTTCTTGAACTGCTTGCTCGTCATGTTCGGCCAGATCATCGTGTCGGTGCCTTTGCAGAGCGTGATGATCTCCTTCAGCCGCGGGTCATAGACCATCTTGCCGTCCTTGAGGTCGAGGTTGGCGTAGATGACGAACAGCTTCAGCCCGCGCTGCTTTGAGCCGTCGAGGACTTCCTTGACGCGCGCGGGGTCATCCGTGCGCCATGCAAGCCCTGCGAAGCCGATCTCCTTCGCGAGATCGAGCTGTGAGGCAATGGTCTTGAGGTTCTCGCCACGCAGGCCGTTGTCGAAGACGAAGAACGGGTTCGTCTCGGCGGTCGCTGCCGGAGCGGCATCTTTCCGATCGCGCGCTGGCGTTTGGCAACCGATCTGGATGCCAGCCAGCAGCACGATGAGGGAGGCGAGGATGACGGTTCTCATAGTTTGTCGAAGCTCCACGGCGCGCGCATCGGCGGACGCTTGGCCAGCTTGTTGGCGGCGTCGTTGTTAGTGAACACTTCCTTGTCGGGGTCCCACGCGAGCTTCACGCCGCCGAGTTGGATGGCGATGTGGGCGAGATGGCAGAGCGAAGTCGTGCGCTGGCCGACTTCTTCGTCCTCCAGCGTCCGGCCGCGCGAGCGCACGGCGTCAATGAAGTCCTGCTTCTCGCTCTTGAGCGGGAAGTGGAGTTCCGCCGGGCCGATCTTCTCCTTGAGGATGGCGGGGTCGCTGGCCTTGAGGCGTTCGGGCGAAAGCTTGCTCGCGGCGTAGTTGACATGAATCCAGCCTTTGTCGCCTTCGAACCGGACGTGCGGTTCGCCCATCTGGTAGAACAGCTCGATGCCGTTGGCGAACTTATACCAGGCGTCGAAGGTCTCCAGCACGTTCCAGACTTTGCCGTCGTGGAACTTGCCGGTGGCCTTGATCTCGACGGGGCCTGTGCGCTCGGTGCCGGCGCCCCACTGACCGATGTCGTTGAGGTGCGTGCCCCAGTTGGCGATCATGCCGTCGCAGTAATCGAGGCTGCGCATCCAACCGGGCCGGCTCTTGAGGTTTTGCGGCGTGTGGACGCGCTTTTGCATGTAGGGAACCTTCGGCGCGGGACCGAGCCAGAGGTCGTAGTCTAACTCGGTGGGAGCTTCGGTGATCGTCTCCGGCTCGTCGGGGAAAAGTTCCTTCGGCGAACCAGTGCGGACGACCCGGACTTTGCCGATGCGCCCATTGCGGACCAGTTCGGCGGCGCGGTGCATCGGCTCCAGCGATCGAAACTCGCTGTCCACGCGGAAGACGCGCTTGTGTTTGGCGACCTCGTTGGCGAGCAGGCGGCCTTCGTCAATGTAGCGGGTGATCGGCTTCTCCAGTGCCACATCCTTGCCGGCGCGCACGGCGGCGACAGCCATCGGCACATGCCAGTGATCCTGCGTGGCGATCATCACCGCATCAATGCTTTTGTCGGCGAGCAGCTCGCGGAAATCCTTGTAGGTCGCGCAGCCTTTGAAACTGACGTCCTTTTTCTTGGCGTAAGTGTCCTCGATCAGCTTCTTCGCCTGCGCCATGCGCCAGGAGTCCACGTCGCAGACGGCGACGGCCTGGACGCCGGCGACCTTGAGGAAGCCGGGGATGTTGGCAGCGTAAGTTTGCCGCCCGCATCCGATGAAGCCCAACGTGACGCGCTTGCTGGGCGCGTCGGCGCCGAAAATCGAGCGGGGCAGGATGAGCGGCGCGGCGACAACGGCGGCAGCGGTGGAGACGTGGCGCAGAAACGCGCGGCGAGAGAGAGGGGTTTTCATTCGATGGCGCATGTTGGTTTCCTGAGATTCAAGCAGTCGCTGCTTTCATACATCCGCCGCACGTGAAGGAAAATCTTTTTCGTCAGGCATTTTTTTGGCAAAGCGGCGTCGTTGACATCGCCGTTGTTTCGATGTTCTGATGGGCGGCGAAAAGGAGTTTGCGCCGAGACCAAAATCCGCCGTGAAGACGATTGAAATCCTGGGAAGCCCGGTGGCCTGCGCCACCTACGATTCGGCGCTGGAGCGCGTCAAGGAACTGGCGCGCGAGCTGCGGCCGACCGCCGTGTGCCCGGCCAACACCCACATCCTCGCCGAGGCGCGCCACGACCCGGCGTTCGCGAGCGTGCTGGGGCAGTTCGATTTGATCCTGCCGGACGGCATGCCGGTCATCTGGTCGCTCAACCGTTGCGGCGCGGGGCTGGCCGACCGCTGTTACGGGCCTTACTTCATGCGGCACGTGCTGCGCCACACGCCGCGGCCGTGGCGGCATTTTTTCTTCGGCGACAGCGAAGAGTGCCTGGCCGAACTGCGGCGTGTGGCGGCGCAGTTGCAGCCGGACATCGAGATCGTGGGCGCCATCAGCCCGCCGTTCCGGCCGTTCACGGAGGCGGACGAGGCGTCGTTTGCGGAGAGCATCAACCGCGCTGACCCGGACTTCGTGTGGGTGGCGCTGCCCGGCGTGCGGATGGAACAGTGGATCGCCCGTTGCAAGACGCGCTGCAAACGCGGCGTATTTCTGGCGGTGGGCGATGCGTTCACGCTGCTGACGGGCCGGCGGCGGTTTGCGCCCGCCTGGATGCAACGGCTGGGGTTGACTTGGTT
>Ga0163199_1001752_pt1 | contig 13434 bp, 15 predicted proteins | sample PL_2010_150m_FD_113537 | JGI IMG/M metagenome (GOLD analysis project Ga0163199, IMG submission 113537) | Freshwater microbial communities from Powell Lake, British Columbia, Canada to study Microbial Dark Matter (Phase II) - PL_2010_150m | ecosystem: Environmental > Aquatic > Freshwater > Lake ... | reverse complement strand
GCAGTTGCCGCCCAGTTCGCGCAGCCGGGCAAAGTCGCGCCGCGCCGCCTCCGCATTGAACTGCTTCCAGAGCTGCGGCGCCCAGCCGGTGCCGGGCCGGTAGTAGTTCACGCCGAGCGGCACGAACGGCTTGCCCGCCTCGGTGACGAATGTCCGCCCGCCGGTGGCGACGCGGATTTTCGGGAGCGCGTCGGCGGCGAGCGATGCCGGCAACGCCGTGATGAGCGCGGCCAACAACGCAGCGCTTCGCAGGAAAGTGTGCTGGGTCGTTGTCATGGTTGCGTTTCCACCGGCACGATAGAGAGCCGGGGAAGCCGAGGCAAGATTCATCCGCCGCTGCGGTTTCAATTGCTTGCCCCCGGCGCGCTCGCCCCGCTAAACTCCGCCCGTGCAATTCCTCGACCTCACGTTGCCGACGCCGGAGGAAAACCTCGCGCTCGACGAGGCGCTGCTGACGCTGGCCGAGCAGACCGACGGCTCGGAGGTGCTCCGCATCTGGGAGGTCGCCGCGCCGTGAGTCGTGCTCGGCTGCTTCTGCCGCGTCGCGGACGACGTGAACGAAGCGGTCTGCGCCGGCGCCGGCGTGCCGGTGCGGCGTCGTGTCAGCGGCGGCGGCACGGTGCTGATCGGCCCCGGTTGCCTGAACTTTTCGCTCGTGCTCGACATGCGCCAGCGGCCGGAGCTGAACGACGTGTCCCGCTCGCATTTCCTGATCCTCGACCGCATCACCGAGGTGTTGACCGCCAAGGCGCCGCACGTCGGTTTCGACGGCAGCAGCGATCTTTGTCTCGCCGGAAAAAAATTCTCCGGCAACGCCCAGCGCCGCCGCCGCAACTGGCTGCTGCACCACGGCACACTGCTCTACAACTTTCCCCTCGACCAGATCAGCCGCTACCTGCGCGAGCCGCCGCGCCAGCCCACCTACCGCGCCAGCCGGCCGCACGCGGATTTCGTCACCAACTTCCCCACCGACGCCGCGTGGCTCGACCAGGGCCTGCGTTTGGCGTGGGCCGCCGACGACCCGCTCTCCGTGTGGCCGCGGGAACTGACCGAGCAGCTTGTGCGGACCCGCTACTCCCGCGAAGAGTGGATTCGCCGGCGGTGATGGCTGGACCGTGTTGCATCGTCGTGGCGCGGGATTGAAACAGACGCGTTATTTCCATGCGCGTCCCTGCGAGCAGCCTGTAGAACCACGGAATGCACGAAAGGACACGAAAAGAGCGGATGAAATAACAGCGAAGACGCGAGGTCCAAACGCACTCTTCCCGTCTTTCCGCCTTCCCTGTTCAACTCCGCCATTCCGGTTTCCGTGCATTCCGTGGTTCACAACAGCTGTTCAACAGCGAAGACACGAAGTTTACTCCCGGATTTCCCGAACGCTGAAGACGCTTGCCGGCATGGACCGCGGGCGTATAATCCACGGCGGAAACAAGCGGAGGACAACATGAGCCGCGCAACATTCGGAGCCACCACGGTCGCTTTCTGTCTTGCTGCCTGCACCGTGGTCGCGCAGCAATCCGCTCCAAGTTCCGCCAACTCGCCTGACGCCGTGCCTCACACAGTAGTCAATCTGGCTGTCGCGCCGCCAACTCCTCCGAGTTCAAACAACACTTCCCGTGTCGCATCCGGCATTATACTGAAAGCGGTCACATACACCGGAGGCGTAAGCATTGCGAAGGATGATGGCAGCGGGCTTTACGACGGGCCGCATTGGCAAGACGAACCCCAACGCCGGTATCCGTATCTTTACAGAGCCGGCCTGACCTTCGCGATCTCGAAGGCAAGCTGGCTGATGCCAGGTTTGAAAGTTGAAGGGCCGTTTCTCGTGCGCGGAAAAGGCAGCGACGATATCGCGATTCTCGATACGAAAGCTCAGTCCCAAATCACAAAGGACGGCACACAAATAGACGTGACCAATCCTTCGACTGACGCAGCGCCTTTTCCGATGATGACCCGGTATTTCAACACGTTTGACATTCGTTGGGAATTGTCGTGGGACGACGGCAAATCGTGGCATGATGCCGGGATAAGCAGTAATCCGATCTATGTGTGTTTGGGATCGGCTAAATAGCACCGTGGATGTGGTTCATGAAGACGGTGGCGATTTAACGACAGGAGACGGGAGCCGAAGATGAGACGCAACCTTGGCATCATACCGCTTTTCCTCATCAGTTGTTGTTTGCGCGTGGCCGATGCAAGCGAAGCGCAAAACAAAGTGTGGCAATCGGTATCACTGGTGGACAATGAAGTGCTTTCGGTGAAGCTGCGTTACATGACTGTCTCGTCTTTGGCGGATCGCCATTGGATGGCGTTGGAGTTTGATAATCGAAGCAGTGCCCCACTCAAGGTCGGGCAAATATCGATTACGTGTATGGGCATCGGAATACGAGGGGACACCATTCTGGTGCGGATTCTAACAAATGGGATAACGACGGTCACAGGCGGCCCTTTGACGGCGGCACTACCACTGCTTTCCAAGGAAGGTGTTCGCGTCGAAGCAACCGCAAGTGGAGATGTGCGATTGCAAGACAATCGCAAATTCCACTTCGACAAAGTTCCATTCATTTTTGAACGGCGGTATCCCAATCCCGCAGAATTTGAATCCATGAAGCGCGAGTTGAGAGAAATCCTCCACTCTGACCCAAGAACTTCATCGCTGAGGCAAGGAGCAAGAATCCGGCTCTCTGACGGCACCGAAGCGGTCATTGAATTGAGAAATCAATTCGAGGGCATTTACCGGCTACGCCCTTTGCTCGGTGTGAAGGAAGTCTCAGAAGCCATGACCGTTGAAGATTTGCTGGCGGCACTCAAGACTTGGGTGATCTCCAGACACATCATTGCAAAAGAAGTAGCCCAGCGGTTTCCGAAAGCTCCGCAGGTGTTGGCATACTATCGGGAGGAGCTTGCAAAAGAGAACAACAATGCATGGAGTGACGCCCTCATTCTGGAAGTGTGGAATGAGGAGTTTCTGAAGGTTTTCGTTGAGCGTTACGAACAAGGCAAACGGTGGCCGGATTTTTCCACGCTGGAGCGTCACCGCAAGGAGTGGATCTGCAAGCCCGACTGCGTGGCGCGTATCTCAGCAGGGTTGTTGAAGCAACACCCAATTCTGAAGGCCACGCCGGAACAGTTATTGAAGCACGAGCTTTATGAATGGAGCCGGGCGGTGCGGTATGCCGGCGCGACGGGCGACCGACAGTTCATCAAGTTCCTGGCGCCGGCGTTGAACGACACGCGGCTGGTCAAAGAGCCGGAGTATAGCTCGATGATTAGTCTTCCAACCCGTGTTTGCGACTACGCTTTGAGCGCAATCCAGACGATCCTCGATGGAGACTCCACATCGGCCTCAAAGAAAGCGGTCATCGCAGGATGGAGTTCGGGGAGTGAAAGATTTGCCGCTTTTGATCGAGCCATAACCGAGACCAAGAAGCGGCTCGAAGCTTCCGGCCTCGCGCAGGGTTTAACGAGCGCGGAAGCGCAGGCGAAAAATTATGACGGCGTCAATACGCGCGACCAAAGGGGCCGCACGTCACTCGGCGTGGCCGCTGCAAACCTCAAGGTCGAAAGCGTTAAAGAGTTGATCGCCGCCCGCTCCGACGTGAATGCCCAAGACCCCGAAGGGGAATCGCCGTTGCTCATGGCGATAAGAAACCCTGATCGCGGCTTCAGCCGATTCGGTTCCAAAGATGGCCAGAAGGCCGTGGAGATAGCGAAGCTGCTGCTGGAAGCAGGAGCTAATCCTTCCAGCAAGAATGCAGAAGGCACAACGGCTCTCATGCTCGCGGTGGAGTGGAGGATTCCCGAAATAGTGACGGAGCTTCTCAACAGAAAAGCCGATGTCAATGCCGTGGACAAGCGCGGCAGAACCGCGCTAACGATTTCAGTGGGAAGGTCTCTGTCGAGGCCATCGTCCAAGACCGTGGAGTCCCTGCTCGCCGCTGGAGCCGACGTTAACTTCAGGAACGGCGAGAAGAGCACGCCTTTGATCCTCGCGTGTCAAAACGGCGACAAGGCGCTGGCGCAGATGTTGCTCGACAAAGGCGCAAAGGTGAAGGATGTGGACGGCGATTGGGCGCTGTATCATGCCTTGGGTCACAGCAAGATTGATGTGATGCGAGTGCTGCTCGAACGCGGGGCAAGTCCGAACGCAGCGGCAAGAAACGAAACGGGCAAGACCGTATTCATGCGGGCCTGTCAGGGCAGAAAGACGGAGCCGATTGCGCTTCTGTTGGAATTCGGCGCGGATGTCAACTTCAAGCAAGGCGGAGCTTCAGCCGGATTCACCGCCCTCATCTGGGCGGCTGGGGCGAAGAATAACGCCACCGTCATCAAGTTTTTGTTGAGCAAGGGCGCTGACGTGAACGCGCAGACCGAGCGATTCGGCGACACGGCGCTTATCCGTGCCGCCGCCAATGGCTACAACGAGAACGTCCAAGCTCTTCTGGATGGGCACGCCGATTTCAAACTGAAGAACAAGGATGGAAGAACCGCGCTGATGTGGGCGCGGAAAAACAATCATCCCGACACGGCCGCGCTGCTCGAAAAAGCGGGAGCGCGGGAATAAGAATGTTGAGTCACAACGCCGGACAGTAGTAATTGCAACAACCACACGGAGGAAATCATGAGCCGCACATCATTCGTAACCAACACCTACCGAAGTGCTGCTCATGTTTTTGTGCCAACCGTAATCTTGTTCCATTCATTGTTGACCGGACCAACGGCAGTGTTTGGTCACAACTCCATCGTGCCGGTTAATGGATGGAAAGTAGAACGGCCGGTGGCTTTGGCGAAGGGCGATTCTTCCAAGTTGATGTCTCACAGTGAGAGTGCTCACTTCGAGATTGTAACAACGCTCGGCCGCGATGCCGCGGACATGCTCTGTCGGCATCTGGAGGTGTGGCACAACCAAATCCTGGCGGTTTTGCCCGACGCTGACTCGATCTGGAAAGAGAAGGCCAAAGCACCGAACGCCAAGGTTCGCATGAGGGTGTTTGCGTATCCTGAGGAAAAGGGCGCTTTCTACGGGAGCAAGCAGCCAAAGGCGGGGAACGATACGGGCGGAGTCGTCTGCGTGTCGGCAAACGGCAAACCTAGCTACAGGAGCGTTCCGATCACCGCGTTGCAGCACGAGGTTTTTCACTATTGGAGTGGCGTTTACTACGGCAAGACGATTCCTTACAGCCTTAACGAAGGCGGCGCGGACTTCTTCGGGCTATGGGACATAGACAAGACGGCGGAGGAGAACCTGCGAGGATCAGTGAAGGGAAGCGAGTTTTGCTGGAAGTTCGCAGAAGAGTCAACGCTCGGCGGCGATCCGAACAGCAAGTATCACTGGCTGAGCGTGCGGGAGTTCTTCGAGAACCAGAGGCCCAAGGGATGCATGATCTACCAGCAGGGGTGGTGGCTATATCGTTTCCTGCTGTCGGGCCGCGAGACGCAGCTCTGCCGAACCATCGTGCTCTCGGCTTACCGCTCGGACTCCACTGCCGACCAATTTCTCAAGAGTTCTTCCGCCGCCGCGCGTTACGTGAAGGATGAATTCCGCAGCGCTTCTCAGCTTATTCGGATGCATCCAGAGAAACTGATGGACATTCCTTTCAAGGATGCGTTCTTAGATTTGATCGAGCGGGACTGGAAGGCTTTTGTAAAAGCAGAATTGGAGAAGTCGAACAACCGCAAGGTGGGAAGTTTCACAACGCAAGCGCCGGCTTCCGGCGCGGCAGGCACCGGGGAACCCTCCGTGCAAGCGTCGTCGGTTCAGTTCAAGACAAACTGGGCGGTCTCGGCAAAGCGCAGATACGATCAGACCAACGGTCTCGCGTTGCAGCAATATCTGCGCGAACTCGATGCGGCGATGCAGTCCGGCCTTCTCAATGACGCCAATGCTCTGAATGCGATCCGGAAGCAAATCGTGGCGGGTGGCTTGCCTGACGGCCATGTCACAATGCCAGCCGCGCGCACGGCAACTACTCGCTATCTTCAAAGCCTTTCCGCCAGCAAGCAGCAATACCTGCGGGACTTGGAAACGGCGCTGAAATGGGCGATGGCCGGTTCCAACCTTGACGAAGCAAACGCAATCAATAGCGTGAAAGCGCAAGTGGCAGATGAGTTGAAGGGCGTTGCGCTTTTTGACAAAGGCGACTCCGGTTTGCTGCTGACCATTGGCAGCGACAAGCAGTTATGGAAGAACACCAAGCTCCGGCTTCCGACCGCGAAGACGCCCGTTGCCTTCAGCGGGTATCTGGCGCTTCCCGCAAATGTGAAGTTGCTGAGACTGCGCTCTGCGGCTGCCTACGGCAGTGAGCGGTTGCGCTTCACCATTGACGGACGCACGATCGAGTTTGAGTCCGAGAAGATCCATCGTTTCGTCATGCTGACGCCTCCGGCTGGTGCACAGCAGCTCCGGCTTGAAATTGGAAAGTCTATTGCAGCTACCGAGTGGGAATGGGGGCCGCTACAGTGGTCTGTGAATGGCAGCCAGTGGAAAGATGTTCCACTCAGCAACCTCGTATCGAAGTGACGTTAACGAGATGTCGTTAGCGCCGCATTCTGGTTCCGAATGGAACGCACAGTTCAGGCACCGACGCGGACCAGTTGGCCGGCTTTGCAGCGAGGCAAAGCCGCGAGGATGGCAGGCACCAAGGGCTGGAGATCGCGGAAGCGGTTGCTGGGGCCGCTCACCACGAGCACGGCGACCTTGAATTTGGTCAAGGGTTGCTGAAAAGACAGGTTCCTGTCCACGGTCAGAAAGACATCGAAGCGGCCTTCGGCCAAGGCGAGCAGGCGGCCGTTCTTGATGGTTGCCCAGCCCATTTGCGGCACGGTCTTGACCGTGTGGCCGGTGAAATAGCGCGCCAGACGTTTCGGCACGCATTCGTCGAGCAGGATGTTCACTTTAGAGGCAGGCTGCCAGAAGCTGTTCCTTGGCTTGTTCGAGGAAGGCGATGGCTTGTTGGCGTGAAACCGTCGGGAAATCCTCCAGGAACTCATCCAGCGAATCGCCGGCTTCGATGTAGTCGAGCAGTGTCTGGATTGGCACTCGCGTTCCGTCAAATACCGGAGTGCCTCCCATCACGTCGGGCGATGAACTGATGACCTTTCGCTTCACGGACTTATGCTAGGCCAGCCGCGAGAGAAAATCAACGGTCTGGCGGCGAAAGAATTCTGGAAGCATGTGGAGGCGGGCGAGGCTCGCCTCATTTCACGAGGCGTCGGAGGCGAAGTGAGGCGGCGGCGGAAGGTTGAGAGTTGAGGGTTTAGAAAGAGAATTGCCCGCCAAACACGCTAAACACACGAAAGGATTACCGGAGTTGTTTTCGCGTGTTTAGCGGGCCAACTCGGTCTCTTGTTACCGAAACTGTTTGTAGAACATCACGGCGGAGATGGCGAAGCCGATGGCGGTGATGATCTGGCGGACGCGGTGTTGGGGGATGCGCTGGGAGAAGTGCGCGCCGAGATAGTAGCCGACCAGCGCGCCGCCGGTCATGACGACCGCCTTCGGCCACTCGATCAGACCCGCCCAAATGAACCACGCGGCAGCGACGAGGTTGATGAGCGAGCCGAGGATGGTCTTGAGCGCGTTCATCTCGTGAATGTCGCTCAGGCCGAGGAAGCCGAGCGAGGCGAGCATGAGGATGCCGATGCCCGCGCCGAAATAGCCGCCGTAGAGCGCGACGAAGAACTGGAACAGCACCGCCGCCCAGACGACGCGATGATGCGACGAGGCGGTTTCGGATTTGTCCGCGAAGCCGGCGAAGCGGCGCAGCGGCGCCTGGGCCAGGAACAGAATCGTCGCGAAGAGCAACAGGAACGGCACCATCTTCGCGAAAACCTTTTCCTCGGTGCAGGTGAGCAGGATGCCGCCGAGCAAACCGCCGAGCAGGCTCACGGGCACGAACCGCCGCAGCCACGGCCGCACCGCGGCGATCTGCCGGCGATAACCGAACAAGCTGCCCGCGGTGCCGACGACCAGCGCCAGCGTGCTGGTGGCGTTGGCGACGGTGGCCGGCGTGCCGATGAGCAGCAGCGTCGGGAACGTGAGCAGCGTCCCGCCGCCTGCGATGGCGTTGACGGCACCCGCGGCAGCGGCGGCGGCAGTCAGGGTGATGGCGTCTATGACGGTCATTGGCTGCGGAGAATTTGACCGATTGCGCGCGGAACGCAAGGCAACAAGTTGAGCGGATGCGGCTCACAGTGTCGGACGCGCGGCCGCCGCGAGTGGCGGATCGGACTTTGGGCTTGACCGCGGGCGGCGGGTAGCCTTGCCTATGCCAAACACCGATCTCGCTATGAAAACCATCAGCCGCAGACAATTCCTCCGCACCTCCACCACCGTCGCCGCGTCCATGATCGTTCCCGCGCGCCTGTTTGGGAAGAATGCGCCGTCCAATCGCATCACGATGGGCTGCATCGGCGTGGGCGGCATGGGTATGCGCGACCTCCGCGCCGCCATGGTCAACGACGACGTCCAGATCGTCGCGGCGTGCGACCCCGTCAGCGCCTCCAACGAATACGGCCACTGGTTCAAGGACGGCTGGCAGGGCCCGTGGTTCGGCCGCGACTCCGCCAAGAAAGTCGTCGAGCACCACTACGCGCAACAGACCGGCCGCGAGAGCTTCAAGGGTTGCGCCGCCTACGTGGACTTCCGCGAGCTGCTCGCGCGCACCGATATTGACGCCGTGACCAACGTCACGCCCGACCACTGGCACGCACCGATCACCATCGCCGCCGCGCGCGCGGGCAAGGACATCTACTGCGAAAAGCCGCTGTCGCTGACGCTCGCCGAGGGACGTGCAATGGTGGAAGCCGTGCGCCGCAACAGCCGCATCTTGCAGACCGGCACGCACCGGCGTTCGTCGCCGGTGGCGAGGTTCATGTGTGAACTGATCCGCAACGGCCGCATCGGCAAACTCCGCAAGGCCACCGTCGAGATCGGCACGACCCCCGGCCGCGAAGGGCCCAAGGAACCTTGGGAGGAGCAGCCGGTGCCGGCGTGGCTCGATTACGACGTATGGCTCGGCCCCGCGCAGTGGGCGCCCTACCACAAGCTCCGCTGCCTCTACAGCTTCCGCTACATCAACGACTACTCCGGCGGCGAGGTCACCAACACCGGCGCGCACATGCTCGATCTGGTCCAGTGGGCCAGCGGCCATGACGACACCGGCCCGGTGGAGGTCGAGGACCTCGGCGGCGCATTTCATCCGGAGGCGTTCTTCAACATGGCCAACCCGGCGCACTTCCGTTTCCGCTACGCCGACGGCGTCGAAGGCGAGTTTCACAGCAGCAAGCGCGGGTGGTGCGTGAAGTTCGAAGGCGACAAAGGTTGGATCTCCTTCGAAGACCGCTTGACGGCGTCCGATCCCAAGTTGCTCAATGAGACGATCGGCCCGAACGAAATCCACCTCTACGAATCCAACGATCACATGCGGAACTTCCTCGACTGCGTCAAGAGCCGCCGCGAACCGGTCGCGCCCGTCGAGGTCGGCCACCACACCACCAGCATCTGCCATCTCGGCAACATCGCCATGACCCTCAAGGCCAAACTCGCGTGGGACCCCGCCGCCGAATGCTTCACCGGCCCCAACGCCGACGCCGCCAACCGCCTCCGCCACCGCGCCTATCGCGGCTCGTGGACGGTGTGATGATGGCGAAGCCGCAGCGTCCAGTGTCATGGAGCGACGTCAATGATTGGTTGAGGTGGATCGCGACCTCCGGGCGCGATGGTGGGTGGAGAGTGCAAGAGCCAGCGATTGTGCGGCGTCATGCTCAACGGCAATCACTGAACCTCTCGCCGCGCAACTGCCATCGCGCCCGGAGGTCGCGATCCACCTCGACGGCTTGCGCGCGTTTGTGAATTGGCCTTGAGCGATGCCAATGATGAACCGATTGCCAGCCTTGCGGAAACAGCCGTTTTCTGCGATAGGAAAGCCATGAAACCCGCAAACCGCGAGTTCAGCGTCATCGTTGAGCGGGATGAGGATGGCTGCTACGTCGCCAGCGTTCCAGAATTGCCGGGGTGCCACACGCAAGCGCGTTCTCTCGACAAGCTGATGGAACGGGTTAGCGAAGCCATCGAGTTGTGCATGGAAGTTTCTTAACGACGCGGAAATGACAGTGAAGGAGTTCGAGCAATGGATATGAGCCTCCTACAGTATCACGGAGCAATCCCAACGATGAAGCAGACTTGCCCATTCCAGCGATAGTTGCCACACTGCACAGCGATGGCCTACGAGCTGGAAATCAAGGACGAGGCGCTGGCGGCCTTGCGCGCTTTGCCGGAGGACATTCGCCGCCAAATCGGCTATCGGCTTCACCTCTTGCAGCAGGATTTCAGCGGTGACGTGAAGAAGCTCCGAGGCAGCAAGAACGAATACCGCCTGCGCGTTGGCACTTACCGCGTGTTGTTTGAACTGGAGGGAAAACGCATGGTAGTTTACTGTATCGGGCAGCGAAAGGACATCTATCAATGAGCGTCGCGAGTGTGAAAGCCAAGAGTGCCCCGGCTGGCCCTCCGCGTCTGGATCGGCAGATCGCGCAGGCCAAGGCCGTGCTCCGTCAACTCCGCGACACGCTGGAAGATTTGGACGACCGCCGGGAATTGGCGCGTGCCAAGAAGCGGAACGCTGGCAAGCCCGGCGCCAACTGGGACTCCGTCAAGAAGGAACTCGGCTTCGAGTTCTAAGCTGCTCCTCCCTTCCGATTCTCCTGGCAGTATCGGAACAAATGACCAAGAAAGAACATGACTTCTCCAAAGCGGAGCGCGGCAAGTTCTACCGGCCGAACGCTCGATTTAACCTTCCCGCCCATCCGAAGCCACGGACCGGCCCCAACGCCCCCGCCGCCAACCGCCTCCTCCACCGCGCCTATCGCGGTTTGTGGACGGTGTGAGGACGGAGCGGGAGGGAGATAATGAAAGTTGAGCGTTGGATGCGGCGCGGGTTTCTGGGTGGCACCGCACGGCGGGCGGCTGTCGCGTTGTGTGTCCTTACGCTTGTTGGCTCCGTCAGTGCCCAAGAAGTGAGTCCTGCGAATCCAAGAACACCGGAGCAGATCATCGATCAGTTGATCAAAGTGATGGAAAACAAGGGAATTGACCCACGACGACAACAACAACAATGCGACCGCCTCATTGATGAACTGTCCAAACTTGGCGACAAAGCAATTCCCGCGATCAAGTCGGTAGTGGTAGGAGCAAAGCTCTATGTGCAGGATGCGCTGATGAACTCTTTGGGGGAGATCAACACCCCACTTGCCACCGACACTTTGCTTGAGTTTGCTCTTCGACGCGACGACAAGCTAGTTTCAGAGGTTGCGATTAGTCGTTTGAGTTTGCGAACGATACATCGGCCGCTATCGCAGAATGAGTTTTCACAGCTCGAAACAAAACTGAAAACCGACCCGGAGCCTCAAGCACTTTCAAACGCGAAGTTTCTGGCTCGGTGCAGACAGAATGATATCACCCGGCGGGCCAAGGCAATCATTGCCCGGTTCATCTGGCAACTCAATCACCCGCCGAAATTCCGGGTGTTTGATAGTTATGTCTCGTCAGAAGCTTGGTGGTGCAACGCATATATCCTATGCCTTCTAGAGATGGACCAAGCTCGTGTTCGTAAACTTCTGAAAGACGAGTTGGAGAAAGCAAAGAGCAAGCGCGTCGCAACCTGGCTAACAATTGCTTCGGGCATGTTGGGCGAGGAAAGCCTTGCGGAAGAGCTTTGTCGAATCGTGGAATCCGAACCTGACATTTCTGTGCGAGCGATGGCTCTGAGCGGGTATGCGATGGCGGTGAAGGGCAAAGCGATTCCGTTTTTGCGACGGTTCATCAATTATCGGATTCCCGGCGCTGCCGACAGCAAGAGTAATTATTCAAACCCCCTTCAAATTGCCGCACGCGACGAACTCGCCAGACTTGAGGAGAAAAGACCATGAAAGTTAAAGGTTGGACACGTCGCGGGTTTCTGGGCAACGCGGCACGTTGGACGGCGGCGGGCATCGTCGCGCCGCAGATCGTGCCGGCGCGGGCGTTGGGCATCGGCGGCACGCCGCCGAGCGAGCGCGTCAACGTCGGCGTCATCTCCTGCGGCGGACGCGCGATGGCGGAGAGCCGCTGTTACACCCTCACGGACAAAGGCCAGGTCGTGGCGGTGTGCGACCCGTGGGAATCGAAGCGGTTGCGGGCGAAGCAGACTTTCGAGCGGCACTACGCCGGGCGCCAACGTAGCGGGGCCTACAAGGGCTGCGACGCCTACGCCGACTTCCGCGACGTGCTGGCCCGCGCGGACGTGGACGCCGTCTATATCGCCACGCCGGACCATTGGCATGTGCCGATCACCATCGCCGCCGCGCGCGCCGGCAAGGACATGCACACGGAGAAGCCGCTCGGCGTCAGCATTCACGAGGACCTCGCCGCGCGCGAGGCCGTGCGGCGTCATGGCCGCGTGTTCCAATACGGCGCCGAACGCCGCTCCACCACCGCCGCGCGCCACGCCATCGAGCTGGTTCTCAACGGCCGCATCGGCAAGGTGCAGAAGATTTACGTCGTCAGCCCGGCCTCGGTGAAAGGTCCTGTTGACGACCCCGTCCTGCCGGTGCCGACGGACCTCGACTACGATCTCTGGCTCGGCCCCGCGCCGTGGGCGCCGTTCAGCGCTGCGCGCGCCATATCCGGCGGCAACGGCAACGGCATTTTCCACATCTACGACTACGCCATCGGCTTCATCGCCGGTTGGGCGGCGCACCCGCTCGACCAGGTGCAGTGGTGGGCCGACAACGCGGGCATGGGTGTTCCCGTGACCTACGAAGGCACCGGCCGCCTGCCCGACGACGGCCTTACAACTGCGTCATCCAATGGGATGTCGAGTGCCGCTACAAGAACGGGTTGGTGATGCGGTTCATGGACAACCACACCGCCCAGCAGCAGGATATCCCCGGCATCCGCGACAGCAACGCCGCGACGTTCGTCGGCACCGAAGGCTGGATTTGCGTCAACTACAGCGAAGTGCAGATGGACCCGCCGTGGCTGCGAAACGCCATCATCGGCCCGAACGAGATCCATCTCGACCGCAGCAACCGCTCCGGCGGCGAGTATGTGGAGCCGCACCATATAAGCTGGCTCGACTGTGTCCGCACGCGCAAAGACCCCGTGGGCAACATCGAGAGCGCCGTCCGCTCCGACATCATCAGCCACCTCAGCGACATCTGCGTCCGCACCGGCCGGAAGATCACGTGGGATCCCGAAAAGGAAACCATCGTCGGCGACGAGACCGCCGCCCGCATGATGCACCGCGCCGTCCGCGCGGGGTGGGCTGGATGAAAAAATAAATCAAGTGAATCTGCGCTTGCAGAGAACCGGCTGACTGCGGTATTTAACGGGCAGTGAGTTGATCTTTGAACGCTTTTGCAGGACGCCGCGCGCGGCACCCTCCCCCCCCCATT
>Ga0163199_1001751_pt1 | contig 13436 bp, 10 predicted proteins | sample PL_2010_150m_FD_113537 | JGI IMG/M metagenome (GOLD analysis project Ga0163199, IMG submission 113537) | Freshwater microbial communities from Powell Lake, British Columbia, Canada to study Microbial Dark Matter (Phase II) - PL_2010_150m | ecosystem: Environmental > Aquatic > Freshwater > Lake ... | reverse complement strand
CCGATAAAGCAAATGCCGGTGCTATCCTTGCGGGCGGCGTTGGGTAGACCGGCCTGGACGGCAATATGGCGCACCTCCCCCTTGCTCAAATCACCCAGGGGGAAGCGACTAGGGGCCAATTGTGCCTGGGTGAGGCGGTGCAGGAAGTAGGTCTGGTCCTTGGCCGTATCTGCGGCCAGTAGCAAGCGGTGCCCCTGGGGATCCTGCGCCACCCGCGCATAGTGGCCGGTGGCGATGGCGTCTGCCCCTTGGCCCAGGGCATAATCAAGAAAGGCGCGAAACTTGATCTCGCTGTTGCACAGCACATCTGGATTCGGGGTACGTCCGGCCCGGTACTCGGCAAGGAATCGCTCGAATACCCGCTCCCAATACTCGTCGGCGAAATTTACTGTCAGCAGCTCAATGGCGAGTCGCTCGGCCACCGCCTGGGCCTCTGCCAGGTCTGCGGCGGCGGCACAGTGGCCTGGGGTATCGTCGTCTTCCCAATTCTTCATGAACAGGCCGCGCACCCGCCAACCCTGTCGCTGGAGTAGCAGGGCAGCCACGGCAGAGTCTACGCCCCCAGATAGGCCGACGATGATCCGACCGGGGAGGGGATCGCAGGTCATGCAACACATCCGCTAAGATATTCCGATAACCGCCACGCCAACGAGGCAACACATGCCCCAATGTCCGCCCCTCATAACGTATTTTTTCGGCTAAAATCCGCTACCATGAGTAGGCACGATGAAGAATATCAGGGCGATGACGGTCTGGCGGTACAAACCGCCAAGCCACGGCTCCAGCAGCCGCCCCTATACAAAGTAATCTTATTGAACGACGATTATACCCCCATGGAGTTCGTGGTCCTGGTGCTGCAAACCTTTTTTCACCTGAACGAGGAGAAGGCCACCCAGATCATGCTGCATGTACACACACGGGGGGTCGGGGTGTGCGGGGTCTATACCCGGGACATTGCCGAGACTAAGGTCCATCAAGTAAACGATTATGCACGCAGCAACCAACACCCGTTGTTATGTACCATGGAGAAGGTCTGATTTGGGCACGACGGGCCGGTAAGGTGTGCGGATGTGCGGCGAAAAGACCGGCGGATCATACGCCATCCCAGAGGCCGTGCCTCGCCTGCGAGGCCGTGTTCATATCTCATTTAGGGTTGTTGTTCAGCAATGTCTATGCTTAGCAAAGAACTTGAACGCACGCTCAACGAGGCCTTCAAGAATGCCCGGGAGCGCCACCACGAATATATGACCGTAGAACACCTGCTGCTGTCATTGCTCGACAACCTGACGGCGGCGAAGGTGTTGCGCGCCTGTGGGGCAAGCATGGAGCAGTTGCGCACGGACGTGGTCACCTTTATCGAGCAGACGACTCCCGTCATCCCTGCCCATGAGGGCCGGGAGACCCAACCGACCCTAGGATTCCAGCGGGTGCTGCAACGCGCCGTATTCCATGTCCAGTCATCGGGTAAACAGGAGGTCACAGGGGCCAATGTACTGGTGGCCCTGTTTAGCGAGCAGGGCTCTCAGGCGGTCTACTTCCTCAATAAACACGAGGTAACCCGCCTGGATCTGGTCAACTACATCTCTCACGGAATCTCCAAGGTACCCGGAGAGGAGCGGGCCGGGGAGCGCGATGAGCCGCCGGAGGACCTTGCAACGGAAGAAAAGGATGCGGTGGGGGGCAGCCCGCTGGAGAGTTTTGCCAGTAACCTCAACCAACAGGCCCGTAAGGGCAAGATCGATCCACTCATCGGGCGTGCCCCGGAGGTCGAGCGCACGGTGCAGATCCTATGTCGGCGTCGTAAGAACAACCCGCTCCTGGTGGGTGAGGCCGGGGTAGGGAAGACGGCGATTGCCGAGGGCCTGGCCAAGAAGATCATCGATGGAGAAGTACCGGAGATCCTCGCGGGTTGCACCATCTATGCCCTTGACCTGGGCAGCCTGGTCGCCGGTACCAAATATCGGGGGGATTTCGAGAAGCGATTCAAGGCGGTGCTTGCCCAGCTCAAGAAGCAACCCCAGACCATTCTATTCATCGACGAGATTCACACCATCATCGGCGCCGGCTCCGCCTCCGGTGGGGTCATGGACGCCTCGAATCTGATCAAACCGATGCTCGCCTCTGGGGAGATCCGCTGCATTGGCTCTACTACTTATCAGGAGTTTCGCGGTATCTTCGAGAAGGATCGCGCCCTAGCGCGTCGCTTCCAGAAGATCGATATCACCGAGCCCTCGGTGGAAGAGACGGTGCAGATTCTCAAGGGACTGCGAGGCCGCTTCGAGGCGCACCATAAGGTGCGTTATTCGGTCGCCGCCCTGCGGGCCGCCGTTGAGCTTTCCGCCAAGTACATCAACGACCGCCACCTCCCCGACAAGGCCATCGACGTGATCGACGAGGCCGGCGCCAGCGTGCAGCTCCAACCGGCTGCTCGGCGCAAGAAGCACATCGGGGTGGTGGATATCGAAAACATTGTCGCCAAGATCGCCCGCATCCCCGCAAAGAAGGTATCCAGCTCCGATACCGAGGCCCTGCGTAACCTGGAGCGGGACATGAAATTGGTGGTGTTTGGTCAGGATGAGGCCATTGAGACCCTCGCCTCCGCCATTCGTATGAGCCGATCGGGCCTGGGCCACGAGGAGAGGCCCATCGGATCCTTCCTGTTTACCGGTCCCACCGGGGTTGGCAAGACCGAGTTGACCCGCCAGCTCGCCCGCATCCTGGGCATGGAGCTGATCCGCTTCGATATGTCCGAGTACATGGAGCGGCATACCGTTTCACGCTTGATCGGCGCCCCGCCGGGCTATGTCGGATTCGATCAGGGCGGGCTGCTTACCGAGGAGATCAACAAGCACCCCCATGCGGTGTTGCTGCTCGACGAGATCGAGAAGGCCCACCCGGATGTCTTCAATCTGCTGTTGCAGGTCATGGATCACGGCACCCTGACCGATAACAATGGCCGCAAGGCCGACTTCCGCAACCTGGTGCTGGTGATGACCACCAATGCCGGGGCGGATGAAATGGGACGCCGCTCCATCGGCTTCACTACCCAGGACCACTCCAGCGACGGGCTGGAGGCCCTCAAGCGCTATTTCACCCCGGAGTTCCGCAATCGCCTGGATGCCACGATCCAATTCAAGCCACTCACCCCAGCGACCATCGCCAATGTGGTGGATAAGTTTCTGTTTGAGTTAGAGGACCAATTGCAGGACAAGAAGGTGACCTTGGTGGTGGACGCAGAGGCCAAGACCTGGCTCGCCGAGCACGGCTATGATCCGCAAATGGGTGCGCGGCCCATGGCCCGGGTGATCCAGAACCACATCAAAAAGCCGTTGGCCAGCGAAATCCTGTTCGGAAACCTAAGCCAAGGCGGCACAGTGCGCATCGGGGTAGGGAACGATGGGCTGGCATTTGAATATGAGACCGCGCAGGAGCGCGGCATGGCCTAAAATTGGCCCTGGTTCTCCTGGCAAGGGGCCGCACCCTGCTGGGTGCGGAGTGTCAGCGAGCGCGGTAGCTGATCCGTCCCTTGGTGAGGTCGTAGGGGGTTAGCTGCACCGTCACCTTGTCGCCCGTGAGGATGCGGATATAGTGCTTGCGCATCTTTCCAGAGATGTGCGCAATGACTACGTGGCCGTTTTCGAGCTGTACCCGGAACGTGGTGTTGGGTAGGGTCTCGACAACCGTACCCTCCATTTCGATATAATCTTCTTTCGCCATTCGTAAAATCCAGTTGTATCCTTGGGACCGCCAAAAAATCGTGGGCGGCAAATCATAGCACCCCCCGCAACTACACCGCCACCGGACGCCCCCTTTTTAGCAATTCTCGTATGTCGGTGGGAACGGCATCTTGCCGCGACTGGGTGATAGGGGGCGCATGAGACGTTGTACGTCGCGGCTAAAAGCCACTCCCACCGACCCAGTTGGGAGTTTTTTGGCCCTCTGCTCTGCAAAATGAGAATTGCTGCCCCTCTCCTGGGAACCTGCTCGGCAACAGGTCTTTCAGAATGGGTGAACCGAGGGGCCTGCTTACTTAATTGAGGGGGGTGGGGCTCCGATTGATGTGCTCGCGTGGAACCCGAGCCGTAACGCCGGTCAGTAGCTCGTAGCCGATGGTACCAGCGGCCGCGGCGATCTCCTCCACCGGGAGGTCCTGCCCCCACAGAACGGCAACTTGCCCCAGGTGCGCAGTGGGCACGCTGCGTAGATCCAGAGTAAGCATGTCCATGGACACCCGCCCGATCAGGGGCACCCGCCGTCCGCCCAGCAACACCGGAGTGCCGTCCGGGGCGTGGCGGGGATAGCCATCGCCGTAGCCGATGCCGATTACCCCTATCGGCATTGCCTCCGGGCAGATGTAGCTGCCGCCATAGCCAATACGGTCACCGCTTTGACACTGGTTGATGGCAATCAATGGCGCACGCAAGGTCATCACGGACCGCAGGCTGCGCTGCACTCCAGTTTCGCCAAGGAAGGGCGAAACGCCGTAGAGCATGATGCCGGGGCGCACCCAATCGCTGCGAGCGGCGGCGCAGCCGAGGATCCCCGCGGAATTGCCGATATTGAGGGGGCAGGCATCCGCCCCTGGAAGCGCCCGTAGACGCTGGCACTGGATCTCGGTGAGGGGATCTGCCGGGTCGTCCGCATTGGCCAGGTGGGTCATGAGGCCGACCGGATGGTCCCTAAGTCGAACCAGCCAACGGGCGGCCTCCTCTGGCGCCAGCCCTAAGCGGTTCATGCCGGTATTGACCTTGAGCCAGACCCGCAACGACCTCGCTCCCGCCTGCTTGACTCTATGGACTTGAGCGGCGTCGTGCAGGGCGGGTTCACAGCCCAGCTCCGCGGCCTGGGCCAGAGCCGCCGCCGAGTAGACGCCGCCCATGACCAAGAGCGGACGGCGTTCACCCGCAACGCGCAGCCGCTGCGCTTCGTCCAGACGTGCAACGGCAAAACCCTCTACCATCAGGGCGCGAGCCACCTCGACCGCGCCGTGACCATAGGCATTGGCCTTGATGACCGCCCAGATCCGGCTCCCGGGCGCGACTTCCCGTACCCGCTTTAGGTTGTGGCGCAGGGCTGCGTGATCGATAGTCGCCCAGGGGGCCGAGATCATGCCCCAAACCCTTCCGCTCCATACACGGTGTCGGTGTAATTCTCAAACTTGGTGTACTTGCCAAGGAAGGTGAGACGCACGCTGCCGATGGGACCGTTGCGCTGTTTACCTATGATGATTTCCGCTACCCCCTTGTCCGGGCTGTCCTCGTGGTAAACCTCGTCGCGATAGATGAAGACGATCAGGTCCGCATCCTGTTCTATGGCGCCCGATTCCCTAAGGTCTGACATGATGGGTCTTTTGTTGGGGCGCTGCTCTAGGCTGCGATTCAATTGGGACAGGGCAATGACAGGGACATGCAGCTCCTTGGCCAAGGTTTTGAGCGAGCGGGAGATGGCGGAAATCTCAGTCGCACGGTTCTCGCCCGACCCTGGCGCCTGCATAAGTTGCAGGTAGTCGATCACGATCAGCGCCAGGTCGCCTTGCTCGCGCTTCAGGCGTCGTGCCCGGGCGCGCAGCTCGGTGGGGTTGAGGGCCGGGGTGTCATCGATGAACAGGGAGGCCTCCGCCAACATGCTCACCGCCGAGGTGAGGCGTGGCCACTCATCCTCCTCTAAACGACCGGTACGTACCCGGTGTTGGTCGATGCGTCCAAGGGAGGAAATCATGCGCATGGCGAGGGAGTCGCCGGGCATCTCCATACTGAATACCGCCACCGGTCGCCGGCTCTTGATGGCTACATGCTCGGCGATGTTCATGGCGTAGCTGGTCTTTCCCATGGACGGACGACCGGCAACGATGATCAGATCCGCGGGTTGAAGCCCCGAGGTCATTAGATCGAAGTCGCTAAAGCCGGTGGCAAGTCCGGTAATAGGGTCGTCGCGCTCGAACAGGGTATCGATGCGCTTGACCGCCTGGGTCAGCAGCACCTTGAGCGGCTGGAACCCGCCACCATGGGCCATCTGATCGGCGATCTCGAATACCTTGCGCTCGGCCTCGTCCAACAGCTCCGCGGAGTTGCGCCCTTCCGGTCGATAGGCGCTGTCGGCCACCTCCGTGCCTACTGAGATCAGGCACCGCAACACCGCAGTCTCGCGCACGATCTTGGCGTAGGCTAGGATGTTGGCGGCGCTCGGCGTGTCCCTGGCAATAGCCCCGAGATAGGCCAGCCCGCCAATCCCATCCAGCTCCTCGCGCCGCTCCAAGGTCTCCGCCAGAGTGACCACATCGAATGGCTGACCGTCCTCGGCCAATAGGGCGATGGCCTGGAAGATCAGTCGGTGTTCCTTGCGGTAAAAATCTTGCTTGTTTACCTGGTCGGCGATCTTGTCCCAGGTATTGTTGTCGAGCATCAGTCCGCCCAGCAGGGACTGCTCGGCCTGAACGGAATGGGGCGGCACCCGCAGGGTATCGGTATGAAACCCAGGGTCGCCCACAAAGGGGGAGAAGGTCGTGAAATCGGACATCGAGTAGCGGCATAAAGAGGACGGCCGCTAGCATACGGGATCCCCGTAGGGGTTGGAAGGTGACTCGGGGTACAGGTCTTAAGTTATTGTTATATTTATAATTATATGCACATAGGACGCCACCTTGAGGAGCGGCGGCCCCTGCGCAATCGCTTCAGATCTCAGAGACGATTCCGAGCCTGACGGCCACATCCACATCCGTGTGCAGATGCACCATTACCTCATACTCGCCGGTGGTGCGGAGCGGCCCCTCGGGTAGGCGCACCTCATGCTTATCTACCGTGTGACCTGCGGCCTGCAAGGCCTCGGCGATATCGGCGGCACCTACGGAGCCGAACAACCGCCCCTCGTCACCCGCCCGACGGGCAATGGTGATGCCAAGATCGGCGAGCTGTGCCTTGCGCACCTCGGCCTCTGCCAGAAGGGTGATAGCCTCGCGCTCCAGCTCGGCACGCCGCGCCTCAAAGGTCTGTAGGTTGGCCGTGGTGGCGGGTACGGCATGGCCGGTAGGGATCAGGTAATTACGGCCGTAGCCGGGCTTCACCGACACCTTGTCGCCAAGGTTGCCGAGATTCTCGACCTTTTTCAGCAGAATAATTTCCATCTTGAACGTCCTCGAAAACTGGGCAAGGAAGAAAGTTGTATGGGGTATGCCTGGCGCGACCTCCCTAAGGGCTCGCTCCACTCGACACACCCGACCCGCAATGTGGTCATTATTGCTCAGGGCCGCTCTTGAGGCTAAGCCGAGCGCGGAAGTCCACCGGCACATCCACCAGACCGACCAGAATCACCAGCGTCATCGCAGGGGCCGGGGCGATCAACAGCAAGGCATACAGGGTCACTAGCCAGCCGGGATGCAGGCGCGCCTGGAGCGCTGCCCCATGGGCCACGGCCATGCCCTGCACCAACCACAAGGGCGCCAGCAGCAGCGCCAGATCCCGCACTAGGGCCGGGGCCATCGCACCCTGTAACCACGCCATGGCGAACAGCGGCAAGACCATCAGGGCAATGGATCCGTGTACTCGTAGGCCCTGGAACTCAGCCATAAATCCTCCTGGGTTGTACAGCTGGGCCTGCCAGATACGGGCGAGGAACACGGCTAACAGTAACTGTAGGTAGAAGCCAGCGGCCAGGAAACCGGTCATCCAGTTCGCCATGGATTGCACCAAGCCCTGACTCTCGGCGGGCTCCATGAGATTGGATTGTACCAAGCCCTCAGCCAGCGGTTGCAGGATCTGCACCCATTGGGCCTGGGGGTCGCCCAGCGCTAGATGAAGCAAGGCCACCAGCAACAATCCAAAGCCTAGGGCCGTTTGCACCATCAGGGAGAGAGAGCGACTTCTGCGCAGCAGAATCCCTAAGGCCCACGCCGGCAACCATAGCACCAACAGAAAGCCCAATGCCGGTTTCAAAGTGCCAAGCAGCAGATAAGTGAGCAGGCTACTGGCAATGGAAGAAATGGCGCTGACGATGAGGCCGTCCCGGGCCCCGGCACGCAGGGTGACTAAGGCCACTACTGCGGAGCTGACGATGCCCAGCATCGGCAGGAGCAGCGCCAACACGGCCGGTACCGTCGCCGCCATGGCAGCCTGTGATCGGCCTCGCATGACAAAGTGGGCCAAGGTCCGCATGTTTCAAACCCCCTGTTACAGCGACCTTGGCCGACGATCAGTGCTGATCGGTGTACGGCAGCAGCGCTAAATAGCGAGCTCGCTTGACGGCCTGGGCCAATTGGCGCTGGTAACGCGCCTTAGTACCGGTAATGCGGCTCGGCACGATCTTGCCCGACTCGCTGACATAGGCCTTGAGCAGATTGAGATCCTTATAGTCGATCTCAGTGATGCCCTCGGCGGTGAAACGGCAATACTTTTTGCGGCGGAAATAACGCGACATGAGACTCTCCAGGAATGCGGGTTTTGGGGTTAGATCACTCGTCCCCGGTGTCGCCGGTGAGCACCGGTACTTCACCCCGATCGTCTGATTTGACGAGGTGAGAAGGCTCGGTAATGGCGCACTTCTGGGCGATGATGAGATTACGCAACACCGAGTCGTTGAAACGGAATGCGTTTTCCAGTTCCTGGAGGGTTTCGTTGCTGCACTCCACATTCATGAGCACATAATGGGCCTTATGCACCTTGTTGATCGGAAACGCCAATTGTCGGCGTCCCCAATCTTCGAAACGATGGACGTGACCGTCCTGCCCTTCGATCATGGAGCGATAGCGCTCCACCATGGCCGGAACCTGCTCGCTCTGATCCGGGTGGACCAGAAACACGACTTCATAATGACGCATACGGACTCCCTATGGATTGGGCAGCCTCCCACGGAAACCGCAGTGAGGCAAGGAGGAGATCCAAAATTCGAGAATGGATCGTGAAAAACGGATGATTCTACGTGTGGTTTTGGGATTGGACAAGTGCCATGGGCACTGCCTTATATTAGAATGGTCCTCCCCCATCTGTCGGAGCGTACCCCATGGAGCACGGCCCACGCGAGATCCTGACCCCCTTTCGCCCTATCCCCCTGGAAGTTCCGGAGGGGATGAAGCCCAACGAGTTTTTCAACAGCACCGAAAATATCAACGACTTGGTGCATAACAACGGGCTGCTCACCAATCCCGAGCACCTGCTGATGTACCGTAAAGCATTGGGACACAGCAACGAGTTCGATACCTCTATCATCTACAACACCTCTCAGGTGATCCTCGACCCCCTGGGCCGACCGGTGCGCCGTACCCAGGTACCGGAGCCGGTGAAGCGGGTGTGGAACCGCATGAACCAGACCCTCCTTACCTACATGCTGGAGCAGTACTCGGATCCCGAGCAGGCCCTGGTGTTGGCCGGCGAGGCGAGCCTGGACGCCACCTGGCCCCTCACCTCTCCCGGGGTGCCTAGTATCCGCATGTTGCACAACCACTTCATCGTATTTCCGATGGCACAACTGCGTGCCGCTGCCCTTGCCGATCCCGCCAATCCGAACCTTACTGATGGCGGCCAGCACAGCCTATTCCAGGCCCATATGCACGATGTCTATCAGGAATTTTTTGACCGCGCCCTGGACTTGCAGGTGCTAAAGCCCCTGGCCCCCGACGACTCACGCATGGAACTCACCGGCTATCCCCAGGGGCTGCCCTGCTGGGAGATCCCGGGTGGCGCCAAGACCTTGGAAAAACTGCGCTTCTGGAAGGAGTACGACGCCATTCTGATGGGCTTCCTGGACTTCTACCGGACCTTTTTTTCCCAGGTATCCACCCGTAACGCCGAGATACCCAAGAATGTGTATTTCCCAGAGCAGGTGGAGAACGTACTACTGTTCGACAATGACTTCCTGAAGACCGCCAAGAAGGTGCGGGATCGCTGCATGGTGGACGCCAAATATGCCAACGCCATCCGCTGGCAGCCGGCCTTCAAGCAGCTTATCTACCGCAATGAGCAGGGACGTTTGATCGTCACCATCAGCCAGAATTCCATTGGCAATGCCATCACCGAGCTGCTGGGGGTAGTGGTGAAGCGGGCGCCGGATGCAGACGCTTACGCCCGGCAGGAGCCCGCCCTGATTGAGCGGCTGCTAGAGGTGCGCCGACGGATGATCGAGGCAGACCTAGGGAGTGGCATCGCAACGGAGTATTGGGCGGAGCAGTGAAAACAAGCTGCGCGTCCGCTTAGAACCCTTTGTGACAACCACCCTACCGATGCTCAAGCGATTGGACGGGATAAAATAGCCGTCCAACCTGAACAATTATGAGGGGCTGCGCGCCCCTCTCTGACCCGATCGCCTCAACCCTCCGAGGTATTTAGCTCCTGCTTGAATGCCTCCACCAACTTCTCCGCCACCGCTTCCTTGCGCGCCACCTGGTCCGTCACCTCCACCTCCTCCTGGCGACTTTGCTTACGCTGGGTGTGATAGGAGAGGCCGGTGCCCGCCGGGATCAGCCGACCGACGATCACGTTCTCCTTGAGGCCGTTAAGCTTGTCCGACAGTCCCCGCACCGCCGCCTCAGTGAGCACTCGGGTGGTTTCCTGGAAGGAGGCCGCGGAGATAAAGGATTCCGTCGCCAGGGATGCCTTGGTGATGCCAAGCAGCATGGGGATGTAGGTGGCCGTGTGCAGCCCCTCCGTACTCGCCCGCTCGTTCCATTCCAGGACCGCCGCACGTTCCACCTGTTCGCCGCGCAGGAATCGAGAATCGCCTGGGTCAACGATTTCCACTTTGCGCAGCATCTGGCGGATAATCACCTCGATGTGTTTATCGTTGATCTTCACCCCTTGCAGCCGGTAGACGTCCTGGATCTCCTTTACCAGATATTCCGCCAGGGCCGTGACCCCCTTGAGGCGCAGGATGTCATGGGGATTGAGTTCACCGTCTGAGATCACCTCGCCCTTCTCTATGTGCTCACCCTCGAACACATTGACATGGCGCCACTTGGGGATCAACTCCTCAATCTGCTCCCCATCCGCGAGGGTAATGACCAAGCGCTGTTTGCCCTTGGTGTCCTTGCCAAAGCCCACGGTGCCGCTGGCCTCCGCCAGAATGGCGGGTTCCTTCGGCTTGCGCGCCTCGAACAGGTCTGCCACCCGCGGCAGACCGCCGGTGATATCGCGGGTCTTGGAGGACTCCTGGGGGATACGGGCGAGTACGTCGCCTACCCCTACTTGGACCTGGTCGGCCACGCTGACAATGGCCCCCGAGGGCAGGAAGTAGTGGGCCGGAAGGGTGGTGCCAGCGATGTTCAGATCCTGGCCGGCCTCGTCCACCAGCTTCACCATCGGCCGCAGATCCTTGCCACCAGGGGGGCGCTGCTTGGGGTCTATGACCACCAGGGAGGACAGGCCGGTAACATCGTCTACCTGGCTCTGTACGCTAACCCCGTCGACAAATTCGGCGAAGCGCAGGATGCCCGCTACCTCGGTGATGACCGGGTGGGTATGAGGATCCCAATTGGCGACGATTTGGCCGCCGCGCACCACCTGGCCATCCTGGGCCGATAGGGTGGCGCCGTAGGGAACCTTATAGCGTTCCCGCTCACGGCCCACATCGTCCACCACGGTCACCTCGCCGGAGCGAGATACCGCCACCAGGTTACCGCTAGAATGCTGGGCGGTCTTGATATTGTGCAGGCGCAAGGTACCGTTATTCTTGATCTCGATGCTGTTGATCGCCGCCGCTCGGGAGGCCGCGCCGCCGATGTGGAAGGTGCGCATGGTGAGCTGGGTACCCGGCTCGCCGATGGACTGGGCTGCGATCACGCCCACCGCCTCGCCGTGGTTTACCCGATGGCCGCGGGCCAGGTCGCGTCCGTAGCACTGGGCGCAGGCGCCAATGCGCGCCCCGCAAGTAATAGCGGAGCGCACCCGCACCTGGTCCAAACCGGCACGCTCAATGCGGTTCACCCAGGCCTCGTCCAGCAGGGTTCCCGCCGGGCAGACGATGTCGTCGCTGCCTGGATGGTAGACATCCGTTGCGGTCACCCGCCCAAGAATACGCTCGCGCAGTGGTTCCACCTCATCGCCGCCCTCAATCAGGGGGGACATGATCAGGCCCTGTTCGGTACCGCAATCCACCTCATGTACCACCATATCCTGGGCCACATCCACCAAGCGGCGGGTCAAATACCCGGAGTTGGCGGTCTTCAGCGCCGTGTCCGCGAGACCTTTGCGGGCGCCGTGGGTGGAGATGAAGTACTGGATGACGTTCAGGCCCTCCCGGAAATTGGCGGTAATAGGGGTCTCGATGATAGAGCCGTCTGGTTTGGCCATCAGGCCGCGCATCCCGGCGAGCTGGCGGATCTGAGCGGCGGAACCGCGTGCCCCGGAGTCGGCCATCATGTAAATGGAGTTGAAGGAATCCTGTTCCACCAATTGACCATCGCGATCTCGCACCCATTCCTTGCCGAGTTTGGCCATCATGGCCTTGGCCACCCGGTCGTTAGTGTGGGACCAGATATCCACTACCTTGTTGTAACGCTCGCCGTTGGTGACTAGGCCCGAGGCGTACTGGTGCTCGATTTCCTTGACCTCCCGTTCCGCCCCTTCAATGATCTGCGGCTTGTTTTCCGGCACTTCCATGTCGTTGACGCCAATGGACACACCCGCCCGGGTGGACTGGCGAAAGCCCAGATACATGAGCTGATCAGCGAACACCACCGTGGCCTTGAGGCCCAGTTTGCGATAGCAGGTATTGACCAGCCGTGAGACCAGTTTCTTGCCCATCGCCTGATTGATCAGATCGAAGGGCAGGCCATCCGGGACTATGTCCCACAGCAAGGCACGACCCGCCGTGGTTTCCTTCAGAGAGGTCTTGGGATGATGCTGACCTTGGGCGTCGATCTCCACTTCGGTGATGCGCACCCGCACCCGCGCCTGCAAGTCCAGATGGTCGGTCTCGTGGGCACGCTGCACCTCCTTGGTGTTGCTGAAGACCATGCCGCTGCCCTGGGCGTTGACCCGCTCCCGGGTCATGTAGTAGAGCCCCAACACCACGTCCTGGGTGGGCACGATGATGGGCTCGCCATTGGCCGGCGACAGGATGTTGTTGGAGGACATCATTAGGGCGCGGGCCTCCAACTGCGCCTCAATGGACAGGGGCACATGCACCGCCATCTGGTCGCCGTCGAAGTCCGCGTTGAAGGCGGTGCAGACCAGCGGGTGGAGCTGGATCGCCTTGCCCTCGATCAGCACCGGCTCGAAGGCCTGGATCCCCAGTCGATGCAGGGTGGGGGCGCGGTTCAGCATCACCGGGTGTTCGCGGATCACCTCTTCGAGGATGTCCCACACCTCCGTCGCCCCCCGCTCCACCAACTTTTTGGCCGCCTTGATGGTGGTGGCCAGCCCACGGAACTGGAGCTTGGAGAAGATGAAGGGCTTGAACAGCTCCAGGGCCATGCGCTTGGGCAGACCACACTGGTGTAGGCGCAGGGTCGG
>Ga0163199_1001749_pt1 | contig 13437 bp, 16 predicted proteins | sample PL_2010_150m_FD_113537 | JGI IMG/M metagenome (GOLD analysis project Ga0163199, IMG submission 113537) | Freshwater microbial communities from Powell Lake, British Columbia, Canada to study Microbial Dark Matter (Phase II) - PL_2010_150m | ecosystem: Environmental > Aquatic > Freshwater > Lake ... | reverse complement strand
AGCCATACAAAAACCGCAATCAGTATGATTACGAACGCTATTGAAATAACTCCTGTAAAATCCAGACCTTGACCGCCTCTTGTAACCAATACCGAAGCCGAGTCTGAAATCGGAACCCCTTCGCTGACCATGTTTACCGCACCTTTTCCCGCTTTTTCTATGTTAAAGCCCAAATAAAAAGGTTTTGCAATATGAATCGAAACAGGAACAGCCTGCAGCCGCGTTTTTGCAAACGGCTTTAACGGCAGTTCTGATGATTCAATCCATATCGATTTCTGCAAGGGCTGTTTTTACATTACCTTTCCGGCCGTATCATTCCTGCTGTTTCTTTTTATCTCAATAACCATGTCCCGCAAGTCCTGCATTTCCGCGAGAAGCTTTGTGATGGTCTCGTCGTTTTCCCTGCTCAATCCTTCAGTCTTCTCGGAAATAATCCTGTCAGCCTCAACCGCGAATGTCTTGAAATTGTTCCCCATATTCTCGGCGCGATGCTCAAGGTTCTCAATCCTTTTTTCCAATTTTCCAAACGCCACAGAAATTTGCCTGACCTGGTTTTGCAGGCTTTTCACGGTTTCCGAGATGCTTGAGACCGCCCGCGCGTCGGAAATCAAGTCAGCCACCTTCTCCGCTATCTCCTCTGCAATTTTTTCTTTTGCCATAAAAGCCGCCTTTATTCCGTTTAGGTGTCTTTTAGGATTGTCTTTCCTGATTAATATCCTTTTTGCCTTGCGGAAATCCGCATTATATGATGAGTTAAAAAAACAGAATTTGCGCGGGCTGTAAAACGCAAAAATAGCGCTTCCTTTTTTTAGTTTTTCTTTCAGTTTATTGACGAAGTTTTTCAGGCAACAAAAACACGATTTAAATACTTTGAATGGCAAACTAAATTTATGTTCGAATCATTTCTTTCAGGCGCGCTCGCGCCGCTGCTCGGGCTGAATCCCGTCGTCGGAGTTTTCATAATAGCCGCGGCCGTCAGCCTTCTCCTGTCGCTGCCGTACAGGTTTCTGGTTGACCAGAAGAAGATGCGCGAGCACAAGGAAAAGGTGAAGGAGATACAGAAGCGGATTAAGGAGGCGCAGAAGACCGACCAGAAAAGGGCGAACGAGCTCATGACCGAGATGCTCGGGCTTTCGAACAAGCAGATGATGGCGAATTTCAAGCCCATGATACCGGGAATGATTCTGGTGATTCTGTTCCTGCCCTGGGTTGCGGCCACGTTCACGGGCCCCGTTGCATTGCTGCCTTTCTCGCTCCCCTTTTTCGGGAAGGATTTCGGCTGGCTGATGTGGTACATTGTCGCGTCTATGCCGATGACTTACATGTTCAGGAAAATGCTCGGAGTGCAGTAAATAATTTATATCCGCACGATGTTTTTCTGCTTTAATGGCGCGTTCTGAAATCATTGATCAATAAAATAAAAAATAAGTCAGGAACGTGATTGCAATCGCCATCAGGGTGCCGGCTATCAGTTGCGGCAACGTGTGCGCTTTCATCTTCAGCCTTACAAGTATGACCAAAACCGTAAGAGAATAAAGCGGAATGAGCCACAACCCGAAAACATAAACCATGGCCGTTGTGGGTCCTGCAACCCCTGCTGAATGCACGCTTATTTTCCAGGATATGTTTACAAGCATTACAGCAGCTGTGACAAACGCGTAGGCCAGCGATATGGAAAGCATCTCATGATAATCCAGCAAATAAAAAACCGCGGAAGATATGATATAGCAGGCTATCGCAATCAGGAAAAAGAACGTTCTTTTCTGCCTTTCGCGCACTTCCATATCCGTCGAGCCTTTTATGGAAAAGTAAAAAATAGGCAGCATGGGAAATATGGACAGCAACAAAATTCCAAGTAATGCGGACAATGCAAAATTTGGGGAGCCGATGGAGAAAACGATTGATGCCGCCGCGGCAACAACAGGCGCCGAAAGTGCGTTTGACAGGAATTGAAGCATACAACTATTCAAAAAGTTATCTATTTATAAAATAAAGTTAATGTATTTTTTATGAAACATATGAAACCGATTAAACAGTTCCAGCCGAAGAGGCAGACTGCCCGCGAGATTCTGGAACAGTTTTCGGGAATAAGCTTCCAGGCGAGGCAGCTCGGCAGGGCTTACGAGATTTGCAGGGAAATGATTAAGGACAAGGATTGCAGCGTTATTCTCACGCTTTCCGGCGCGCTTGTCCCTGCGGGATTGCGCCTGTGCATTTCTGAAATGATAAAAAACGGCTGGGTTCAGGCTATCGTCTCGACAGGCGCGAACCTGACGCACGACCTTGCAAACGCTTTTGGAGAGGAATATCTTTACTGGTCCGGAAAGGAAAAAGACGAGGACCTTCGCAAGAAAAAAACTTCCAGAATTTACGATGTCGTCTCCCCGGACTCAAGCTCTATAAAGATGGAAAAGGAGTTGCAGAAAATATTGGAAAAGATAAAAGGCGAGCACACGCCCTCCTCGCTGCTGAAGGAAATAGGAAAACATATTTCAGACAAAGATTCTATTGTCGGGAGCGCAGCGAAAAACAATGTTCCAATTTATTGTCCAGCTTTGAGCGACAGCATTCTCGGCTTCCAGGTTTGGATGCACCAGCAGGACCACGACCTTCGCGTCAATGAGATGAAGGACCTGCAGAAAATATTCGACTGGATGTACGAGCTTCGCGCCGCGAAAAAAAAGACAGGCGTGATTATTCTCGGCGGCGGCGTGCCGAAAAATTACGCGATTCAAGCCGCGCTGCTTCCGGAAAAGCCCCATGATTATCTTGTGCAGATAACAACGGACAATCCGGTTTTCGGCGGGCTTTCCGGCGCGAGCCTCGATGAAGGGATAAGTTGGGGAAAGGTAAAGCCGGAGGCGAGGCTTGCTTCCGTCGTGTGCGACTGCACGATTGCATTCCCGCTTATAGTGAGCGCGCTGAAGGAGGAGTTGGGATAGATAATCTTACAAATTTATTATCAAATCTTTTTTATCAAATTTCGCATTTTATTTTTATCAAATATTTTATCACAAAATCAGTTCAGTCTTTACGGCATCCCTGTACCAGCCAATCGTCCTTTCCAATCCTTCCTCAAGATGGACTTTCGGAACGAAAGAAAGCAGCCTGCCGGCTTTAGCTATGTGAGGGCATCTCCTTCTCGGGTCGTCCCTTATGTCGTAGTGCGGCGGATGGTTCAGCGCGGAAGAGGAGGCGGATTTCGCGATTTTAATTATCTTTTCCGCAAGCTCGTGAATGGAAGTTTCCCTGTTGTTGCCGATGTTCACAACCTCGCCGTCCAGCCCGTCGGCAAGCAGAAGATTGAACAGCCCCTCAAGCTGGTCTGTTATGTAGCAAAAGCTTCTTGTCTGTTTTCCGTCCCCGTAAACCGTTATCGGCTCGTTATTGAGGGATTGATGCACGAATTTTATCAGCGCCCTGCCGTACGACGACGAGAATTTCACATCCAGCCGCGGGCCGTAAGTGTTGAAAATTCTTGCAATCCTTATCGGCAGTTTGTATTTCTGGAAATACGAATAGCAATAAGCTTCCGCTGCGCGCTTTCCCTCGTCATACATCGCCCTCGGCCCGTAAGAATTTATGCAGCCATAAAAATTTTCATCAGTCGGTATGAGATGGTCCGGCGCGTTTCCATAGACTTCGCTTGTGCTCGTGAACAAGAATCCTTTCGCATTTTTTTCCTTCGCGAGCTCCAGCATGCGCCTTGTCCCCAATATGTTGGAATCCAGCGATTCAATCGGATATTTCTGGTAATGCGGAACCGATGCGTTCGCAGCCATATGAATTATATAGTCTATCTTTTCATTCGTTGAGAAGCTGCAGACGTCCTTCTCGAAAAAGGCAAAATTCTTGTTTGCGAGAAGATGTTTTATATTGCTTTCAGAGCCTGAAGAAAGATTGTCAACACAAATAATTTTTCCGCCCATCTCAATCGCGACATCGCAGAACCAGCTTCCGATGAAGCCCGCGCCGCCCGTCACGAGAAATGTTTTTCCCTCTATCTTCGGCTTTAGCGCGGCCAAAACCGCCGCGGTTTTCTTGATGTCATCCACGATTATATTGTGCATATCAGTCGCCTTTTTAATCAGAAAGAAAGCCCCCTTAAATATTTTTTCAGCTCTTCGCCTTGTTCGCCAGCCAATGCAAGTTCTATTGAGCTCTTTAATAAATCCGTGTTGTTTCCGATATCATATCTTTTTCCTTTGTACTCTGACGCGTAGATATCTCTTTTTTTGAGGAGAATCTTCATGGCGTCCGTCAATTGAATCTCCCCGCCGTATCCGGGCGCAGTTTCCTTTATGCAATCAAAAATATCGGGTTCAAGTATGTATCTTCCGAGTATCGCCAAATTCGACGGCGCATCTTCCGGCTTGGGCTTTTCCACAAGGCTCCTGATTCTGCCGTCCTGATATGCATCTACAATCCCGTATCTTGATATTTTTTCTCTTGGCACCCTTTCAACGGCAACTATGGATTTTCCATGGTTTTCAAAGCCACGCAGCAGCTGTTCTGTGCACGAAGGAACGGTTATTGTATCCCCGAGCAAAAGGGCAAACGGCTCGTTGCCAACGAAAGCCTCGGCGTAAGATACCGCATCCCCCAAACCCTTCTGTTCCTGCTGCCTGACATATGTTATTCTTGCCATGTCTGAAATTTCCCGAACCATTTTCAACTCTTTCATTTTTCCGCTTTTTTCCAAGGCAATCTCTAATTCAAAATTTCTGTCAAAATGATCCTCTATTGCGCGCTTTCTCCCGTTCGTTATAATCAGAATGTTTTCTATGCCGGATATGGCCGCCTCTTCCACGACATATTGTATTATAGGCTTGCCCCAAACGGGAAGCATTTCTTTTGGCTGCGCTTTTGTGGCTGCGCCAAATCTTGTTCCCAAGCCTGCCGCAGGGATTACCGCTTTCATTCCCTCACCCCGTACTTCTTTTTCATCATGTTGTTGACTTCGATTGAACTTGATATTATTTTCGGCGTTTGACCAGTCTCTTTTTCAATCCATTTTTTCAGGGCTTTCGTGTCTTTAGTAAAGCAAGGACCTCCCCAAGCCTTCCCAAAGACGGAGCCGTAAGGTCCAATCCGTGAATCCATTGCAACCGCGTTCATGATAAAATCCGCGTCAACTTCCACATTATTCTTTTTTAATTCTTCTGCAACCTCGTATATCTCGTTTGAAAAAGATATTACCAACGGGAGCCTGTTGTTTGCAACAAGTTTTGTAAGTTCCGCTGTATTGTAATCTGTTCTTAGAATGGGTGTTTCGCTATTTTCTTCCTTAAACAGCTTTTCTATTATATTTCCGGCTTTCTTGTTTTTCCCCTCACCCAATACGATTCTCCCCTCATTTCCCGGAGATATGCAAAAGTCTTTTTTATCTGTCCATGTATTCTGTATAACAGTCAGAAACTCGGGGTTGTAAACCACGCCAAATCCGTCGCCTTCCTGTTTTCCGGAATATTTCTCCAAGGCGGGAATGAAATCTTTTTCCGTTGTTCCTGGCGTAACAGTTGATTTCAGGACAAAGATATGGTAATCATCCTTCTTTTTAAGAGATGCCCCGCAAATTGCTGCCGCGTCTTTCAAGAATGATATATCATATGTATCGTCTTCGCCTAAAGGCGTCGGAACGGCAACAAAAGAAATGTCTGTTTTATTGATTGCATATCTAACATCAAGGCTCGCATCATATCTATTTTTCTTCAGCTCTTCAACAACATCATATGAGATGTCATAGAATACAACTTCGTTTTCATGCCTTAAAAATTCTTTTCCGATTCTCCTGCCGACATTTCCGCTTCCGATTATACTAATCTTTTTCATAAGTTATGAATGTGAAAAAATAGCTTATATATCTTCCCTTTATCCTACCTTGTGTCATACAACTGTTGCGTGACTAAATTTTTTAACAATATAATCTTCTTCTTATACTACCTTATCCGATAAGTTTAAATACTTGTTCCTGCAGAGAACAAAGAAAGGGCGAATTTTCCCAAGGTGCTATTTATAAAAGAAAAAGTTTCCATAACGCTTGACGACAAGATTCTGAAAGAGGTAAACGCCGTGGTAGACGGCGTAAGAATCAGGAACACTTCCCAGTCGATAGAGTTCCTTCTTCGCAAATCGCTTTCCGACATAAGGACTGCGGTCATTCTTGCCGGAGGCCCCGAGGAAAAACTCAGGCTGGGAGGAACCCTGAAGCCGCTTATCAAAATAAAAGGAAAAACAATAATAGAGCATGCCATTGAAAATCTCAGGAAGCACAAATTTTCCGACATTTACATAGTAGGCAGGAAGCCGGTTCTCAGCGAAATATTCAACTGTATCGGCGACGGCTCCGCGTCCGACGTCTCAATACAGTATGTGGAGGAGAAAAGCGAAAAGCCTGTCACACGCTCCGACACGGCAAGAACGCTCAAGACACTAAAAGGCAAAATCAGGAAGACTTTCCTTTGCGTGTATTGCGATGTGCTTTTCGACTATAACCTTTCCGAGGCGCTGAACTTCCATTTGCGGGAAGGCGGTGTTGCTACGCTAATTCTTAAGACGGAGCAGTCGCCCGTAAAATGGGGCGTCGTGAACCTTGACGGGAACAAGATAACAAGCTTTGAGGAGAAGCCGAAGAAATCGGATTCCTACATTGTGTTTTCCGGGATATTTTTTGCGGAGCCGGAATTGTTGAAATATTCCGAGAATTCGCTTGAATACGAGCTTTTCCCGTTTCTTGCGAAAAAAAGCCTGCTTGCCGGACTTATCTGCTCGGGAAAAAGCCAGCACGTGCACGAGATGCGAGATCGCTAATTTGCCGGAATTGCCGCCATTTTCCGGGCGTGATAATCCTGACTATCGCGAAGGTTTAGAAACGCATTCTTGCATTTACCCGACCCCCATCTGGTCCATTATGAATCCTTTCACGGGTCCAAAATAATCAGTGCCCATAGGCTTCAGGAAAAATTCCACTATGGTATCTTGAAAGTCGCTAACATAATTGCCTCGCTTCGCGAACATCAATGGCAAACCCAAACCGGAAAACATTTTTCCTGCGCCCTTTCCAACGCCTTCGAAAAAAGCATCCAAACCTTTGAAAAATTTTCCCGCGCTTTCAGCATATCCCTTCCAGGGTTTTCCAACATCCAAATCAATCTTGAACGCGGGCTCCTCTTTATTTTCCGCCAGTTCGGGATACTCCTTTTTAACGGCATCTTCTTTTTGTATGCCAAGAATTTGGTCAAAATATTTTTCTATTTCCTTCTCGCGAAGCTTCAGCTCAAGCTGCTTTACCAGCATCACGTTCTGGCTTATCATGTAGGCCTTTACCGAGAAGGTGATGTCTTCGAACTCATAACCGGGAATTTTTCCGCCAGTTCTTTCAACCTCTATCTCAAAGAAAACATAATAGAGGGAATTTGGGTCAAGACCGTTGTCTGCGTTCCAGAACCCCTTGTCAATAATTTCTCCAATCATATCATCTGCAACAGTTGATTCTATAACATTTTCTTTTTTATCTTTCTTAATTGTCTTCTCATTCAATTGCGGATAGAGATTTGCAAGACCTGTTTTTTTATCTTTGATGACAGTATTGACAATAAATGCATCCGCTATCGGAACAGAATATGTGCTTTCTGTTGACGGCTTCCTGAATTCGGATGGCATATAGGCTTTCCAGACCCAGAGAGTTATCGCGTTGTAGAAGCTTGCCTGCCCCGCCAGCTCGTACGGAGATTTGGATGACTCAAGAATTCCTGTATTGCTTTCATGCCCGAGCTTCATCGACTTAAATCTTGCTATATACGGCTTTATCCAGTTCCTGTATTCCTCCACGGTTTTTTTTCTTGAATCGCTCAAAGATTTCAGCTGGTTGTATCTTTCCATTGCGGCTCCCTTGAACATTTCCCCCCATTCGATAAAGAGCTTGTTTTTTGTTGTGAGTATTACCGACTCGGCTTTTGAAATTCCTTTTAATTTGCTTTCAACCTTTTCTATCGAGTTCTCATCGATTGAAAGCTTCATGAAATCGGCGATAATTGTCGGCCATCTTTGGACGATGGAGCGCAGGGATATTCCGTCTCCGGTATGCACGTCAACCTGGTCGATGAACATAGCGCGCAGCGAGTGCTCATTCCCTTTTTTCTCGCCTACGTTAACGCCTTCCTTGAAGTAATTCAGTATCTCTCTGTATTTTCGCAAGTCATGCTCAACCAAAGAAGCGTCTGCAACAGCCGCCGCAGCGGAAGCAAGCCCTGATTTTATAACGCCCTCAAGCTGGCGCTTCTGCTCTGTGACAAGCTGATAATATTGCTGGTGTTCCGGCGTGACGGAAATCGACTCGTCCACTTTCCTGACTTTGAACCCGCTCTTTTCAAGAAAAGACACAAGGGAAAAATAGATTCCCGTTGCGCTTCCCGGCGGGCCTGTGAAATTCAGCTCGATGTTCTGGTTGCTTCCGTCATATGTTCCAAAAGGCGCCGGATTTGCGCAGAGCGCCAATCCCAATAACGGGCTGTCTTTTGATATATTGGGCAGTTGCCAGAATTCTTTGTCTATCATAAAGATACCTTAACGCTTCTGACATCATATTGAAAGAAGACATTATTAAAAGTTAGCGCTTCAGAAGAAAAGCAGCGCAATTCCCGTGAAAAGAATGATAAGCCCGATGAACACGCCTGTCCAGGTCATTTTTTCCGACTGGTAATGGGAAACTCCTGGAAAGTTCTTCACTATGAGAAAACCTACAATAATCAGGATTATCCCTATCACTTTCAATAAAATATTCATAAAATATGTTGCATACTTTCATTTAAATAAATTCTGTTATACGGGCTTGTAAAACATAAAAAATAATCCCGCCAGAAGCAGCAAAAAGCCGAAGAACAACCGCTTCATTGCCAGCTCTTCCGCCCTGAGCACGCCGTGCGTGAAAACCATCAGAGTTCCGACAGCCGACAGAACCACTCCCAAAAATTCTATTGCCATGCAGAAAAATAAAAAGAAGAATATTTAAGCGTTGTTTTTCGTCTGCGAAAACCATAAATATGCGCCCAAACAGTATATTTTAAAATTTGGCGGTGATTTTGTGGTATGGGCGAGAACGAAATTGGTTATTCAGGACGAACTTCTGAGGCCGAGGAACAGGTTCACCGTGGAATTCAGGGGGCTGAAGCCAGACAAGTTCTATCACGCCGTGCCAAAGATTTTCATGTCAGTCTTCAGAGTAGATGAGCATCATCTGCAGGAAAAAAAGATTTCATGGACGCATGGCGAGACGGAAAAGTTCAAGATTACCTGGGAAGGCACGAAAGAGCTGGACGCGCTTTCTTATCTTCTTTTCAACATCGAGCTTAGCGGTTCCCAGAGCAAGGGCAAGGGCGAAGCGAACGTAATCATAGAAGGCTATCTGCGCACGGAATACCCACAGGACACCGTCTGGGAAAAAAGCATACTTTACGAGATGATCAGGATTTTCTGGCACAAGAATTTTTACATAAGCCAGAGGAACAAATATATGGAAGAGGGAAGGATGGAGATGTCGGCTTTTGTGGAGGAGATAAAGAAACTGGCGCGCGCAAGCGATGTTGTGGATGTCCAGCAGCAGTAAGCCCTTTTCTTTTGGCGCGAGCTTGAAAAAGAAAAGCGCTTGCGGACGCACAAAAAATCTTACAGATTTGCACAAAAAGTTTTCAACTTTTTGGCATCCCGAAAAATCACAGATTTTTCGTGGATTTTGGCGGAACCGAAAAACCAAAAGGTTTTTCGTGCCAAAGAAAAAGATAATATAAAAATTATAATAGGCGATTGTCTTGGCGGATTATAAGATAACAACGGACATACTTGCACCTTCCGACAAGAAAGTGATAGAATACACAGGATTTCATCCATCAAGAATAATAAAGATGATGCCCGACATAATCAAGGATACGCTGAAGGTAGAGGGCGGCTCCGTTTTCGAGGACAAGATCAAGTGGGATATTTCTGGCGATCCCGTTTCTTTTTATGGAGACTGGCGCGGAAAATACGCATTTGACGGGCGTTCAAGCGCGAATTTTAAGATAAATGCGCAGGGCTCGCAGGGGGCGAAAGACAGGATTGGAAAAATAAAAATCACGATTAAGGGGGGTGTTGAGACAAAATTCCCCTTTACCACGCCAATCCAGCAGTCGTTAGTAAGAATTTATACATATCTTTTTTACAACAAGCAAAGAAGGGAATATATTGATACAGGAAAGGTTTTAATAAACAGGATTGAGGACGAAATAAGGAGCGCGTTTAACCTGATAAAAAGAGGGGGCTGAAAAAGATTGACGGTGTTCAAATGTTCAACATTAATCCGTTCAGAAAAAAACAGGATGTTCAGGAAAAGCAAGTCGGCAGCGAGCCGTATCTTCCGTCTGACCTCGAAAGATTCCGCGCGCAGCCCGCCGAGCCTTCCATTCTTGAAATGCCTGAGAGGGAAAGGAAATTCAAGGCGTTCGCGCGGGAGATGGAAAGCCCTCCCGTTATGGGAATCGGGTTTGAAGAAAGAACTGGGAATATGCCCGCGGAAAGGGGCGCATCGGAAAACAAAATCAACGATAATGACAAGACCGACATGATTCTGCAGAAACTTGAGACCATAGACTTGCGGCTGAAGCTGATAGAGCAGAAGCTGGAAAGAAGGCCGATATGAAAAGATATTTTACGGTTGTATGTTTGGATCAGCATTTTTGTCCGAACTGATTTTTATTTCTACATTTTTTGTGACAAAAATATTTTTACCATAACAACATCATCAGATACGACTTTTGTATTTCATTTCCCGAACCTTTTCTGCCAGAGGAGAACAACCTACGGTTTGGCACGAAAAACCTTTCGGTTTTTCGGTTCCGCCGGAAGGCACGGAAACTTCGTTTCCGGCTCCGCCAGAAAGCTTCGCTTTCTGTGCGACTCCGTTTCCGTGCGTCTCCTTCTAACCCCTTTCCCTTATTTGCCAAATCTCCTTTGTCTGTTCTTGAACTCCTCAATCGCGGAAAGAAAATCCTCCTTAGTGAAATCGGGCCACATCTTGTCGACGAAAAACAATTCTGAATAGGCAGACTGCCAGAGCAGAAAGTTTGAAAGCCTTTTCTCGCCGCCTGTGCGGATAATCATGTCGGGATAAGGCGTTCCGTCCGTGTAAAGGCTGCGCCGAATTAAGTCTTCATTTATTTGTTCCGGCTTTATTATTCCTTCGGACACTTTTTTCGCTATTTTTATTACAGTGTCCGTAATTTCCTCCTGCCCGCCGTATGCGATGGCAAGATTCAGGAAGTAGTCCTTGTAATTTTTCGTGCTTTCCTCCGCTTTCGCGATGGCGGTTTGCAGGCTTTTTGGAAGAATGTTTATCCTGCCTATCACTTTTACGCGGACTTTGTTCTTGTGCGCCTCATGCGATTTTTTCGCTATTTCATTGAACTCTTTCTCAAAAATTCCCAAAAGGTATTTCATCTCTTCCTTAGGGCGGGAAAGATAATTCTGGATGGAAAGCGAATAAAGCGTCAGGTATTTCACGCCAGTGCCCTTGCACCATCTCAGCAGTTCCTTTACCTTTTCCGCGCCCCACTCGTGCCCCTTCCATGGCTGCAGCATCAGGCGCTTCGCGAAACGCCTGTTCCCGTCAAGAATGATGCCGATATGCGTCGGGGTTTTATCTTCCATTTTACCACGATAATTAATAATATGTTGAACTCAAGTAATTATATATTTTACTAAAAGCATCTTATTTCTTATCTGCAAAAACATATATAAAACCTTTTATAAGAGGTTTCTTAAACATTAATCTGATTCTTATGATAGAGTTGTTTTCATATATCTATATTGCCATCGCTTTGGGCGGCGCCACGGTATGCGGCCTGTACGACCTGAAAACCACGAATATGCTGGACAAGCTCGCGATGGCGATGATAGCGCTCGGGTTCGGCTTGCACGCGGTTGAGAGTTTGCTGACCGGCTCCGTAATGCCGCTTGTTCTTTCCCTTATCGCGTCGGGCGCGTTTTTCGCTTTCGGTTTTTTCATGTACAAGGCGGGCTATTGGGGGGGCGGAGACGGCGAGATTTTGATAGCCATTGGAGCATTGATGCCTTACGCGCCTTTCCAGGCCGCGCTCTCGCCGCTGTCGCTTTCCTTTTCGCTTGATTTTTTCATGAACAGCTTTATCGTCGGAGGCGTTTATTCTATTATTTATGCGCTTGCCATAGGCGTCACAAACAAAAAAGTAATTTTCGCATTCTCAAGAAAAATGAAGGCGGGGGCAAGAAGCACCCTTATGCTGATAGCGGGAACTTTCGTGATATTGTGGTCTGTTCTTTATCTTTTTCCCGCAAGCGGCCTGCAGTTTTTTCCCGTCCTGATGTCCGCCCTGCTTTTTTTCATGCTCGCGCTTTTCAAGTTCGCGAAAGTTGTCGAGGAAGTCGGCTTTTACAGGAGGATACCGGTCTCGAAGCTGAAGGTTGACGACATGGTTGGCGAGGACCTGCCAAGGCTGAAAATTTACAAGAAAATAATACGCGGGCTTACGCCAAAAGAGGTTGCGATGATAAGGAAGGCGAAAAAGTTTGTTATTGTGCGCGAGGGCGTGCGCTACAGCATCGTGTTCGCAATTGCGCTCGCGTTCACGCTGCTGTTCGGAAACTTCGTGAACTTTTTCGCGCTTGGCTTATGATGGGCTGCGATTGTTGTCAGCCATATTTGGCAATTCTCTTTAAAGAGCAGAACAAAAGCGCAGAATTAAAAAAATTGCTGGTATAGAATTAGAAAAAATAATAAAATAGAAAAAGGCGCCGAAAGGCGGCGCCAGTTTAAAAAATCCTCAGCTGTTTCTTACTATCTGGTTCCAGACAATGTTCCTGTTGAGTTGAAGTGCCTTGAGGAATCTGTTCCCAAATAATACTGTATTGCAAGGGAATCGAGCTTGTATGAACCCGCACCCGCCGAAGCCGCTGATGTTACGTCAATCCACACCGAAGTTGCTCCTGTGCTTACTGCCGACGTTAGCGGGGATATAACCTTGGAAGCTCCGTTGACATAGACCGCATCTATCGTTATATCCTTGCCCACTTTGTTGACCGCCTTCAAGCTTAGCTTTCCTGTAGCATCCGGGCTGCTTTTCAATTCAGTAAGCCTTTTGCTGTCTTTTGGAATAGGCGCGGTGTTTGCGGTTTTCGTGTACACATACCTCCTGAATTACCCGAGCCTTATCGCTTCAAGGAACGTGCGCACGCTCGAAAAGGACATGCTCTCCGCGATGCAGCACATGCTCATAGAGGTCAAGTCCGGCGTGCCGCTTTTCAACTCGATGGTCGGCATAAGCGAGGGCTACGGGAATATTTCGCGCGAGTTCAGGAAGATAACAAAGGAGATAAACGCGGGCGTAAAGGAGACGGACGCCTTGGACGAGGCTACGCAAAGGAATCCTT
>Ga0163199_1001745_pt1 | contig 13449 bp, 10 predicted proteins | sample PL_2010_150m_FD_113537 | JGI IMG/M metagenome (GOLD analysis project Ga0163199, IMG submission 113537) | Freshwater microbial communities from Powell Lake, British Columbia, Canada to study Microbial Dark Matter (Phase II) - PL_2010_150m | ecosystem: Environmental > Aquatic > Freshwater > Lake ... | reverse complement strand
TTTTCCGCCTTTCAGCCATGGGAGATGTGGCACTCACAGTTCCGGTTATCCGGAATGTCCTTGAGACCAACAGTGATCTGCAAATCACATTGGTAACACGTCCATTTTTTGCACCTTTCTTTTTCGGCATTCCGCGTTTAAAACTGTTCTTTCCGGATCTGGACAGGAAACACAAAGGATTAAAAGGCCTCTACCGCCTCTATCGCAAGCTGAAACAAATGGGACCCTATGAAGAAGTTGTTGACCTCCATTCGGTCTTGCGCACAAAAATTGTTTCCTTCTTTTTCGGCATTACCGGAACACCTGTTTATTCAATAAACAAAGGAAGGAATGAGAAAAACCGCCTGATACGGACAAAAAAAATAAGGGTACTCAAACACTCCACCCAGCGTTATGCCGACACTTTTATCCAAGGAGGGATTGATGCCCGAATCGGCAAAGCGCCCTATATAGATTATTCAACGGAGGCTTTTCAAAGTGCGCGGAGTTTTTTTCTTGGTAAAATTCCTGAGAAAGATTACCTTAAAATCGGACTATCTCCATTTGCCAATACTGCGCCAAAAATATGGGGGCTGGAAAATTTCAAGGAGCTTATCACCCTTATTAACCAAAACCACAAAGCTGTCTTTTTTCTCTTTGGAGGAGGTGAAAAAGAGATCAAACTGTTAAAGAAATTTGAAGAATACAGTGAAAACATCCACCTGGTAGCCGGTAAATTTACGCTCTCTGAAGAGATCGCCATGATCCGGATGCTCGATCTGATGATTGCCATGGACTCTTCCAACATGCACCTGGCATCGCTTTCAGGCATCAGAACGATCTCTGTTTGGGGAGGCACCCACCCTGCGTTTGGATTTTCAGCAATTGGTCAGCCTGAGGAATACCACATTCAACCTCCGGAAGGCATTTTAACCTGCCGGCCTTGTTCGGTTTTTGGTGGGAAACCGTGTATCTACAAAACAATCAGATGTATGGAGTTAATCAAGGCAGTCGATGTCTACAATCAATTGGTGCAGCTTAATGTTTTGAACGCCAAGCAAAAGCCATCCGAATAAATGCCGATTAACCCCAAAAACAGGCCTTAATCTTTCCCTAACCATTTGTTGAGCTTGTTTTTCCTCCCCCTGAAAGCCTTGTTGCTCCGGTCAAATTTAAGCAACAGTTCGATTGCCTTCTCAGGGGACTCTCCGCACAGATGGGCATATTCAGTTGCTATCAACCGAAGAGACTCCTCATCGGTATCCAACTGGCGAAAATTCTCAATCCCTTTTTCAAAACTGACCGGTATAAACTTCATGCGGTTGAGGTCAACTACCGCAAAATCGTATTGGTCATTCACTTTTTGGATCAGGGTATTCCCCGGTGAATAATCCATGTGGTAAATCCCATGTCGGTGAAGATGGTTCAAGGTAAAAAAGACCCACTGTTTCAGGATATTCTCTTTGTCCGGTACAACGCGATTCAAGACATCCCGCAAACTGAAATCGTGCCTGAAATGCACCGAAACATAGAAACTCTCCTTCAGGAGGCCATACGACAGGCATTCGACATAAGCTACCGGTACAGGGGTAGAGGCGCCCTCATCCAGAAACCTCAGGGCATTCTGGTACGAACGTGCTGCCTTGGACCCACGAAGGTACACATAGGCAAACCGGTTCACCAGATTGGCCAGTTTGAAAGCTTTGACGTTCAAACTAAAACCGTGGTCTTCGAATACTTTTACTTCGTTCCTGTCTTTAAAAATTGACACTCCGTTGGAAGGGAAATAATCCGGAAGTTTTCCTACCCAACTTTCCAGGAGTTCAAATCCGGGAGCTATCTTGTATCGAATTTTCTTCCGCATTTTGATCAATTATTCATAAAGCCCTGTTGTTTCAACACATCCAGCAGCATACCCGAAAACAGGACATTATCGGTTTTTTTGTAACGGACATCTGTAAACACCTGGGCAAGTGTCTCTTTGTTATTTTCGGCAATAAATTTCCGGTATTCCGGCATTGCTTCTTTTGCTGAATAGAGCCGACCAATATCCTGTGTTGAGTAATCCTGGTAAGTTTCCCGATGTACAACAGCTTCCAATGGCAGCCTGTCGACAAGTTCGGGTTGCTCATCGGGCCATCCGATTGTCACGGTTGTAACCGGAACAACTCCCTTTGGAAGATGGAGCAGATCAATTATTTTGCCTGCAAGATAGGTAGTCGTCCCCAGGTAACAGATGCCGAGTCCCTCGCTTTCAGCAGCTACACAAACGTTCTGTGCAGCCAAAAGCGCATCGATGGCAGCCGTGAAAAAGGAGAGAAAATTGTCGTAACCGGGATCCGCTTTGCTCTGGATGCACCATTTGTTGAAGCGATTGAAATCGGCACAGAAGGTAAGCACGACAGGCGCCTGCGCCACCATTGGCTGGTTGAAATGACAACCGGCCAGCTTTTTTTTCATCTCTGCATCACGGCTGACAACAATGCTGTAAACCTGCATGTTACCTGTGGTTGAAGCCCTGCAGCCGGTCTCCAGAATCTTGTTCAGCAGCGCTTCGGATATATCAGTTTCTTTATATTTCCGGATGGTACGGTGCTGCATTAGAATATCCAGCATAATTTTGAGTTTGGTGCAAAGATAAAAGCAATCTGCAAAAAACTAGATTTTTTATTTGTCCCCGAATCACTCATCTTTTCGCTTTTCTATTTTTATAATTCATTCCCAATTTGTATTAGCTTTGAACCACGCGAGCGAAATATATTCACAACTTCCGAACTAAAAACAATTTTTACAGAAATACAGGGCCGGCTTTTCCTGAATCTCTATCTGTCCCAGTTTAAGATAGGCTTATCAATAATCACTGTTAACATTCCGGTGTGGTTTTGATAAGTAAGTAATATAATCTGCTAAATTTGAACAAAGAATAACTAAACATGAAAAAATCCATCAAAATATTTTTTCAGAAATAAAATTAAAAATATGAGCACGAATAGACGTCAATTTATTTCGACCGCCATTGCCGGTGGACTTGCAGCTGCTACAATACCTTTATCAGCCTGCGGATCAGAGAAAACAACAGCGAATCCTCTGACAGACTTAAAATCAAGATATGCCAGGCTTGATAAAATTCTTCAGCAACCTGTTCTTAAAAAGGAATTATTTACTACTCCTGTAATCATTGAATCCGTTGAGTTGCTGCGTTTTGGGAAAAGCTATTTATGCCGGGTTCGTTCGAAGGACGGGGCTGAAGGTATCTCGGTAGCTCACAGCGGAATGTCTACCCTTTTCCCTATTTTTCTGTCAAATGTTCAGCCTTATTTTATTGGTCAGGATGCACGAGAGTTGGATTTAATTTTAGAAAGGATTTATATTTTCAACTTCAACTTCAGATTGAATGGCATTGCCCTTGGATTACCCTTAGCAACTGTTGAATTTGCCATCCTTGATATGCTTGGTCGTATGGCTGGTAAAACAATGGGAGAGTTGATCGGAAAAATCCATAATCCTGAGGTTGGTATTTATGTAGCCACTGAATTCCGCGAAAAACCGCTGGAAGAACATTTTGATCTGATTAAAAAAGCAGTGTCTGAATATGATACTCATGCACTTAAAGTAAAGATTGGTTATCAGTTTGCCGGGTCTAAAGATATACGATATAAGGTACCCATTGGAAAGACAGAAAAAATGATCCCGCTCCTTCGTAAGGAATATGGTGACAGTATGTCCCTTTATGCTGATTCAAATGGTTACTATAATGTTCCCGAAGCGATCAGAGTCGGTAAACTTTTGGAAGAATATAAATATGTCTATTTTGAAGAACCTGTAATGTATGACCATTTCGAAGATATCAAAGAAGTAGCCGATGCACTCACGCTACCTGTTGCAAACGGTGAACAGGATCAGAGTTTTGTACATTTTCGCTGGTCAATTGCCAATGATGGCCTTGATATAGTTCAACCTGATAATTATTATTTTGGAGGACTTATCCGTTCGATGAAGGTGGCCCGTATGGCTGATGCCTTCGGGAAAACCATTATTCCCCACATGTCAGGAGGAGGACTGGGATTCCTTTATAATATGCAATTTGTTTCTGTGGTTCCCAATGCCGGAGTTCATCACGAATTCAAGGGCTTGGATTCCGTTGTGCCGTTTGAATGTCCAACATCACCTTTAAAGGTCGTCAATGGGAAGCTAAAAGTGCCCACCGGACCAGGATCGGGTGTTAACATTGACCCGGAATTTATAAAGAAGCATCAGGTTGTGAAGGGGTGATTACAGTAATTTTCAGGGATGATAATATCCCCTTCCGGGAAATTGTCAATAAAAATAAACTTATTAATAATATGGAAAAAAGAGAATTCATTCATCGTGTCGGTCTATTATCATCTTCAGCAGCAATTGTACCATTGGTTGGCTTTAAGGGTTTTCAGGATATCTCAAAAACAGACCTTTATCAAAATAGCACCTTCGCAGGTTTTGATGATAAGCAAGGGAAAGATCGTGTTAGTTTGCGGGAAAAGTTTTTTGGCTGCATAGCCGGCGCTCATATTGGTTCTGCAATGGGCGCTCCTAATGAAGGGCACTCCTATGAAAGCATCGAAAAGGATTTTGGGACGCTTGATAAGTTATTACCTTATCATCATTATGGGACAAGCAATAATTGGATGCGTGAAGCAGGTACTACTGAAGACGGCATTGAGCGGCAAAAGCTTATGATTACGGCAATCCTTGAGAAGCAGGATAGAATCAACGCTGAAGATCTTCGTCGGTCCTGGGTCGACCATATGAATCCGAAAGCTGGCGGACTCGTCTCAGAACCTTTTGAAGAAAATCTATTGGCTATGGCAAAGACAAATATCCCTGCTTCAGATATTGGCAAGTACTGTGACTATTCCGGTCTGGTTTCCCTCTCCCGGTCGTGTCATCCAATTGGTCTCATCAATGCAGGTGATATTCAGGGGGCAATTAATGATATTCGTGATGTTGGACAACTTTATAACACTACCAACAGCAGGGGTATCCTCTGGGCAGAAGTAGTTGTAACTGCAATTGCTGCTGCTACCAGGCCCAATGCAACTGTCGATAGTGTTATAGGGGCTATTTTTGATAATTGTGACAAGGCAGATAAACGCTTTGTAAGACCAGCAGGCATTCGTGGCGAGATAGAAAGGGCATTGAAATTAACTGCCGACTGTAATGATTTCAGGGAGATGAGAAGAAAATTTGATAAAATATATAGCGGTGAAGGTGTACCCTATAGTCATAGTTACGCTAATGAAATCGTCACAAAAGGCGTCTGTGTTTTCCGGATGACAAAGGCCAATACGTGGGAGTCTATGAAATCCGCAGTAAATATGGGCCGCGATACAGATTGCCTTGCAGCTGTTGCCACCGGTATATCAGGCGCATTAACAGGTGCCAATTCTTTGCCTAAAGAATTGATTACCCAGGTTGATTATGCGACTTCGGTTAACCCCCATACTAATTCTAAACGCACTTTGGCTGAAACATCGGATGGATTATACGATGCATTCAAATCCAGACTTACTAAAATGAAGGCCTTCGCTGAAGAAATGGGAGTGGCTTAGCATCTTCCATCCGACCTTATAATTAGGGTCTGCTGTTTAAATTGATGACGTTGAACTCTAGTCATTTATAGCTATATTTCAGCACTAAATTAGCTTCTCAGCGGACCCTAATTAAAATTGCTTCTCCCCATTCATCCACGACGATTCAACAAATAACACTTCTTTATCCGCTACGCGGAAACATGAGATTTTCTTCCAATTTTTGATGCCAGGATGAACCCAGCATCATTGATCTAAATTATTTCATGCGATAAAATTTGTTTTTTATTGGTCGCATGGAATACCCATCCCGAGACTTCGGGATCATTTTCGGTTGGTGTGAAAATATTTTCGTGGGTATTTCATCTCTTGAATTCAATCCTAAACGTAGCCACTTCCCAGTCGGGCAATTTGGCTGGTATGGAAATCACCAGCGCATCGGCCTCTTGCTTCCAGCTTAACTTCTCTTTACTACCTAATAGAACTACCGACTTCACCTTTTGGTCGGAAATTTTTGATTTCTTTCCAAGTGAAACAATTTTGACATCGGCGGTAGGGGATTTCATGCAAAAAGCATAAAGTGATCCGCCTTTGGTGGTGAACCTGATATCCGTTGATTCATAAGGCCTTACGTCTTTCACCCCTCCGAATCTTCCTTTTTCCTGACTCTTCAAGGTAGTGGGTCCTTCGCCGTAGATTTTCCAGGGACGGGTACCATAGATGGCTTCACCGTTGGCAGGTGTCCAGGCGGCGATTTCATTCAGGATGTTCATCACATCCGGTTCAAGGTCACCTTCGGGGGTTTGTACAACGTTTAACAAAAGGTTGCCGTTTTTGCTGACAATGTCAACCAACATCTGTATGACCTGTGTTCCGGTCATGTACTTTTGGCCAGTTCTATAATACCAGTCACCTATGGATGTATCAGTCTGCCAGGGAAAAGGACTGATTGAATCCATGGCTCCCCGCTCAAGGTCCTGCACCCAACGCCCTTCAGAAGCACGGAGTTTGCAGGTATAAACCGCATCCGGTTTCCCGTTGGGCTTCGACTCACTTTGGTTGTAATAATGCGCCAGCATGGTTCTGCCGACTTCACCGAAAGGAAGTTCACTGTCGGAATAGAGCAGGTCGGGATGATACAGGTCAATCAATTCGGTGATGTTGGCCAGCCAGTCTTTCTGGTTTTCAGGATTTTTGGTTAGCCAGTCAAAGTCATCGGCTGCAGTTTTCGGATGGTAAAGATCCTGGAATTCAGGATTGGCTCCATCGTAGGGCATCCCTGCTTTAGGTCCGGACGGATCTGAACCATGACTTGGCTGAAACCATGTATAGCTGGCACCCAAGTGTTCTGAAACGCCAAAACGCAGTCCCTCTTTTTTGGCTGCTTGTTGCCACAAACCAACCACATCCTTTTTGGGTCCCATGTTTACCGCATTCCACCTATGAATTTTTGAGTTCCAGAGGAAGAAATTATCGTGGTGTGTCCCCATGCTGACGAAGTACCTGGCTCCCACTTTTTTGTAAAGCTTCATCAGTTGTTCGGGATCCCAACGTTCTGCCTTCCAAAGACCTATGATCTCCTTGTAGCCAAAAACCGAAGGATGACCATAATGCTCCAGGTGGTAAAGATACTCCTTACTGGGTTTCCCGGTAGGTTGGTTGGTCTTGCGATCTTTGATGTTGGATTCATACATTTTCCGGGCATACCAGTCACCCTGACGGGGCACTGCCTGGGGGCCCCAGTGTGCCCAGATACCAAATTTTGCATCACGGAACCATTCGGGATAGGTGTACTGTTTGAAAGATTCGAGTGTCGGCTGGAACTTCTGTGCCAGTGCCGGTAATGTGGACACGATGCTGAACAAAATAGTCAGCATGGCCAAGCTTTTCAGTAAATCAATTTTCCTTTTCATTTCTAAGTTTCTATTTGGTTAATTCAATATTTGTTTCAATTTTTTTCGGTTGGACAATCTGATCCAGCAACCTGTCAAATTCCAGTTTGGCTACCAAAACTGTATTGGCCATCTCATTGACAGGAAGATTCCTCAAGCGCAGGTAGGGTTGCTGGGAGGCGTGATCACTTGGTGCGAGATTCACCACACAGTCGATGGGCCTGCCTGTATTCAGCAAGGTAGCTCTGACTGGCAGTACATTGATGGGTTTGATTTTCACCCCATTCCCTACAGTTGGCTTATTCAAATGCACATAAAGGGTCCGCTCTTTTTTTGTGACAAGAATCCCCGGGATATTTACCAATTCTGAATCTGGCAGGATACCGGAAAAGGATTCATCGACAGCAGCCTTCCATTTCCCGAGCCGTTTCAGGATCGCGGCAGCTTCCGGCGAAATTAAGCCTTCCGCCGTCGGACCTACATTCAGCAGGTAATTGGCATCCCGGGCAAGGTACTTGTCGATACTTGCCTCCAGATGGCGGTCGGTGTAAAAGTCTTCATCCTTTTTGTATCCCCAGCTCTCCATTCCTACTGATTGACAAGCTTCTACGGGTTTGTCAAATGCTTTGGCATCCGTAGCCGGATTGTCATAGTCCCTTTCAGGGGTACCAAAATCGCCTTCGTCAAACCCGCGGTTGTTGATGATCGCCTTGGGTTGCAATTTTCGGATCATGACATTCACGGTAGTGTCTTTGAAAACGGGAACATTCATGTCCCACCAGAATCCATGGATTTCACCATAGTTAGAGCATAGTTCATGAACTTGCTCTCTTAGAAACAGCATGTATTTGTCCCAGTCGGGTGAATCCTGCGGCTGCGGCGGCAACTCGTGGTGCCTGCCCTGGTTGGGATAGTTTGGATGGTTCCAGTCTGCAATTGAATAGTAAAGGCAGAGTGGGATTTTTCTTTTGTGGCAGGCATCAGTCAATAGACCAATCACGTCTTTCTTGTAAGGTGTATTCATGGTATTGAAGGAGGTTTGCCTGGTTCCCCACAAACAAAAGCCATCATGGTGCTTGGTGGTGATGGTGATGTATCTCATGCCTGCCTCTTCCATCAAATCCAACCACTTTTCCGGGTCGAATTTCTTCGGATTCCACTGTCCGGCCAGTTTTACGTATTCGGCTCTTGGTACCCTTGCCCGCCACTGGTGTTGCTCATGCCATCCCGGAATGGAATAGATTCCCCAGTGGACGAACATCCCGTAACGCCGCTCGAAGAACCAGTCGCGGCCATCACCAAATCTGGGAATTGCATACAATTTTTGATCTTTCTGATCCGTAAACAACGGTCCGGGTACAGGCGCAGCGCCGGCCCAGTCCGGAATAAACGGGGTAACAGCAAGCGCAGCAGTTGATTTGATCAGTTCTCTTCGTCTCATAAGGTATGTCTGTTTGTTAGGAGCTATTGGCTAAAATAGACTATCTACTGGTTGTTTAGAAAGGGAATTCCATCTTTCCAACCTATCCGCAGGTTCGAAATAAACCAATTTTTACCCTTGGTATTGTTTCCCTGAAAAAAGAGGTAATCATCCCCTACAGGATTGGCAAAAATATGCGGATGGCCCGATTCGCTGGCATTCCAGTCACCGGGTTTCCCGTTAGGCAGAAATGGTTCGGCGGACAATCGCTTCCAGTGAATTCCATCACTACTTCTCGCCACTCCGATCTGTTGGGGTGCATTGTTGTAAGCCCCGGCGTAGAACATGAAAAGTTCGCCATTTTTGTTGATCACAGAAGCCCCTTCAATGCAATCACGCTCCCATGGAAACTCAGGTCTGAGTATGGGGCCATCTGTTGAAAGATTTTTCCAATCCTTGCAGTCAAATCCGGTGTTGCCAGGTGCTACCGCGACTCCCAGCATCTGAATTTTGTAGGCTGAATCGCGAGTGGCATAGTACAAAAAATACTTCCCGTTGAATTTGATGACTTCTGCATCAATGGCCCTGCCGCAATTCCATGAACCGCCGGGACTGAAGACCGGATTGGTTTTATTCCGGGTAAAATGTAAACCATCGGTCGACCAGGCATGGCAAATGGCATCCTTCTTCCCGTTTCCGTAAGTCTGGTAAAAAAGGTGAACCTTTTTGCCGATTACAAGGGCACATGGAGCGGCCATTCCTTTTGATTCATAGGTAGCAGCCGGATCGGTATTCACTTCACCCAAACTTTTCCAGTTGACAAGGTCAGTGCTTTCAGCAATTCCGACTCCCCAGCCGTGAACATTCCCTGCTTTGTCAGTATATCCCGGGACGGAATAATACATCAGGAACCGATCCTTCAACCGGATGACATGCGGATCCTTGGAAAAAGGCACCCCTGTTCGTGAAGTATCGCCAAACATCATGGCAGGATTAGCCGGACTTGCAGTTCCTTGTCCACATGCCACATTCGCAGCAAAAAGAAATAAGAAGGTAAAAATCAGTGGTTTATTCAACATTTCCAGCGAATTTAAATTATTTAGAACTTTAGAAAAGTTGCAGTAGCTGCTCAAACTTTAGAAAAGTTGCAACTTCTTTACCATTAAAGGAAACTAGCAACCAACTTTTCTAAAGTTCTTTAAAATAATTGCAACTTTTCTAAAGTTACAGCAATTGATAATATTCAAAGATACTGATCAAGCTTGCGCCTGGCAATTTCGCCAACTACCTGTTTGATTTCTTCGGCCCTGTCCCGTTTGCAAACCAGAATGGTATCCCCTTCCTGTACCACTATTACATCATCCAGACCGACCACCGCAACGAGGCTTTCAGGAGCATAAACGAATGATTTTCTGCTATCCTGGAAAATGACCTCCCCTGTCTTTGCATTTTGGTTTTCATCTTTCTGACCGTATTTGTATACCTCCTCCCAACTGCCCAAATCGTTCCAGACAAAGTCGCCCTGAACCAAAAAGATATTGTCTGCTTTCTCAAGAATGCCATAGTCGATTGAAATTGATTCTACCTGATTGTAGATCTGATCCAGTTTCGATTCATATTGGTCAGTTCCGATAAATTCCCTGATGAGCATCAAATCTGCATAAAGCCCAGGTGCAAATTGTTTCACTGATTCCAAAAAAACCGATACTTTAAAAACAAATATTCCGCTGTTCCAGAAAAAACCTCCTTTTTGCAAATACCCTTCAGCGACTTCCCGGTTCGGTTTCTCGACGAATTGCTTAACAGTGAATGATTTTATGGACTGTCCCAGTTTGATTTCACCTGAGGTCTGCACATAACCATAACCTGTGGCAGGAAATTTCGGGGTGATTCCAATGGTAACGATGCCCGCAGTCTTGTCTGCAATCAAAGTTGCAGAATCAATTGTTTGCCTGAATAGTTCATCGTTCTGAATCAGATGATCAGACGGGGAAACCACCAGAATTCCTTCCGGATCTCTTTCTGCAATAAACAGCGCTGCCAGTCCAATGGCCGGGAGCGTATTCTTCCCGGAAGGTTCAAAAATCAGGTTTTCCCCGGGAAGATTTTTTGATTGTTGCTCCAGAATATCCTTTTGCCCTTTGGCCGAAACAACATAAATATTTTCTTCCGGAACAAATTTGGCAAACCGTTTAATTGTCTCCTGAATCAGCGATTGGTCTCCAAAAATATTCAAATATTGTTTCGGTTTTCTGACCCTGCTGCGGGGCCAGAAACGGGTTCCGGCTCCACCGGCCATAATCAGGCAATATTTTTTGCACATGGTTAATTAATATTTCATGCGAATATAATTTGTATTTAAATGGTCGCATGGAATACCCAGATATTCATTTTCGGTTGGTGTGAAAATTTTCTCATGGGTATTTCACCTTGATTTTCATTGCTCCGGGAATCGCTTTTTCAGAGGCAACAATGACATAGCCACCGCCACTGCCTGAAGTAATTGCTCCAGGATACTTTGAAAGCCAGTTGTTCTCCATATCTTCCATCACCCAGTCTGGCACAGTAAAAGGCAGGATTTTTCTCCAGGAGAGGAAGGTTCCGGTCATTCCTTCCCCCAGCTTGTTCACATCCTTTTCGAGGATTCCTTGCCAGCAAAGATCTCCGGATTCACCGAGTTCTTTAACATTTTCCACAGTCAGGTGCTTTTCTACCAGCGGATTATACCCTTCCGGACGGGGGGTCAGCGGAATGAGATGCAGTACCCTGGAAAGCCACTCACAAGTTCCGGCATCGGTTATCGATTCTATGCCGCATGGCCAGAATTTTCCTTCATAATCCAAACGGTTCGCACCGGGCAACAGGATTCCCAGCTGATCCTGTGATCCGGAAATATATTCCGATCCGGGAGGGTTCTCGGCCCCGAAAAGAAGTTTGGCATTTCGTTCCTGGTCACCCTCCGGCATTTTGCCTCCCCATAATTCAGCGGCAATCTTGCGGGAACTGGTAGCCATACCCGAGCGGTCGTTGAAGTCGAAATCAGGCCAGATTTGCACAACCACACATGGGCCTCCGTGAATTTCGGAGACCCAGGGCTGATCCATCCAACCTCCTGCGAGGCACAGGCGATAAGGAAATTTGAGCTCTTTCTTTGATTGGGAACTGGACCTGGCAGGAAGGCCTTCTTCCGGAATTCGCTCCAGGACAATCAGTTCAACCTTATTGGCTTCACAAAGCCGCCTTTTACCTTCGGTGAAACCATCTGAATTCACCACGAAATAATCGGGTTTGATCCGTATCATATCCTCTTCAAAATCGAGCATTCCATCACCTGATGCAACAAATGCCTCCGTCACATATCTGACTGCTCCGACCATATACACCCTCTCTTCCTGCGAAAAATAAGGTTTCTTTCCTTTTAACTTCAGCAGATTCTCATCCCTCCCAACGCTAACATAAAGCTCACCGTATTGAGAGGCTGTTTTGAAAAAGGCAATGTGTCCGGCATGGAGCAGGTCATAACAACCGCTGACCAGTACTTTCTTATTTTTTACCACCGGTAATCATTTGGGTTTTGATCCAATCGTAAGTTTCCTTCATGCCGACTGCCAACGGCAAGGTGGGTTCCCATCCCAGTAATTCCAGGATCAGGGTATTGTCGCTGTTGCGTCCGCGAACACCTTTGGGAGCATCCAAATCATAAGTCCTCCGGAGCTTTCTGCTGGCAATTTTCTCAACAATGTCTACCAATTGATTGATTGAAACCATTTCGCTGCTACCCAGGTTGATGGGTTCAAGGATGTCGCTGTACATGATGTTCAGAATTCCCTCCACACATTCGGTAATGTACATGAAGCTTCGGGTTTGTTCACCGTCCCCCCAGATATTGATTTCGTCCTTACCGTACAATTCGGCTTCCAGCACTTTGCGACACATCGCTGCAGGCGCCTTTTCGCGGCCACCGTCCCAGGTTCCGTGTGGTCCGTACACATTGTGGAAACGGGCAACGCGGGTATTGATCCCGTAATCTTCACGGAAGTGACGGCACATTCTCTCAGAAAACAGCTTTTCCCATCCGTAACCATCTTCCGATTGAGCAGGATAGGCATCCGACTCTTTCAACCCCGGATTGTCGGTTTCCTGCTGTTTGTCGCCATTGTATACACAGGCTGATGAGGCATAAAAGAAACGATCAATTCCGAGGTCCTTTGCTGCCATCAACAAATGGGTGTTGATTAATACGCTCAGCATACATTCAGCCTTGTGTGTTTCAATGAATCCCATACCGCCCATATCGGCCGCCAGGTTAAACACTTCATTGTATCCGTTCAGAGCCGTATAACAGTTTTCCTTGCTGTTTAAATCCAATACCAGGTTATCAATATCAGTATGAACCTGGTACCATTGATTCAGTGGTTTTTTATCAACTGCACGTACATCATGACCCATATCTTTCAATTTCCTGGCTAAATGGCCTCCGATAAATCCGCCTGCTCCTGCAACAACAATTCTTTTCATACTATAATAATTTGTTTTATAAAGGTAGTATGGAACTCCATGTTGCTAAAAAATTTATCACTCTCTTGGATGT
>Ga0163199_1001744_pt1 | contig 13450 bp, 16 predicted proteins | sample PL_2010_150m_FD_113537 | JGI IMG/M metagenome (GOLD analysis project Ga0163199, IMG submission 113537) | Freshwater microbial communities from Powell Lake, British Columbia, Canada to study Microbial Dark Matter (Phase II) - PL_2010_150m | ecosystem: Environmental > Aquatic > Freshwater > Lake ... | reverse complement strand
ATTGCTTCAGATGCGCAGGCAACCAGCTCGGCTTCCGCCCTTACTGAGGGCGCGCCTATTATGTCTGCGTCAGCCTGCACGAATTCGCGGAACCTGCCTTTCTGCGGCTCTTCGCGCCTCCAGACAGGGGAAACGCAATATCTCTTGAATGGCTTGCGGAAAGTGTTGGAGGAAGCCACTCGCGAGAGCGGCACGGTAAGGTCGAATCTGAGGGCAAGCCTTCCATCGTCTATCCGGAAAAGCTGCCCCTTTATCTCCTCTCCGCATTTTTTCTCAAGAACTTCCACTGTTTCAAGCGCCGGAGTTTCCATCGGCACGAATCCGTATCTCCGATAGGCTTTTTTTATGGTTTCAATAGCCCACTCGCGCCTTTGCATCTCATCGGGAAGGAAATCTCGCATTCCCTTTGGCGCGGAGTAATCAGCCATTCAATCACATTGCTTCTTGTTGGAGCGGGCGTTCAGCCCGCCCCAAAAAAGAAAAAAACTCAGTACTTCTTGTGCTTGGGGAAGCAGTCCCTGCAGTAAACCGGCCGTCCTTCGGTCGGCTTGAATGGAACTTCGCACTCCTGTCCGCAGTCAGAGCAAACGGTTTTGCTCATCTCGCGCGGTCCGCCAAAGCCACCGCCGCCACCGCGTCCGAATCCGCCGCCTCTTCCGCCGCGATCTCCTCCGCGTCCGCCTCTTCCTCCATATCCACCGTCGTCGTCATAACTCATTTTTTCACCTATTTTTTTTCTGTATTCTGTCAGTCTTACCGAAAAACCTGTTTAGGGGTTTTTCAGGCTTTTATGCTGGAGTTTATCCACTCCTTCAGCGTTTCCTTTGTAGCCGCTCCCACCCGGTTGGCAATCACCTTGCCGTTTTTGAGCAGCAGCACCGTCGGGATGGAGGCCACCGCGAATTTCTCGGAAAGCTCGGGCTGCTCGTCCACGTTCACTTTTCCGAACTTCAGCGTTTTCATCTCCTCGGACAGCTGTTCCACGACCGGGCCCAGCATCCTGCAAGGTCCGCACCATGGCGCCCAGAAGTCAACAAGAATCACGCCTGACTTTATCTCATTTTCGAAATTCTCGCTTGTAAGCGTTAACACAGTCCCACCCGTTCGCTCTATTATTCAAGCGGAAGTTAAATAAAACACTACTTACGCGAGTTTGGCTTGTTTGTCCTGCTCCTTTGGCGCTGCAGACTGGTCTCCGAAGTACATTTTGAACTTGGGAGTGGTGTGCAGAGTCTTGGTCCTGCCGTCCCGCTTCTGGTGCAAAAAGCCCTTTTCCACAAGTTCGGCAATGTCTGCGTAGATGGCCGAGCCAAGCCGGCCGGCAAGAAGCGATTTTTTCACCCCTTCGCTTTTTGAAACGTAAGCAAGCGTGCGCAGGGCATGGCGGGAAATTTCGCCTTGCTGCGCGAAATCCTTGACGAAATTGACATAGTCCATCCTCAGGCGCATGTAGTATTTGTTCTCCTCGTAGGCAATCTCAATCGCGCTTCCGGAGTCGGCGTACCTTTTCTGCAAGGAGTCCAGCCTCTGGGAAACATAGCCTGGCGCGGCAACCCCGATGAGCTTTCCAAGCTCGGCGACCGCGAGGGGCTTTGAAGACATGAAAAGCGCAGCCTCGATTATCCGTTCAGCCTGTTGTTCGTCCATATTCCCAATCCCCGCCGTTATATCATCTTGCCCTTTGACGGCTCTTCCTGCCCATTCTCATCGGCAGGCATCAGTTCTTCCTTGCGTTTCCCAACTTCTAATTAGTTCATTCAACTATCGTCAAGTTCCTCTTCCGTTTCCTCTGCGGCCTTCCGGTTCTTCTTCGCCCCGTCCTTCCCATCTGCCCCTTCCCTGACCCTTATGAATATCTCGCCGAAGAATTTCTCTTGGAAAATGGAAAGTTTCCTGTCCTGCACCAAGTGAAGGACAGGGAGCAGCGTGGTTATGACCTCCCGCGCGTCAGATGAGAGGAGTATCCCTGAAAAGGTCGTCAGCCCCTCGGAATCCTTGCCCTCAACAATGCGCCTGTAGACATCATCCATCCTTTCTTCGATGTTAAACTCCGGGAGCTGGATGTTTATCACGGTTGGAATCTCGATTCTCTGCGCCTTTTCCTCGCGTTTTTTTTGGTCGTCGAAGACTTTTTCCATGGCAAGCAGGAGCTCGTCGAGCGTCACCATCCGTTTGGGCGGGATGCGGGTCTTAAGCTCCAGCATGGGGATTATTTCTGGCTCGCCCCCCTCTTCAGGGACATAAGTCTCCTCTGTCGGGACCTGCGTTTCCTCCTCGAACCTAAGCGCGTCGCTCTTGAAGCGTATCAATATCGCTGCGGCAAGAATGAGATTCGCGGGAACCCTCAAGTCCAGCATCTTCATGTTCTTTATTCTCTCGATGTAGCTGCTGGTTATCTCGACCACGTCGATATTCCACGGGTCCAGCTTGCGCGTGGCGACCAGGTCCAGGAGCATTTCGCGCCAGGTGGGGAACTCCACAAGCCTCTCAAGTTTCATGTCCTCGGACGAAAGATTCCTGCCCGACAGCTTCTCGCCAGCATCCTCTATTCTCTCATCTGCTGTGCTTGCTGCCATCGCCTTTTTTCCCCGAGGAACCGCCGGCTCTTCGCTTTCGAACGCTTCCTCATCTTCGACCTTGCCTCTCGCCATGGCACTTTTCCTCTGCTATCCCTTTTATTCCTGTCTCCTGCCAAAAGCCGCAGATAGGGCTAGGTGCAGGGCTTGCTTTACTTCTGGCAAACGCAGCTTGCGCAATCAGGTTAAAAATACCTATGCGGTTTATCCTCTTACACATTTTAACCGTGGTTTGCTATGGACAAGAAAAAATCTATTGATCAAATAACCGACGAGGCGATAGCCGACGGGGCCTATCTCGCCATGGTCTATTTCGACCTCCACGCCAAGACCGCCGATGACGTGAAGAACCTGATGGTGGGTTTCATAGGCAAGCTCACAAAGGAGCCGGGTGTGATTTACGCGGTCGGCGAAATCGACCAGCCTGCCGAGACGGGCGGCGTGTTCTCCACGTGGGCGGAAGTGAAGCTGCTCGCGCAGGACTTCAGCACACTGGCAAAAATTTCTGCGCAGTACTCCCCCATAGGGGTTGAAATTCTCCGCCCCGACAGGGTTTCGCTCGCCATCCCGGACGCGCAGGGGCTGCTGCTGGACATTTCACAGACCTCGCAAAATTTCACCCGCATGATAATGGAGCGCGTGCTTTCCAAAGAAGAAGTTGAGGAGTACCAGAAGAAAATGCAGGCCCGCACGGAAATGGGCAAGAAGCTTCTGGAAAACTCCAGGAAAAAATAAGCGCGTGCCTTTAGAATCAGCCATCGCTCGAATAGCTATGTGCCCGCGTGGTTGTTCGGATAGCGGCCTGTTGGGCAGGTTTGAAGTGGTGTTATGGAAAGCGCAAGGGTCAAATCCGGAATCCCTGGGCTTGACGCCATGCTGGGCGGCGGATTTTTGCGCGGAAGCGTGGCTACTGTCGCCGGCGGGACAGGCTCGGGCAGGACTATTTTTGCATCCCAGTTCCTCTACAACGGTGCCTTGGAGTTTGGCGAGCCGGGGCTTTTCCTGTCATTTGACGAGCAAAAAGAGTCGATTTATTCCAATCTCGTCTCGTTTGGCTGGGACATGGTCTCCCTTGAGCGCAAGCAGAAGCTGGTCTTCATAGAGTACCCCCAGAACGAGCTTTCAGCTTTCGTGGAGCAGGAGTCCGCGCTGCGCGACCTGATCAGCACGCTTGGCATAAAGCGGGTTGTCATCGATTCGATAACGCCATACTCATTGCTTTTCACAACTCCGGAGGAGCGCAGGCTGGCGACCCTCAAGCTGGTTTCAGCCGTAAAAAGCTGGAAAGTGACGTGCCTGATTTCATCTGAAACAGTGCACGGGGGCATCGACACTTTCCCGCACACGGTATCTGGCGTCGAGTCATTCTGCGACGGTTTCATACACCTGTCATTCCGCAGCGAAGGGGGCAGGCGCAATCGCGCTGTGGAGATAGTCAAGATGCGCGGCTGCCATCACGAGCACGAGCTTCGGGCTGCGCAGATAGGCGACAGCGGATTTTCAATAGGGGCCCCGAAACCAAGCAGGAAAAAGGTAATTCTTGATGGCTAATACCGGCATCGACCCATGGTCATCCGAGCAGATTTTCGACTACTCAAAGCTATTCGAGGAATTCGGGATGTCAAAAATCACGCCGGAAATATCCGCCAAGCTTAACTTCGGGCTGGCAAGCAGGGGGCTGCTTTTCGCCCACCGCGACCTGGACTTGTGGCTCAAGGATGCCTCGGAAGGAAAGCCAGTTGCCGTGATGTCCGGCATCAAGCCATCCTCCGAGTTCCACCTGGGCAGCAAGCTTACCGCCGAGGAAATGATTTTCTTCCAAAAGCGCTTCGGAGCAAAAGTCTTCTACGCGATAGCCGACCTTGAGGCTTACGCTGACAACGGGCTGACGCTCGAGCAGACGCACGAAACGGCGGTGTCCAACCTCGCAGACCTCCTCGCGCTGGGCCTTGATGAGAAAAACGCGCACATCTACAAGCAGTCGCAGGAAAGGCGCGTCATGAATATGGCGTACGTTTTCTCCAAGCGGGCAACCCCTGCCATGCTCAAGGCGCTTTATGGCGAGCGCAATTATTCGCTTTACTTTGCAGCGCTCACGCAGGTCGGCGACATACTGCTCCCCCAGCACAAGGATTTCGGGGGCCCCAAGCGCGTGATTGTCCCGGTTGGTGTTGACCAGGACCCGCACATCCGTTTCGCGCGCGACATCGCCTTCAAGGAAAAGCTCGTGCTGCCTGGCGCCACTTACCACAGGATAATGCGCAGCCTGAAAGGCGAGAGCAAGATGAGCAAGCGCGACCCGTCCTCCACGCTCTCGCTTTCCGACACGCCAGAAATGGCACAGAAAAAGCTCTCAGCTGTTCTCACTGGTGGAAGGACAACCGCGGACGAGCAGAAAAAGATGGGCGGGGAAATCGAAAAGTGCGTGCTATATGACCTGATGCGCTTCCATTTCCTTGAAGATGAAAGAGCGCTTGAAAAAATGCGCGAAGACTGCGCCGGAGGGAAAGTGCTGTGCGGCGAATGCAAGGCGCGCTACGTTCCAATCATCCTTGGCTGGCTCAAGGCACACCAGGAAAAGAAAAGGAAGCTTCTTCCCAAGGCAAGGAAAATCCTTGAGGATGCGCAATAAATAAACGAAAGATGCTGGATAGCCAAGTTTTTAACGCCAAAAGAAATCAGTGCATTATCTCTTTTTTGTCCTGACTCTCCTAAACACAAATACGCATAAACACAACTTTATAATACTATATTCACACTATAAACACACTAAGGGTGGTATTATGGCAATCGTTAATGTGCGGCTCACTGGCGAGCTTGAGCGTTTCGTCGAGAATTTCATAAGGGCAGGCTATGCTGCTTCCAAGACGGAAGTAATCCGGATGGGGCTGATTCGCCTAAAGGAGCAGGAGTTCGAGGATGTTTCTGATGACCAGGAGCTTGAGCAGTACCTTCTAGATGTCAAGTCAGGCAAAATCAAGCCAAAGTTCCTAAAACCGGTCTCAAGGGCTAAAGACCTGCTGAAGTGATGTTATGAGGAATCTCGTCCCAACCGACCGGTTCAATGACGAGCTTAACGCGCTGGACAAATCAATCCGCAACAGAATAGCGAATTCAATCTCCAAGATTCAGGAAAAGCCGGAATTAGGAAAGCCATTGAAGAAAGAACTCGCAGGTTTTTTCTCAGAGCATGTTGGCGGATACAGGGTAATCTACCGCTATGACGACAAATTTGTTTATTTGCACCGGTGCAGAAAAAGGAGCAAAGGCTACTAGCCCTTTGCCGTAGCCGACCGTTCAGTACGCAATTCCCTTTCTCGCCCTTGCAATCCTAGGAACGAACGCGCAGACGACAGCGGCTTCAACCTGCTCTGAGCGGTGCATCACGCCGTCCGAAAACCAGCCAAGCGCTCCCTGCCTCCAGCCTATCTTCTCAATGCCGGTCATCTCTCGCAGAGCCTCGGACAGGTCGCTTTTTTTCGCAATTATCCTATGCACGATTTTTTCAGGCACCACAAATCCCATGCCTGTTCCATAGCTTTCCTCCTTTCCGTCATACACGCAGCAGATTGTGATGTCTATGTGCATGCCACGGCTCATGCCTGAGAACAAGCCGGATTCAATCCCAAGCGCATAGTCACATCCTTTCGCGCCTCTGGTTTTGGCACTGCTCGCGGTATTACCCCATGCCCTCTTCCAGGCAGCGTGCGCGCGGTTTTTAGCTCCAGTGAAAGTCTCCTCGTTGAACGGGTGGGCGGAAACCCGCGAGTCCTCCGCGCGGTAAAGGAGCGCAAATTCCCTGTCGAATATGCGCTGCAATGCTTTTGCTGCTCCCTTCCTTTTTGTTGGGTTTCCAGTCGCCAATTGTATCCTCAGCGGCTGTCGCAGCTCGCCATCCAAGTCCGTTTCCCCACGGTATATTCTCATGCAGGAAATCTTGCGCAAATCCTGCCCGTACGCCAGCGGAACTGCAATGACTTTCAGCTTCGGCAGGCCCAGCCTCGTGCGCTTTTTGTTTATGCGCTGCGCTGCGCCAAGCGTCTCCTCGCTCACTATTATCGTGCCTGCGGACTTGCTCTTGTGCGCCACTCCCTCTTCATTTTCAATCCTGACAATCTCGGTTCTGGAAAGCAGGCCGCATTTTTTTAGGTATTTTTCCAGCCCAGCCCGCCTCTTTTCATATGAGAAGGACGGGTATATCTTGTGCCTGCGGACATATGCGTCGCTTGTCAGCCCGAGTGTGATTCTCCTGAATTTTCTGCACTCGGAAAAAATCCGCGCGTGCCCTGCGTGCACATATGTGAATGTCCCGCCAAGTATGCAGTGCGTGTTTGCCATTGTCCCATTCTTCCAGCAGCCTGCAATCCTACCAGGCATATTTTATCCCGAACAGCTCGTATATGTAGCTTACCAAAAAGACAAATCCCACGAAAATCGGATAAAGCCAAAGCAGGCAGATGAGCGGGATTATGTGGCGCACCTCCGGCTTGGTGTTTGAAATCTCAAAGCTTTTTATCAGGAAATATGCCCAGATGGCAAGCGAGAAGAGCCCCAGTATCCACGCCGACTGGAATGTGAACAGCCCGTTCCCAAGCCCAGCCACTGTCGCGCTCATGCCTGCCGCGAACTTATAGGTGAACGGGGACAGCCAGTCAAAGAAATTCCTGCTCAGGCTCATCAGCGACCAGGCCATGAAAAGCGCGGCGAAAAAGCCGCTGCCAAGCGTGGTTGGCAGTATGAACAGCCCAAAATCCCCATATTTCGGGTTGAAGAACAGCTCGATGTATTTCAGGACATTCATGACGCCCCCGCGGTACCAGCGGAGCCTCTGGCGGAAGAGCTTGTGCAAGGAGCTTGGCACCTCGGTCAGCACCATTGTCTCATGGCAGGCGCGTATTTTCCAGCCGTTCTTTTGCATGCGCAGGGCGATTTCCATGTCCTCGGTCAGGTTCTGCTCGTCAAACCCGCCAAGCGTGTCTAATACCGATTTTTTGTAAAACGCTGTCGGGCCGGGCGTGACATAAAGCCCGTCGATGCTCGCGATTGTCCTGAAGAAAAATCCGAACGATATCCAATATTCTATCTCCTGTATCCTTTGAAGCAGGTTATGGGGCTTGTTGACGCAGACGAACACCACAACAGACGCGACTTTTTCGTCTTCGTAAAAATGTTTTATCGCCTTGTGAAGGGTGTCTTTTTTCGGGTAGGTGTCCGAGTCTATGCAGGCGACAATCTCCCCCTTGGAATGCCTTATCGCAAAATTGAGCGCCGCCGCCTTCCCCCGGTTCTTCTCGTTTTGGATCATTGCAATTCCCCCTGTCTTGGCAAGCGTTTCCGCCGAGCCGTCGCTCGAGCCGTCGTCCACCACCAATATGTCGAACTTGCCAGGGTATTCCATCTCCTTGCAGGATTTTATGCAGTCGAATATCGTGCTCTTCGTGTTGTATGAGGGGATTATCACGGTCACGTGCGGCCAGTGCGCCGGGTCGGGCGGGGGAATTTCGGCCTTGCCACCCTCCAGCCACAAAATGAGGTAGGAGCAGAATATGAAAATCGAAAGGAGCGTGTAGGCTATGAATATCAGCTGGTATGAAATCGAGAGGAAAACAAAGACGCAAAGCGCGAGCGCAACCATCCCGACTATGGCGAGTTCGCGCCGCTCAGGTATGTGTATGGTGGAGCGCTTGAATTCGGTTTTGCTGCCTTCCAAATTTTTCACCATCTCTGTATGGAATCAATTTCTTCCTGAGTTGGCAATTGCCCGCTCAAGACTGTCTGGCGAGATAAGCCGAAAGTTTCCCTTCGTCAGTAAGTCCCTGCAAGACCGTTGAGTCGTCTATCACGAGTGAGGGCACCGCTGTTACGTTGTGCCTGCGCAAGAACACGTTTATGAACTCGTGGTCCGTGTCGTTCGGGAAGGCAAAAACGCGCATGTTAGGATATTTCTTCCTTAGGTTGTCAAGCACCCCGCCCTGCGCCCTGCACTCCGGGCAGTCCTGTTTTACCCTGTAAAAGAAGAGAATGGTGGTATATGGGCTTGAGCCGCAGTATTTCGCTGTCGAGCGCATATTCAGGTAAAGGGCAGCGTTTGAAAGGTAGTATTCGTCCTTTATTGTTTCATATTCCGCGTTCACAATGTTGCTTTGCTCGTAGTACCGGATCTTTTCCGACAGGGCGTACGCCTTGTCCTCCTTGATCTGCGTGGTCTTCGAAACATATCCGCAAAGCTCATTCGCGCCACCCCCCATCACTTGGGAGTAGGTGAACAGGAATCGTTCGGATTCGGACTGGTAGGAAAGCGCATTCACGCTGTTCCTAAGTTCATTGACGCGCAAGGAATCCAATTGGCTTATGAAAAAAAATCCGATGAGCGCTATTGCCAGCGTCAAAAGCGCGGCTTTCAGGTAAGGGCTCTGGTGTGCCATAATATGCTAACCTCGTTTGCAATTCGGAGCAAAAGCAAATTAAACCTAGCTTCCGCCCTTGTTTTCTTCCCACATCTTGCGGATAAGCGAGCGCAGCTCGTCCCGCTTGCGCTCGAACTCGTCCTCTTCGTCTTTTGAAAGCTTGACTTTTTCCACGAATGCGACCGATATCTCTTTCTCCTCGCCAGGTGCGGCAGACCGAGGCGCGATTTCGCCAGCGCTTGCCGCTTCTAGCTTAAGGAGCTCGGTTTCGCGCAGCAGCACCCTGACGTTCTCTTCCAAAAGCGCCTGTTCGCGCTTCAGTTCGCGCAACAGGAAGGAGACTTTCTGCACTTCGTCCTTGCTTATCCCGCCATTCCCCTTTCCAGCGGCTTCCAATGCCCTCATCTGCTGCGAAAGCTTTGCCGAAACCGATTTCTGCCTCTCGGCTATCTCGTCGTTGGCCCTGCCGATTTCCTCGGCAACGTCAACATAATCATCCTTTATCTGCTGCATGTGCTTGTCAGTCTCAGCCTGCTTCCCTGTCATGTCCTTGATTTTTGACATCTGCTTTTTGACAATCGAAAGCGCGTCTGAAAGCTGCGCGGTGACCGCGCGCCTCTGCCTTTTCGCGTCCTCTTCGATCTTCCGGATTTCCAGAAGTTTTTTCTTGGCGCCGGAAATCGAGTCTTCCCTGTCGGACAGCGCGGCAAGCTTGCCCTCTGCCATGGCAATCCGCTGGCTTATGGCTTTTTGCTCCTCAAGCACAGCCTCAAGCGCGCCCATCACCTCGTCGCGTAAGGATTTGGCCTGCCCCAGGTCGGCTTTGAGCTCCTCTATCTTCTCATCGCTTTTTCCCTCTTCCAGGCGCTTTCGGAAGTCCTCCAGCCTGGTTTCAAAAGCGCCGAAGAAAGTCTCGTTCTCATCCAGCTGGTTCTGAAGGGTCTGCTCGAATTTGCGCAGCGTGGCAAGTTCTTTTTCAAGTTCCATCTCCCCTGCCGTTTCTCCAGATTTCTTTTGCACCTGCGGCTCGATTGCGGAAAGCTTCTTCTTGAGCTTATCCAGCTTTTCCGATGCAGACTTCAGGGTTGTTGAATATTTTTCCCCAAGCCCGGTCAGCTCATCCTTGAGCCTCTCCGCGTCGCCAGGGGTAATAGTGGAAGCAGCGTCAAGCCTTGACAGCTCTACTTGCATTTCGGAAAGCTCGGCTCCGCCCTTTTCGACCTTGGTCAGAAGCTGCTCTATCTCTTGCCGGGCCTGCGTGGCCTTGGCTTCTAGCTTTTCGCTTTTCTGTGCGACATACTGCGTGCTGGGGGCTTGCCAAACAAGGTAAATTTTGGTGAGCTTGTATTCGATCTTGACGAGCCGCTCCTCTTCCAGAACGTGCGCCCAGTCCTCGATTGTCCGCATGGGCTGCTTGAGCTCGCGGGAAGCTGCGCCCATCTCTATTTTTCCCCGCTCCTTTACGAGCCGGATGAGCTGATCCACTCCGGTTGAAATAAGGAGGTCATCCAGAGCCATGTTTTTGTGGTGCAAATCCAATCCTTATAAAGATTTGTGCGGAAGTCCTATTCGGCAATGCAGAATATTTTCAGCACTTTTCGGGCGTGTGGTTGCGGATGAGCAGTTTGGACTCCAACATCAAGCTGAAAAAGGAAGCAAAGACTTCCCTTCAGGCCTACAAGGACCAGTCCCTCCTGCGCAGGCGCTTCGGCGATGAAGCCGTAAAGCTCTATGACTTGATCGACAGCAGGAAAGCCGCGTCCGAAATAATCTCCAAGCTTGGCATTTCAGAAGAAAAATTCATGGAAATACTCGAGTTCATGAACAACAATGCCATGGTCAGCGTGCTGCCTTCTTCGCCAGCAGGCGATGGAGACGATGATGGAAAAGGCGATGGGCAGGGAAAAGAGGCGGCTGAAGAGACGGGTGAGTCTGTTTCTTCTGAAGAGCAAGGCGAACCGGCAAGCGACGGGTTTTCGGCTGAGGAAGCCCCTTCTGCAAGCGCGCCGGAGCCATCGTCAGACACGCTCTCTCCGCTGGAAAAGATACTTTTTGACAAATACGGCGGCATCGGAGTGCGCATATACAACCTGATAGACGGCGAGAAAACCGCCGAGGAAATACTGAAGCAAACAGGGGTGTCCGAGGCCAAGCTTGTCGAGATACTCGAGTTCATGGATGAGCAGGGGATAGTCAAGCTGGAAAAGCCGTCATCCGAAGAGCCGGGCAAAGAAGAAGGGGCGGAAGAGGAAAAAGCAGAGGTGGCGCAGGAACCGCGTTTCAAGCCCATGATCGAAGAGACTCCCGAGGAAACGTCATTCGTCCCCCCAAAAGCGCCTGAAAAGGCCGACATGAAAAAAGAGGAGAAAGTCGAGGAAGAGCCGTCCGAAGACATTGTCATGGTGGATGTGCCCCAGATGTCCAAGCTAAGCCTTATGCAAAAGGCGCTCGTATTCGCCGAACTTTCCACCAAATTCGGCAAGGGCGCAAAGGATTTGATGAACGCGGTGGACGGGCAGAAGGATTTCATAGACCTTTCGCTTCTCTCAGGGCTCTCGTTTTTCGATGTGGACGCGATAATGGCTTACTTTGGCAAGAAGGGCTTTGTCACCTTCAGGCAGCTTGCGCGTGAGGAAATAAAGAAGAAATACGGCGAGGATGGCTTTGCAATCTACAAAAGGTTCGGGCGGGACGGGCTGCTGCTCTATGAAATGATAGGCAAGGAAGCGTCATTGCGCGACATCATATTGAAGAGCAAAATGGATCCCGACCGCGCGATTGACGTCCTGATTTTCATCCACAGCGTCCTTGGCCTTGACGTGCCCATTGACCGCAATATAATCTATAGGCAGCTGGGATTGAAAAAATAGGGCTGTACAGTTATTTTTCAATTCATTATCCTGCTCAGGGCCATTTTCTCGACCGCAATCTCGCCTTCAAAATACGCGCCCCTTTTCTTCCCCCACTCCGAAAGGGAAAGCGACTCTGCGCTGGCAAGGCGAAGCGCCCTTTTCAGCTTTGCAATCGGTATCGTTTCCTTGCTTACCAAGATAAAATCGTCCGGGCTTGCCGCGCCGATTTTTTTTGCTGCAGAGGAAAAATTGGTTTCGCAGGAAAGGAAAAGCATCGCCTCGTTTGCCAATTTTTCGGATATGTTCTTTTTTGACTTGAAGGCTTCCGATGCAAGGTAAAACGCCGCTTGCAGCTCCTTTTCCGTCCTCACCGCGCTTGGTGAAAGGAAAAGCAGGTTGCCTATTCCTTCTGCAAGCTTCAGGAGTTCGCGCACGTTTTTCGCGCCAGAGGAGCAGCGGAGGATTTGCATATGGTTACCTGGGTTTGTGCAACATTTAAAAAGACCTGCCCGAATAATCAGCCTGCACTCTATTCTTAGAGGGGGGAATTTTCATGGAGAATTATCACGGGGCATCGGGTACTACTACTAAAGGAACAGGCGGAAGGCGCGGAAGGCGCACTGACAGGAAGCTGCGCTTTGCGGGCGGCAGCTTCACTGCGACCAAGGTCGGGGAAAAGGACAACCGCAAGCTCCGCACCGCACGGGGCAGGACGGCGAAAGTCAAGCTCAAGACAGCCAAGTTCATCAACGTCCTGACCAAGGAGGGCATGAAGAAAGTCGCCATGAGGACGGTTCTTGAGACGCCTGACAACCGCCACCACGCGCGGCAGAATATCGTGACCAAGGGCGCGATTGTGGACACTGAAATCGGGAAAGTGAAAGTGACCAACCGCGTCGGGCAGGATGGAGTTGTGAACGGCAAGCTCATCTGATTTTTTTCTTTCTTTCACAGTTTATTTTTGTATTGTAAATTTGATAATTTGCAATAGCTGAAAAAGTCTGTTCGCAGACTTTTTCATTATTTCCCTATAGCGCAAGCAATATCGAGGGCACGATTATCATCCCCATCACGTGCGTCCTTCTTATCCCCAGGAGCGGCGGAAGCAGCCCGACGCAGCTCGAGGTGGCGAAAAGCAGCAGGCCCTCCCCGCCGGAAATTATCGCGATTGCGCACACAAGATAGGCAAGTATGGCTCCGTTCAGCTTTTGCACATCCAGCTTTGAAACCATTTCGGCGCATCTTGAAAGCCGCAAAAGCAGGAAAACCGAAGCACCGAGCGCGAAAAGGTAAATTCCCAAAAGCACCGGCAAATCGGCTGGCAGGATGGGTTTTATCCCGTTCATTATCGCGAGCGAGCCCTCCCGCGCCTTGCCTATGGACACAAGCGCCGCGAATGCGAACACCCCGTGCGATGCGGCAATCGAGGAAACAAGCGCCAGGAATTTTTTCGGCGCGTTTGTTGAAAGGAACGCGGATGCGAATATAGCAATCTGCGCCGGTGCGGCGCCTCCCGGCAGCAGGCCAGCGAGCATGCCAAGAAGCACGCCCGCGGCAATCTGAGGGAGAAAGTCCAGTTTCGTCTTTCCGCTTTTCTGCGCAGGCAGCCTTGTTT
>Ga0163199_1001743_pt1 | contig 13464 bp, 14 predicted proteins | sample PL_2010_150m_FD_113537 | JGI IMG/M metagenome (GOLD analysis project Ga0163199, IMG submission 113537) | Freshwater microbial communities from Powell Lake, British Columbia, Canada to study Microbial Dark Matter (Phase II) - PL_2010_150m | ecosystem: Environmental > Aquatic > Freshwater > Lake ... | reverse complement strand
TCGTCATCGCAAGAAATTGACGCGGGTTATCTTTCAAGGTAGTGTAGGTGAGCATAACTCTATTATCTCTTATTTCCGATAATGTCTAATGAAACTTCATAGACTCATGGTCGTGCTTACAGCATTGGCGTTGATCGTCAGCGCGTGCGCGACCCCCACGACCGAAGCGCCGAAACCGACTGAGGCGCCCAAAGCCACACAAGCACCCGCCGCAACAGCGGTGCCGACTGCGGTGCCAGCAACGGCAACCGCCACGCCGCCGGTTGAACTTACTGTGTGGTATCCGCTCCCGACTGAGGGTGCGTTGAAAGAAGCGATGGATGCGCTTGTTGTTAAATACAACAAGTCACAATCCAAAGTTAAAGTGACGATGGTGTTGACCGGCAACTATGCCGACAACTACACCAAGATTCTTGCGGCAGCCGCGGCGAACAATTTGCCCGATGCAGCGATGGTGGAATTGTTCCAGATTCCTAAATTGGCAACCGCCAACCAAGTGTTAGCGCTTGACACACTCGCCAAAGATCCCGATTTTAAATTCGACGATATGGCGAAAGCGTTGCTTGGCAATTCGTATTACGACAACAAGTTGTATTCCATTCCGTGGCAGCGCAGCACGACGATGATGTTCTACAACAAAGACGCCTTCAAAGCCGCCGGACTCGATCCAGCGAAACCGCCCACGACTTGGGAAGAAACACAAAAGATCGCGCCCAAACTTTTGGTGAAACAAGGCGAGACCGTGACGCAGTGGCCCGTGATGGGCACGCTCGCCGGTGACTGGTTCTTTGAAGGTCAGTTGAATGCTTACGGCGGCGCGTTCTTAAGCGCCGATGGCAAGACCGCCACTTACAACAGCGCGGCAGCCGTGAAGGGTCTTACCATTTGGAACGACATGACCAAGAAAGATAAGACGATGAACATGCGCGGTGGCGCAGAGTTCGGCGCAGTGACCACCGACTTCATCGCTGGCAAAGCGGCGATGCTCATTCACTCCATCTTCTCGCGCGCGGCAATTGAAAAAGGCGCGAAGTTCGATTGGGGTGTTGCCGCCGTTCCCGGTGGCGACGCCGGTTCAGTGTTGGCAGCAGGTGGCGGCAACTTCGTCATCTTCGCCAAGACCACGCCCGAAAAACAAAAAGCCGCGTGGGAATTCATCAAGTGGATGACCAGCGCCGAGAACACCGCCTTCTATGCAATTCAAAGCGGTTACTTGCCGGTGCGCGAAAGCGCGTTGAAGGATGCGGCGATGGCGGATTACTTGAGCAAGAACCCCAAAGCGAAAGACGCCATTGATATTGCTTTCAAATTTGGCAAGGCGCGCACCATTCACCCCAACATTGAAAAAGCGATTCTGCAATACCTTAATCCTGCCTTGCAGAGTGTTTTGCTCGGCACGGAAGATCCAAAGACCGCGCTCGATGCGGCAGTTAAGAAATCGAACGACGAATTGAAGTAGCTCTAAATTTAAAAACGCGCTTCGATAACACCTGACAGGTCTGCCCGAGATTAAACTCGATGAAATTTAAACAGACCTGTCAGGTGTGGCGCAGAGATTCTAGAACGACTTTATGAAACGTCACCTCAAAGAGTGGTTCACCGCGTACACGTTGCTTGCCCCATCGTTCATCGGGCTGGCAACGTTCGTTATTTGGCCCATGATCTATTCGGGCTACCTCTCATTTATGAAGTGGGACTTTTTAACCGAACCGCGTTTTGCCGGTTTGAGAAATTACGAAAAATTATTCAATGACGATGTATTACGTCTCGTGTTATGGAATACGGCTGTCTACAGTGTTGCCGTTGTCTTCATCACTTTGATTTTGGCGTTAGGGCTAGCCGTCCTCATCAATCGCGATATTAAATTCCGCGCCGCCTTGCGCGCGATCTTTTTTCTCCCCGTCGTCACCACGCTTGTCGCCGTCTCCGGTTTGTGGCTGTTCATCTACACCCCCGACTTTGGCTTAATGAGTTACATCTTGCGTTTGTTCGGCTCGTCGGGGCAAGCCTGGCTCAATCAACCCAACGCCGCGCTGTGGGCGATCATCATCATGATGGTCTGGCAAGGTTTGGGTTACGACATGATCATCTTACTCTCCGGTTTGCAAAACATCCGCGAAGATTTATACGAAGCGGCGATGATTGACGGCGCCGGACATTGGGCATTGTTCTGGAACATCACCTTGCCTTTGCTCTCGCCCACACTCGTCTTCCTCCTCATCGTCTCAATCATTCAAGCCTTTCGCGTTTTCGATCCTGTTTACGTCATGTCAGGCGGCACAGGCGGACCCGCCAACAGCACCGCCACCCTCGTTTTCTATTTATACAAACAAGCTTTCACTAATCAAGACGCCGGTTACGCTTCGGTCATCGCTTATCTCATCGTCGGCATCGCCGTGATCTTAACTGCGATTCAATTGACTCTCTCCAAACGGTGGGTGACATACCAATGAAAAAATCAACTTCTCGCCTCGAAACTTTCCTGGTGTATGCCGTCTTGGGTGCGGCGGCATTTATCGTTTTTCTACCTTACGTCTGGATGATCCTCGCCGCCTTCAAAACCCCCGAAGAAATTTCACTTTATCCCCCGCAATGGCTGCCCGCCGTGTGGCGTTGGCAAAATTTTGTGGACGCTTGGAACAAAGCCCCCTTCGGAAAATTTTTTATCAACAGCATCATCGTCAGCGTCAGCGTCGTGAGCATTCAATTGGTCACCAGCACGCTCGCCGCTTACGCTTTCGCCTTTTTTAAATTCCCTGCCAAAAATATTTTATTCATCTTGTATCTCTCGATCATGATGGTGCCAACACAAGTCACTCTGATCCCCAACTTCATCACCATCAAAAATCTAAACCTTCTCAACACCTACGGCGCGTTGATCATCCCCTTCATCGCCAGTGGCTTCGGCACATTTTTAATTCGTCAACAATTCCTCACCATCCCTACCGATCTCATTGACGCGGCGCACATTGACGGCGCCAGCACGCCGCGTATTTTATGGTCAGTGTTGATCCCTCTCTCACGCCCAACGCTGGTTACCTTCGCCACCATTGCCGCCATGTGGAATTGGAACGATTTTTTCTGGCCCCTCATCATCACCAGTTCTACTGAAATGAGAACCATGCCGTTGGGTCTCGCCGTCTTCACTCAAGGTGAAGCCGGCACCGAATGGCATTTACTCATGGCGGCGGCACTTTTCACGGCGTTGCCCATCATCATCCTCTTCCTCTTCGCTCAAAAACAATTTATACAAGGCATTGCCAATTCGGGCTTAAAGGGTTAGAGCAGATTTCAATTGTATTTACGGGTTGCGCCGCAGTTGTACTGCGGCGCGGGCGGCAGTACAACTGCCGCCCATCCGTAAAGCCGATAGGAAGACGCTTTAAGCAAGGTAGAAAAATAAAACGCCGCGCTCAACTTGAGCGCGGCGTTTTTTCTTTTTACCAATTACGATTTTGGCTTGAACAGCACATTGAAGATCGAGTAAGCCAACAGCGTGCCGAATCCCATCTGGCTCATCGTCCCCAATAGATCAGTGGTTTGCCACTCTTGAACAACTTTGCTGCCTTTAACTTTGCGAATAAAAATACCGCCGATATTTAAATTTTTATTCGTGGCAGGCGCGCCCATAAAGTTGCCGGTGTGTTTACAGGTTGTGATAAAACGAATGTTGACCATATCCCCTTCGTTTATGACGTGGGTGAACTCCATGTTCATGTTGCTCATGGCACTCTTCATGCCTTTCATGAAGTCTATGTATTGCTGCTTGTTAAATTCCATCCCGTCGCCGGAATAGGTAAAGTCATCCGCCAGCAACCCGTTTAATTTTTCCCATTCTCCATTGAGAATAGATTTGGAAACACTCAACGCGATTTCTTTATTTTGTTCCATTTGCACAGTTCCTTTTCATAAATTTAGTCTCTACTTGAGAGCATCTAAGCGTTATAATATGGGCTAGTGTGCAAACAGTCAACTAGGCACTAAAAAGTAACTATGAAAACAAAAAACAACCCCTCCTTTGACAAAATCACAACGCCTTACCGCTGCCCGGTCACTGCCACCATGCAATTGATCGGCGGCAAGTGGAAGATCATTATCTTGTGGGCGATCAGCAACGACGTGAATCGTTTCGGCGAACTACAACGCGCCATCCCCAGCATCACAAAAAAAATGCTGACCTCTGAATTGCGCTCACTCGAACGCGATGGATTCATCAACCGCAAGGTGTATCCTGTCGTGCCGCCCAAAGTTGAATACAGCGTCACCCCACTGGGTGAGACCCTGCGCCCCATGTTAGATGCGATGGGGAATTGGGGGCAGAAGTACGCCTTGCCCATGCAAGACAAAGAAAAAAAGTTGGGCAGGTCTTAGTTTTCATTTTCTCTCCAGCCGCCCATACCCTCGACTTCGCTTAGGATATGTCTTCACAAAGCAATCTCGGTCATGCTTTGAGATTGCTTTGCGAAGCACTGGCAATGACGCCGATGAGTTTTGCGTAAGCCCGGCTTGCTTTAACTATTATCCGCTTGAGCCAGGGTTCCGCGGGCGCGGCGTATTTTGATTTCTCTGCGGCACGGATTGCGAACTCAACGTTGTCTTAAGTGTCAACGTCTCACTCCCGCGCAGGACGGTCAGCGTGATCTCATCGCCTACTTTGTAACTCGTCACCAAATCGGCGAGCGAGTGATTCTTATCGAGCGTGATGTCATTCACTTTGCTGATCACGTCACCCGTTTTGAGTCCGGCTTTTTCGGCGGGACTGTTGGCAATCACATCGCGGATGATCGCGCCAGACTCCACGCTTAACTTTTCCGTCTTCGCCAAGTCGGTTGTGACGATCTCAAACTGCACGCCCAAGTAAGGTCGGTTCGTCACACGCCCAAAGGGGAGCGCGGGCGCGTTGGGCGTCGCGTTGTTGCCGCGCGAGTCGAATTGCGCTTGCATCGTTTGAGCTTGCACGGCGCCATTCGCCAACCCTAAGCGATAGCTGCCAAACGCGACTCCCGCCATTAGCGCGATCACGACGATGGACACCAGCGCAACACCCCCGACAATCTTCAACATTGAAAAACGATTCTCATTCATCTGTAGATTCTCCTTTTGCCTATAGCAATATCAACGTTATAAACGTTTTTCTTCAAGGTAGTGTGAATTTACATTGAGTGTTTGATTAAATCGGTAGAAACTTTGTGGAGATGTGTGGATTTTTTGTGGAGAAAGCAAAAAAAGACCTCGAAGTTTTGGAAACCTTCGAGGTCTGAAGCGCCCGCTTATTTGCAGTTCTTTACGAACTCGCTCATATCCGTCACCAACCGCGACGGGTTTTGCGCCAGAGCGTCAAATAAAATTCCTACATGCGTTGTCTTTTCATACAAACGAAATTCTGATCGTCCGCCACTGGAAATGAGTTTGTCGTTGAACGCTTGCGAGATGCTGAATGGCACGGTGGTGTCGCTGTCACCGTGAAGGATCAGGGCGGGGGGAAAATTAGATTGTATATATGTTGTCGCCGAAGCGTTGGCAAAATTCTTTTCGCCTTCAAATACGGCGGGCAACAATTTGCTCTCGTTGCCTTTCGATCTTTCGAATGTCATTTGGGCGTTGATGTCGTACGGTCCACTCACGCCGATGTAACCGCACAGTGCGCGCGCCGCATGATCGTGCGCGTTGAGAAATTGCGGATCGAGTATGGCTAAGGCCGTCAGCTGCGCCCCCGCCGAATGTCCGCTGACCACGATCCGTTTCGGGTCGCCGCCGAACTGCGAAATGTTTTCAATCGTCCAGGCAATCGCCGCCGCCATTTCTTCTGTTTGGGCGCGATAGGTGACTTTGGGATGCAGCGTGTAATCGGGGATCACCACCACGATTCCAAGCGGCACAAATTTTTGAGCGACGGGCGCGTACAATTCCTTCTCGCCGCTGTTCCAACTTCCGCCGTGAACAAAGATCAACACCGGGTAGCCGTCACCGTTTTCGGGGCGATAGACATCGAGCGTCGCCTCACTCGCGCCATATTTAATATTCTTGTTGATGAACTTGTATTCGGCGTAATACTTATCGCCAATAGATTTTGCTTGATACAGTTTGACGTAGTAGCTGATCGTGTCGCGGAAGAACCACAACGCGATCCCAAAAATGATTACACCGATGATGGAAATTGTTGCCGCCATTTTCTTTTTCACCTTTTACCACTTCACCTTTTGCTATCAATCATTCGACATTCGACATTCGACATTTGGCATTCGTCATTTGTCATTTATCAGTCTTCCATCTAAATCCAACTCCGCCGCATTAGCCTTCATTGCGTCCAACACATTGCCAACGTGATCCCATAACTCTAACTTGTTTTCAAAACAGACGCGGCTAAAATCTTTGGTCACTTCTTCAACGTGATCGCGCTTAATGCCCGCGGCGAACTGCGTCGTCTTCCATTTCTTTTTGACCGAATTCAACTCCACTTCGCGCAAATCTTTGTTCGGGCGCACAAGTGCGGTTGCGATAATTAATCCGGTGATCTCATCGCAGGCGAGTAAGGCAAAGTCAATCGGCTTGGTGCGTTCAACGCCACTGCCTTCGGTGTAATGCGAGAGTATCACGCGGATGATCTCCTCATCCACGCCGCGCGCGCGCAAAATGTCCGCGCCTTTCATCGGATGTTGATTCAGGTCGGGGTGAATCTCCCAATCAAAATCGTGGATGAGGCCAATGACTCCCCAATGTTCCTCATCTTGATTCAACTTTCGCGCATAGAAACGCATCGCCGCTTCAACAGATAACATGTGGCGAATCAATCCGCGATCTTTGACGTGTTCAGTAACAAGTTGCCAACCAGTATCTCGATTCATAATCCTCGGGCTTCTTTCTGACATTCAATGATGATGTGGGAGTAAGGAATTCTGATCAGACCCGTTGCGATACTTGTCGTGAAGGTATGAAAAACGCTGCTCACTAACTCCTGCCACTCTTGTTCAGTGCGTATATGACTACCACGATCCCTGCTCATAATCCATCTTGAAATATGTTCTTGATGAACCAGAAAGGCAGGTTCGATGCAGACCAGTCTGCCAAGGGGGGACATAATTTCTTTGGAAAGTTGCAGCACCTCTATCGCTTCTCTATCCTCTAAATGATGCAACACTCCATTACACAGGACAAGGTCCGAACTATTCAACCGGCTATCGGGTTTATAAAGAAACTCACGCGCCGTACTTACGATGAACGTGGCTCTTTTGCCAAATTTTTTTTGCGCGGTTCTTATGTAGTCTTCGCTAATATCAAAGCCCACATAGAGAACGTCTCTTGGAAGATAATCTAGGGCAACACCTGGACCGCAACCGATATCTACAACCTTTTCACCTCCATTAAGCCTCCAGTACTTCTCTGCGAGCCATCTTCTCTCATGCCTTGCCCCGATCAGATTCTGATATTGTTCGTATAGCCAAGAAACCGAAAGGAATTGCATTAGCTCGTTGTTATCCTGCACGTTGTTATGCTCCGTTCGTGTGGTGCGTAGCGTCGTCAATTGAGTTTTTCGGGTTTACCTAACACCACATCGTTAGGGGGAATGATGTACAAATCCCACAGCGCTTGCGCCGTTGCCGGTAATTCGCGCAGCCACCACAAGCGTAAAGCCGTTTGCGGGTAAGGGTTCAAATCGGCGGCGACACCTTGAACGTTGAGTCCGAGTCCGTCACAGGTGAGCAGGGCGCGATCCAAATGATAATTCTGTGTGACCAAGATCGCTTTACTCACGCCGAAAATTTCTTTGGCGCGCAAACAAGTATCGTAAGTGCGCCGTCCAGCGTAGTCGAGTGTGATCGCCTCAGCATTCATGCCACGACTCAGCGCGTAATCGCGCATCGCCTTCGGTTCGTTGTAATTGACTGATGTGTTATCGCCGCTGAATAAAAGTTTTTGCACTTTGCCATCGCGGTAGAGTTGAATTGCCGTATCCACTCTATCGCGCAACACCAGCGTGGCTGTGCCGTTGCGGTTTAGCCCCGCGCCGAAGACGATGGCGACAGGCGCTGAAGGGGAGTCTTTGGGTAAAAAAATTTTGGAGTTGTAAGTGGCGTTGGTGTAAACGCGCGGCAATGCCATCGCGCCAAGAATGATCGCCAGCGCGATGAGGGTGGCGCGGAGTATCTTGAGTTTCATGGTGGTAGAGAATACCACATACGAAACAAATTCTTTTGTAGAGACGACCCGTTGGGTCGTCTCATGTGGTTGCCATCAAGAATCGCGGCGGTTAAAAATAGAGACGCGCCAGCGGCGCGTCTCTACGAGTGGTTCTTTAATTCTTTGCGGTTAAAGTTTTTCTCTTGCCATCACCGCCGCGCCCACCACGCCCGAGGCATCCTTCAACGCCGCCGCGACGATCTTCACCGATGTTACATTTTGTTTGTTGATGAAATGGGCGTAAGCGATCTTGCGAATCGGCGCGATATATTTTTCGCCCAAGCGTTCGGTGACGCCGCCACCGAAGACGATCATCTGCGGATCAATCGTGTTGACAATGTTTGCCGCCAACAAACCGAGCGCGCGCTGACTTGTAGTAATGACTTCAGTCATTACTTTATCTTTTTGCTTCAACGCTTCGGCGATCACGCTACTCGTCAATCGCCCGCCACCAACTGTTTTGATCAATTCAGGCACAACGGTTTTGCGTTTCGCTTTCAGCGCTTCGTCAATCGCTCTCTGCATTCCGGTGCGGCTCGCCACCCATTCGGCGTCACGCGCTAAAGATTTTTTGTTTCCACTGATGAAGCCATCGCCGACGATGAAAGTGTGACCGACTTCGCCCGCGCCGCCGCGAAAGCCGCCGCGCAGCGTGCCATCCAAAATGATGCCGCCGCCAATGCCCGTGCCGACGAACACCGCGACCATATCTTTCACGTCCCGTCCCGCGCCATGCGTGAATTCGCCAATCGCGCCGACGCGCACATCGTTATCTAAATAAACAGGCACACCCGTTTCTTTTTCGAGCAGCTTCGCCAACGGCAAATTCGTCCAATCTTTTCCAAGATTCACGGCAACACGAACCACACCCTTCTTGGCATCAATGGGACCCGGCACGCCGACGCCGATGCCGCCGATGTCTTTCATTTTGAGATCACTCGCCTTCACCGCGCGTTTGATCGTTTCGGCGAGTCGCGCCACAACTTCTTTTGCGCCGAGTTCGGGTTTGGTTTTGCGTTTCTCTAACGCCAGCACTTCGCCATCTTTAGTCACGACTCCGGCGCGCATACTGGTGCCGCCAAGGTCTACGCCGACGAAAAGTTTTTTAGCCATGATGGTTGTGACAAGGTGAAGGGGTGAAAAGGTGACAGGAGGATCATTTGGTAAAGATCATCTCGGCACGCAGTCATCGTGTCATCTTGTCGGCTCATGTTGATAAATCTCAAAGTTACTGCGGCTGAAGCACACAAAAATGACTTGAAGAAGCGAATCATCCGTCGCCAAAAAATCTTTTACAGTTTGAATGGCGATTCGTGTTGCGCGTTGAATAGGAAAACCATAAATGCCGGTGCTGATCGCCGGAAAGGCAATGGTGCGGACTCCGTTATGGGTTGCCACTTCTAGCGAATGGCGGTAGCAACTGGCGAGTAGTTCGTCTTCGTGATCGTTGCCGCCGCGCCAGATCGGTCCCACGGTGTGAATCACATGCTTGGCAGGCAGATTGTATCCGCGCGTGATCTTGGCATCCCCTGTGTTGCATCCGCCTAACGTGCGGCATTCGGCTAAAAGTTGCGAACCCGCCGCGCGATGGATCGCTCCATCCACACCGCCGCCACCGAGCAGCGAACTGTTGGCGGCATTGACGATGGCATCAACCTTTTGTTGTGTGATGTCACCTTGAACAATTTTTATTTTGTTCATGCAATGATTATAGAGCTTGAATCAAAAAAGACTTCCGAAGTTTCCAAAAACTTCGGAAGTCTTGTCGAGGACTACCACCCTTTATTAATCGTTGCGGCTTTGTTCACCAATTGCGCGAACTCGACCACGTCGGGATCGTCTTTGAGTTGGGCAGAGAGTCGATCGGCGCGTACTTTGAGGTCGCTCATCGAGTAACCTTCGGCATAAGGACTGCGGCGCAAAATTTCGGCGTATTGCATCACGACCACATCCAGTTGATAACGAAGCGATGTGCTGTCAAAAGTTTTTGCTAGATCAAACGTGTTGAAGTTGCCGTTGATCTCGCGCACGACGTGAGTCTGCGGGTCTTCCCAGCGCATCTGCACGGTGGCGATGCGTCCTTCGGCGGCGGGTTTAAGTTGAATGGCATATAGCGCGGTGACGGTGTGACCCGCGCCGATCTCGCCCGCATCCACAGCATTGTTGCGAAAATCTTTATCAGCAATGGCGCGGTTCTCGTATCCGATCAAGCGATAGCGACTCACGACATCGGCATTGAAGTCTACTTGCACTTTGGCGTTGAGGGCGATCACTTGCAAATTAGAAGTGAGGTTGGTGATGAACTGTCGCTTGGCTTCGTCGAGATCATCAATGTAAGCGTAGTTGCCGTCGCCGCCGTTGGCGAGTCGTTCCATCAGCGCGTCGTTAAAGTTGCCCATGCCAAACCCAAACGTGCTGAGGGTGATGCCGGCTTTGGCGTAACCTTTGATCGTCTCCAAAAGTTTTTCAGGGTTCGTTTGCCCGGTGTTGGCGACGCCGTCGGAGCAAAGGATGACGCGATTGATTCCGTTGGGGCGATACGATTTGTTCGCCATGTCGTATCCCATTTTGATTCCGGCTTCGGTGTTGGTCGAGCCTTCGGTTTTCAGGGCGTAGATCGCTTCAAGGATTTTGCCTTTTTGATTCGCGGAAGTGGGATTGAGCTGCACGCGCGCCGTTGTGCCGAAGACGACGATACCAACGGTGTCATCGTCTCTTAATTGTTCCACCAGAATCTCTAACGAGCGTTTGACTAACCCCAAACGATTTTCCATTTGCATCGAGCCAGAGATGTCAATGATAAAGGTGAGTGAGGCCGGCTTGCGTTGTTCGTCGGGAACTTTGTAACCTTGAATGCCCACGCGCAGAATCTGGCTGCCATCGCGGTGATACGGAGACGGCGACCCATCGGCGAAAATGGCGAAGGCAGTATTCGGCGGCGCGGCGTAATCTTGTTTGAAGTAGTTGACGAATTCTTCCACACGGATCGATTCGGCGGGCGGCAAGTTTCCATCTTTCACATAACGTCGCGCAACGGTATACGATGCCGTGTCTACATCAAGCCCAAATGTGGAGAGATGATCGCGCGATGTATCCACAAACGGATTCAATCCCGGATATTTAAAAGTGTTGTCGGCGGGCGCGGTTGCCTGTGGCGCAGATTGAGTTGCGGCGGGGGCGTACGTGGGCAGCGGCTGCGCGATGGATGGCGATTGGGTGGGGCGCACAGATTGAGTCGGATAACTCGGCGCGACTCCGATAGGTGGCGCGGACGTGGCGCGTGATGCTTGTTGCGTTGGTGCGGGTGTGGCGCAGGCGGTGAGCAGCATGGCGCAGATGGTGATGATGAAGGTGATGCGTTTGGCGTTCATGATGAGTCTCCTCTGAGTTAGAGACTTCCGAAGTTTATTAAACTTCGGAAGTCTTGGCTGATGTTGCAATCACTTTAGCGCGAGAGGAGATGACATACTTGATAATGCGCTGACAAAGTTCTGATTAAAAGTTCACGCCACAGTTGGACTGTGGCGTGAATAACCAGAGATCGTTGTAGAGACGTTGCATGCAACGTCTCTACTTTCTAATGCGCGCTCCAACCCACCTCACCACTGTCACAAACCCGATCAACATCAAAGCAAATGGAGTCACGATCAAAACTATTTTGATCACTGTCCAGGCGATTGACCAAACGAAAGCGAACCACGAACTGATCGTTTGCCCCACATTCCACGCGGGCGGGCGTAATTGCAGTGTGATGTTGGAGTATGTGTTGTAGGCATTCGATCCGTAATCTACGTTGATGCGATCTCCGCTTACGCTGTCGCTGATCAACGTGCCGAGCCGTAGCAACGATTGATAGGCGTGATCGAATCGAGCCAGCGGCACGGCAAGAGTCAACGTGGTGTAACGGTTTCCGCCCGACGACCATGATCGTGAACTGACCAAGTAACCGCCTTGCGCTGTTGCAAGTTGTTTCGCCTGCCGGGCGGCGTAGTCGGTGTCGTTCACTTCTAATTCCATATAAGCGTTGTAGACGACGAGCGTGTTGTTAGGGATGTTCGAGTTGTACTCGCCCGACGATGGTGCGTCACTGTCTTGCGGGTAACTGCCGATCATGGTGGGTGTGCCGGGTGTGGAGCAGGCGACGGCGAAAAAGGAAATAAGGGAAAGAAGGGAAAGGGAACGTAAGGTGAACATGGGACTCCTCCAGTAAATGACAAATGTCGAATGACAAATGGCGGATGGTTCGCCGTTTTGAGATTACTCTAAACCAAGGTGGAGGAGGAGTCTTGATATGAAGTTGATATTGTGTTGACAAAATCTTCGCGCAGGCGTGACCGATATGCGATACGCTATTCGCTATAAGCCATTCGCCAGTTGCGCGGCAGTGAGATACAGCAGATGTTTTTGATGCGCGTTGAGGTTGGTGTATTTCAATGAACCCAGACACGACATGTAAAGAGCGAGTTGGTATTCGCGCATCTGTGATGGGTTGAAGAGACAGCGAGAGGCGATGGAATGGAGAGTGGAGATTAGAGAGTGGAGATTCGAGATTTCTGATTTCTGCTCATGGCTCACTGCTCGCGGCTCACCGCTTGTTGCCCATTGCTCACTGCTCACTTGTGGCGCGATGACATGGGCGATGATCTCCGCTTCGAGATGGGCGAAGTCGAAGAGCGGGTGACCGTCGCGGGTTTGGGCGAAGTCAATCAGCCAGACGAAGCCGCCCGGTCCGACTAAAACATTTTCGAGATTGAGATCGCCGTGAATGGTGGATTGTGTGCCGATGATTCGCTCGTCGAGCAAAGCAGGAAGCTTCAACAGGGGATCGGGCAAGCCGAAGAGATCGAAACCGGCAACATAGTCTCGCAATAATGATTCGCGTGTGGCGACGATGGTTGCGCTGGCGTTGTCGGGTGAATTTAAACTCATCCATCGCGCGCGCATCGGCGGCGCTCCAAACTGCGTCGCCTGAGTCGGCGCCCCAATCAATGAAAGTGATTTGCCGTCGGCGCGGCGCTCGACGACGCGCATATTTTTCACACGCACTAACTCGCCGACTTCGAGATGGAATCCAACGTCTTTGACGTTGGGCGAAGTCGGAGACTTCGCACTCCGCACTGGTTCTAACACATAATGCGCGGGCAGTAGTCGATCATATTCCTGCGCGAGTTTAAATGTGTGCGGTTTTCTCTGCATCCACCAACTGGGTCCGAAGGTGCTGAAAATTTTTTCGAGCAGTGCTGGATCGGGATTGGCAAGAAGAGTCTCGCGCAGACTCGTCGGCAT
>Ga0163199_1001742_pt1 | contig 13470 bp, 12 predicted proteins | sample PL_2010_150m_FD_113537 | JGI IMG/M metagenome (GOLD analysis project Ga0163199, IMG submission 113537) | Freshwater microbial communities from Powell Lake, British Columbia, Canada to study Microbial Dark Matter (Phase II) - PL_2010_150m | ecosystem: Environmental > Aquatic > Freshwater > Lake ... | reverse complement strand
GACGGATTGGGCGCCGGCCCGCCCATGTAGCCGGACTCGACCGACTCGACCCCGCGCATCTGGTCGTACACCGCTTCGAGACACCAGAAGCAGCCGCCCGCCAGCGTGGCGATTTCTTTTCCCTCTTTCATGGGAGCGCATTTTAACACGGGACGCCCGGCGGATGCGGGAGCCGACATCGGCCGCGTTCTCGTGGTACACTCACCGCGTCATGACCTCCCAAGTTACGCAAGCAGACCCAACCCTTCTCATTCAGATCGAGAAGCTCGTGCACGGCGGGCGCGGGCTGGCGCATCAGGAGTCGCTGGCGCTGTTCGTCGAAGGCGTGTTGCCCGGCGAGCAGGTACGCGTGCAACCAGGGCGCATCAAGAAGGGGTACGGGGAGGCGCAGCTCCTTGAAGTCGTCCAGCCGTCCCCGGACCGTGTGGCGGCGCCCTGTCCGGTTTATGGCCGGTGCGGCGGGTGCCGGCTCCAGCACGCGAGTGCAGCGGCCCAGCTTGAGATCAAGCGGGATATTCTGGCGGAGACCCTCGCGCGGCTCGGCGGGCTGGCCGAGATCCATGTGCCGCCGGTGACGGCGTCGCCCGAAGTCTATGGTTACCGCAGCCGTGCGCGGCTTGCGGTGGCTGTTCCCTCGCGCGGAGCGCCGAGCCTCGCGTACTTCGAAGAAGGCAGCCACCGGCCGGTGCCGATCGCGCAGTGCCCGCTGCTCGCGCCGCGCCTCAATGAGGCCGTCGCGCATCTCAATCAGATGCTGGCCGGCTCGCGGGCGGCGGCCTCTCAGTTGCAGGAGATCCGCCTCGGCCTGTCGGTGACGACCGGGGAGGTCGTGTTCCAGTACATGGCGGAGCAGTGCCAGCGCCCGCAAGCCGAAGCCTGGTTCGAGCGGGTCCGGGCGGGATTCGCCGGCGTGAAGGGACAGGTGATGATCGCCGGGCGCGGCCCACAGCAGCGTCGCTGGATGGAGGGGGAGACCACGCTCACCGAACAAGTCGGTCCCCTGCGCCTGCGATGCAGCGACCGGTCGTTCGTGCAGGCCAATTGGAAGCTGAACGAGACCCTGGCCGAAACCGTGACCGCCTGGGCCATGGAGGCAAAAACGGACGCGCCGCTTCGCGTGCTCGAGCTCTATGCGGGGATCGGGAACTTCGGCCTGGCGATTGCGCGGGAAGGGGCGTTGGTGACGTTTGTGGAGGGGAATGCGTCGGCACTGGCGGACGCCCGCTACAATGCGCGGGTGAACCATATCGGGCGGTGCCGGTTCCGATCAGAGTCCGCGGAGGCGTTTCTGGCGGGCGCGGCTCCGGGAGAATACGACCTCGTCCTGATGGACCCTCCCCGGACCGGCCTCAGTAAGGAAGCCCTCGCAGGGTTGGTCCATCTCAAAGCCGGCCGCATCCTCTATTTGTCCTGCGATCCGCCGACACTGGCGCGAGACCTGCGGGCGATGCAGGAGGCAGGGTACCGTGTGACGCGCCTGCAGGGGTATGACATGTTTCCGCAGACCATGCATATCGAAACCCTGGTCGAACTTGCCGCCGCGGGTTGATTCACGTTTCATGAATATCGGACAGCTTGTTTGAAATTATGAAATGAATTCCCTATCCTTATTGTCACTGCAGGAGCTTGCGTATTAAGTGGATTACAAGAAAGCAGGGGTGGATATCGATGCCGGCAATGAATTCGTCCGCCGGATTCGCCCCCTCGTCCGGTCGACGTTCCGGCCGGAGGTCCTGACGGATATCGGGGGGTTCGGGGGGCTGTTCCGCTTCGATCCGAAGCGGTATCGTGACCCTGTTTTGGTGTCAGGCACGGATGGAGTCGGGACGAAGCTCCGGATCGCCTTTTTGATGGGGCGCCACGACACGGTGGGGGTGGACCTCGTGGCCATGTGCGTCAACGACGTGGCGGTCTGCGGCGCCGAGCCGCTCTTCTTTCTCGATTACCTGGCGGTCGGCAAGCTGGCGGTGGGGAAGGCGGAGACGATCGTGGCCGGGATCGCCGAGGGCTGCCGCCAGGCCGGTTGCGCGCTGATCGGGGGCGAGACCGCCGAGATGCCGGGTTTTTATGCCGACGAGGAATACGACCTGGGTGGCTTCGCGGTCGGCGTCGTCGAACGCGATCAGATCATCGACGGCAGCCGCGTGCGCCCGGGTGACGTGTTGATCGGGCTGGCGTCCACGGGCCTGCACAGCAATGGGTATTCGCTGGCCCGGCGGGTGCTGCTGGAAGAGGCGAAGATGCCGCTGAGCGAGCGGGCGCCGGGCTTGGGCGAACCCCTGGGCGAGGCGTTGCTACGCCCCACGCGCATTTACGTCAAGACGATCCGCGCTCTCGTCGAATCCGGCGACATCCGCGCGATCGCCCATATCACGGGCGGCGGGCTGACCGAGAACATTCCCCGGGTGTTGCCGGAAGGGTGCCGCGCCATGATCACGCGCGGGTCCTGGAAGCCGCCCGCCATTTTCGGCCTGATCCAGGCGCGCGGCCTGGTGGACGACGAGGAGATGGCGCGGGTGTTCAATCTGGGTATCGGGCTGGTGCTCGTCGTGCCTCCGGATCGAGCCGACAAGATCATGCGGCTGGCTGAAGCGCAAGGAGACCAGGCGTTCCGGATCGGCGTGATCGAAAAAGGCGAGCCCGGAGTGTCCTATGCCTGACGCGCCCCTGCGTCTCGCAGTTCTGGCCTCGGGCCGGGGCTCCAATCTCCAGGCGATCATCGACGCGATCGAGCAAAAACGCCTGCGGGTGGTCCTAGCCCTGGTCATCAGCAACAAGGCTGAGGCCCAGGCCCTCGAACGGGCGCGCAAGCACGGCGTGCCGGCCGTCTTTCTCGATCCGAAAGCGACCCCGGGGCGGGAAGCCTACGATGCCGTGATTCTGGAGCACCTGCGGAAGCATGATGTGGGGTTGGTGGCGCTCGCGGGCTATATGAAGATCGTCACGCGGGTCCTCATCGACGCCTACGCCAACCGGATCATGAATATTCATCCGTCGCTCTTGCCCTCCTTCCCGGGGCTGGCGGCCCAGCAGCAGGCGCTCGACTGGGGCGTGAAGGTGTCGGGCTGCACGGTGCATTTCGTGGAAGAGGGCGTGGATACGGGCCCGATCATCCGGCAGGCGGCGGTGCTTGTCACGGAAGGGGATACGGCGGAATCTCTCGAAGCCCGCATCCTGGTTGAGGAGCATCGCATCTACCCTGAGGCCATCCAGTTGTTCGCGGAAGGGCGTTTGATGGTCGAGGGGCGGCGCGTGCACATCCGGTAGGGGCGTACGGCCGTATGCCCGACGAATCAAGCCTGGCGTGCCTGCGATGGTTTTGTGTATAATCAGATCGACTGTGCGGGAACGGGAGGGGGGTTAGCTCAGTTGGGAGAGCACGACGTTCGCAACGTCGGGGTCGGGGGTTCAAATCCCCTACCCTCCACCAAACCGCGCTAGCGCGACCCGGAGGACTACGATTGACCTGGCCGACGGGAAAGTTTTTCGAACTCTTATGATCACCACCGAAACCTTAACCTCCTACGTTCGCAAGGCCCTCCCGGACGCCGCTGTCTCCGTCACCGACCGCACCGGCACGATGGATCATTTCAGTATCCGGGTCGTGTCGGATCTGTTCAAAGACAAAAACCTCCTGGATCGGCACCGGTTGATCTACGATGCGTTGGGCGAGCCGATGAAAGACGGCCGCATCCATGCGCTTGAGATCAAGGCCGAGGCCACGGATGGATCATAGATAGAAAGGGAAGAACCATGGCGAATCCAATCGACGACGAGATTCAAGCAGAGATAAAGAAGCATAAGATTCTGATTTACGGTAAAGGCACCAAGGCCATGCCTCAGTGCGGCTTTACCCGGGAGACCATGCAGTTTTTCGACAAATATGGGTATCCCTACGAGCTCATCGACGCCCTGCCGAACCCGGCCAAACGTGAGGCGCTCACCAAGATGACGAACTGGCCGACGCTGCCCAAGGTCTTCATCAACGGGCAGTTCTACGGCGATACCGACATCCTCGATCCCATGGAGAAGAAGGGCGAGATCGAACCGCTCCTCAAGGAAGCCTTCAAGAACGGGTAAGTAGTTTCAGCCAGTCTTCCAGCCACGCCTAAGCCCTTGTTTTCACTTGCAGTTGATTGCGCGCAAGGGTCATTTTGTGCTACGTTCACCTATTTGAAAATCAAGGACAGGTATGCTGACCGAAGAGTTGATACAGGGGGCTCGACAGTACCTGATGGATACCTATACCCGGTACCCCCTGGCGCTGGTCCGGGGACAGGGCACCAAGGTGTACGATGTCGAGGGGCGTGAGTACCTTGATTTTCTCGCCGGGGTTGCCGTCAACGTCCTGGGCCATTGCCATCCCAAGGTGACGCTGGCGCTGCAGCAGCAGGCGCAGCACCTGATCCACACGTCGAATCTGTTTTATACCGAGCCCCAGGTGCGATTGGCCCGGGTCCTCGTCGATCATTCCTTCGCCGATAAGGTCTTTTTCTGCAACAGCGGGGCGGAGGCAAACGAGGCGGCGATCAAGCTGGCGCGGTGCTGGGCCCACACGAAAGACGGCGCGGACCGGTACGAGATCATTTCGATGCTGAATTCGTTCCACGGGCGGACGCTGGCCACGCTGACGGCGACCGGCCAGGAGAAGGTGCAGAAGGGCTTTGAGCCGTTGCCGGAAGGCTTCCGCTACGTTCCCTTCAATGACGTCGCGGCGCTCTCGAAGGCGGTGACGTCCAAGACCGCGGGGATTCTGGTGGAAGTCATCCAGGGCGAGGGCGGCGTGCGGGTTGCCACGCCGGCTTTTCTCACGGCATGCCGGAATATCAGCCGGGAACGAGGCGCACTCCTGATCTTCGATGAGGTCCAGACCGGGATCGGCCGCACAGGACGCCTCTTTGCCTACGAGCATTACGGAGTGACGCCGGACGTCATGACGCTGGCGAAAGGATTGGGAGGAGGCGTGCCGATCGGGGCCTGCCTGGCCACCGATGACGTGGCCAAGGCGTTTACGCCCGGCAGCCACGCCTCGACTTTCGGCGGCAATCCGCTCGTGTGCGCGGCGGCGCTGGCCGTGTTGGAAGTGATCCTTGAGGACAAGGACATCCTCGGCCAGTGCGCCCGATCGGGCGAGTATTTTCTCAAGGGTTTGCAGGAGCTCCAGGGGCGGTGCCCCGCCGTGACCGATGTCAGGGGCCTCGGCTTGTTGATCGGCGTGGAAGTGACCCTCGACGCGCGCGAACTGGTCCACGATCTGCGCAAGCGCGGCATCCTGGCCAATGCGACGAGCGAGCGCGTGCTGCGGTTCGTGCCGCCGCTGATCGTGACGACGGCCGAGATCGACCGGGTGGTCGTCACGCTGGGCGACGTGATCGAGGCTCGCCGATGACGCCTCCCTTGACTCACTTGCTGGCGGTCCATGATCTGTCCCGGGAGGCGATTCTCGCCCTCTTCAAAGAAGCGGCCGAGTTGAAGGCCATACGCCGGCGGGCACTTTCCGCCCAGCGGCTGAGCGGCAAGACGCTGGGACTGTTTTTTGAGAAGCCGTCCACGCGCACCCGCGTTTCTTTCGAGACCGGGATGAACCAGTTGGGCGGGCAGTCCATCTTTCTGTCGGTCATGGACATCCAGATGCGGCGAGGGGAGACCGTGGCCGACACGGCCAAGGTGCTCTCACGCTATCTGGACGGGCTGGTGATCCGGTGCTACGAGCACCACGTCGTCGAAGAGTGGGCCCGCAACGCCACCATTCCCGTGATCAACGGGCTGACGGACCTGCACCATCCCTGCCAGGTCCTGTCGGACCTGTTTACGATCCGCGAGAAGAAGCGGCACTGGAAGGCCGTCAAGATCGCCTACATTGGGGACGGGAACAACGTGGCGAATTCTTTGCTCGAAGGAGCGGCTATCATGGGCATGGCGATCAGCGTGGCCTGTCCGCACGGGTACGAGCCGGATGCCTCGATCGTGGAATGGTCCCGCGAGCGCGCGGAGCGCACGGGGGCCTCGATCGAGATCGTCCGGGATCCGTTCGTCGCGGTGAAGGGCGCCGACGTCCTCTACACCGACGTATGGACGAGCATGGGCCAGGAAAAAGAACAGGCCCGGCGGATCAAAGTACTGGGGCCCTACCAACTCAACGGGCGCTTGCTGGCGGCCGCCCATCCGGACGCCCTCGTGATGCATTGTCTGCCGGCTCACCGGGGCCAGGAGATCACCGCGGACGTGCTGGACGGCCCGCAGTCGGTCGTCCTGGATCAGGCAGAGAACCGGCTCCACGTCCAGAAGGCCATTCTCACCCGGCTTCTTCGGGATCGGTGACGATGATGCGTACCCGGCAGGCCTCGATCAAAAAAGTCGTGCTGGCCTACTCGGGCGGGCTCGACACGTCGGTGATCCTCAAGTGGCTGAAGGAGACGTTCGGCTGCGAGGTCATCGCGTTCTGCGCCGATCTCGGCCAGGGGGAGGATATGAAGGCCGTCAAGGCCAAGGCCCTGCGGGTGGGCGCGAGCAAGGTCTACGTTGAGGATCTCCGCGAGACCTTCGTCCGGGACTACATCTTTCCCATGCTGCGCGCCAACGCCGTCTATGAGGGCAGCTACCTGCTCGGCACGTCCATCGCCCGCCCGCTCATCGCCAAGCGGCAGATCGAGATCGCCGAGCGCGAGGGCACCGGCGCGGTGGCGCACGGCGCAACCGGGAAGGGCAACGATCAGGTGCGGTTCGAGGTGACCTATCTGGCCTTGAACCCGTCGGTCCGGATCATCGCGCCCTGGCGCGAGTGGGAGTTCCGGTCGAGGCGGGAGTTGATCGAATACGCCCAACGGCACGGGATTCCCGTGACGGCGACGAAGGCCAAGCCCTACAGCACCGACCAGAATCTGTTTCATGTCAGCTATGAAGGCGGGATTCTCGAGGACCCCTGGGTGGAAGCGCCGGAGGACATCTTCGAGATGAGCGTCTCGCCGGAGAAGGCGCCGGCCAGGCCGGCCTATGTCGAAATCGAGTACGAAGAGGGCAACCCCGTCGCGGTGAACGGCAGGCGGCTGTCGCCGGCCTCGCTGCTGGCGCAGCTCAATCGGCTGGGCGGGGTGCACGGGATCGGCCGCGTCGATCTGGTGGAGAACCGGTATGTCGGCATGAAGTCGCGGGGCGTGTACGAAACCCCGGGCGGGACGATCCTGCACGTGGCGCATCGGGCCGTGGAGTCCCTGACGCTCGATCGCGAGGTGCTGCATCTGCGCGATTCGTTGATCCCGCGGTACGCGGACATGGTGTACAACGGTTACTGGCACACGCCGGAGCGCGAGATGCTCCAGGCCTCGATGGACGAGGCGCAGCGGGATGTTACGGGCACCGCCCGGGTCAAGCTCTACAAGGGGGCCTGCACCGTTGCCGGGCGGCGGTCTGCCCGGTCGCTCTACCGGCTGGACATGGCCACGTTCGAGGAAGATGAAGTCTACCGCCAGAAGGATGCCGAGGGCTTCATCCGTCTCAATGCGCTGCGGCTCGCGATCCGCGCCTCGCGCACGAAAACGACGAAACGCAAGGGATGAAAGGGCCGCAGGGGTGACGGTGAAGAGAAAAACCGAACAGAAGAAGCCGTGGGCCGGCCGGTTCCGTCAGCGCACGGATCCGACGGTCGAGGCATTCACGTCCTCGCTGGCGGTCGATCGCCGGCTCTACCGGCAGGACATCGCCGGGAGCATTGCGCATTGCCGGACGCTCCAGCAGGCCGGTGTGCTGACCCGCCGGGAGGCCGAAAAGCTGATTGCCGGGCTCCATCGGGTCGAGCGGGAGATCAGCGAGGGGCGGTTCCGGTTCACGCCGGCGCATGAAGACATTCACATGGCGATCGAGGCGCGTCTGACCGAGTTGGTGGGTGAGGTGGGCGGCAAGCTGCACACAGGGCGCAGCCGCAACGATCAGGTCGCCCTAGACCTCCGCCTCTATCTGCGCGAGGAAGTCACGGCCCTGCTCGCCGGACTGCGGCGGTTTCAGGAAAGCCTTGTCGTACTGGCGCGCCGGGAGAGCAGCGTGGTGATGCCGGGCTATACGCATTTGCAGCGGGCCCAGCCGGTCCTGCTCGCGCACCATCTCCTGGCGTACGTGGAGATGGCAGAGCGCGACAGGGGGCGGTTGCGCGATGCGCTCCGGCGGATCAACGTCATGCCGCTCGGCTCGGGGGCACTGGCGGGGACGAACTACCCGCTGGACCGGGAGTACACAGCCCGCTTGCTCGGCTTTCCGGCGGTCAGCCAGAACAGCCTAGACGCGGTCTCCGACCGGGATTTCGTGGTGGAGACGCTGGCGGCGCTCGCGCTGGTGATGGCGCACGCGTCCCGGTTCGCGGAGGAACTGGTACTGTGGTCGTCCCAGGAGTTCGGGTTCGTGGAGCTTCCGGACGCCTTCTGCACCGGCAGCAGCATGATGCCGCAGAAGAAGAATCCGGACGTGCCGGAACTGATCCGGGCCAAGACGGGACGTATCTATGGGCACCTCATAGCCCTGCTGACCGTCCTCAAGGGCCTGCCCTTGAGTTACAACCGTGATTTGCAGGAGGATAAGGGCCCGATCTTCGACGCCGTGGACACGGTCCGGGACTCGCTGGGGCTGCTTGCGTCGCTGGTTCCGGGACTGTCGGTCCGGCGCGCGGCGATGGCCCGTGCGGCGACGGAGGGATTTCTGCTGGCCACCGAGCTGGCCGATTACCTGGTTTTGAAGGGCGTGCCGTTCCGCCAGGCGCACGCCGTCGTCGGCCGGATCGTACGCGACCGGTTGGATCGCGGCAAGGACTTCACGGGGATCACCCTGGACGAACTGCGGAGTTTCTCGCCGGCGTTCGAGAAGGACGTGCTGGACGTGCTCTCCGTGGAAGGGGCGTTGGAGCGGAAGATGCAGATCGGCGGGACCGCCCGCAAGCGTGTCGAGGCGCGACTCAAGACGTGGCAGAAGCAATTGCGGGCTGAGGGGTGAAAGTGTCTACGCTTGTGATGGTGGTGTTGATCGCGGGGCTCATCACGGCCGCGTGCGGCAAGAAGACCGCGCCCGTTCCGCCGGAGGATGTGCCGCCGGCGAAGCAGGAACGATCGAGTTCGAGTTCACAAGGATATACAGTCCATGCCGTTCAGGTCTAATGAGGTGACGTTATGCAGCTCATGAAGTTGTCGCGGGCGCGTAAGCAGAGAAAGTTGTTGTTGGTAGATCCCTATCCGCGGGAGAGCCCGTACCATCTCGGGGCCAGCGAACGGAAGGCGATCTGGTTTCCCAAGCTCAGCCTGCCCGCGATCGCCGCTTACACGCCGGAGCACTGGGATATCGAAATTCAGGATGAGTCCGTCCGGGAAATTGATTTCGATTATCCGGCGGACATGGTCGGGATCTCGATCATGACGTGTTATGCGCCTCGGGCCTATCAGATTGCCGAGGAGTTCCGGAAGCGGGGCGTGCCGGTCGTGCTGGGCGGCGTGCATCCCACCTATTGCCCTGACGAGGCCTTGCAGCACTGCGACGCCATCGTGACGGGCGAGGCCGAGGAGTCCTGGCCCCGGCTGGTGGAGGACTTTGAGGCGGGTCGCATGCAGCGGCACTACAAGATGGAGCAGTTCCCGCCGCTGGATCATTACAAGCCGCCGCGGGTGGATCTGCTCAGCGAGGACGCCTACATGACGCGGCAGTGCACGTTCACCACCCGGGGCTGCCATTTCGACTGCGAGTTCTGCAGCGTGTCGCCGTTCAACGGCAAGAGCACGCGGCGGCGCCCGGTCGCCGAAGTCGTGGCCGAGATCCAGCGGGTCAAGGGCTGGGTCTGCGAGGAGCTGGTCGGGCGGATCGGGCGCAGCTCGATGCTGGAGGCCCTCAAGATCGCCGCGAAGATCCGGTTCGGGATCGAGGACGGCTCCATTTTCGCGTTTGTCGACGACCTGCATAACAGCAACCGGGCCTATTGCCGGGAATTGTGGGCGGCCCTGAAGCCGCTGAACATCAAGTGGGGCTGCCAGTCCACGCTCTTCCTGGGCGACGATGCGGAGATGGTCAAGCTGGCGGCGGAGAGCGGCTGCGTGTCGGTCTTTGTGGGCCTGGAGTCCATCTTCGAGGAAAGCCTGGGCGAGACGCACAAGCCCTTCAACAAGGTCAAGAAGTTCGAGGAAGAGATCAAGATGTTCCACGACCACGGGATCATGGTGAACCCCGGGATCGTCTTCGGTTTCGACAACGACGACGAGTCGGTCTTCGAGCGCACGGTCGAGTTCCTGGTCAGGAACCATTGCGAGCTGGCGTATTTCAACGTCTTGACGCCGCTGCCGGGCACGCCGCTGCAGGCCCGGTACGAGGCCGCAGGCCGGATCTTCGACCGGAACTGGGCGCACTATGACGGGAAGCACGTGACGTTCCGCCCGACCCGCATGACGCCCGAGCAGCTCCAGGAGGGCTTCTACTGGGCGCAGCATCAGTTCTACTCGCTGCCGAACATCTGGAAACGGATCTCCAGCACCAGCCAGCGCATCATCCCGCGCTTCCAGATGAACTGGGAGTTCCGCCGGGTCATCAACCGGGCCTGCCCGAAAGGGGGGCTGTCGCCGGTCGCCGCCGTCATCAAGACCTTGCAGGCCAAGCTGCCGTCCGTGGAGATGGAAAATCCGATCCCCAACGCGCTGCTGGCCCTCAAGAAGGTGTCCGGCCAGGTGGACCAGTTCCTCAGCATCAAGGCGCGCAAGCACGAGAAGCTGACGGCGCTCCTCGTGGATCTGGAAGGGGCACTGGACCGGCTCAACGCCGCCGAGCTGAAAACGCGCATTGCCGAGGCGGCGTCGAAGGCCAAGCTCGACATCATCGTCAACTTCGAGCACGTGCGCCACGCGACCCCGCAGGCGCTTGCAACGCTCATGGACGGGGAGTTTTTCGCGAAGGCCGCGCCCTCCGTGCGCGTGCGCTACCGGAAGATCCAGGGCGCGTTTGCCTCGTCTCTTGAGGGTATGCGCTTCCACGGACTGGACCTCCTGGCCGAGGATCTTCAGGATGCCTGATTTCCACTATCAGGACGGCGAGTTCTATTGCGAGGCGGTGCCGCTCCGCAAGATCGCCGAGAAGGTCGGCACGCCGTGCTATGTTTACAGCCACGCCACGCTGCTGCGCCAGTTCCGGGCCTTCGACTCCGCGTTCAACGAGATCCCGCACCTGGTCGCGTACGCGATCAAGGCCAACTCCAATCTGGCCGTGCTGCGGCTGCTGGCCAGAGAAGGCGCGGGCGCGGACATTGTGTCGGGTGGGGAACTCTACCGGGTCCTGCAGGTGGGGATCGAGCCCCAGCGGATCGTCTTCGCGGGAGTCGGCAAGTCCGACGCCGAGATCCGGTACGCGCTCGAGTCGAACATTCTGATGTTCAATGTCGAGTCCTCGGCCGAGCTCCGGGCCATCGAGCGGGTGGCGGGAGAAATGAAGACCAGGGCGCGGGTGGCCCTGCGCATCAATCCCGACATCGATCCCAAGACGCATCCGTACATTTCCACCGGCCTGAAGAAGAGCAAATTCGGGATCAGCGCCGAGCGGGCGCTGGAGGAGTTCAAGCTGGCGACGACCTTGAAGCACATCGAGATCGTCGGCGTCCATAAGCACATCGGCTCGCAGCTCACCCAGGTCAGTCCCTTTGTGGACGCGCTCAAGAAGATTCTCCTGCTGATCGAGCAGTTGGCGGGGATCGGGGTGCAGATCCGCTATCTGAACGTTGGAGGCGGGCTCGGGATCATCTATCAGGACGAGACACCGCCGCAGCCCCCGGACCTGGCGCAGGCCATTTCGCCGCTCATCAAGGACTTGAAGTGCATGCTGATCTTCGAGCCGGGACGCTCCATTGCGGGGAATGCCGGCGTGCTGGTGACCAAGGTGCTCTATCACAAGGCCAACCCGGAGAAGACGTTCCTGATCGTGGACGCGGCCATGAACGACCTCATCCGGCCGGCGCTCTACGGCGCGTACCACGAGATTAAGCCCGTGCGTGAGCCGCGCGACAAGCTGAAGAAGCAGGTCCTGGCGGACGTCGTCGGGCCGGTCTGCGAGTCGGGAGACTTTCTCGCCAAGGACCGGATGATGCCGCTGGCGGACCCGGGCGAGTTGCTTGCTGTGATGAGCGCCGGCGCCTACGGATTCAGCATGGCCTCGAACTACAACTCGCGGCCCCGCGTGGCCGAGGTGCTGGTGCGGGACGGGGAGTTCCACGTCATTCGGGCGCGGGAGGAGTACGCCGATCTCGTGCGCGGCGAGACCATCCCGGCGTTCCTCAACCAGGGGGCGAGATGACGGGGGGTAAAATGAAGAAAATCCCCTTCATGAAACTTTCCGGCGCGGGCAACGACTTCATCGTCGTGGACAACCGGGACCGCGTGATCGACCCCAGGAAGATGTCGGCTTTCGTGGCCGGCGTCTGCCGCCGCCATCTCTCGGTCGGCGCGGACGGACTCATTTTCCTGGAGAAGTCCCGCAAGTACGATTTCCGCTGGCGGTTTTACAACAACGACGGCGGCAAGGCAGATTTCTGCGGGAACGGCGCCCGCTGCGTGGCGCGGTTCGCGTATCTGAAGAAGATCGCGCCCAAGGCCATGCGGTTTGAAGGCATTGCCGGAGTCGTCGAAGCCGAAGTGGACGGGGAGCAGGTTACGGTCCGCGTGCCGGAGCCGGGCGGCGTCCGGCTGAACATCCGCCTGGCCATCCCGTCGCATGAGGGGACGATGCTGGAAGGCCATGCCATCAATACGGGTGTGCCGCATTTCGTCTATTTCGTTCAAGACACGTCCACGGCGGAAGTCATCGGGATCGGACGTCTGATCCGCCGGCATGAGGTGTTCAAACCGGCCGGGACGAACGTCAACTTCGCCCAGGTGGTGGACCGCCATACCGTCAAGATCCGGACGTACGAGCGCGGCGTCGAGGACGAGACGCTGGCCTGCGGGAGCGGCGCGCTCGCGTCGGCCCTGCTGGCCGTCCTGGTTCACAAGGCGGAGTCGCCGATCACGGTGATTCCCCTCAGCCGGATGCCCCTGCGCGTGTCGTTCACGCAGAGCGGCGAGCAGTTCACGCATCTCACGCTGACCGGCGAGGCGCGGGCGGTTTACGAGGGGCAGATGCGTCCCGAGGCCTGGGAGTACCCCATGACATGACGTTCCACGGCTCGCTGGTCGCCATCATCACGCCGTTCCGCCACGGCCACGTCGACGAGAAGGCGCTCGGCGATCTGATCGAGTGGCAGATCGCGAACGGGACCGACGGCATCGTGCCGTGCGGGACGACGGGCGAGTCCGCCACGCTCACGCACGAGGAGCACAAGCGGGTCGTCGAGTTCACCATCGAGACCGTGAAGCGCCGTGTGCCGGTGATCGCCGGGACGGGCTCCAACGCGACGGATGAGGCGATCACCGGCACACGGCGCTTCACGGTCTCGATGGTGAACTCGACGACCCGCTTGTGCTCCTCGTG
>Ga0163199_1001741_pt1 | contig 13474 bp, 14 predicted proteins | sample PL_2010_150m_FD_113537 | JGI IMG/M metagenome (GOLD analysis project Ga0163199, IMG submission 113537) | Freshwater microbial communities from Powell Lake, British Columbia, Canada to study Microbial Dark Matter (Phase II) - PL_2010_150m | ecosystem: Environmental > Aquatic > Freshwater > Lake ... | reverse complement strand
TATGGAAACCAAGACCAAAACCTTTGATGCCGTCGACGAGTCCCGCAAATGGCGGGAAGCGACCAGCCTCAAGCTTGATGCCATGACCGCCAGCGAGCGCATCGCCTATTTGCGCACCGTCGGTGAACGCTACGCGAGCGAATATTTGTCGCGGCCGCCAAAGCCCGCTCTCGAAACCGCCGCAGCATCATAGCCTGCCACGCCCCGATTTGTGGCCCCCGAACAAGTGTGGGGCCAGCGCTGGCGGATCGTCACCCATGAGGGCTGCGCACGCCTCGGTCCTCGAAGTTCGTCGGATTCCGCGAGGCTTGGGATTTGTGAGGGCTTTCGGAATCTCCCCATACCACCCGCGCCTTCCGACTCCATTGTGAGGCCGCAGCAAACGCATTCCTACGCCTGATAAACGCTGTCTGAGGGGCGCGGGCAGCCAGGAACATTTCCGGTGCCAACATGGGGAGGGCGCGAAAAATGGTGAAAAATATGGTGTGATTCAGCGCTTCCACGTCGAGGCACCGGAGCAGGATAAAATTGGGGTGATAACGGATCACTCATCAGCCAAACCGGACAAGACCGGATCGAGCGCGGCGAGCACCGCGCAAATTACCAAGGCCCGCTTCGCGGGACTGCTCCAGCGGTGGCGGAAATCCCGCGGGTTTGCCCTGGGTGACGCCGCCCGCATCCTCTGCTGCTCGCCGGCCACGGTGGGCGAGTGGGAACGGATGCGCCGCCTGCCACAAGGGTTCACCCTGCGGGCAATCGTCGGACTTCTGGAAGGAGGTGCCCTGTGATCGCGCTCAACGGGTTTGAAAACGAAGCGTGCGTGCCCACGGTGGACTTCGAGTATCCGGAGGACGGCGACGCGGAGCCGGTGGTCACGCGGGACCGTTGGACCGACGCCCCGCTGTATGAAAAATGCCAGCGGCGGTTCGCGACGGTATCCCGCGACCCCGATCTGCTGTTCCCGATGCTGGAAATGCGGTTGGCCGTCCTGCGGGAGGCGATCACGGAGGCGGTGAAGCGGATGGACTTTGAAGCGGTGGGCAGCCTATCGCGCAAAGCCTGTGCAACAACCGAACGGATCAAGGAGGAGGAGCTGCGCTACGGGAATCCGGGCGGCAGCGAGCGCCACGGTGACATCGTGATTGTGGACGACGCGGGGCGGGGAAAGGTGATCCTCCAATTCCCCCGTGCGCTCACCGGGCAGAGCAAGCGGTGGGTGAGAGTCTGTGGGTTCACCAGCACGGGCGACGGCGCCACGTTCTGGCGGGTCCGCACGTTCCGGCGCGGTGAGAACACGGCGATGGAATCGGCGCGGCTGTGCGTGAGGGAAATCGCCAGCATGAAGGAGGCTGCATGAGCCCGGTGGAATTTTCCACGCTGCTCGCCGGATGGGGCGAGAAGCATCACTTCTCAAACCAGCGGGCCGCTGCCGCCGAGTTGGGCGTTCCCTACGGCACGCTCTGCGGGTGGTTGTCGCGAGTGCGGGGCCTGCCGTGCCGCCTGACGATGGAGGCGGTCCTGCGGCGGATGCGCGGGGGCTGCGAGCCGATTGCGGAAGCCAGCCCGTCCGAGGTTGCCGCCGCGTGCAAGATCTGGCGGGCGAAGAACGGGCTTTCCCAAATCCAAGCCGCCGCGTTGCTCAGGTGGCCGGCGAGCATGTTCCGGTCGATTGAGGGGATGACGGGCAGAATGACGCCGCTGGCAGTGGATGAAATCCTCTACCAGATCCGCAAGCCGGTGAGCGCGGAGGAAGTGGCGGTAATCAAGCAGCGGCAACGCCCGGTCGAGCCGGGGGTGGTCGCCGAGCGGCTGCGGCAGTGGAGGCGTGCCCACCGGCTCAATCGCAGGCAGGCGGCCGATGCGCTCAAGGCGATGGGATTCGCCACCACGGCGCGGACGGTCTGGGTGTGGGAGACGGAGCGGATGCTGCCGAACCGCCCGCTTGCCCTCCTTGAAAAGCTCGCGGAGAAGCCGCCGAAAACCGAGCCCCGGCGCGAGGAAATCGGACGGAGTTTCGGAAAGCAGATGCGCCAGTGGCGGCGGATGCGGGGGCTGAACCAACGGGAAGCGTTGGCGATCCTCGGCGAGGGCGGCGATCAAGCGAAGGTGTCCGATTGGGAGCGCGGCAAGATGGTTCCACGGAACATGGGCGAGCTGCTCGCAAAGATGGAGGCGGCGAAATGAACGATTATCTCAGCGATGCCGATACGGACGTGGTGCTTGCGCTGAACGGGATCACCGTGCTGAACGAGTTGCCCGAACCCACCGCGCCGACCACCGACCCACTGCGCCCCGCCTACCAGCGCCTGCCCGATTACGTGCGGGAGATGCTGGAGAAGCCGCTGCGCAACATCCGGGCCACCCATCCCGAAGCGGTGACGATGCTGCGCCAGCGGCTCTCGATCCTCGAAAACGCCCGCCAGTTCGGGGGCAGTGTGAAGCTGGAAAGCCGGATCGCCCGGACCCGCGCTGTGCTCGACCACGCGCTCGCCATCCAAGCCACCCCGACGACCGACGAGAGGATCGGCGACATCATGATCCGCGACGATGCCGAGGCCGGGCAAGTCGTGATCAAGTTTCCGTCCGACCACACGCCCGAGCTGCGGAAGCGGATCCGCTCGGCCGGGTTCTGCACCAAAGGCCCGCGCAGGGCGTTCCGATTGCGGAAGATCAGCGGGGGAGTGAACACGGCGCTTGATGACGCCCGCAGTCTTGTGCGGGAAATCCTTGGAGAAACTGAATGAGCGCCGGGGTTATCTCCCACCCTGCCACTCGGCAAAAGGGAGAAATCAGGCTGATAAACGCGGTTCCCTGCGCGGTTCTCGTTCCTCCCATCCTTGCCGCCAGAAGATACGTGTCGCCCCGGACGCGCCCGATCACACCCGAGGAATCCGAAACCCGCCGGATCTCCTATGCGCTCAAGCGGGGCGAGGAACCCGAGATTGCTGCCCGCGAGATGGCCGAACTCCTGCCGCCCAATTTGCCGACGCTCACCCTCGTTCCCGTTCCGGCAAGCACTGGCAGCATCGAAGCCAACCTGATCCTCGCCCGTGCCATCGCCGCCGAATACGGCCCGCAGGCCCGAGTCGTTTCGGCGCTCAACCGGGTCGTGCCGGTGGAATCCTCGTGCTGCCGTCGCCGCCGGAGTCTGCCCGGACTCACCGCAGCCGACCATGAGTTCGTGCGCGTCGGTGGGTGGTTCGCGCTGCCGGTATTCCTCGTGGATAACGTGGTCACTACCGGTGCCACGCTCGCCGCCGCCCGTCATGCCCTCGGGTTTGGAACGGGCCTCGTTTTTGCAGACGCTTCACCCATCTACCAGCCGCCCGCCAAATGAGCCACCAAAGCCTGATAAACGCAAAATCCGTTCCCATCCCGCCGCATCCACCCACCTTCCCGGCGCGGCCGATCCGGGGCGGGAAGCTGGAACTCGCCCCGAAGAAATCCGGCGTCTGGTTCGCCGAGCCAAAGTATAACGGATGGCGGGCGCTCGTTCACACGCCGACCGGAGCCATGTGGAACCGCCACGGCCAGCGACTCACAATCGAGCGAGAGTTTGAATCCGCCCTGGACCAACTGCGTCCGCTGGCTGGAAGTGGCCTCGTGTGGGCCGATTGCGAAGCCCTCGAACGCCGGCACCAGATCGGCCGAGGCAGTCTCGTCGTCTTGGACTGGATCACTGAATCCGGATCGCCCACATACGAGGAGCGGCGGGAGTTCCTCGCCGGGCTGGTCGAAACCGAGCGCCTGTCCACGGGCGAGTGGCAATCGTTCCCCGAGAACGCCCTGCTCCTGCCGCCCTCGATCCGGGACGATGGGAATTCCGTGCCGGATTTCTACGCCGGCCTGAAAGCGATCAACCGCCGCCTGCGCTGCGATTTCTTCGAGGGGGTTGTTATGAAGCGCGGAAATGCACCGTATCTCGTCCAACTCCGCAGCGACACGGAGGAGTGCAGGGCCATGATCAAGCACAGGTTCGTGAACTGACCAAACCGCGCACCCTCCAAGCACCCCCATCAGCGATGGATTCCCGCGAGCGGCGCGAACGAGGCTCATGGCGGTATGAAAACCAAATCATCGCCAGCAACAGCCGCCCCGGTCGCTCCCGCAGCCGGGCTCAAGCGGATCAACCTCGCGGGAATCGCAACCACAGCACCAGCAGCGAAAGCCGCCAAGACGTATCCCGAACTGCCCGATCCAGATGGGCAGGTGGCCGCGCTCGTCGAGGGCATCCTCGAAAAGAGCGACCAACTCGAAGCCTTGGAGGGCAGTCTCGCTATCGAGAAGGACGAGCTGATTGCCATCGCGAAGCCGTTCTACTTCGCCCACTACTCCGGGCAGATGGCAGTGGCCTCCTCAGTGGAAGCCAAGGCCGGTGACAAGATCGTGCGGGTCGGGTTCTCAAATTCCTACCGGGGCACGACCGACGATGCCGCCATCCTGCGTGTGACCGGCGAAAAGGGAGCCGCGTTCTTCAAGCAGAGCTTCGAGCTGAAAATCAAAGGCGATCTGATCCCAGAAGCCGCTGCCGAGGAGATCATCGGTGAACTCCAAGCACTGTTCGCCCGCCACAGCGCCGGGGCTGCCCTCAGCGCGAAGGCTGTGTTCAAGCCGACCAAGGAATTTCACACAGCCCGCCACCGGAACAATTTTGAATTCCTTCAGCTTTCAGCTTCCCAGTTTCCGCTTTCTCTTTCCGTGGTGCCGGTGACTGCGAGCGTGAAGACGAAGCTCGGGAGGGGAGGATCAGCGGAAGATTGAATCGCCCGGCCGCGTTCAGATCAGGGGGAGTGAATATGGCACTCGATCAACTGACCCCTGCCGCAGTCTGGTGATGCGCCAGAAACGCGCCGGGATTTTTCCCCGTGTAGCGCTTGAAGACGGTTGCAAAATATTGCGACGATGAAAAGCTCAGCCGGAACGCCACATCGGTGACGGTCGTGCCGGGCCGCGCGAGCAGCTTCTTGGCCTCGGAAATTTTGCGGCGCAAAACATACTCGGCGGGCGGAATGCCGATCTCCTGTTTGAACCGCGCCTTGAACCGCGAGACGGACAGCGCCATGCGCGCCGCGAGGTCCGGGACGGCCAGCGGCTCTTCGACCTGCGCGTCGATGTGGCGCAGCAGGCTGTTGGTGCCAATCGAGAGCCCGGCCTTCGGGCTCCGGCGCGAGCATTCGAGGACCTTCAAAAGAAATTCCACGAGTTTCACGCCGAGAAAAACACGTCGCAGGGGATCTTTTTTGCGCCCGGCGGCGGCCATGATTTCATCCAGCAACGTCTGGAGCAGGTGATCCCCGGCAAAGTGGCGGTTGGGCATCGCCAGGAGCTGGGCCACCAGCTGACGGGCATCGCCCGGCGGGCAGTTCAGGAAGCGAACCGCCTTGCGGGGCAGGAGGAAGTGGATCCAATACAGCACGCCTTTTTCCTGCGGCGCTTCGCCCGTGCTGTGCTCCTCCCCGGGAAACGTGACAAAGACATCGCCACCGCGCAGCACGAAATCGCGCCGCCCCACCCGGTAAATCTGCGTGCCCTTCGCCAGGTAGCAGATCTCCATCGCGCCGGGGTGCGCGTGCTCGACGAGCCCTTCATGGGCGTGCGCGAAATTGTAGCGCCCCAGCATCGGCACTTCGGGAATCCCCGAAGAACCCAGGTCCAGGACAGTCCGGTCGGCGATCGGCGTTTCTGGCATGTTTGATTTTGTATTGCGATACGCGCCTGAAAGCCAGCCGCGATTGCGCGTGCTACCTTGCCGCCATGAATACGGAAGGCAAACCGCAGCCGGTGGACTGGTATCGTTGCCCGGTGCGACCGGACCTGTTGAAAGCCCTGCACGAACGCAGCGACCTGCTGGGGTGGATGCAGTCCCTCGGCTACCTCGGGGTCCTGATCCTTACAGGCGGGCTCGCCTTCTACGCGGCTGGCCATTGGCCGGTTCCGGTGCTAGTCGCGCTGATCCTCCTCCACGGGATCTGCTACGCTTTTCAGATCAATGCCATCCATGAGCTCGGGCACGGGACAGTCTTCAAGACGAAATCCCTGAACTGCGCGTTCCTGCGGGTCTTCGCCTTTCTCGGCTGGATCAATTTCGAGATGTTCGAGAAGAGCCACGCCCGGCACCACCGCTACACCCTGCACCCGCCGGAAGACCTGGAGGTCGTCCTGCCGATCAAGATTTTGGTCCGGCAATTTTTCCTGCAAAGCTCGCTGAATCCGATGGGGTTTATCCGGACCGTCAAAGACACGTTCCTCGTCGCCTGCGGAAAGTTCTCCGGCGAGTGGAATTTGAAACTTTTCCCTGCCGGCGATCCGGAGAAACGCCGCGGCCCGGTCCGGTGGGCGCGGGTCCTCTTGGCGGGCCATGGCCTGATCCTGGCCGTTTCGATCTATTTTCAGCTCTGGATGATCCCCGTGCTCATCACCTTTGCCCCGTTCTACGGGAGCTGGTTGTTTTTCCTTTGCAACAACACCCAGCACAACGGGCTGCAGGACAACGTGTCGGATTTCCGGCTCTGCTGCCGGACGTTCACGGTGAACCCCGTCGTGCAGTTTCTCTACTGGCAAATGAACTTCCATATCGAACACCACATGTTCGCCGCCGTGCCTTGCTACAAACTCGGCAAGCTCCACGAACTGATCAAACACGATCTGCCTCCCTGCCCGCACGGGTTGATTTCCACATGGAAGGAAATCGCCGCCATCCAAAAACGGCAGGAGGCGGAGCCGGGATACCAATACGTGGCCCCGCTCCCCTCCACCCGCCTCGCCGGTTACTGAATTCACACAAATACAATGCCTGCTCCATCGCAACTGCCCACCGACCGCTTCTCCCACCCCGATTTTGCCCGCTTCGATTTTGCGAAGCACAACGCCGAACAGTCCACTCTTTGGGCCGACTTTAACGCGGGCCGCCCGACGGCGCGCATCCCGGTTATCCTCGGCACGAACACGCGGTTTTTCATGTTCAACGAAGGCGCGAACCCCGGCAGGATCGATTTCCGCAGCTACACCGAAGACCCGGATCTCATGTTCGACGCCCAGCTCCAATTCCAGCGCTGGAGCAAGTTCAACCTGCTTCAGGATGCCGAGCTGGGGCTGCCGGAGAAGTGGGCCGTCTCCGTCGATTTTCAAAACTACTACGAGGCGGGCTGGCTCGGGTGCGGCCTCCACTACTTCGACGGCCAGGTGCCCGACACCCTGGCCGATTTTTCCGATGTGCCGGAGCGGATCATGGAGAACGGGATCCCGGATCCGTTCGGCGGGCTGGGGGCGAAAGGGCTCGAATATTGGGAGCACTTCAAGGCCAGGGCCGCCAGCGAGACATTTCTCGGCCGCCCGATCGAGGTGGCTGTCCCGTTTCTCGGCACCGACGGGCCAATGACAGTCGCCTGCAATTTGTTCGGGGCCGACTTCGTCTGCGAGACGATGGCGGCCGACCCGGACCGCCTGCACGCGCTGTTGGACTTTCTCACCGAAGCAGCAATCCTGCGAATGACCGCGTGGAGGAAGGCGGGCGGATTGCCGGTGCCGCAAAAGGACTTCGGTTTTGCGGACGACAGCGTTGCCCTGATCTCGACACCCATGTATCGCGAACACGTGATGCCGCACCACCGCCGCCTTTGCGATGCGCTTGCCGGGTCATCGACCACGCCGCGCAGCATCCACCTCTGCGGAGACTCCACGCGCCACTTTGAAACGCTGGTCGAGGAACTGAACATCAAAAATTTTGACACCGGCTTCCCGGTGGATTTCGGGGCGATGCGAAAAAAGCTCGGGCCAGAGGTGCGACTCCAAGGCGGCCCCCACGTGGAATTCCTCATGCGCGCCACTCCTGGCGAAGTGCGCGACGAGGTGCGGAGAATATTTAAATCCGGGGTGCTCGAGGGCGGACGGTTTTTGCTCCGCGAAGGCAATAATCTCGCGCCTCACACGCCGCTCGCAAACACCGAGGCGATGTATCATGCGGGCTGCGAATCGGCATTGATCCTCAGCGCGTCGCGTTAGGCGACAACAGGCAGCAGGTTTGCGAAGCCACAAGGGAACCCGTGTGCCGGAATTCGAAGAAGTTTGACAGCTTCCAGGAGTCACTGGAGTTCATATGCGAAAAAAGTTGTGAGCCCGGCGAGCCGCCGGGCGTATGCGAAGGACGTGGTGGGCCAGGGGCTGTGTTCCGTCCGCTCAAAGATCTTTCCGAAAGAGTCGTTCATCACATTGGTGAAAACCATCCAGCAGACTGAAATCACGAGCGCCGACACAGTCATTGCTGAACATGCGAAAAGTGCTTCGATATGCCACGGGAACGCGATCTCTGAATGAATTTTCCTTCTCATGATACTGCCGTCCCCGGGCTCAGATGAGTCGCTCCAGATTGGCCAGAGATTTCTGGCAGCGCGCGGAGGATTTCGCCGAAGAGGTGGTATCGCGTGTCGTCCTTCATGCCGCTCAGGTTTCGCACCTGATTCGTGGAAGCCAAGCTGTCCATGGTGTGGAATGCCTCGTCGTCGGCTTTGTCCATGCCGATAGCGGCGTGCTGCTGCGAGTTCATTTCAGGCTCAACAGAACCGCGTTCGTGAACCAGTCGATCAAGATTAAAGGAGACCTGATCCCGGAAGCCGCCGCCGAGGAGATCATTGGCGAACTCCAAGCCCTGTTCGCCCGCCACAACGCCGGAGCCGCTCTGAGCGCGAAGGCCGTGTTCAAGCCGACCAAGGAATTCCACACTGTCCGCCATACGCTTTATTCAGCGGACGATAATATGGAGATTGATAAAGTCGTGCCGGTCGCGGCGAGCGTGAAGACGAAGCTCGGGAGGGGGCGGAGGACGGGTGTGTCAACCCTCCATCGCATATTGCCCATCAGATTGTGAGAAAACGAAACGGAGGCGTAGCGCCAAAAGCATCCTTGCAGACGGCTCGCTTCATGGCGTTTGCCGTCGCACGGCTTTTCATCAGCTAAACTTGCTTGATGACAGACACGGAATCTGAATCAGCCAGGGGAGAGGCGGTTGTGGGACCGTGGGAGTGAGTTGTTCAAATCATTCTTGACGGGATTGTCTGATTGTGGATATTGTGTTTATTCAGCGTTAAAAAACCAATAAAAAATAGAAAGATATGGGATACCTACCAAAGTCGGAAAGCGAGATTCGCCTCACAAAAGTCAAAGCCATCCTGGATCGGATGGATCTGGATTTGGCGCTGGTCTATTATGATGAATTCAACATCGGCAACGGCTGGTATCTGACCGGCTGGTGCCCCCAGTTTGAATCTGGGGCCGTGTTGGTTCCGCGCAAAGGAGCTCCGTTGCTTCTGGGCGGACCGGAAAGCGAGCCGTTCGCCAAACTTGACAGCACGATCACGGAGACGCGCAATTTCCCGGTCTTTATGGTGCCGAACGAGGAGTATCCGGCGGCGACCATCATTGGTTTTCCCCAGCTCTTCCAGGAGCTCATCAAAATGACAGGGAAAGTAAAACGCATTGGGATTGTTGGCGGCGATCGTATGCCGGCCGGCTGCTACAAGGGCATCCTGGACGGGTTCAAGGGCGTCGAGGTTGTGGATATCACCAACGAATACACGGGCCTGCGGTATCTGAAATCGGACTGGGAGATCGAGCAGATCCGCGCCGCTTTTGGCCTGAGCGATTTCTGCTACGATGCGATGAAGTCGCAGGTGGCTGCGGGCAATTCCGAAATCCAGATTGCCGCGGCCGGGGAATTCGCCGCCCGCAGTCGGGGAGCCTCCGGATTTGGTTTCTCTGCCATTGTTGGAAGCGGGTTGCGCTCCAATGCCGTCGTGCCAACAGCGAGCAGCAAGCTCCTGGCTTCCGGCGAAACCGTCATGATCGGAATCGCTCCAAAAGTGAACGGTTATGCCGGCGTGGTCGGAGATTTGTTTCCGGTGGACGGTTCCTACACCGATCGCCAGAAGGTCTGCCTCAGGTATTTGCGGGAGGCCTTTGTCATGACGAAAGCGATGCTGATTCCCGGCAAGACCGGGCGTGAGATCGACGCTCCTGCCCGGGCGTATTTCGAGAAGCTTGGCTTCTCGAAATATCTTGTCTGCCCGTTTGTCCATACCATCGGCCTGCACGAGGCGGAGTCCCCGTTCTTCGGCCCGAATTCCGACGATGTGCTGGTTCCGGGCATGGCTGTCTGCATCGACGTCTCGTTCTTTGGGCATCCCGAGTTCCACGGCACCCGGATCGAAACCGGATATGCCATCACGGAAAAAGGAGCGGTGGCGTTCAGCGAGAAAATGGACGCGATCCACTGCAATCTGGACTTCTAGTTTGGGGTAGCAAATGGGCGGGGCAGCTTCGGGGGGAGCTGCTCCGCTTTTGCTCCGACCAGAGTTATGAACAAAGACCCATTCAAAGTCGTTCTCGGGATCGACATGGAGACCGATATTGGCAGCTACACTGACCGATACGAAGGCACCAGGCACGGGACCCCGAGATTGCTGGAGCTTTTCGGCATGCATGGTGTGCCGGCCACGTTTTTTTGGACCGGGCACGCCGCCATGAACAACCAGGAGATGGTTCGCGCGGTCCGTGATGCCGGGCATGAAACCGGATGTCATTCGCTCCTCCACGAAACTTTGGGGGATCCGTTGTTTCCACTGCCAAACAACTGGCCGGTTTGCGATTTTGAGGTGGAGGGCCGGATCAAGGAAGCGACGCGCATTGTGGAAGAGATCAGCGGCGTCAAGATGGCAAGTTTCCGCTGCCCAAGGCTCTGGGGCAGCACGAAGGTGGTGAATGTTCTGGAAAGCCTGAGCTACAAAGCCGACGCCTCCCTGCCGCTCTATTTCTACCGCACGATGATCGAACCCTACCATCCGTCCGCGACGGATTGGACGACGCGTGGAGATCTGAAGCTGGTTGAGATCCCGAATTTCTGCGATCTGGCCATGGAGAGCAGTGATCCCTGGCAGCGCGACCGCGATCAGTGGCCGCTTTTCCGAACGGAAGGTGCCGAGTCTTTTCTGAAGAAAATCGACGGATATATCCGGTATGTGACGGAGCGAAACGTGAAACCTGTTCTTTGTCTCTATCTGCACCCCTGGGAGTTTCACCCCATGCCTCAAGGGGCGATTGATTTTGGCGAAGCGGATGTGACACCGAAGGCGTTCATCACAAAGAATTGTGGAGAGGTGGCTGTGCGGGAGTTGGACAAGGTCATCGCCCGGCTGAAGGAACTCGGCGGCATATTTCAAACGGCGGAGGAACTGGCAAATGAATACTGAAAACCTGTTGGATCTGTTCAGACGCGCCAACAAGCGGGCGGTTCTGGTCGGCGATCGAACCCAAGGCGTGATCATCGGGCTGGACTTGGAGGGGCGGCTTTACCTTGTCCATGGAGGGCAGGTGATCAGCCGCGTGAACCCCGATGCCATCGGGGGAATTTCGGATCGGGCCGGCTACAAAAACCCTGGCGGGGATGGCCTGTGGCCGGCACCCGAGGGGACCCGTCTGGGCTACGAGTATTCCACGGGCGAATGGGAGGTTCCCATCGGGCTGGTCAATGCCCGCTTTGCTGTGACTCGGCAAACCGAGTGGACCGCGACCATCGAGGCCGAGGTTCCGCTGATCAATGCCGAGATGACAGGAATCCCTACTATCTTCCGGCGCGAAGTGAAAGTGATCCCCGGGGAGACAACTACGATCGAGGTGGTGGAATCGATCGAATACCTCGGACGGAAGACGCTCCATGAATTCCTTCTGGCTCCGTGGAGCCTGTGTCAGTTCGATTGGACGAAGGGAGACGAGTTTTCATTTTGCGGCAACGCGGAGGCTCGTGATTTATACACCGATAGCACGAGTTATCGGACGGTTCAGGACGGTCGCATCACCTATGCCCCAACCAACGAGAAGCGATATCAGATCGCTCTGGGCGAGGACGTCAAAGATATCGAACTCCGGCTGAAGAGCAAAGGCTTGAGGATTACCCGGAATGTCGAGCAATTGACCGCTGGCGGCCGCTACGTTGACATTGCAGACGCTCCGGTTGACGTCGAGCCGCTGGAAGCCGGAGTCAAATACAGCTTCTATAACGATCCATCCAACTTTTTGGAGATTGAGGCGGTAGGAACCTGCACCAGCGAGCTTGCCAAGGGGGCAGTGCTGAGCGCGAAAGTCACCACCTTCATTCAAAAGTTGTGAGATGCCGCTGTATGGCGTTCAAGCATGCAAAATATGGGTGATTTTAGTGTTCTGCCGCATGGGGAAACAAAAAAAGCACTGAGCTTCCCCCATTTTCCTGCCTGCTTTCAGGCAGTCATCTGGAGAAACTGGGGGTTGGTGACATTCGAGAGGCTGGCCCGGGTCTTGGGGACAACCGCTGATAACATCAAAGCCGCCGGTGAAATGCTGGGGCTGCAATGCGGTGATTTTGACTATCAACTGTGGGCCCGGCGGGGATACCTGACGATCATTCGCAAAAACTGGCATTTGCTGAATTACGAGCAGCTGTGCGAACTGCTGGATTGGACTCCGGAACGACTGGCGTTTGTTTTGAGGGAGGATGATTTTTTCTGGCACAAGATGGGGCATCTGAAGCCGGAGGTCGGTCCCGTGCACTATCGGGAGTTGACCGGAGAAGAGCTGATTGCAACCCGCGAGATTGCGGAAACGACATCACAAATTCTCAGCGAGATTCCTCGCAAGAGTGAAAAGCCGTTTGAATTTCTTCAGCAGTTCGGAAGACGCACCAGCGGGAAGACAGTCCAGGCGAACGGGCTGCGCATGATTTACTCCTATGCGACCCTTTACGGCGATCCGCTGTTTGACGACACGATTGACCTGCTTCCAGAGGATCTTCTGGCCGAGTATGCCAAAAACGGCATCAACGCCGTTTGGATTCAGGCGATCCTCTATACGTTGGTTCCCTGGCTTGGTGAAAAACCTGCCGTCGGTCACGAGAAGCGGATTGCCTCGCTCAAGAGGCTCGTCGCGAAAGCCAAGCGCCACGGCATCAGGATCTACCTCTACCTCAACGAGCCCCGCGGTGTTCCGCCGGGCATGTTTGAAGAGCATCCAAAATGGGGTGGAGCGATAAGCTCCGATGGCAACCAGGCGTTTTGCACCGAGAACCCGGAAATGCTGGCGGCTTTGAGCGCAGGGGTTCAGTCGCTTTGCGAACAAGTTCGGGAAATCGGCGGATTCTTTGCCATTACACAAAGCGAAAATCTCACCCACTGTCTTTCCCGGCCCACGGAATCCCTTGTCAAACAATGTCCGCTTTGCCGCAATGAGAAAAATCCGGTCAAAGGAATTGTTCGAATCCTAACTGCCATCAACAACGGGATCAAAGCGGCGAAAAGCGGAGCCGGCCTGATTGGCACAAAGTTAAGCCCCCAAGGGCATGTGCGTCAAGTTAAGCGAGACGCTCCCAGATTTCACAGAAGTTTGGACGTTTGCGTCGGTCATAACAGCAGTAGCGCAGGACGGCATGGTGGAAGACATGGGAGAGGGGGTCGTC
>Ga0163199_1001740_pt1 | contig 13476 bp, 12 predicted proteins | sample PL_2010_150m_FD_113537 | JGI IMG/M metagenome (GOLD analysis project Ga0163199, IMG submission 113537) | Freshwater microbial communities from Powell Lake, British Columbia, Canada to study Microbial Dark Matter (Phase II) - PL_2010_150m | ecosystem: Environmental > Aquatic > Freshwater > Lake ... | reverse complement strand
CTCGCCGTTGATGCGCTTGGCCTCCTCGGCAAACCATTCGACAAAACTGGCGCCATAGGCCACTTCTCCCTTGGCTTCCGCGTAGGGCTTGCCCTGTTCGGCAGTCAGGATGCGGCCCAGGTCGTCCTGGTTCTGCATCAGCAATTCAAACCATTTGCGCAGGATGATGCTGCGTTCCTTGGCCGTCTTGCTGCGCCATGCCGGCCACGCAGCGTTGGCTGCCGCGATGGCCGTCTCTGCATCCGCCGGGCCGAGGTTCGCCACATCCACCAGCTTGTTGCCGGTGGAGGGATCGAAAATGTCAAAGCGGCTGCTGCCGGCGACCCACCGGCCGTTGATCAGCGCGTCGGTCTTGAGCAGGGTCGGGTCTTTCAACAGCGCGAGGGGGGAGGTTTTCATGTCCATTGGATTCAGTCGTGCGAGAAAACTCTTAGTATAGGGACAGATGGGGATTCTGTGCCTGTCACTGAATATCTATCGCGGATGGGCGTCGCCCCGGGCGCTGCGAAGTCCGTATTTCTTCGCCAGTGCCAGGCATGCCTTCAAGGGTTTCATACCCGCCGTGCAGGTGGGATCGGCCAAAGATGCCGCGGCCGCGCAGACGCCCGTCAGCAGGCATTTCTGCGTGATCCAGCCTTCGTGCAAGCCGTACAGCATCCCTGCACAAAAGGCGTCGCCAGCCCCCGCTGAACCGGCGATCCAGGAGTCCGGCAAAGCCAGCGCGTCCTGCCAGGTTTCCTGGCCGTCGGCGGTAATGGCGTAGGCCCCTTCAGGAAAGTGAATCACCACGATTTCGCGCACCCCGAGGGCCTGCATCGCCCTCGCCGCCCGCCGCAAACCCTCGCCATCGAGGCGTCCATCGACGCCCCGTACCACGGCACCGGTGGTGCGGCCGGCCTCGAACTCGTTGACGATGCAATAGTCCGTATACCTCAGTGCCGGCGTGACAATCCGGGGAAAGCGGTCGCTGTCTTCGCTGACCACATCCAGGGAGGTCTTCAGGCCCGCCTGCTGGGCCGCAGCCAACAGGGCCGCGGCCTCGGTGCCATAGGTGGCATTCGGGCGGTCGAGGGCGTCCAGCAGCAGCAGGTAGCCCAGGTGAAAGATTCGTGCCCTTGTCGTGGCGAAATTCAGATCCTTGCCTTCCCAGAGGGCATTGGCGCCGCGGTCGTGAAAGAAGGTGCGACGACCGCCCTTGGGTTCCGTCATGACGTCCGTATACGAAGTGGGCGCCGCGGCGCTGCGCTTGAGCCGGCGGGTATCGATCCCATGGGCGCGGCAGTCGGCGAGAATGGCATCGCCGAGCACGTCGCGACCCACCAAGCCGGCGCCGGCCAGCGGGAACCGCGCTCCCAGTTTCGCCAGGTCGAGCAGCACGTTGTAGGGCGCGCCACCAGTACCTTGGTATTGGCTGGAAATATTGGCGAGCGACTCGGGCTGGGGCCATACATCGATCATTTTCACTTGATCGATGATCCAGTTTCCGCCGGCGAGGATGCCTGCGCGCGTCTTTGCCGCCGGGATCCTGGGCACCATCACTCTCCGGCGATGGCGGAGATTTCGACGCGCGTGGCAATACCGTCTGCGGGCACCACGGCAAAGCTGGTCTTGAATAGGCGATCGAAGAATCTCATGGGGTCTCCAAGGAGGGTTTGCCTCAGCGCGGAGTCTTGCGCCGGGTGACGGTTGGCCGTGGCCAGGCCGGGTCCAATGGCAGGGCCGAGGTTTCCTTCAACTGCTCGATCGCGATACTGGAGCGGATGTCGATCACGCCGCTCTGGCGGAGCAGTTTGTCGCTCATGAAACGGTTGTAGCTCTGCAGATCTGTGACTTGCACCGTCAACAGATAATCCATATCGCCGGTGACGGCATGGCAGGCCAGCACCTCTGTCCACTCGGAGACGGCATGAAAGAATTCCTCCGCCGGCCGATTGCCTCCCTTGACCAGTTTGACGCTGACGAAGACCAGCAACTGAAAGCCGAGCTTGAGCGGATCGAGCATGGCGACGGTGCGCTGGATCACGCCTGCCTCCTTGAGCGCCGCCACGCGCCGCAGACAGGGCGCTGGCGACAGATTGACCCTCTCGGCGAGCTGAACGTTGGAGATGTCACCCTCGCGCTGCAGGACGTCGAGGATGCGGCGGTCGGTGCGGTCGAGTTTGAGTGCGGTCATGGTCTTGAGCAACAATATTGCTCAATTTTGCTTCAAACTGTGACTATTCGCAACTAAATTGTCACCATCATGTTCTATTGTTTCGATCCCGACATTGCGGAGAGAACCTTGGACAACACATCGAAGTCACTTTGGGACAACCCCATGGGCACCGACGGTTTCGAGTTCATCGAATACGCCGCACCCGATCCCGTGGCGATGGGCAAACTGTTCGAACGGATGGGCTTTGTCGCCATTGCCCGCCACCGCCACAAGAATGTCCTGCTCTACCGCCAGGGCGAGATCAATTTCATCGTAAACGCGGAGCCGGACTCCTTCGCCCAACGCTTCGCCCACCTGCACGGTCCGAGCATCTGTGCCATCGCCTTTCGCGTCGATGATGCCAAGCGCGCCTACGACCGCGCCATCGGCCTCGGCGCCTGGGGTTACGCCGAACGCGCCGGCCCCGGCGAGCTGAACATCCCGGCCATCAAAGGCATCGGCGACTCCCTGATCTACCTGGTCGACCGCTGGCGTGGCAAGAACGGCGCCAAGCAAGGCGAGATCGGCAACATCGGTTTCTTCGATGCAGACTTCGAGCCGCTTCCTGGCGCCGTTCCCGGTGCGACGATCTCGCCGCGGGGACATGGCCTCAACATCATCGACCACCTGACCCACAACGTCCATCGCGGCCGCATGGGCGAATGGGCCGATTTCTACACCCGCCTGTTCAACTTCCGCGAAGTGCGCTACTTCGACATCGAAGGCCAGGTCACCGGCGTCAAGAGCAAGGCCATGACCAGCCCCTGCGGCAAGATTCGTATCCCGATCAACGAAGAAGGCAAGGAGACTCCGGGACAGATCCAGGAATACCTCGACAGCTATCACGGCGAGGGTATCCAGCATATCGCCCTGGCCTCCGACGACCTGTTTGCCACCGTCGATGCCTTGCGGGGTGCGGGCCTGCGCCTGCTCGATACCATCGATACCTACTACGAACTGGTAGACCAGCGCATTCCCGGGCACCGCGAGAACGTCGCCGAACTGAAGCGACGCAAGATCCTGATCGACGGCAAGCCTGGCGACCTGCTGCTGCAAATATTCTCCGAGAACCAGCTTGGTCCGATATTCTTCGAATTCATCCAGCGCAAGGGCAACCAGGGCTTTGGCGAAGGCAATTTCAAGGCCCTGTTCGAGAGCATCGAGCTGGACCAGATCCGGCGCGGTGTCCTAAGCGCCGCGAACGCGTAGCCTGGGAGGAACTCGCCATGCTGGTAAGGAAGATTCATCACGTCGCCTACCGCTGCAAGGACGCCAAGCAAACGGTCGAATGGTACGGCAGGCACCTCGACATGAAGTTCGTGCTGGCCATCGCCGAAAACGAAGTGCCTTCGACCAAGGCCCCCGACCCCTACATGCATGTATTCCTGGATGCCGGAGGAGGCAACATCCTGGCTTTTTTCGAGTTGCCTACCCAGCCGCCGATGGGGCGTGATGCGAATACCCCGGATTGGGTCCAGCACTTGGCGCTGGAAGTCGATTCGGTCGCGACCCTGCTCGCCACCAAGGCACGGCTGGAAACCGCCGGCATCGAGGTCATCGGGCCGACCGATCACACGCTGTTTCAATCGATTTACTTCTTCGATCCCAACGGACACCGTCTCGAGCTTGCCGCCAATACCGCCACCGACGAGATGTTTCGCCGGCTCGACGAGGTGAAATGGCCGATGCTTGAGGAATGGGCAAAGACGCGCCAGGCGCCGGCCCATGCGCGCTGGATGCACGATGGCAGCATGTCGCCATCCGCCGGAGGCAAGACGTAGTGAAGCTTGCGACGCTCAAGGAGGGCGGTCGCGACGGTACGCTGGTGGTGGTCAGCAGGGACCTTGGTCTTTGCCAGGCTGTGCCGGACATTGCGCCGACGCTCCAGGCCGCACTGGACCGATGGGAGGAAGCGCTACCGCAGCTGCAGGTCGTGTCGCTGTCCCTCAACAATGGCGCGGCACGCCACGCCCGCGCTTTCGATCCCCGGGCCTGCCACTCCCCGCTGCCACGCGCCTATCAGTGGGCCGACGGGTCGGCCTATGTGAACCACATCGAACTGGTTCGGCGTGCGCGCGGCGACACAATGCCGCCGGAGTTCTGGACCGATCCGCTGATGTATCAGGGCGGCTCTGACAGCTTCATCGGTCCCTGCGATCCGATCCTGATTCGGGACGAAAACTGGGGTACCGACCTCGAGGGCGAGGTGGCGGTCATCACCGGCGACGTGACCATGGGCATTTCTCCCGAGAATGCGGCGCAAGCGGTACGCCTGTTGATGCTGGTCAACGACGTCAGCCTGCGCAATCTGATACCGGCGGAGCTCGCCAAGGGTTTCGGCTTCTTCCAGTCGAAACCGGCCTCGGCTTTCTCGCCGCTGGCGGTGACACCGGACGAACTGGGCGCCGACTGGCGGGACGGCAAGTTGCACCGGCCGCTCACCGTGCACCTTAACGGCCGGCTGTTCGGTCAACCGGATGCCGGAACCGACATGCTGTTCAGCTTTCCGCGGTTGATTGCCCATGCCGCCAAGACGCGGGAACTCGAGGCGGGAAGCATCATCGGGTCGGGGACGGTGTCGAACAAACAGGGAGGATTGCATGGTTCGTCGGTTGCCAACGGGGGTGTCGGTTATGCCTGTGTGGCGGAGCTGCGCATGTACGAGACAATCGAGACCGGAAAACCGCAGACGTCTTACCTCAAGTTTGGTGACCGGGTGAGGATAGAGATGTTTGATGCCGACGGTCAAACCGTCTTTGGGGCGATCGAACAGCAGGTAATGCATGCTTAGGCTGTACACCTACTTCCGCAGCTCGGCGGCGTTTCGAGTGAGGATTGCCCTTAATCTCAAGGGATTGCCTTACGACAGCATTCCCATCCATCTGCTGCGGGATGGCGGGCAGCAGCACACGCCCGACTACCGCGCCACGAGTCCTCTCGGCACGGTGCCGGCGCTCGAGACGGGCGACGGCATCATCACCCAGTCGCTGGCCATTATCGAGTATCTGGAGGAAACCCACCCGATTCCGGCGCTGTTGCCCGCCGGGCCGACTGCCCGCGCGCGCGTCCGCTCGATCGCTCAGACCATCGCCTGCGAGATTCACCCGCTCAACAATCTGCGCGTGCTGACGTACTTGAAGAACACCCTCACTGTCGACGAGGCGGCGACGAAAGCCTGGTATTGCCATTGGGTCGGCGCCGGCCTGGCCGCGGTCGAAACCATGCTGAAAGCGTCATCGGAAACCGGCGAATATTGTCATGGCGACGTGCCGACGATGGCGGATTGTTGCTTGGTGCCGCAGGTATTCAACGCGCGCCGCTTCAACTGCTCGTTGGAGGCGATGCCGACCATCCGCCGCATCGTCGGTCGCTGCGAGTCGCTCGATGCGTTTCAGCGGGCTGCGCCGGATAATCAAGCGGATCGGGAATAAATTCGGCGCAGCAGTTCGGCAATCAAATTCCGGTCAATAATAGTCATAACACGTCAAATCGGATCATGTATATTTGGCGGAGACGCACTGCGCGAGTTTGGGGAGACCATGAATCTTGCCGAGTATTGCAACTACGACGCGTCAGGCTTGGCCGCACTGGTGCACGACGGGGAGGTAACGCCACGGGAACTGGCCGATCTGGCAGCCGCGGCGGTGGCGAAGGTCAATCCCAGCTTGAATGCGGTGGTCGGCGAGACCATAGACCCGTTGGCTGGAGGACCGCCCGCCGACGGCCCGTTCAAGGGCGTGCCATTTCTGATCAAGGACATCGCGCTGCAGGCCGTCGAATTTCCCTCGGAATTCGGTTGCCGCCTCGCCGCAGGCGTTAAATCCGGCATCGACACCTGGCTGATGAGCCTGTTCCGCGCGTCCGGCCTGATGCTTTTCGGTCGCACCAACATTCCCGAAGCCGGCTTCAATATCACCACGGAATCGCTCCACCACGGCGTCTGCCGCAATCCGTGGAACCTGCTGATGTCGCCCGGCGGATCGTCGGGCGGCGCCGCCGCCGCCGTGGCGGCCGGCATCGTACCGATGGCGCACGCCAACGACGGCGGCGGTTCCATCCGCATCCCCGCTGCCAGCTGTGGCCTGGTCGGGCTGAAGCCATCGCGGGGGCGGGTCTCCTTCTCACCCAACGCCGGCGAAGGCAACTTCGGCTTCGTCCAGGAGCTGGTGGTCTCCCGCAGCATCCGGGATACCGCAACCGCGCTCGATGTCGCCGCCGTGCCGGCGCCGGGCGACCCCTTCGTGATCATGCGGCCGGTCGTGAGATTCGCCGCCGCTGCGGCGGCCGCGCCGGAATCGCTGCGTATCGCCTGGTCGTCGGAAGGCATCAACGGCCAACGTGCGGTGCCGGAAGTTGAAGCTGCCTTGGCGCGGACAGTGCAACTGCTCGCTGATCTTGGCCATACGCTGGTCGAGAAGCGGCCCCAGGTGCCGTTCGAAATGTTCACCGAAACCGCCAGCATCATCTGGCCCTGTTCCATCGCCTGGCTGGTGGACGCCCTGTGCCAGATGACCGGCCGCAGCCGCTCGGCCGACACCCTCGAGGCAATCACGCTCAAGGCTTATGAACGCGGCAAGAGCAACGACAGCAGCCGCGTGGTCCACGCCATGTTCCTGCTCAACCAGATGAGTCGCGAGGTGGGACGATTCATGGCCGACACGGATATCTACCTGACGCCGACCTTGCCGACCGCGGGGTTTCCGCTTGGCATATACAACATGAACGATGCGAGTGTGTCGCTCGACGAGTGGGTGGTCAAGCTGTTCGGCGGCGCCGCCCGCTACACGGGCTTGTGGAACGCCACCGGCCGGCCGGCAATGTCGCTGCCGCTATTCGAGAGCGACGGCGGCATGCCCATCGCCATGCAACTTGTCGGCGACGCCGGCCGCGAAGATCTGCTGTTGAGCCTCGGCAGCCAACTCGAACAGGCGTTGCCTTGGAGCGCGCGCCGACCAACGGTGCATGCCGCGAACTGAGGGTCTCGTCATGCACCACTTCGATCCGATCAAACCCACGCTGCGTCCGCGCATCGGGCTCTACTCGATGGGACTGCGCGCCTACTGGCAGCAGTTTCCGGGTCTGCGGGACAGGCTGACCGGCTATGGGCAGGCCATCGAACGGCGGCTCGCCGCCTGGGGCGACGTCGCCAATTTTGGCCTGGTGGACGATGAACGTAGCGGCCGCGCCGCCGGCGAGTGGTTCCAGTCCCGCAACGTCGACATCGTCTTCTGCCACTCCGCTACCTATTGCACTAGCGCCTCCATGCTGCCGGTGCACCAGATCTGTAACGCACCCCTGGTAATTCTCAACCTGCAGCCGGCGGCGCGTATCAACTATGCGCAATCGACCACCGCTGAATGGCTGGCCCATTGCGGCGCCTGCCCAGTGCCGGAGTTTTGCAATGCCTTCAATCGCGCCGGCATCGGCCACCACGTCGTCAATGGCCTGCTGGGCCTGGACGCCACGCCGGCAAATTCCCTGACCGATGAAGTCACGCGCGACCGGCCCGAGGCACGCGCCGCCTGGACGGAAATCGAATCATGGGTGAGGGCTGCCGGCGTGCGCAGAACTCTGCGTCATGCCCGCTTCGGTGTCCTCGGCAACACCTATGGCGGGATGCTCGACCTGTACAGCGATTTCGCCATGATTCAGGCGCAGACCGGTCTGCACGTGGAAATGCTGGAGATGGGCGACCTCACGCGCTTGCTGAAGGAAGTGACTTCACGGGACATCGCGATCAAGCGAGAGGAAGTCGAATCCCTGTTTCGGATCAGCGGCGATTCCGCCGCCGACCCGATCGCCCGCAAGCCCACCGAAGAGCAACTGAGGTGGGCTTGCAGCGTGGCCGCCGCGCAGGAAAAGCTGGTGCGTGCCTTCGACCTCGATGCGCTGGCCTACTACTACCACGGCGCGCCCGGCGATGCCGACGAGAAACTGCAGGCCGGCTTGATCGTCGGCCATTCACTGCTCACCGCCCGCGGCATCCCCTGCGCCGGCGAGGGGGATCTGAAGACGGCGGTGGCCATGAAGATCTGCGACACGCTCGGTGTCGGCGGCAGCTTCTCCGAAATTGTCGTGGTCGACTACCTTGCCGAAACCATCCTGCTCGGCCACGACGGTCCCTTCCACATCGCCATTGCCGACGGGAAGCCCGTTCTGCGCGGCATGGAGCTGTATCACGGCAAGCAAGGCACGGGCGTCTCTGTCGAAGCCAAAGTCCGCCACGGTCCCATCACCACACTCAACCTGACCCAGACCGTTGACGGCAAGCTGAAGCTCATCAGTGCTGAGGGCCGGGCCACCGACGGACCGACGATGGGCATCGGCAACACCCAGACGCAGGTGAAGTTCCGCGAGCACCCCGATGCGCATATGTCGCGCTGGTTCGCCGAGGCGCCCACCCATCACTGCGCCATGGCGGTGGGGCACCGGGCGGCACAGTTCGAAAAAGTGGCGACCCTGCTCAACATCCGCCACGTGGCCCTGTAACAGCGGTTACCCCAGGTCGATCCGTATGACTGTGTCGTAGGGGTCGAGCCACTCGGCCGGCAGGTGGATACGCAGTGGCGAGATGTGAGGCGGATTGCGCAGCGCATCGCGGGGATGCGCACGATCTACCGAAAAGGCCAGGGCAGCACCTGAGGCGAGCAGGCGCACATCCTGCACCGGCCGGTCCAGTGCCAGCACCCGCAAGGCGTCCCCGGCCGGGCGACCGAGCACATGCAGGTAGATCGAGTCTCCCTTGCCGGTGCTCGGGTAGTGGCACATGCCCGCCGGCAGACCCGGACCGGCGCCGTGTATCGCGTCGCCATTGCGCGCCAGCCATTCACCCATCGCCCGAAGGCGCGACGCCGCTTCCGGCACGATTGCCCCGTCCGCCGTGGCGCCGATGCCGAGCACCAGATTGCCGCCCCGCGCCACCACCTCTGCCAGCGTGCCGACCAGTTCCGCGACGGGCTTGAAGGCAAGGTCGCCGGGGCAATGCGCCCAGCTTTCATTGACGGTCATGCAGGTTTCCCAGTCACCCGCTGGCGGCACCGCCGGAATGAACTGCTCCGGCGTAGCGTAGTCGCCGATGCCCGGCTCTCCCAGGCGATCATTGATGACCGCATCCGGCTGCAACTCGCGGATCATCGCCACCAGTTCGCGGCTGCCCCATTCCTCGGCGCTGTGTTCCCAGTGGCCGTCGAACCAGAATAAGTCCACCTTGCCGAAAAAGGTGCACAACTCGCGCACCTGCCCGTGCATGAATTCCACGTAACGCCGCCAGCGCTCGGGCGCGTCGGCGATGCTCTCGGGCACCCCGGGTGGTAGCGCCGAGGCCGGCCTCACGCGGCGCGGATGGGGGTTGATGATCGCGACCGGGTAGTCCGGGTGATGCCAGTCGGGCAGGGAAAAGTACAGCCCGATCTTGAGTCCAGCCTCGCGACAGGCCTGCACGAAGGGTGTCACCAGGTCGCGGCCGGCGGCGCGGCGCGGCGCGGAATAGTCCGACAGCCGGGTATCCCACAAGGCGAGGCCGTCGTGGTGCTTGGTGGTCAGGATGAGGTACTTGAAGCCGCATTCCACCGCCAGTGCCGCCCAGGCTCGGGGATCATAGGCGTGCGGGCAGAAGCGCTCGGCGAGCGCCTCGTAGTCACGATAGGAGATCGCGCCCCATTGCAGCGGCCACGCGGCTTCCCAGCCGGTCAGCGCATAACTGCCGAAGTGGATCATCAGCCCGTAGCGGGCATCGCGGAACCAGGGTTGAGTAGCCATCGTTGTCCTTCCCAGAGCCGACGGAGCGGGTTGCCGCCGTCAGGTATTCGTCAATCAGCGCTACGTTCAGGGCGTGATCAGCACTTTGCAGTGATCGTTGGGTTTCTGCAGGGCTTCGAATATCGCCGGCACCTCGTCGAGGCCCACGCAGCGGGTAACCAATTGCCCGGTGGTGATGCGCCCGGCCTCCAGCATTTTCAGCGCAAAAGGGAAATCGGCGGGTTCATAGCCCATCACGAAGCTCATCCGCAAGCGCTTCCTCGCCGCCGAAAACACCGAGAACTGCTCCAGTTGCATACCCGCACCGACCAGTACCAGATGGGCATTGGTCGGCGCCATTTCGATCAACTTGTGGATGATCGGGCGACCGACACACTCGAAAATCACCGCGGGCGGTTGGCCCGCGTGCTTCTCGAATTCGCTCACCGGGTCGGCGCACCGGCCGGCGTCGATGACCAGATCGACAGCCGTTTGGCGGATGCGCTCGACGCGTGCAGGCTGCGTCTCGCTGACCGCGACGACACCGGCGCCGAAGAAGCGCGCCCATTTGGCGACGGAAAGCCCGATGATGCCGGCGCCGATGATCAGCACGCTGGCACCCGGCGGCAAGTCGGCTGTTCTGCAGGCACCGAGACCGACCGCCAGAGGCTCGATGATTGCCGCATCGGTGTCGTTGAGAGCGGCCGGAATCTTCAGCGCCAGCGCAGCAAGGCACGTGGCGTACTCGGCGTAAGCGCCGGGCAGAGCAAGGTTGAAGCCCTGGACAATCAGGCTGGTGCACTCGAACAGACGTCCTGCCCGACACTTGGCGCAGCTACCACAAGGCTTGAGCGGCAGCGCGGTCAGGCGATCACCGACTTGCCACCCGCTGACCCCGGCACCGATCTCGACGACCTCGCCGGCGTATTCGTGCCCCAGGATGATGCCGGGCGCAATGATCCCGGCCTCTGCGGCATGCAGGTCCGACGCACAAATCCCGCAAGCCTTCACCTTGAAGGCCAGTTCGCCCGGCTGCGCAGCGGGTCTGGCAGTTTCCACGAGTTTCAAGGGCCGGCCGACGCCCTGGAATACGGCAGCTTTCATCTTTGCCTGCTCCAATGAGGGGATTTCCGACCAGAATCAACGCCGAATTTGGCGGTTTATAAAATATATTAAATCATTATATTAAGCCAATTCTGTGGTTACTTTACCACACTTGAATGACCGATGTTGATCGAAAAAGTGTGTTGTTGTTGATTTTTGTTTGAAACGATGGTAACTTCGATTTCGTAGCCCCCGATCGCCTTCAAGGCTAGGGCGAGGCGACCCAGACTTAAACCAAAACGATTGTAGATCTCGAGGAGACCACGATGAGAAACGTGTTTCGATTGACCGTACTTTCCGCCTGCATAGGCGCAATGTTTTCGTCCGTCCCGGCGGTGGCCCAAACGGCACAGCCAGCCGCCAGCGATGACGCCTCCACAGACCGGATCGTCGTCACAGCTCAGAAGCGCAAAGAAAAACTCCAGGACGTGCCAATCTCCATGACCGCCCTGAATCAGGACGCTCTTGACGCGTTGAATATTACGAGCGTCGCCAATTTGCAGGCAGCGATTCCGAACATTCTCATCAGCAATGCACTGGGTCAAACCAATCTGCTGGCGTTCATCCGCGGTATCGGCACCGCCAATCCGGTATTCAGCCAAGATCCTGCTGTTGGGATTTATGTGGACGATGTGTATTTGGCGCGGGCGATTGGCGCGAATATGGATTTCTTCGATATGGAGCGCGTCGAGGTCCTTCGCGGTCCCCAAGGAACTCTCTACGGCAGCAATTCGCCGGCTGGGGCGATCAAGATCATTACCCGGAAGCCTGATCTGACCGCCGGACTGGACGCGACTGCCACAGTCACCGCCGGGAGTTTCAATGAGCGCGGCGTCATGTTTGCGACCAACCTGCCGATCGTCAAAGATACGATGGCGGCGCGACTCGCTGTTCAGACTGCCAGCCACGAGGGCTACCAAACCAACCTTGCGAATGGCACCAAGGCAGGCACTCTGGACTCCACTAGTGTGCGACTGCATGTCCTGACCAAACTCAGCGACAAATGGGACCTTTTGGTTACTGGCGACGATTCACGCGTGAGAACTGTTCCGACCGGTGGGGTCAATTTTGCCGGCGCCGGCGGAGTCGATTTGTTTACAACACCCGGCTTCAACAAGCGCGACTTCTTCTCCGAAATGCCGGATCCCCACGACACCACCAGCCACCGCGCGCTGACGGCCAACCTTCATGGCCAACTCGCGGGCGCCGATTTCCGTTCCATCAGCGCCTACCGCACTCTGTACGAGAACCTGAACGCCGACGGCGACGGCACCGTTTCAGCCAAATTCGACAATACCCAGATACTGAAGAACGAACAGTGGACTCAGGAGTTTAATCTCAGCGGCGAACGCGGGCCGTTCAACTGGTTGGTCGGCGCTCTGTTCATGCGTGAGAAAACCAACTTCTTCTGGGACGTCCGGGTCTTGCGTGTCGTCGCCCCACCGCTCGGACTCGGCCCGAACTTCGAAGTCTACGATCAGACCAAGAATAGCTGGGGCGTGTTCACCCAAGACTCCTGGAAGGTCAATGATCGGCTGACGTTGACGGGAGGACTGCGCTTGACCGAGGAGACCAAGGATTTTCACGCGGTCGGGTACCTGCCGACCGAAGTTGTATACAACAGGATCCCGAACGGAACGCCGATTCCAGGATTTGATATCGCCAGGAAGAAGACTTGGAATGCGCCACAGTGGCGCCTCTCTTCCGACTACCGGTTGAACAATGACGTTATGGTTTTCGCCAGCGCCGCACGCGGCTTCAGGAGCGGTGGCTACAACGGCGGCGCGAGAAGCATCGCCGAGGCTTCCGCTCCTCCGTTCAACCCCGAATTCGTGACCACCTATGAACTCGGCGCGAAGACGGAATGGTTCAACCGCCGGCTACGCCTGAACGCCACCTACTTCCAGAATCACTACAAGGACCAGCAGGTGGCGTTCCTCGCTGGCGCGGGCGCCGGTGCCGCATTTGGCACAAACCAGATAGATGCCAACATGCGAGGGTGGGAATTGGAAACGGTGCTCACGCCGACCAAGGGCCTCAGGCTGTTTGCGAACGTCAGTACCATGAACGGGGATACCAACTCGGCCACAATTGCCTTTGTTCCCAACGCGAAGTATCAGGGCACGGCCGGTTTCAACTACACGCAGTCCATGAACAACGGTCTCTCCTGGTTCCTGGGCGGAAACTACTTCAAGACGGCCGCGTATGACGTTTCAACGGCTCTCGACCCGTTGCGCAAGGTAGCCGCGCATGGAAACCTGGGGGCGCGGGCCGGCCTGTCGAGCGACAACAATCGCTGGAAGCTGGAGCTGGTCGGCAGCAATCTGAACAACGACTATTGGCCGGCGTTTTCGTTCAACATCCCGGGTTTGTTCCAGGAACGCAGCCCGAACGACCCGAGGCTGATCAGTTTGAAACTCACGGTTAACTACTGAGCTTAG
>Ga0163199_1001739_pt1 | contig 13483 bp, 7 predicted proteins | sample PL_2010_150m_FD_113537 | JGI IMG/M metagenome (GOLD analysis project Ga0163199, IMG submission 113537) | Freshwater microbial communities from Powell Lake, British Columbia, Canada to study Microbial Dark Matter (Phase II) - PL_2010_150m | ecosystem: Environmental > Aquatic > Freshwater > Lake ... | reverse complement strand
TTTGCAAAGCGCCTCGCTTTTATCTTGATCGCGGCGGCATCTACCTGGCCAACACCGCCTACTGTCTCGGCAGCGACAGTCTCTATCTGCTGGGCGTTCTCAACAGCCGGCTGTTCTGGTTTGCGATCAGCAACATCAGCATCCCCTTCGGCATTCGCGCCGGCGAATACCGCTACCGGCTCATTTACCAATACATGGAGAAAGTGCCGATTCGCGTCATCAACTTCGCCTCCCCCGCCGACAAAGCGGCGCACGACGGGCTGGTGGCGCAAGTGGAGGTGATGCTGGCGTTGCAGTCGCAGAAGGCGGCGGCGCGGACGCCGGAGTCTGTGAAGGCGCTGGAGCGTCAGATCACTGCGACCGACACTGAGATAGACCGCCAAGTCTATGTCCTCTACGGACTGACGGCGGAGGAGATCAAGATCGTGGAGGGCGACAACACATGAGACCCGATAACGCCACCATTCTTGCGACCATCAAGGCGCACACGACCACGAAGACCTACGCGGAGATCGGCGCGCTGCTGGGCGTGGCGCGGAAGTTGGTCGTTCGCGTCGGCCGCCAAGCCGGCTTCAGGAAGCTCTACGTCAGCAAGGAACTTCGCGCCAAACAGGCCCGCCAGCGGGAGGTGATTAGGTCCCACGCCTCGACGCACACGCTGAAAGAGATCGGCCGGATGCTGGGTGTGACGGACGAACGCGTGCGGCAGCTTTGCGAGAAATGGCAGATCGAGCGGCGCAACTTCATGTATTCGCCGTTGCGCTGGGTGAGCCGGCTCCAGTTACGCAAACTGGCCAGGCAGCCGGACAGAACCCTGGTTGAGATCGCCGCCGAGGTATGTGTTTCGGCTGAGACGCTGAGGAGCGAATTGCGCCGCCGCGGCATCGAGCGGTTCACCAAACGCGAGCGCGACGCGAGGCTGTTGAAGATGGGGATGAGGGTCTGCGGTCATTGCCGGCGCACCAAGCCGATGAATCAGTTCACCCGCGATGCCGGCCATTCGAGTGGTTATAGCAACCGTTGTCTGGAATGCGGCAGGGCTTACATCAACGCGCGGCGGGAGCGGGAAGCAAAAGCGAAGCGATGAAACGGCCGATCAAAAGAACCGACGCCGAGATTGAATGCCTGACGGAGGACGAGATCAAGATCGTGGAAGGCACTGAAGACCGAAAGAGCAGTGACTGAGGCGTGGTGATCCGTGGCGAAAAAGACCGGAACAGCTTATGTGCATCAACTCAAGCGAGCGACTTTCGCACGCCGTCTCGACTTGTGTATTTTCGGAAGATCCGCGGGCACAGAGGCTGGCCGGCTCGTATGGGATGTAATCGCCTGCGACGGATTGCAGAAAGATGTTGAAAAATACGCCCAACCAAGACATGGCGGGCTGCCGGAAACTATCAAGGCAAGGCTTGAAAGACTGGCGAAGCTGTATGAACCCATGTTTCTTTACCGTTACAAAGGCATTGATGCTTTGCTGATGCAGGCGCGGTGTGTCCGGGAAGGCTTGGAAGGGTATCTGGCGGAGTTGAGTATCAGCGCCATTCTGAACGGCGAGACTCAATGGTTTTCGGGTCTTGCAGAGGCTGTCGAACTTTGGCATCGCAACGGATGCAAACCGTTTGATCCACACCGGTGGTGCATCCTAAACTTGCTTTTTACAACTATCGGCCATGAGGCGTCCGCAAAATTGGGGCCGCAAACGACGGCTCTTCTTCCCCTGACGCTACGAGATGTGACTCAGCATCTCCAACGCGAATTCTCAGAGCTTACAGATACGGGAGACTTGCCGCGACAGATTCGGCGATGGTGCTCAGAGATTGGCATCAAACTGGCCAAAGGGAAGCCGGGGCGACGTCGCGGAAGCCGCAACCGTTGGGATGGGAAATAGCGGACAGTAAACCTTCTGGCACTGTCCTATTCTGGCAGGCGGCCATCGTGTCGTTCTTTCTCCGTGCAAAACAGCAATGGAGAAAAGTATGAGCTACTGCGTTGAAATGATTCGCGTTAACTCGACGGCCATCCGGGCGGTGGGCTACGACGGCTACACGCTCTACGTCGAGTTCCTCACCGGACAGACCTACGAGCACCCGCGTGTTCCCTATTCGGAATTCTGCAATCTGTTGAACGCTGACTCCAAGGGCGGCTACTACAGCCGCCACATCCGCGGCAAGTATCGCTGAGGATTCTCCGATGAACACCCACACGGGGAAAATCGCGCGGCTGCCGCGCGCCGTCCGCGATCAACTCAACGCACGCCTGCGCGACGGCGAGCCGGGCCAGCGGCTGCTCGAATGGCTGAACGCGCTGCCGGAAGTGCAGGCGCTGGTCCCGACGGAATTCGCAGGACATCACATCCGCGAGCTGAACCTGACGGAATGGAAAGAGGGCGGTTACCGCGACTGGCAACTCCGGCAGGAAGAGCTCGACATGGTGCGAAATCTGGCCGCCGACATCGGCGAGTTGAAACAGGCCACAGAGGAGCCGCTCACGGAAACACTGGCATTGTGGGTCACCGCGCGATACGCGGTGGCCGCCAAAGTCCTGGCCGCCGCGGGAAATGATAGAGAAGCCCACTGGAAGCTGCTCCGCGCCTTCTGCAACGACATCGTGGCCCTGCGCAAGGGTGATCACAGCGCCGAGAACCTCAAGCTCGAACGCGAACGGCTCGATCTGGCCGAACGCGAACATGAGTTGAAACTGAAAAACAAAACCGAGATGGCTTTGGAAGCACTCGCGGATGAGCTGCGCGGGAATCCGAAACTCAAAACGGCTTATGAGACGTTCCGCGATGCCGTCGTGAAAGAGACTGCCGACAATGGATGAAAGGAAATTATGAAAACACGCATCGGCAAGATCGCGCGGTTGCCGCGCGCCATCCGCGACCAACTCAACGCACGTTTGCACGACGGCGAGCCGGGCCAGCGGCTGATCGAGTGGCTCAACGCGCTGCCGGAGGTCCAGACGGTGCTGGCGGCGGAGTTTGAGGGCCGGCCCGTCAACGCGCAAAACTTCTCGGACTGGAAAAAGGGCGGCTACCGCGAATGGGTGCTTCAGCAGGAAGCGCTGGAACTGGCCGGGCGCCTGGCCGAGGACGCGGTGGAGTTGCAGGCGGAGGGCCGTCCGCCGCTGACGGACACGCTGGCGCTCTGGCTCGTGACGCGTTACGCCGTCGCCACACGCGCGCTGTCCGCACAGGACGGCCCGGAACAATGGCGGCAGTTGCGCGAGTTGTGCGCGGACGTGGTGAATCTGCGCTACGGCGACCACAGCGCGGAACGCCTCCGGCTGGCGCGCGAACAGTTGGAATTGGTGAGAGCAAAAGAACATGAAACAACGGAGGAGGAGTTTTGGGAATGGGCGATGGAACACCGGGAGGAGATATGCAAGGGCTTCATGTCGAACCGGGAGAAGATCGCGGCCATGCGCAAAGCGATGTTCGCGGATGTGGACGCTCTCGAACAATCGGGAACAGTCAAGTTGCCTGACCGTGATCCTCCAAGACGCGACCGCGAATCCACCGGCGGGAACCTCCCGCCCGGAACACCCGCTTCGATTCAAGGTGAATCAAGCCTAATCAAGCCTGACGAAAAACCATGCGACTGCGCGACAAAATAAAACACGCGTCACCTCGCGTGATATTCCTGCAAGCTGCAGACGGTGAGGCCGTGCTTCTTCAACGCGGCGATGCCTTCCACGGCCGCCGCCGCGCCGGTCAACGTGGTCATGATCGGCACGCGGCACTGGACGGCGGCGGTGCGAATCTTGACTTCGTCCTCGCGCGGCGACTTGCCCGACGGCGTGTTGATCACAAGCGCGATCTCGCCGTTCTTGATCATGTCGAGGACGTTGGGCCTGCCTTCGGTAAGTTTGAAGAGTGCTGTCACCGGAACGCCCGCCGCACCCAGCGCCTTGGCGGTGCCTTCCGTGGCAAAGAGATTGAAACCGAGCGCCGCGTAGTTCGCCGCGATTTTCGCGACGTTCGTCTTGTCCGCGTCGTGGACGCTGATGAACAGGTTCCCACCCGTCGGCAGCGCGCCGCCCGCGGCCATCTGCGACTTCGCAAAAGCCAGGCCGAGGTCGGCGTCAATGCCCATCACCTCGCCGGTGCTTTTCATCTCCGGGCCAAGGATGATGTCCACACCCAAGAACCGGTTGAATGGAAACACGCTCTCCTTGACGGAGTAGTATTTCGGCGTGATCTCCTTGGTGAACTTGAGTTCCTTCAGGGTCTTGCCGGTCATGACCTTGGAGGCAAGCTTGGCCAGCGGCGCGCCGATGGCTTTGCTGACGAACGGCACGGTGCGAGAGGCGCGCGGGTTGACCTCCAGCACATAAACGATGTTGTCCTTCACCGCATACTGCACGTTCATCAGGCCGATGACCTTCAGCTCGCGCGCCATCGCGTCGGTGTGGTCGCGGATGGTCTGGAGGACCTTCTTGGAAAGGGTGTGCGCCGGCAGGACCATCGCCGCGTCGCCGCTGTGGACGCCGGCGAACTCGATGTGTTCGAGGATGCCGCCGATGACGACATGGTTGCCGTTGGGCAGGCCGACGTCGGCGATGCAATCCACGTCCACTTCGATGGCGTCGTCGAGGAACTTGTCAACGAGCACCGGCCGCTCCGGCGACGCCTCGACGGCGAAGCGCATGTAGTGCCGAAGGTCGTCCTCGTTATAGACGATCTGCATGGCGCGACCACCGAGCACGAACGACGGGCGCACGAGCACTGGATAGCCGAGCTTCGCGGCCGCGGCGACCGCTTCCGCTTCGTTTGTGGCGAGGCCGTTCGGGGGCTGCGGAATCTTCAGCTTGTCGAGCATCGCCGCGAAGAACTTCCGGTCCTCGGCGGTCTCGATGCTTTGCGGCGAGGTGCCGATGATGTTGACGCCGTGCTTCTGCAAGCCCAGCGCGAGGTTCAGCGGCGTCTGCCCGCCGAACTGCGCGATGGCGCCCCAGCACTTTTCGCGCTCGTAGATGTTCAGCACGTCTTCGAGCGTGAGCGGCTCGAAGTAGAGCTTGTCGCTCGTGTCGTAGTCGGTGGAGACGGTCTCCGGGTTGGAGTTGACCATGATGGTCTCGAAGCCGAGTTCCTTGAGCGCGAACGCCGCGTGGACGCAGCAGTAATCGAACTCGATCCCCTGCCCTATCCGGTTCGGGCCGCCGCCGAGGATCATGACCTTGCGCTTGTCGTTCTGGCGCGTCTCGTCCTCGTCGCCGTAGGTGGAGTAGTAGTAAGGCGTGTAAGCCTCAAACTCCGCCGCGCAGGTGTCCACGAGCCGGTAGGTTGGCACGATGCCGGCCTTCTTGCGCACCGCGCGCACCTCGTCCTCGGTGGAGCCGGTGAGGTTCGCGAGCTGGCGGTCCGAGAATCCCATCTGCTTGGCTTGGAGCAGCCGGCCATCCAGAGTCTTCGCTTTCACCAGTTCCGCCTCGAAATCCACGATCTCCTTCATGTGCTGAAGGAACCAGCGGTCAATCTTCGTGAGGTCGAAAATCTGATCGATGGTCATCCCGGCGCGCATCGCGTGGCGCAGAAAGAAAATGCGGTCGGCGTTCGGCGTAACGAGTTTCTTCGAGATCGTCTCCGAGAACAGCAGTTCGTCGTCCTCGATGAGTTGGCCGTCAATGCGCACGGCCTTGCCATCGCCGCCCAAACCAAACCGACCAATCTCCAGCGAGCGCAGCGCCTTTTGCAGCGACTCCTTGAACGTGCGGCCGATGGCCATCGCCTCCCCGACGCTCTTCATTTGCGTCGTCAGCGTCGGGTCGGCCTGGGGGAATTTTTCAAACGTGAAGCGCGGCACCTTGACGACCACGTAGTCAATCGTCGGCTCGAAGCTGGCCGGCGTGGACTTGGTGATGTCATTGGGAATTTCGTCCAGCGTGTAGCCGACGGCGAGCTTGGCGGCGATCTTCGCGATCGGGAAACCGGTGGCTTTCGACGCCAGCGCCGAGCTGCGGCTGACGCGCGGGTTCATCTCGATGATCGTCATGCGGCCGTTGTCGGGGTTGACGGCGAACTGGATGTTCGAGCCGCCGGTCTCGACGCCGATCTCGCGGATGCACGCAAAGCTCGCGTCGCGCATCACCTGGTATTCCTTGTCCGTCAACGTCTGGATCGGCGCGACGGTGATGGAGTCGCCGGTATGGACGCCCATCGGGTCGAAGTTCTCGATGGAACAGATCACGACGCAGTTGTCCATCCGGTCGCGCATGACCTCCATCTCGAACTCTTTCCAGCCGACGAGCGATTCCTCGATCAGCACTTCCGCGATCGGCGACAGCTCTATGCCGCGCGCCGCCATCGCGTCGAATTCCTCGCGGTTGTAGGCGATGCCGCCGCCCGTGCCACCGAGCGTGTAGGCCGGCCGAATGATGAGCGGCAAACGGCCGATGTCACGCGCCACGGCGCGCGCTTCGTCGAGATTGTGCGCGATGCCGCTGATCGGCACGTCGAGGCCGATGCGCTGCATCGCCTTCTTGAACAAGTCGCGGTCCTCGCCCTTGGCAATGGCCCCGGCTTTCGCGCCGATCATCTCGACCTTGTATTTGTCGAGCACGCCGCGCTTCCAGAGTTCCATCGAAACGTTTAGTCCCGTCTGCCCGCCGAGCGTCGGCAGCAGCGCGTCCGGCCGCTCGCGCTCAATGATCTTCTCAATGGCTTCCGGCGTGATCGGCTCGATGTAGGTGCGGTTGGCGAACTCCGGGTCGGTCATGATCGTGGCCGGGTTGGAGTTCACCAGCACAACCTCAAAGCCCTCCTCGCGGAGCGCCTCGCAGGCCTGGGTGCCGCTGTAGTCGAATTCGCACGCCTGCCCGATGACGATGGGGCCGGAGCCGATGATCAGAATTTTATGGATGTCGGTGCGCTTGGGCATAACGAGATTTTGCCGTGGACTATGCGGAAAGCCCCGCCGCGCGGCAATAGAAAACCGAAAAGGAAAACACGGGCGCGCCCTTTAAGCACGGAAGGCCGCCGTCTCCGATCACGGAATCGCGCTGTAGCGGACGGTTATGACAATCAGGGTTAGACCTCGGGGGGAGACTGACGGCCACAGACCGCCGCTACAGACGCGGGCAGAGGCGCCGGAAGGATATCCCCGACGCCGCTGCCGTGATGCCGCTCGAAGATGTGCCGGCATGGCCGATGCCCATGCGCGGAGGAAAGACATGGCGCAGCGTGGAGATTGCCAGTTCGTGCCATGTTCGCTCGTTGTCCAAGTCATTCCGCCCGCGACGCGCCCACCCAAACAGCTCCCTTCCGGCAAACGGCGCGTTGCCCGGGCGACTGCCGCAAAGAATACCGCGCCCCCGCGGCCTGACAAGAAAAAACTGGCAACGCGCCGCAGGTGGGTCGCGACCTCCGGGCGCGACAGCCCGTGAGCCGCGGAAGCATCGCGCCCGGAGGTCGCGACCCACCTTCCGTCACTCGTTGAACGTAATGTCCGAGTCTTTGAAACTGGTCAACCATGCAATCGTCCGTGAGTCTCACGGGCCGTTGGCCAGGTAGATATATGCGTTGGACTGCCACACCCCATTGATCAGTGACCATAAGGTCACATAGATCGGTTCGCCATCGGTCGGCAAGTCCGGCACGGTGCAGGAGCGGCTGGCGCCTGTCGTTATCGCATCCAGGTCGTAGCTCGACGGCGCGCTGCCGACCCACAGTTTATACGAGGTTGCTCCCGTGCCGGCGTCCCAACTGAACGTCACCGACGGCCCGGCCAGCGTTGTGCCGGAGACCGGACTCTGCATCTGTGCCTTCGCTGGCGCGGGTGTTGTGTAGGTGTAGTCGCTGTATCGCCACGCGCTGTTCACCCATGATAACAACCTCACGTAGATCGGCGCGCCCGTGGCCGGCAAAGTCACTGTTCGCGAGAGGCCGGATTCGAGCGATTGGTAGATGCCGTAACTCGACGGGGTGCTGCCCACCCAGAGCGCGTATTGGCTGACGCCCACGCCCGTGTCCCATCCAAATGTTGTGGAGCATGAAGTCAATGTCGTGCTGTTGGCCGGGCTGGTCATGCTGGCTTTTACCGCTCCTCCAGCCGTCCATGCCTTGTAAGTGTAAGTGTTGGTTTGCCATGAGCCGTTCAGATACGACCGCAGCGCGACGTAAACCGGGCTGCCATCGGACGGCAGGTTCGTCACAGTGCAGGAGCGGTTCGTGCCTGTCGTCACCGAGACGAGATTGGTGCTGGATGGCGCGGTGCCCGCGCAGAGTCCATACGTTGTCACTCCCATGCCGCTGTTCCAACTGAACGGCACTGAAGTCGAACTGAACGTGCCACCGTTTGCTGGACTGAGCATCTGTGCTTTCGCCGGACCCGGCGCGGTGTAGCTGTAATCGTTGTATTGCCACGCGCTGCTGATCAACGACCACAACCTTACGTAAACCGGCGCGCCGGTGGCCGGCACACTCACCACTTGCGACAGGTTGGTGCCGACGTTCGCGTTGAACAGATTGGAGCTGTTGGTGTTGCTGCCAACCCACAGGGTGTATTGGCTGGCCGCGCTGCCTCTGTTCCAGACGAACGTCGTCGTGGGCGCAGTCAACGCCGCTCCGTTGGCCGGGCTGCTCATTCTCGCCTTCGCCGCCGCTCCGGCCAGATAGGCCGAGTAGGTGTAACCGTTGGATTGCCATGCGCCGTTGATCCACGACCATAACGTGACGTAGATCGGACTGCCGTCGGTCGGCAGGCCGGTCACGTTGCACGATCGGTTGGTGCCTGATGGCGACGACCACAGGTCGTTGCCCGATGGCGTGCGGCCTGCCCAGAGCATATACGTCGTCACGCCCGTGCCGCTGTCCCAAATGAACGTCACGGATGCGCCTGGCAATGTTGTGCCGTTTGCCGGACTCAGCATTTGTGCCCGCACGGGCAGCGGGGTTGTGCAGGCTGTGAACACATAGTTGTTGGACTGCCATGTGCCGTTGATCAACGATGCCAGGGTCACGTAGAGACTGCGGCCATCCGCCGGCAACGTCAACGTCCGCGACAGACCTGTCTGGGTTCCCGCATAGATATCCTGTCCGCCGACACTGCTGCCCACCCACAGCCGGTATTGGCTCGCGCCAGCGCCCGCATCCCAGGCAAACGTTACCGAAGAGGAACCCAACGCGGCCCCGTTGCTGAGGCCCGTCAGCCTTGCTTTGACCGCCTTGTAAGCGGTGTAGTTGTAGTCGTTGTATTGCAGGGTGCCGTTGATGGTGGACCACAACCTCACGTAAAGCTGACGGCCATCTGCCGGCAGCGTCAGTGTCCGTGTCAGACCCGGCTCCGTTGCCGCATAGATGTCATTGGTTCCGGCGGCATTGCCCACCCATAGCGCATACGCCGTCACACCCCTGCCGCTGCTCCATGTGAAGATCGTGGTGGCGTTGGTCAACGTCGCGCCCGGTGTCGGACTGAGCATCTGCGCCGGCGAGGTGGTGTTGATGAAGAACTTGGTCGTCTTGGCGTAGCCACCCGCGCCCACTGCTCCCAGATAGTTGGTCGTATTCAACGCGCCCGGTTTCCACCAACTGACTTCCGCCAGGTAGGTTTGGTTGGTGGTCAGAGTGCCCGCCGGAATCAGCGCCAAGGTGTTTGTGCCGCACAACGCGCCTGCGGAACCCCAAGCCGCTGTGTGAAACACGTCATTAGTGCCAGGCGCGCCGGAAAACCAATTCCTGAGCGCGACGCTGACGAAATCATTGCTTGTCGCTCCCGCAAGCGCGTCCCAGGTCAGCGTGAAACCCAAAGCGGCGTTGACCGTCTGCGCCGCCGTCCAATTGCTGATGTGAGGAGCGTTGGTTGGATAGCTGTCCGCTGGCAACGTCACCGCCAGCGCGTTGGTGCCATCGTGCGCCGCGATGATCGTAAAGGTGTGGCTGCCGTTGGTAAACGCGGCGTCCAATGCAGCCTTGGTCGCAAAGTAGGATGTGAATCCCAAGGTTGCGTATGGCGTTGGCGGAGGTGGTGTCGTCAACGCGCGCGTCGTCGCGTTAGGCTGCCGTAGCGTTGCGCTAGTGATTGTGCCCGCTGCGGCTTGCTTCAGACTCGCCTCAAACCCAAACGGATTTACCTCAAGGCTCGCCGGAGGCAGGACCGCCGCGCCGGCGTTGGTCTGCCAGAAATGCTGCACCTTCGACACCGTCGCATAACTCACATCCACACCCAGAATGGTGATGCTGACGCTCTGACTGACCGCATTTGCTCCATCCGACACGCGTATCGTGAAGTTGTAGGTGCCAACCACCGTCGGCCTGCCGCTCAACACGCCGGCGGCGCTGAGGCTCATCCCCGGCGGCGTGTTGCCCGACCACGACCACGCGTATGATCCCGCGCCGCCGATCGCCTGCAATGTCTGGCTGTAGCTTCCGTTCCATGTTCCTGACGGCAGCCAACTGCCCAGCCCAACAAATCCCAAAGTCCTGGCGGCCGTGTAGCTGTAGTCGTTGTATTGCCACCCGCCATTGAGCCACGAGAGCAGCCTCACGCAGATACGGCGGCCATCCGTCGGCACTGTCACCGTCCGCGACAGCCCGCTCTCAAGTCCTGTGGAAATCTCTTGGCCGCCCACGCTGTTGCCGACCCAGAGCGCATATTGTGTTCCCACCGTGCCGCTCCAGACGAACGTCACCGATGACGAAGTGAACGTCGTGCCGTTCGTGGGGCTGAGCATTTGTGCTTTCACCGGCACCGCTACCGTGTAAGTGCCGGTCAAGGGCGTCGTTTGCCCACTGCTGATTCCAACGACCTGATCTGCTGGCGCGACCCAACCCGCGACTGCCTTGAAGCCAACCGTATGATTGCCCGCCGTCAGATTCGCGACCGTGGCGCCGGTGGTTTGCCAAACGCCGTTGCTGTCCACTTGCCACTGCGCCCCGGCGCTGACCGCGCCCGCGGGATTGATCGTCACCGAGAGGGAGCCTGTTGGCACTGAAGACCGGACCCCCAATCCCACTCCCACACTGACATCGGTAGGATCGTATATTTCGCTAGTTACCTGATAATAGGCACCCCCGGTGCCATCTGAGATCATGTGAAAAGCATGATGATTGGACGGCGCGTTGACAAGGTCGGCACCGTTGGTGCCGACTGTCATGGACATCACATGCCCTTCTGAACTTCCTCCTAGTATGGTAAAGCTCGTCGGTCCAGTCTTCACGGCATCGCCAGAGCTTAAGCTGTAAGTAAAGTTAGTTGCGGCACCTCGTAGGTTCGGACTGCTATAGCCATCCGTCACCAAGTGCCCTACGTAGTCGTCAGCGATGGTAGCACCCGCGTGGTCGGACCATGCGGCCACACTAAAACTCATGTCTAATGGATCGTTCTTATTCTGCGTAACCCAAACAATCGCTCTATTGCTGCCATCGGAAAGAAGCGCCATGTCCAACAGATTGAATCCGGGCATATTAAGCGGCTTCGTTTCAAGCCGCGCCAAAACGCCAGTCTGAACAAGAACAACCGGTAAGATCGAAAAGACTGCATTCGATACCGACACGCTAAGATGCGTCGAATTCAACCGTTGCACATTGACGACAATATCATCGTGATTAAGAGTCACGCCATCCTTGTTGCTGTTATCATACGCCCGCGGCACTGTGAAGGAACCTGCGAACATATCCGACGTCGCCAGCACCGTGAGGGTGAAACCATTCGTGCCCATCGTGCCTGCAGAGAGGTCCGCCACCTGTAGCGTGAAGTTATACGCGCCTGCTGTTGTTGGTGTCCCGCTCAACACACCGTTTGCGAAGTTTATGCCAGGCGGCAAACTGCCCGCTACCACTCCCCACGAGAGCAAGCCGGTCGCATTGGTGGTCTGGAGGGTCGCATTATAGCTTGCACCCGCAGTCGCGCTGGGAAGTGTTGGTAGTGTAGTGATGCTCGCACCGTAGCTTACCGTCGGATTGGTCGTCACACCGCTTGCGATGGAAACCACCCGGTTCGTCGGCGAGGTCCAGCCTGTAATGTTGCTGAAGCCCACCGTGTGACTGCCAACGCTCAGACCCGAAACCGTGGCGTTGTTGGTTCGCCAGACGCCGCTATTATCCACCTGCCACTGTGCACCGGCAACCACTGCTGCAGCGGGCAAAAGGTTCACGTGCAAAGACCCGCCGCCGCTCGAAACCGTGATGCTGTAGGTGGCCATCGAATAGGCCCCGTCCGCTCCGGTCACCTGAACTGCAAAACGATTCGTGCCGACCGTTGTCGGCGTGCCGCTAATGGTTCCGCTGTTTGTTCCCAGACTCAGACCGACCGGCAAACTGCCAAGGCATACAGACCACGTGTAAGGCATCGCGCCGTTGGTTGCCTGCAATGCTTGACTGTAGGCGCTGTTGAGCGCCGCGCTTGGCAGCGGGGAGAAATCGGGGCCTAGGATCGTTGTGATTTTTGGGCGCACTCGGCCGCTCATGCCAGTATTGGTGGCGTGAAAACCCGTGATGAGGACATTGTCGTTGGTGGCCAAGCTTATGTTTATCGAGTAACCCCCGATAGACAGACCGAAACCTTGTGCAGGATTCAAGTTCCATGCGTTCGTGCTGCCAGCGCCAAGGTTAAAACTCCCCAGCAAAATCCAGTTGGTTCCACCGCCATTCGGAGCATAAAAGGTTGACAAGGTCTTCGTGCTGGCTTGCCAACTAACCCCCAGCGAAACCAGCGGTTGCCCCGCGAAGTTCAGAAGCAAACCACTTCTGTCTTCCACCCAGTTTCCGCCCGTGCAGAAGTCGTGGTGAATTTCACGAAGCTTGCCCCATTCGTCGTATTGGTTCACGCTCATCTCAACGAGGTATCGGTTTGACGAGTTGTTGTTGTCCCACAACTCGAGCACCAAGTTGATCTTTTGGCCGTTGGTGTTGATCTTGGAGAGGCTGGGAATCTGGGCGTCCATCCAGACGCTCCAGTCGGCAGTGGTCGAACCGACGCCTTGCGAAAACAAGAATGCCTTGTCCGTAGCTACGCCACTGCCGTTGTTATGATAGAACAAGCCATTGTTCTGAGTGAGCGCGCCATTGCCCGTGATGTATGGCGGAAGCTGCCATATTGAACCGTTCACGGTCGTGCCGCTGAACGTGTCCGACTGGTAACCAGAAGACGACGGGATCGTATAGGAAATCAAATTCCACAGGAGACCGGAACCAGGACCCGATATACCCTGCTTCTTCACCGGACCCACGCCCCGAGCCCACCACTCGTCCTTGACTTGGACTCCCGGTTCGTTGCCACTCTTGGTGATGGTGAGACGCACGTGAACGCAATCGGAAAATGTTCCAGCCGGCACCGTAACCGGCAGCGTGTCTATCACCTGTAATGAACAACTCAGGACCCCTGCATAGACTCCATTTGTGTAATAATCCGCGCTCTGCGAAGAGGTCTGCCCAATGTTCATGCTCACAGGAAAAACCACTCCGCCGTCACAGCGCTTCTGGTAGGCTCCCCAGTCCTCATCGTCACCATACATAGTAAAGGGAGCGCCGCTCCCGCGGTATTCATAC
>Ga0163199_1001738_pt1 | contig 13483 bp, 13 predicted proteins | sample PL_2010_150m_FD_113537 | JGI IMG/M metagenome (GOLD analysis project Ga0163199, IMG submission 113537) | Freshwater microbial communities from Powell Lake, British Columbia, Canada to study Microbial Dark Matter (Phase II) - PL_2010_150m | ecosystem: Environmental > Aquatic > Freshwater > Lake ... | reverse complement strand
GGGCAACGATCAGGTGCGCTTTGAACTGGGTTACTACGCATTGCAACCCGACATCCGCGTGATTGCACCGTGGCGCGAATGGGATCTCACGTCGCGCGAGAAACTTCTGAAATACGCGGAACAACACGGCATCCCGGTGGAAATGAAAAAGAAAGGCGGTTCGCCTTACAGCATGGATGCCAACCTGCTGCATATTTCCTATGAAGGCCGCGTGCTGGAAGATCCGGCACAGGAACCGGAAGAATCAATGTGGCGCTGGAGCGTGTCGCCGGAAAAGGCCCCCGACCAGGCCGAATACCTTGACCTGGAATTCAAGCAAGGTGACATCATTGCATTGAACGGCAAGAAGCTCTCGCCTGCAAGCATACTTGCCAAACTAAACCAATTGGGCGGCAAGCACGGCATCGGCCGTCTGGACCTGGTCGAGAACCGTTATGTCGGCATGAAATCACGTGGCTGTTACGAGACCCCTGGCGGCACCATCATGCTGCGCGCCCATCGCGCCATTGAATCCATCACCCTTGACCGGGAAGTGGCGCATTTGAAGGATGATCTGATGCCACGCTACGCCGCGCTGATTTACAACGGCTACTGGTGGAGTCCGGAACGCGAAATGCTGCAAACCATGATTGATGCCTCACAAGCCCATGTAAATGGCTGGGTGCGGCTGAAGCTCTACAAAGGCAATGTGATCGTGGTCGGGCGGGATTCCAAGACCGATTCGCTGTTCGACCCCAACATCGCCACTTTCGAAGAAGACAAAGGCGCCTACAACCAGGCGGATGCAGCCGGATTCATCAAGCTGAATGCATTACGGATGCGCATTGCAGCGAATTTGAAAAATAGAAAATAATGGGTTGGGCCTGTTACTTCAAGTAAGGAGAAAACGTCATGCCGTCATTCGACATCGTTTCCGAGGTTGACAAGCAGGAAATCAGAAATGCGCTTGACCAGGCGAATAAGGAAGTCAGCACCCGCTTCGATTTCAAGGGATCGAATGCGCGCGTGGAGCAGGCTGATTACAAGCTCACGGTTTTCGCCGACGACGAATTCAAATTAAGCCAGGTGCTGGACATCCTGATGGCCAAGCTTGCCAAACGCGGCGTTGATGTGCGCTGTCTGGACAAGGGTGAAGCAGAAAAAATCAGCGGCAACAAAGTTAAACAGCAGATCACGGTGAAAACCGGGGTGGAAACCGAACTGGCGAAGAAAATCATCAGGCTGATCAAAGACAGCAAACTCAAGGTACAGGGCAGTATTCAGGGTGACACGGTGCGTGTTACAGGCGCAAAACGCGATATCCTGCAGGAAGCAATACAACTGATAAAGAAGTCCATTAGCGAATTCCCGCTACAGTTCCAGAATTTTCGGGAATGACTTGCTAAGCTGTCGCAGCAATTTATCACACCAGACCGGCAGCCCATCTCACATACAATCGCTCGGCGACTTGGTTTAATGTCGCTACCCGCTTAGCCAAATCCTGCTGCATCGCTTCCGCCGATTGCACTGGCGGCCCGGAACCAGCGTTGGTTTCTCCGCTGCCTGCTTCACACCAGGCTGTTACCATTTCTGCGGTCATTTCCACATGGCATTGCATTGCCAGGTGTTTGCCCAGCGCAAACGCCTGGTTCTCGCAATAGCGGCTCGACAACAGGCGGGTTGCAGCAGCGGGAAGCGTAAAGGTCTCGCCGTGCCAGTGAAATGACTCAAATTCCGACTGATCACCGAACCATTCGCGCGCGACGGGATTATCCGCCACGCTGACCTCACCCCAGCCGAATTCCTTGACCGGACTCCTGCTCACCACGCCACCCAAGGCTTTTGCCATCAGTTGTCCGCCGAGACAGTGGCCCAATACAGGAATGTCACTGGCCACCGCTTGCCTGATCAGCGCCAGTGCTGGTGCAATCCAGGGCAGATCATCGTTTACGCTCATGGGTCCGCCCATGAATACCAGTCCGCTGAATTGACCGATGCCGGAGGGCAGCGCCTCGCTGGCGTCGATTCTGACAAGCCGCCATGGAATGGCATGCGCATCCAGAAACGTAGCCAAATAACCCGGCCCTTCAATCGGAAAATGTCTGAAAATTGCGACCGGTTTCATGCGACTCCTTGCGATCTAATTCCGGCTACGATGGAGCGGACCCATTGCTTCGGTAGCCGCGAAATTACGTGAATAAGCGCGTTCGTAGCGCAGCAGAATATCGTGGTAGGTGCGGACGGATTCCGTCAGGATGACCGCCTCGCCACCGCGGGCATAGCCATGCTTCAGATTAACGAAATATTCGCTGCGGCTCAGCAACGGCAATATTTTTTTCAGATCCACCCACGAATCCGGGCTCAATCCCATGCGCTGCGCCAGAATACGCGCATCTTCCAGATGCCCATAGCCCAGGTTGTACGCGGCCAATGCGATCCAGGTGCGATCGGGTTCCGCGATACGCGGCGGCAACATTTCCTTCAGCAGCAACAGGTAACGCGCGCCGGCGAGTATGCTCTGGCGCGCATCGAGGCGGTCGGTCACTTTCATCCGGTCGGCGGTGCTTTCTGTCAGCATCATGATGCCACGTACATTGGTGAACGAAGTTGCCAGCCGGTCCCAGTGGGATTCCTTATAGGCCAGTGCCGCGATCAAACGCCAGTCGATTCCCGTCAATTCCTCGGCATGGTGAAAATGGTCGCGCAAATCCGGCAGGGTCGTGCGCATTTTCTCCAGGATACCGCCCACGTCCATCTGGTCCAGCCGCTGGATATGGCCGTAATACCGGTCAAGCAGGCGTTTCAAGGTGCCGTCCTGTTCGATTCGTTTAAAAAATTTCTGCGCCTTTTCCAATAGCTGCGGATCTGCGTTTGGAGAAAATGCCCATGCCTTGCCGGTCTCCTCACCCAAATTGAAGGCTGTCCTCAGATTTGGATAGAAATTTTTTGCCAGATTGATCTGGGTGGAGTCAGCGATGGCATAGTCGATCTTGCCTTCTGCCAGCTTTGCCAGCAGTTCCTCAGCGGGGATATCCACTTCACTCCATTTCAAGCCAGGAACCTGCTGCCTTGCTTCATTCAGCCGCTCGGCGTGTGACGTTCCGGTCGCTATCTTGATACTTCCTCCGGCAAGATCCTGGATATTTCTGGGCTTGGGGTAATCTGTGTTATAGGCCACCTGGGGCTGGGTACGCTGATAGACTGGGCCAAAACGAGCGCCCGATCCATGCTTGTCAGTAACATTTAAACCAGCGGCAAAATGCCCCTGCGGATTTTCCAGAGCCAATAACGCCTGGCTCAATCTTGGCATTACTTTGAATTTCACCTCCACGCCCAGTTCATTCGCGAATTCGGTAACCAGATCGAACTCCAGTCCGGCATAACTGCCGTCGGAATTTTCATAGTAGGTATCGGGACTATTAACCGTAATGACCACCAGTTCATCCGTCTTGTCTGGTGCTGGCACTGGCTTCTCATGCGAGTCGCAGGCGGCGAGTACAAGCCCACAGAAAACAAGTGCGAAAAATGGGGGAAGGATGCACATAGGATAAAAATGAGCAGAATACCAGGACATTCTGCCATGTTTTTGCCATGAACAAGGGCAGGATAAGCTGGTAAAATATGCAACCATTAAAATGGAGAGGTACCGAAGTGGCCATAACGGCGCTGACTCGAAATCAGATGGTCAGGGTAACCTGGCACGTGGGTTCGAATCCCACCCTCTCCGCCAAGACGACATCCAGTAAAAGTATGTGGTGCGCTCTGGAACAATGACACCGCCTTGAGAACAGTATGTTTCCTGTCTTCGGCAAGTGTCCTATTGGTCAGACAAACGCGCTGCAGCTATTGGAAACCATCCGCAAGATAGACGCCCGTGGCACATACGCGCGCGGCGAATACTTGCTAGAATGGCGCGCAAAGCCGCTGTCGCATCCGCGCAGAGGGATTCTCTTAATGCTTTACAACCTTACCAAGCGGCATGATTACAGCGATGGCCTGCCTGCAGTAACGTTTGGGGCACAGTATCTCAGCAGGTGAAAAGAATGTTTTGCATGAAAACGACTGTCGTAGTTGCTTGGGCATTATCGCTGCTTGCCGCACCCGTTCTTGCACGGGACGTAATGTACCCGGCACTTCCCGGCACCTCGCTTCGGGACCATAGCAAGCCAGGCAGGTTAATCGAGGGCAATAATGTTTATCCGACCATACCGGGCACCTCGCTCAGAAATTATGACAAACCGGGGTATATTGTTGAGCGCCACGATGATGGATCAGTCACTTTTCATCCGACGCTCCCGGGTACGTCGATCAGGGATTATGGCAAAACTGACCATTTCGTAAAGTAATTGCCGCTAGTCTGACGGTGCCGGGAAGATCTGCAACGCGATGAATTGTGTGAATTGTCGGCTGCTGAAGTTATTGTCGGATACAAGTATCAGCGTCGCTTTGCCCTCAAACTCCGGGCCCGGAGTAATCCCTTCAATATTGTCGAGTGCCAGAATTGAGCCATCGTCTTGTTTCAGCTCGGATAGATCAAGCAGCAGGGTCTTGGTCACGGCTTTGATATTTTGACCGGCTATCGATTCAAGCCCGGAGATATCGGTGGCACTTCTGGCATCGACGTAAAACAGGCGGATGGTTTTGCCGGTAACTGGCGAGCCGGGCGTCTGCGCACCGAGCGCATAAGAGCGTTCGATGGCGATGAACTGGCGATCACCGACGGCAAGCATGTCCGTCAGTCCGTTGGTGGCATACAGGCCTGGCACAATGGGCGCGACGGCAACCGGCTCCACCTCATACACATACTCGGCGCCGGGCAACCCGGTGGCAATATTGAAGGACAGGATGCGTGCGCGCGATCCATTGCCCACAGCGGCGGGTAGACTGTCCTGTGCCAGACCGTTTTCAGTAGCGGTGTACAACGTGTTGCCATCTTTCGAGATGGTCAGGCTTTCAAAAGCCAGGTTGTCATATATACCTTTGTCACCCGATCTGATCCCGTGAGTGGAACCCGATGGATGATAATAACTGGGCACGGCGAAATCGCGTACATGGCTGCCGTCGAGATTCATCTCGCGCACAGCAGGATTCCGGTATCCAGCTCGACTGCGGCGGCCTTCATCGCTCCAGTAAATCCTGTTGCGAGAGCAATCAAAACGCAGCCCTTCCGGATCCACCGTGTTTCTCGCAAAGGCGCCGCCACCCGGCTGCTGGATGATCGTAACCGCGTCAAAGCTCACCCCAGCGTAACCGGGCTTGGATGAACGTTGAAACTTTGCGAGATCCAGGCTCAATTCATAAAAGCGTGCCGGGTTGATGCTGCTGCGGTCGTCGCTGATGGCAAAGTAACGACCGCTATTTGCATTGTAATCCAGGGAAGAAAGGCCACCCACAACAGTGCCATCAAAAGTTGTGCCGCTGGGCACAATCTGCTGACCCAGATAACCCAGGACGAAGCCGCCTGCCTGGACCGGCAAGGCCAGTGAGCAGACAGCAACAACGATGACGCAAATTTTCCGAATGGAATTCGATAGCAAACTTCTTGCTCCCAAAGTGGTGCTGGTGCAGGTCAGGTTATAATCGATTCTTTCACATGCAATCTCTGGAGTTACTTTGTTTAAACTCGTTGGCGCCCTGATAGGGTATTACTTCCTCGGAATTTCAGGGGCATTTATTGGTTATTTCCTGGGAAGCATGATTGATCGTTTTAGCGCTTACGGCATGGGCGGCGTTAACCCGCTCAGCAAAGGTCAGCGCCAGACGGTTTTTCTTGAAACCGTTTTCATTTTGATGGGGAAACTGGCCAAGGCAGATGGGCATGTATCGAAAGATGAGATCGAGCATGTCGAACAGTTTATTCAAAAACTGGGCATGTCGGCCGAGCATAGACAACGGGCAATTGCTCTTTTTAAGCAAGGGACCGCTCCGGATTTTTATTTTGCACCAAACTTAATGAAATTCATGGCCGTTTGCGGCCATACGCACAGCCTGAGACAGATGCTGCTGGTCTATCTCATTGTCATGGCCTTGTCTGACGGGCGCATTGATTCGGCCGAAGAGCGTCTGCTGATAGAGATTGCCCGTCATCTTGGTTACGACCAGGCTGCATTCCAGCACATGCTGGATATGATCCTAAACCAATCGCACTTTGCCGGTGGCCAAACGACCTCTGCCACCGCGTTGGAGGATGCTTATAAAGCGCTGGGTGTGAGCAAGGAAAGCAGCGACCAGGAAGTCAAACGGGCTTATCGCAAGTTGATCAGCCAATATCACCCTGACAAGTTAATGGGCCAGGGCGTTCCAGAAGACATGATTGCCGTGGCTACCAAGCAAGCACAGGAAGTGCAAGTCGCTTACGATTTGATTGAAAAGAGTCGTAAGCAATAGTCGCTGCTAGACGCCCCGTTTATGCAGATAGGTGGCCTCTCAAACCAGATTATCGGATTGAGTCCCATCCGCCAATGACTGCGAATCACTTTATGGCCGGCGGTTATCGCTGACAGCACCAAGGCATGCCGGTCAGCGAACGTCAGCCACTCATCAACATTAACTAGTCCGGCTTGCCGGCATGGGGGTTTCATGAATGACCGCATCCGCGCTTTACTCAACCAGATAACGGCTCTCGAAAATGATCTGCAGACAGCACTGCAGGAGCAACAGAGCAGCATGTTCTTCCAGATCAAGGGAAAGCGCATCGAATTCGAAGGCTCCATCAAGCAGGCGCACCTGCGGCTCAAGAAGGGATTTTTCCGCTGGCTAGTGACCAACCGCCCGCAGAACCTCATCACCGGACCCGTTATCTACCTCATGATCGTCCCACTGCTCATTCTCGACCTGTGTGTGAGCTTCTACCAGGCGGTCTGTTTCCCGATTTACAAAATTGTGAAAGTCAGGCGTGCCGACTACATCGTGTTTGACCGGCAGCATCTCGGCTACCTCAACTGGATCGAGAAATTCCACTGTACCTATTGTGCCTATGGAACCGGGCTGGTTGCCTATATACGTGAGATCCTCGCGCGCACCGAGCAATACTTCTGTCCGATCAAGCACGCACGCAAGATACTCGGCACCCATGCGCGCTATGCCCGGTTCCTGGATTATGGTGATGCCCCGGACTATGAAACCAGGCTGGAGGAATTCCGTATCGCGCTCGGCAAGATGAAATAAACCCGAACGGATAGCCGTATTGACCCGTCATTACTTCAAGGGTAAAGTCAAACCATTGGATTGGAAGTACCCAATTCCTATCTTCCTTGTAACCTTGCTGGAGCAGCAAGAACGAATATCTCTGCTCTGTCGTATACGATCCACACATAACCAAAAGAGGACAATGATGAACAGAACAATTTCAACGTTTGTAGCAGGAATCGTATTCCTGGCTTCCACCTATGCCCTGGCGCAAACTCCGGCACCAGCCCCGCAAGCGACGACACCCGCTCCTGCAACGAAGATAGAACGGGAAAGAAAGGATAAGGAAGACTCCAGAGAGGGGCAGAAAAGGGAACGTAAGGATGAATCCAGGGGCGAGCGCAGAGACGAACGCAAAGACGGCCGCAAAGATGAATATAAGGCCGATCATAAGGATGGTCACAATGATGGCCGCAAGGATGAGTCGCGCGAAGAACGCAGAGGGGATGAGCGGGGAGAGAAAAAACGCGGGCTAGACCGGGCCGACGAAGCAGCCGGTGAGCATGGCAAGCACGGGCGCGACAACGCCCGTGGTCATGGCAAACACGGTGATCATGGCAATCATGGCAAACAGGGTAAGCACTAACATCACTAACAGAGGCTCCTCAAATGAAAAATTCCTTGATAACCGGTATGTTGCTGGCATCCTCGCTCGCCATCGTCCAGGTGAACGATGTATTTGCTGATGAACTGGGTGCCCTGCTGGCCGACAACAAGCATGTCGTTCCCTATCTGCCAACGGATGTAAAAGTTGCGAAGGGGGCAAGTTTTCGGTGTGACGAGAATGGCGGCGCGACAAAAGACGTCTCCATCCACGGTCGTTGCATGAATTACACCAGCGCGGCAACCCGCACCTCGTGGAGAGTGCGGTACATCTATGAAGGGCAGGCTGACCGGGTTTTCAAGTATGAAAAGCGCGGCAGCCGTGAGGTGCTGACCCCGTGGGTTACGTTCGATCCGGATGACAGTGATGTCTACGGCCCGCCCCTGTTTGTTTCTGCCGGAGCGAAACAGCAGTTTGTACGCAATCGAGACAGCGCTGACACAGAAAGCAGCAGCACGCCCACGAGCAGTTCCGGGGCATCACAGGAACCTCATGGATATCAGCAGGGATCCCGATCCCAACCCGTCACGACGATGGATTGCAGCAGACTCGATCCCTACGCGAAGATAGCCTGTGAGGCAGGCAACGCAAGCGCGCAGGAAGCGCTCAAGAATGTGCCGCTACCGCGAGCTGTCACCGCAGCAGACTGCAGCGGGTTGGGTCCATTTGCGAGAATAGCTTGCGAGGCGGCTAATGCGGCTGCAGTCGAAGCTGTCAGAGGCTCCGCCAAGTAAACTCCAAGGGGCTGAATATTTCTTCAGCCCCTCATTTCTTCGTCCCTGGCATCAGCCCGGGGGCCTCTTTCAGCAAGAATTCCCTGAACGCCTGCGCCACGCTTGAGAGGCGTTTGTTTTTCCGGTGCACCACATGCCAGTGGCGCATGATGGGGAAGCCCTGTACGTCCAGCACCTTGAGCCGTTTCGTTTCCAATTCCAGTTCGGCCGTGTGCAGCGACATAATGCCCAGTCCCATGCCTGCCTGCACCGCCTGCTTGATCGCCTCATTAGTGTCTGTTTCCATACCGCGGTTGATGCTGATGTGGTGCGCCGCGAAAAAACGCTCCATCGCGCCACGGGTACCAGAACCGGGTTCACGCACCAGAAAGGTTTCCTGCTCCAGTCTTTTTACCGGAATCTTGCGCAGCTTGCACAGCGGATGATTCGGTGGCGCGATGACTACCAGCGGGTTTTCCATGAATGATTCTGTGGCGATATCCAGACCCTCCGGCGGCTGGCCCATGATGGCAAGGTCGGTTACGTTGTCGGCCAATTGCTTGAGCACGGTTTCGCGGTTGGAAACGTTAAGGCTCACGGTCACGCCGCTGTAGCGTTGACAAAATTTGGCGAGCAGGTTTGGGGCAAAATAATTGGCGGTACTCACTACGGAAATATTGAGCTTGCCGCGTTCCAGGCCTTTCAGTTCATCCAGCGCCAGTTCCATATCGGCCAGTTGTTGAGAAATAGCCCGGCTATAATGATAGAGTTCGCGTCCGGCGTCGGTCAGATAGATTTTCTTTCCCATTTGCTCGAACAGCGGCAGACCAATGTTATCTTCCAACTGTTTGATTTGCATCGAGACCGCTGGCTGGGTCAGATAGAGTTCCTCGGCAGCACGCGAGAAGCTCAGGTTACGGGCAACCGATTCGAATACTTTTAATTGTCTTAAAGTAACATGCAGCATGGGTTGGATACGCCACAGAGAATGATAAGGTTAATCTTATCATGATTATCATAATTATTAATTTGTTCTTATGGTTATTCGTCTATATAGTTATGACTGGAATTTGCAAATGGTCATGTTCGTAATACGATCTCCCGCTTCCTCCTTCTGGGGGGAATGAGCGGGATTCAACTGGAGGAAACGCTATGGCAGTGAAAACATATAACGCCGGTGTAAAAGAATACCGGCATACCTATTGGACGCCGGATTACACCCCGTTGGATACCGATCTCCTGGCTTGTTTCAAGATCACTCCGCAGGCAGGTGTGCCCCGTGAAGAAGTGGCTGCCGCAGTAGCTGCCGAATCTTCCACCGGTACCTGGACCACGGTGTGGACCGACCTGCTGACCGATCTGGACTACTACAAAGGCCGCGCTTATCGCATCGAAGACGTACCTGGTGACGATACCTGTTTCTACGCTTTCGTGGCATACCCGATCGACCTGTTCGAAGAGGGTTCCGTGGTCAACGTGCTGACCTCACTGGTCGGCAATGTGTTCGGCTTCAAAGCCCTGCGCGCCTTGCGTCTGGAAGACGTGCGCTTTCCCATTGCCTATGTGAAGACCTGTGGCGGTCCTCCGACCGGTATTCAAGTTGAACGTGATCGCTTCAACAAATATGGCCGCGCGTTGTTAGGTTGCACCATCAAACCCAAGCTGGGCCTGTCCGCCAAGAACTATGGTCGCGCTGTTTACGAGTGCCTGCGCGGCGGTCTTGACCTGACCAAAGACGATGAGAACGTCAACAGCCAGCCGTTCATGCGCTGGCGTGATCGTTTCGAATTCGTGGTGGAAGCTTGCCAAAAGGCCGAGCGTGAAACCGGCGAGCGCAAAGGCCACTACTTGAACGTGACCGCGCCGACTCCGGAAGAAATGTACAAGCGTGCCGAGTTTGCCAAGGAATTGGGCGCGCCGATCATCATGCATGACTACTTGACCGGCGGCTTGACTGCCAACACGGGCTTGGCCAATTGGTGCCGTAACAATGGCATGATGTTACACATTCACCGCGCCATGCACGCCGTACTCGACCGCAACCCGCACCACGGCATTCATTTCCGCGTATTGACCAAAGTATTGCGTCTGTCCGGTGGCGATCACCTGCACTCGGGTACTGTGGTCGGCAAACTGGAAGGCGACCGTCAGGCGACGCTGGGCTGGATTGATACCATGCGCGACAAATTCATCAAGGAAGATCGCAGCCGTGGCCTGTTCTTTGACCAGGACTGGGGTTCCATGCCTGGGGTGTTCCCGGTTGCTTCCGGCGGCATTCACGTGTGGCACATGCCTGCACTGGTTGCCATCTTCGGTGATGATGCGTGTCTACAATTCGGTGGCGGTACGCTGGGTCATCCATGGGGTAACGCCGCCGGTGCAGCAGCCAATCGTGTCGCACTAGAAGCCTGTGTGGAAGCGCGTAACCAGGGCGTAGAGATAGAGAAGGAAGGTAAATCTATCCTCACCAAGGCCGCTGCCCATAGTCCTGAACTGAAGATCGCCATGGAAACCTGGAAAGAGATCAAGTTCGAGTTCGACACCGTCGACAAGCTGGATGTAGCCCACAAGTAAACAATCAGGGCGGGCAGTGGTTTGAATCTGGAGCCCAACCCGCCCTACAATCAAATTCAAGGAGTGAATCATGAGTGAAGTGATAGATTACAAATCGCGCGTAAGCGATCCGGCCAGCCGCAAGTTCGAGACTTTCTCTTACTTGCCCGCGATGACGACTGAGAGTATCAAGAAGCAGGTAGAGTATCTGGTGAAGAAAGGCTGGAACCCCGCGATCGAGCATACCGAACCGGAGTACCTGATGGATTCCTACTGGTATATGTGGAAACTGCCCATGTTCGGCGAAACCGACGTGGATCACGTGCTGGCAGAAGCCGAAGCTTGCCACAAAGCCAACCCGAACAACCATGTGCGTCTGATTGGTTATAACAATTTTAACCAATCCCAGGGTACAGCCATGGTGATATACCGCGGCAAAACTGTTTAAGCAGCGGCCAGGTTGCCCAAAGCCCCCGCTGCCTGCAAGGGTCGGGGGCTTTTGTTTACCCGCAAACAACCAGTGACATTGAGGAATCCAACATGAGCGATATCATCGACCAGTACCGAGTTACCACAGAACCCTACTACCGGGCCGTTGCCGACGAAGTGGAATTGTACGAAGCCGCCTATTCTGTGCGCATGCCCATGATGCTCAAAGGCCCGACCGGTTGCGGCAAGACCCGTTTCGTCGAATACATGGCATGGAAGCTGAAGAAACCGTTGATCACCGTGGCGTGCAACGAAGACATGACTGCCTCCGACCTGGTTGGCCGCTTCCTGCTTGATGCCCAAGGTACGCGCTGGCAGGACGGCCCGCTCGCCATTGCTGCACGTTATGGCGCTATCTGCTACTTGGATGAGGTGGTTGAAGCGCGCCAGGACACGACCGTGGTGATCCACCCGCTGACCGATAACCGGCGGGTATTGCCGCTGGAAAAGAAGGGCGAGTTGATTCATGCCCACGCCGACTTTCAACTGGTGATCTCGTATAACCCCGGTTACCAGAGTCTGATGAAAGACCTGAAACAATCGACCAAACAGCGCTTCGGTGCAATGGATTTCAATTATCCCGATCATGCCACTGAAACGGAAATCGTCATGCATGAGACCGGTGTAAGTGACGCGGTGGCCGACAAATTGGTTTCGATCGCCGAGCGTGCGCGCAACCTCAAAGGACACGGCCTGGATGAAGGCATTTCCACGCGCATGCTGATTTACGCCGGCAGCCTGATTGCGAAAGGGGTGAATGCGCATGCCGCATGCCGCGTCGCGTTGGTGCGTCCAATCACCGACGACCCTGACATGCGTGATGCGCTGGATGCAACCGTGACAACCTTCTTCTGAGAACAGATATCGACAGTCGCTTCGCAGCAGAAGTCTGAGTGCAAGTAAAAAGGTGGACGCAGCATGAGCATCAATCTCGACGACTACAAGGAACTACTGGAGGACCTGGAACCCGAGTCCATCGCCTTGTTGCATGGCATCTGGCCGGAAGCCACCAAGGTCTTCTCCCCGCGCGGCTTGGACAATTACCTGAAAGGCGCATCTGCCTTGCGCGGCTTGGGACGCGGCCGCGGGCTGGTGGATACCTGGATCGACGAAGCTCCCGAGGTGGCCAAGGAAGTGGGTGAGGATGTGGTGGGTGAACTGGCAACGGCGGCTTTGACACTGGCTTCAAGAACTTCCGGCGCAGTAATCGAACTGGTGCTCGCCACTGCACCCACGGCAGCCAAGCGTCTGGGCGACGCACAACTGTTCCAGAAATATCTGCAATTCCTCAATATCCTGATTGCACAGGCGCCACGCGGGGTGCGCCCCATGCTGGACAAACTGGATGTGCTGTTCGGGCAACTGACTCTGGGTGGCCTGCGCCGCTGGGCATTGTGGGGCGCGCATGCGCACCGCACAAATTATGAAGAGCAGATCAAGTATTTCAGCCTGGATTCCAAGGAATCGCTGGCGGTGCTGCAGAGAGAGCGCAAGGGCACCCTGTTCGTGGATGTGCAGCGCCGCATCAATATGTACCTGCGCGCGTTGTGGGCGCGGGATTTTTTCATGAAACCGACTTCCGGTGACTTCGAAACACGCGAAGGCTACCAGCCTTTTATCGAGGGCTATTTCATCCACCTGCCGGATGCCTATGACGCACATGGGGCTGTCGCTGCCGGCGAGGTGTATCGCGCGGCGGCGGCTCACGCGGCTGCACACCTGGTGGAAACCAAAAACCCGATTTCTGCCGAGGCGCTTAATCCGCTGCAGATGGCGGTGATTGCAGTGATTGAGGATGCGCGCGTCGAAGCGCTCTCGATCCGCCGCTTTCCCGGTCTGCGCCAGATGTGGGCAGCATTGCACAACGCCACACCGGAATTGAACGCAAGCATCGGTGATTACCTTAACCGTCTGGCGCGCACGCTGCTCGACCCATCCTATCAGGACAATGATGCAT
>Ga0163199_1001736_pt1 | contig 13489 bp, 14 predicted proteins | sample PL_2010_150m_FD_113537 | JGI IMG/M metagenome (GOLD analysis project Ga0163199, IMG submission 113537) | Freshwater microbial communities from Powell Lake, British Columbia, Canada to study Microbial Dark Matter (Phase II) - PL_2010_150m | ecosystem: Environmental > Aquatic > Freshwater > Lake ... | reverse complement strand
GGAATACAGTGGTCGACGAGTCGATGATCCGGAATAGATATTCCATTTCCCGCTCTGTCAAAATGATGGGGTTTTTCATAACGTATGCGTATTCTTTTATGCCTTGTTCTGGCTGTTGCCATATCTCCGGCTACAGCTACCGGCACTTCATGCTTCCTCTGAATCTGCAAATTCAGACTATTGTCGGTTTATTGCATGACAGGATAATTAAGATGGTGTTACAGATTTGCGAACATTGCATAGGCCGAAGTGCTCATGGAAACTGGCAAACAGGCCTCTGCAGCAGCGCAACAACTGCCGGATGCAGGATTAAGGAACAGCAGCGCCTGCGGACGGCGCGTCCGGCGAAGCCGGCGGCTTTGATTCTGCGGGTGGTTTCTGTTGCAGTTGCGGCTGCGGGTTTGACTGGGGTTGCGGCGCAATATTGCCCGCAGCGCCCGGTAAATAGACAAATTTCCAGTCCTTGTAACTCGCCGCTTCGCTGAAAGAATCGTAGCGTTCCGGAAAATTGTCCCGCTTGATCGGCTTCTGCACCGACAGGCTATAAACTCCGGTAATGCCAATCCCGGGTTGCCTGACCAGTCCCCACTCGGCGCTGCCTGTCATCGGGTCGAAAAAGATTTTCCGCAAATGCCGCTTGACCATGGGGAAACGATCGTCCACCAGCAATTTCTCCAGAGTATCCGGATAGCGCTTGGGTATTCCCGGCGTACTTTCGTAGTACGACCCGATCGCCTGCCTGAACTGATCGCCCACGAACATCAGTTCTTTTTCCTTGTCCCGCCATGCTTCGGTGCGCCATACCAGTCCTGCGCCAGCCAGCGCGATGCCGGCCAGCGCGACCGCAAACAGCATCCAGATATAAGTGAAGCCCCTTGCCCTGCGCATCCCGCAGCATACCCCGCTTCTTCGCCTGCCGGCTGTCACCATGTCTCGTACAATGTTCCGTCCCGTGCCGTTTCCGCTGAACCGCTGCGCACGTCGTAAACGCCTTCGGTATCATTGGGCGGGGAAATCACCACCCAGGTTTCCGCGCTTTCCGTCAACGGATCAACCGGGATAGCACGCAGGTAGCGCCTCTGCGCCAACTCGTCCAGAGTGGCCGGGTACTTCCCGGTATCGCTGTAGAATTTGTCGATGGCATCGCGCATGATGTTGAGATCCTGCCGCAATACCGTCTCTTTGGACCGGTCCAGCGAATTGAAATATCTGGGCGCGACTATGCTGAGCAGGGTCGCAATGATCGCCATTACGACCAGCAGTTCTATCAGCGTAAAACCGCGGCAATTCCAGTTCGGTTTCAGCAGCGCAGCCTGGTCGAATTTCCCACTGCCGGTTTTAATAATGGCACAAGCTTTGCGCATCTTCGCTCACCATCTGTCGTAGGAAATACCATTCAAACCGGTCTGCCGCGAACGTGAATACACATCAAAAACATCGTCCCCTTCCTGCGGATCGTCCGGCGGACTTTCGTAAGCACGCTTGCCCCAGGTATCCGCATTGGATATTGCGGGCTCGGCGGACATGGGATCGCGCGGCAATCGTCTCAGAAAATAGATCTTGCGCGATGCCGGATCCTTGATGTCGGCTACGCCTTCAACCAGGTCCTCCAGTCTGCGCGGATAATCCGATGCGTCCGCTTTTTTGGCAACGCGCCCTTCGTTCACTGCGCGCTTGTAGGCATCGATCGCTTCGCGAATTTGCCGCAATCCCGCCCGCAGCTCCTGTTCCTTCTCGCGCTGCACATTGAGTTGATACAGGGGCATGGCCGAAGAGGCCAGTACTGCCATGATGGCCACAACGATCATCAGTTCAACCAGAGTGAAGCCATGGCTGCCCGCTGGATTTGTTACGGGATTCGTCACCGGAGAACCCGCTGCCGGGCTTATTTTCGCCATGCCGTCATCGGATATCGATGTTCACGGCGGGCGGCAATGGAATTTGCAGGGCGGGATCCACGTTTTCGCCCTGCAGCGCAAGTTTCTGGACAGAGACCTGGGTGCTACCCGGTTTCTGGGCAATAACCCTGAACTGCAGTGCCGCGGAGCCTCCTCCCTTGCCCAGTTTCAACAGCCTGGTTCCGGATTTCTCTCCGGCATCAAGCGCTTCGAGCGCAGTCGCGTCGTAACTCAGTTCCAGTTCTGCGGCTGGCAGGTTTTCGCCGCCGGAAAGGTTGACACTGACCGAGAATGGCTTGCCCGGTGACACTTCTGACGGCGCCAGCAAAGCCAGGTTCGGCTGTGCGGGCCCGGCCGCCGCTGCCGGCGGCAGGGAGTCATCGGCTGGAGCGGCCTCGCCTGCGGAAACCTTTGCGCCGCCCGTGGAGGAGGATGCCATCGACAGTGAGCGCGCCGCCACCTTGCCGGTGGTCATGAGCGGCACCCCGATAGCATTTTCGGTGCCAAAATGGAACTCGCTGTCCAGCTTTGCCGGCCGCGCGATATTGCGCACGATGCGCGGCGTAATCAACAGCGCGATTTCGGTTTTGGTGCGGTTATAGGTCGGATTCGAAAACAGTCTGCCGATCCCTGGCAAGTCTCCAAACCCGGGCAGCTTGGAAAAAGAGGTGCGTTCATCGTCGCTGATCAATCCTGCCAGCACCTGTGTTTCACCGTCTTTCAGCGAGAGCGTGGTCGCTGCGGTACGGGTGCCCACCTGATAGGCGAGTCCCCCCCCCGTGATCGGCACTTCCTTGACAATATTGCTGACTTCGAGACTGACCACAATCGACACTTCATTCTGCAGTGAAATGGTGGGTTCAACATCCAGTTTGAGTCCCACCTCAAGATAAGTTACCGTTGAAGTAATGACGCCAGTGGCAGTAGCGGCGGAGGTGACCACCGGCACCTTGTCGCCGATGAGCACCTTCGCCTTGTCGCGGTTCCTGACCCGGATGCGCGGATTGGCAAGCACGTTGACGATGGAACCCGTTTGCTTGAAATTGGCGATCATCGCCGGGTTGACGATGCTGCCGATCAACCCGCGGGAGCTGATACCGCCGCCGTTTATCTGGTCCTGGCTGATCTCGAAATTTGCCCCAATCGGCAGACCGCCCATGGGGGTATTGAGCATTTTGACCGTCATCTGATTGGGAAACTGCACGCCCAGATTGAGCAGGTCAGAGCGCGTGATTTCCAGTACCTCGACTTCCAGCATGACTTCGGGATCGGCCAGATCGTTCAGTGCCAACAGCCGTTCTACCAGACGAATCGCCTCCGGCGTATCCTTCATGACAAACAGGTTCAGCTTCTCGTCCACGTGAATATCCTTGGTCTTGACCAGCCCCCTGACCATGGCAACCATCTGTTTTACGTCCACGTTGGCAACGTAGAAACTGCGCAGCATCAATTCCTGGTACTCCTTCTGCTTGGCGGGCGTATTCGGATAAATCAGCACTGAATTATCGTTGAGCACTTTATGTGTAAGCTGATTCGTCACGAGCAGCAGCTTGAACACATCCTCGATGTGATTGTTGCGGATAAAGATGGTGGTTTTGGTGTCTTGCTTGACGTCCTTGTCGAACACGAAGTTGATTCCCGATGTGCGCGCCATGATCTCGAAGATGGATTTCAGGCCGGTGTCGCGAAACTCCAGGGTGATCGGCTGCTTGAAAGCCGTTTTTAGCGCCGGTCCTATTTTATCGACATGCAATCCAAGTTCGGTGAGCCGTTTTATCAACTGCCGGGCGTCGAGCCGCATCGGATTCTCCTGCATCACCAACCGGATTTTGGCTTCCGCACCGTTAGGGTCCTCGCTGTCCAATAATTCTTCGGCTTGCTTGAGCAGGGCGATATGGCGGCGATCCATGTCGATTGCCTCCTGCCCTGCCTGCGCGCGGTCGTCGCGCGGGTTCATCTCGAGCACCCGGCGGTATCCCTGCGCGGCAGCTTCCAGATCGCCCGCTGCTCTGGCATTGTCAGCCTCGAACAGCATGCGTCTGGCTACTGCCTCGCGCTGGCGCGCGAGCACCGCGCGAATCTCTAGATTATCCGGTTCCTCCTTCGCTGCTTTTTCAAGGCTGGCGAGGCCGGTATCCAGCTTGCCTTCGGTGATGAGCCGCTTGCCTTCGACGAAAGCCTTGTTCGACGCGCATCCGGCAAAGGTGGCCAGCAGCATGACCACCGTGATGTATCTTGCAATTCTCATCGAATGTTCCCTGCTGCCCCGCCCGCGATAACGAGCGTTTGTTTTGCACCCAGCGGCAGATAAGTAAATGTGATCATCTGATCGCTCACTTCATCTACCCGATAGCGATTGTCGATGCTCTCTCCCTGTTTGACGATGTAATTACGATCCGACAGCGATAGAAACACCCGCGTTTCCTCCCCTTCCATCACTTTGCCGAGGTATTTGAACAGCAGCGGCGGCGGGGGCGGCGGCCCGGATTTCACCGGCGGCGGCGGTGGCGCCCAGGATTTGCGGCTGAAAATGTCGCCTGCCTGCGCACTGAATTTTCGCCGCTCCAGCCGGTCAAGTTCAAGACCCCTGGTTTCATTCTCCCTGGCGCCCGCCTCCGGTTCTCTTGACGGCGCCTGTTCTTCCGCTGCAGGTTGCCCCGGATCCGCGCCCGCGTCATCTCCGCTCAGCCACTGGGCAGCCAGGAGTGTTGCCAGCAAGGCCCCTCCCAGCAACAGCATACGTTCTTGCCCGGTTCTTTTCATTTCTTGCCTTCGTTCAGGTAAAGACTGAATCTGAGACGCGCTTCCAGCAATTCGGATCCCACGTTTTCGCGTTTGAACGCAACATCCACCAGCGCCATTGCAGGAACGGCACGCAGCGCATCGGCGATGAATGCGCGCAATTGCGGGTATCGGCCGCGAACCGGCAATATGATTTCATAACGCGCGAGCTTCCAGTCCTTTTCGCGCACCATGCGATATTCGCTGCCGCTGATCTGTACCTCACGCTGCTCCGCGACCTGTACCAGTTCCTTGATCCACAGCGGCGATGAATCGATGCGTGGAAAAAAGGCATAAAAAATCTGCAGCGCCTCGTCACCTTCCGGTTTCCTGTCCGGCGCCGACACCGGTTCTGTTCGCATGCGCACCTGCATCGCTTGCGCTTTGTCCATCAGCTCGCTGGATTCTTCTTGGCGCGGCAACACCGCTGCAATAAAAAACACGACCGAAAATGCAAGTAGCCCGATGCCAGTTTTTCCAGCCGTGCCGAGCCGCAGCATTTGCCAGCGCGCGCGCAGCAGCGCCTTGTCCAGAATCACTCGATCCATGACGCAACCAGGGAAAAAATGATCGGCTGCTGCGGGTCGTCCTGTTTGATTTCATACTTGAGCAGATAGGCATCCTCGAGTACCGCTTCCCGCTCCAAAGTACCGACGAAATCAAGCAGCGCCGGCATATTTTTTGCCTCCCCGCCTATCCGCAGGGTACGGCTGGCCGCATCCGGCTGGAACGATAGCAGCGCCACGTCAAGGCTGGATGCATATTCGACCGAATCGAACAGCGCTTCCCATGGTAAATCAATCTGGCTCAGCACCGCATTGGCTCTTGTCACTTCCTGCTTCATTTCGCGGTTCCCATGCGCTGACGAAATCCTCGGTGCCGTCTTGCGCTGCGCCATGCGTTCGATACCGGCGATGCGGGAATCCCAGTAAGCCGCTTCATCCATGACCGCCTTGAGTTGATGCAGCACGCCCATCAAGACAATTATTCCCAGCAACAACAAGGTATATCCGGCAGTATCTCCGGCGGCTCCCGCCGCTTCACCGCTGGCCGGAAATTTGAGCTTCAGGCTGCGCATGCTTCTGCCCCGCTTGCAACCATGGCTGACGACGGGAAATGCGCGGGCGCAGGCATGCTTCCGGTCTGCAATGGGATGACTTGCCAGCCGCAACCGTCCGGCAACGTCAAATCCGGATGTTCCGGTGCGAATAGATGGACCTGTTCGACCGCTTCCCTGCGCCCGGAAAAGAGTAGAGCTTCCTGATCAAGCAGCGCCAGCAGCTCTTCCCCGGCGTCAGCCAGCATCCTCTGGTTGCATACTCTCTGCCAGGCGCCGCCCGACAATGAGGCAAGGCAAATGCGCCCGGTTTCGATCAGGGCAAACCACATGCGTTCACCCTCGAACAGCCTGCACCAGCGGTCGAATGCCGCCGTCAGGTAGGGCTCGGTGCTTTGCAGCCTTGCCTTGCGGCGTCCAGTGAGTTCTTCCAGCCGTTCGAGCAGGGCGCGATCCATCGCTGCGCAGATGGCGCCGCTGCATGGATCCCAGGCACTCACGCCCAGCACCCATGCTGTGGCCCGTTCCCCATATACCTCGCGCATGTGAAAAGCAGCATATGCGTTCAATTCGGCGGGATTGGCAATTTTTGTCTGCGGCGGTATCACCGTATAACGGACAAAATGGTTGGAAACTGTAATGGCAATCTCGGTACCGGCAGCATCTGCAATCATCTGCTCCAGTTTCTCGAGCGGCGCCCCCCAGGCAGGCGAATCCGGGGAATGTTCGCAAACCGTTGTCAGCCGGGCAATCTGCCTGGGCTTCATGCCACGGCGCAAGCGCACCAGATCAACCCGCTCCGGCGCGAAAAAAACCTGGATTTGATCACGCCACAACCGTGACACGATTGGCCTCCTGTAAGCTGGTTCGCCCCGTCCTGACCATATCCAGGGCTGCTTCACGCAGGAAGCGGGTGCCGCCCCGCTTTGCGGCCTCTTTTATTCGCCGGATCGGTTCCCGCGCCACGATGAGTTCACGGATTTCGTCATTTAGTATCAGCATTTCCGCAATTGCATTCCGCCCACGGTAACCGCTGCCACGGCACTGGCCGCATCCTTTGCCGCTACGGAACTGGAAGCTGCCGGCCAATTCCAGACCGATCCCGGACTCTTCGATCAACTGGTCATCCGGACGTTCTTCAACTGCACAATGCGTGCACAGCAGACGAATCAGCCTTTGTGCGACAATTCCGTTCAATGCTGAAACGAAACTGTAGGGATCGACTCCCATATGCGCGAAACGCCCGATCACATCGAACACGTTGTTGGCATGAACCGTGGTAAAGACAAGGTGCCCGGTCAGCGCCGCCTGGATCGCGATCTGCGCTGTTTCGGGATCGCGGATTTCGCCGACCATGATCTTGTCCGGATCGTGACGCAGAATCGAGCGCAAGCCCCGGACAAAGGTCAATCCCTTCTTCTCGTTGACCGGTATCTGCAACACACCGGGTAACTGGTATTCGATAGGATCCTCGATCGTGATGATCTTGTCGTGACCATGATTGATTTCCGAGATCGCAGCATAAAGTGTCGTGGTCTTGCCGCTACCGGTCGGACCGGTAACCAGCAGCATGCCGTAGGGTTCAGAACTGAGGCGGCGCAGACTCGTCATCGTGGCCTGGTTGAAACCAAGATAGTTCAGCGTCAACCCCTCGACATGATCGGCCAGGGCCTGCCGGTCAAGAATACGCAGCACCGCATCTTCACCAAACATGCTCGGCATGATCGACACGCGAAAATCAATTTCCCGGCCCTGAATTGAAACCTTGAAGCGACCATCCTGGGGCACGCGGCGCTCGGCAATATCCAGATCGGACATCACCTTGATGCGGGAAATCACCTGTTCGGCCATGTCTGCGCCCTGCACCACGCCGATCAGCGTCAATACGCCGTCGATGCGGTACTTGATCGACAGTGCACCGGTCACCATCTCGAGGTGGATATCGCTTGCCTGCGATTTATGTGCGTCATACAGCGTGGAATGCACCAGCCTCACCACCGGACTGGTGCCTTCGTTGATCGTCTTCAGCGAGAGGTCTTCCACCCCGGTTTGCGCGGTACTGTGTTCCGTGGCGGGCAGCGCGCTGTCCATCGCGCGCATCGATTTCTCCTGCTGCGCAAAGAAGGCGGCCAGATCGGCTGGATGCGCCAGATGCCAGGTTGCGCCGGCGGCGAGATGCTCTTCCGCCCATGACCGCAGGTTGGGTGAGAACGGATTGCCGACGGCAAGAAAGTATTTCCCCTCGCGGCGGAACAGTGCACACTCCTGCTTCACCGCTTCGTTGAAAGGCAATGCATCGAATGCCGGATCGGATGCTCGCAGATTCTCCATCGTCAGCACCGGCATGTGCAGCAGCCGGCCGAGTTCCGCCATCAGTTCGTCCGGTGCATAACCACAAGTCTCTTCCAGAACATTCATTACCGGAACGCCGCGGTGCGACGCTTCACGCCGCGCCTCGCCAAGCCGCTGCATATCAAGCGGCAGTTTTGCCGGTGACTGTATGGTAGCTTTCATCGCTTGACTCAATTGATGCTTCCCGCCAGCCCGAATATCGGCATGTACATGAGGATAATGATTCCGCCAATCACGCCGCCAATCACGGCCATCAACAATGGCTCGATCAGCTTGGTCATCCACTCGACCCAGCGTGCAATTTCTTCATCATGAAAATTACCAATGCGCTCCATCATTTCCCCCATGAGTCCGGTTCTTTCTCCGACCCGCAGCATGCGGCTGCCAACTGCGGTAGTCAGTCCTTCCATTTCCATCGCGCTGGAAATCATTTTCCCCTCGCGGATGCTTGCGGCAGCCGCTTTTACTCTCGGCCGGAAATGAGGCTGCAGAAGACCGCTCACCATTTCCAATGCTTTTACAATGGGAATGCCGCCACGCAACAGCATGCCCAGCGTCCGGTAAAAACGGGCAAGCTGATATACCCGCATATGCTCGCCGATGGCCGGGATGCGCCATAGTTGTTGCAGCGCTCGCGCCATGAACTGCGGCCGCGTCACAGCATAGACGATCAGACATGACGCCATCATTGCGGCACCTGCCAGTTGCCAGCCGTGCTCATGCACGAAACGGCCCCATTGAATCAGGAGGACAGAAAGCCAGGGCAGATCCCCTCCAATATCCTCGTAAATGGCGCTGAACTTTGGCACCACGAAAGCCAGCAGAAACAGCGCTACCAGCAGTCCGATCACCAGCAGAAGAACTGGATATATCGAGGCGCCAATCAATTTCTTGCGCACCAGGTCCATCTGCGTCTGGTAGGCAATAAAACGCGTCAATGCTTCAGGCAAATCGCCAGTGCGCTCGCTCGCTCGCGCAGTCGCTACATAGAGCGCCGGGAATACTTGCGGATAAAATTCCAGCGCATGTGAAAAAGTGACGCCTTCATAGATCCGTGCCAGCAGTCCCTGAATGACGTTGCGCACAGCGGCATCCTGCTCCTTTTCCAACAGTGTCTCGATGCTCTCCACCAGGCTGAGCCCCGCTGCCAGCAGGGAAAGCAGTTCTTGACTGAAATGTGCCAGCGGGAACCGCAACCTGGCTTTTGGTAGCCAGCTGATGAAGCTCCGCCGCACGTTCAGTACTATTCCGCCCCGCGCCGCAATCTGCTGACGAACCTCATCCTCGCTGTCCGCATCAAGTTCCAGCAATACCGTGCCCTGCCCGGAAAGTACAGTTTTCACTTCGTAGCGCATCTCAACCTACCAATTCGTGATATCTGCCGCTTCACCCGTGCCACCGAGCTGACCATCCTTACCGTAAGAATACAAATCGAATTCTGCGCGCTCGCCCGGATATTTATAGACATATGGCTTTCCCCAAGGGTCGGGCGGCGCCCCTTTTTTGAGGTAAGGCCCCTGCCATTTTGGTTCATTGGATGGACGCGTTGCCAGGGCGGCCAATCCCTGCTCAGTAGCCGGGTAATGCCCGGTGTCGAGACGGTATTGATCCAGCGCTTTTTCGAGAGCATCGATTTGAGCCTGAGCTGCTTTGACCTCAGATTTGCCCACCTGTGAAAAATACTTGGGCGCAACATAGCTGGCCAGCAAACCTATGATGACCATTACCACCAGCAACTCGAGCAGCGTGAAGCCGCATGACTCTCGTGCGTGTTTCTGACTATGCCAGCACTTCATCTTATAACCTTCAGGTCAACCCACGGAGTTGCAAAATGACAGGAAGTGTAAGCATTTTGGATGACAATACGATTACGGAAAGCTGAAAGTGTAAGCATCTTGGATGACAATATGATGACGAAAAACAGAAAGTTTAAGTATCTTGGATGACAATGCGATGACGGAGAAAGGGCAAAATGACTGAAATGATGGATTCATAGATAGGGTTCTCAGGCTTCGTAAGCCTTCCTTTGAGAGACATGCAAATAGTAGAACTTTCTGGCAGGATTCTGCCTGGAGGCTCAAATGAAGAAATCGCGATTTACGGAAAGCCAGATTGTTGTGATATTGCAGGAAGCCGATAGCGGCATTGCGGTCAACGAGATCTGGCGCAAGCACGGGATCGGCTCGGCAACGCATTACAGATGAAAAGTGAAGTACGACGGATTTATTGCCAGTTGAAACAGAATCTTACCCGGCAAACCAAGAGGCGCTTGATCCAACCCGACAAGCCGGGTCGAGATGCTTACATTGAGCGCGTCAACCGATCGTACCGGACGGCTGGTTATTTACATAACTTGCCGAAGAACGAGAAATTACGCATCAATGGCTAAAAACCGGTATTACGCGATGGGTACTATTTCTGAAGTTGCTCTGTGAGCTTTCCTGGAACAGGTGGACTTTCCACTCCCTGGAAAGTGACAAAAAATGTTGTGCCAACGTTGGGCTCGCTTGAAACCTTGATGTGCAGTTTGTTATTTTCCGCAACCGTTTTGACTATCGACAGACCTATCCCGCTTGATGCCCTATTGTGCAGCACCGCCCTGGGAGTATAAAAATATTCATCAAAAATATGCGGCAGATCCTTATCTGCAATCCCGATTCCATGGTCGACGATCATCACGGTCGCAGAGGAGTTCTGTTTATCAATGACAGAACTGATCTCCACCGATGCCCCATCATAAGAGTAGGTAATCGCATTCAGGATGATATTCTCGAAGAGTATCTCGAACTGATCGGGTATCCCATCGGCAAAAAAATCCTGCATTGATATTTCAATCTTTACCTGCCGGGATTCGGCAAGTGTCTCTAATTTATCAATGCACTTATGAACTACCGCTTCAATGCTGACATGCTCGCGGGTATTGGTGCTACGCGCCGCCGCTTTCAGCCGTTCGAGTCTGAGCACATCCATAATCAGGCTTGCCATACCGGAGGCGCGCTTGTCGATTTTTACAAGTACGTCCTTTATCTCAGGGGAGGCTTCTCCGCAATAACCCCCTTTTATCAGATTTATTTTGCTGCGAATGGCATCAAGCGGAGCCTTGAGTTGATGCGTCATCAGCACAGCATATTGATCTTTCTCTACCTGCCCCAGAGTGATCCGCTCGTACGCGCCCACGAGGTCGCGTTCATGGGTACGTACGACAATCGTGAGTCGCGAAATAACATACCAGACAACAATAAACAGCGTATCGAGGGTAAACATCCACAACAAAGCCCTGCTCTCCTGCAACTCCTCGGCTGATATGTGGGGATCTGCCGGTGTTGTCAGAAATAGCTGATAGAACATGGAATTCTCGATCAGCAAAATAACCGTATACATGCCACAAACCAGGAGCGTGACAATCAGACTTTCTCTGGTGGAAAAGAAAATGCATGACAAGGCAATATGCAGCACATAGAAAAAGGGAGCGGAGGTTGCGGTGCTGCCAACGTAGTGCACAACAATCGACAGGCATAAAAGATCAACAATGATCTGACACCAGATATTTATCGAGGGGGAGTTATACTTGGTCGACCGGCGAAAATCTAAAGCATAGATGTAAGTAATATTGGCAACGAACAATACGACTATTACGACAATCGGCCATCCCTGTTGATGAGTGATGCCGATTTGGGTGAGTATGTCAGAGAAAACGATCGCCAGTATCTGGAAAAGAAAGAGCGCACCGATTATTGCCCAGCGAAAGACGATAAACCAGCGAGCATTGCCGATTAAGACTTCATCACTGAGTTTCTGGCTGCCTACTCCAGTACCGGACGGCGCAAAGCGATTCTTGGGTGCCTCCCAGGAAAATTCGGCATCCGCCATGGTCACATTCTTTAGGCGGGACTGGTTTCAGCTTTGACAGTATCCAGGCGACTGCGAATAATCGCTAACAAACTGACAGGTTCGACTGGCTTCTCAACTATACAGACCCAGTCATGGGATTCACCACTGAAATAGGGCAGAATCATCTCTCCAAGAGAAGTCAGAAATATCACACGAATTCCTGGAAAATGTTTGCGCATTTCTTCATAGGTATCCAAACCCGCATCCATTGACTCGACCATCACGTCAAGAATTGCCAGATCCGGAAGATCCGTAGCATCCTGCAGGGCCTTGAGAAAATCACTGTGTGTCTCATAGCTGTCGACCGTATATCCGGCAACGCTCAAAATACGCCTGACAGTGTCTCGAATATCTGAATCATCTTCGACGTGGGCAATTCGCTGCATCACAAATTCTCCTTTGTTTACCCTAAATTTACCAGTTGAAACCAGTCAGTTGCCGAACCACAGGCCTGGAATGAGGGCATACATTGCAGACCTGCCACTTTCGTTCCGACTTGAAACATCTCTGGTCGCCCCTCGGGTCTTTCCACCTCTCCGTTCTACAGACAAGGCACCATGCACTTCGGTTTTCCTGGCCCAGCCTTGCGCGCAGACACCCGATCTTGCGCCCTAAGGACAGATAGAAATTACGCCATGTTATGCAACCTAACACATGAAGTGTGAAGAAAATGTCGCGCGATTGTTAAGAATTCGTGAAGATCACACTGCAAGAGCGCCACTGCGCACACCCCAGCCGTAATGCACTGGTATCTCACAAAACGACCCTACCATCTAGGTTTGCGGGAATAGCACAATCTGTCAGCGCAACAAGGATTATATTAGAACTCGCTTCAGCCATGCGCTGATGTCGGTCATCTCCTCCACACAAACTGTATGCGCCATTAGATACTCGTGCCATTCCACTGCATAGCCCGATTCGAGCAACTGCCGTCTTGATGCTGCCGCCAGTGTCAGCGGAACAATTGAATCTTGACTGCCATGTGCCATGAAGATTGATGTGGCGGAATTGGCATGATGCGCTTCCGCTGCGAGAGTCTGCTGCAACGGCAGGTAGCACGACAACGCCATGATGCCGGCAAGTCTTTCCGGATAGCGCAAACCGGTTTGCAGCGCCATCGCACCGCCTTGGGAGAAGCCTGCCAGCACGATCCGCTCCGGCGTGATGCCACGTTGCTGTTCCCGTTCAAGCAGCGCCTCGATTGCCCGCTGCGAATCGCGCAGGCCATCTTCGTCTTCAGGTTGACTGAAATTCGGATTGAGCACGTCATACCATGCGCGCATCACAAAACCGTTATTGATGCTGACCGGTCGCATCGGGGCATGGGGAAATATAAAACGGATGCGGCTATCAGACGGCAGTTCAAGCTCATCTATGATCGGCACAAAATCATTGCCATCCGCACCAAGACCATGCAGCCACAGGATGGTATGGGTTGGATCACCCCCGTTCTCGAGCTCGATGGTGGACGGCAGATCAGTGTGGGCAGTAGTCATGGGCGGGCGTGATG
>Ga0163199_1001733_pt1 | contig 13498 bp, 8 predicted proteins | sample PL_2010_150m_FD_113537 | JGI IMG/M metagenome (GOLD analysis project Ga0163199, IMG submission 113537) | Freshwater microbial communities from Powell Lake, British Columbia, Canada to study Microbial Dark Matter (Phase II) - PL_2010_150m | ecosystem: Environmental > Aquatic > Freshwater > Lake ... | reverse complement strand
GTGGTGACGATGTAGCTGCCGCCGAGCCAGCCGTTGATGGTGTTGTAAACGCCGGTGGCCGCCAGCACGCCGCCCTGGAGGAAGACGGAGTTGAGCGTGGCGGGCGCGTTGCTGAGGACCAGCCCGCCGGCGTTGAGGTAGGTGTTGCCGGTGTAGGTGTTGTTGCCGGCCAGGACCAGCGTGCCGGGGCCGATCTTGGTGAAGCTGCTGTTGCCGCCAAGGACGTTGGTGACGGTGAAGATGTTGTTGAAGGTGGCAATGTCAATGCCGCCGGTGAAGGTGTTCCAGTTGATCGGATGCGAGTCGAGGTTCTTCAACGCGGTGCCGCCGATGCCGAGGATGCCGCCGTTGAGGGTGATCGCGCGGGTCGCGCCGCCGACGTTGCCGTCCGCAAAGATCATCAATTCGCCGCCGTTGATGAAGGTGCCGTTGGCATAGGTGCTGATGCCCGTCAGCATCAACGTGCCGGGGCCGCCCTTGACCAGCGCGATATTACCGTTGATTGAACCGCCATACATGCTGCTGATCAATGAGTTGACGGTGAGCGTCGAGGCACCCGCGGCCGTGTTGGTGATGACTTGAAGCGAGCTGTTGGTGGTGACAACGGAATTCAACCCGCCGACGGTCAGGTTGTAGCCATTCATGTCCATCGTGCCCGCTTCACCGTTGGCGGGGTTGCCAAGCGACAGCACCATGTTGGTCCACAGCGCGTTGTTCACGCCGAGCTGCAACAGACCGCCCCAGCTTATGTTCAGCGTTCCCGCGATGTTGTTGGTCGCGGCAAGCACAACAACCGCGCCGGGGCTGCTGCCATACACGTTTACAGTGCCAGCCGGGCTGACGTTGAACCCCTTGTTGCTGATAATCAGCGCCGAGGTTGAGGCAATGGGCTGAAGCTCCATGGTGCCGCCGCTCAAAGAGGTCACGCCACCGGTGAACACCAGGGTGCCGGCACTCACTACAATGCGCGTGCTGGCGACGCCGCCGGTGTTGATGAACACCGGGCCGCCCCAAACGTTGGTGCCCTGCATGCTCCTCAACCCGCCGCTGTTGCCCAGATTGCCGTTGATCAGCAGCGCCTGGCCCTGCTGGTTGTTGGTGATGCTGCCGCCGAGCTGCAACTGCGCGCCGCTGGCCATGTTGATGTTTCCATAGCCCAACGCAGACGCATTCGATATCGCCAGGGTAACCAACGGCAGGACAATCGTGCCGCCGTAATACGAGTTGGACGCCGTGATCCACACGTTCGAGCCGCTGATCCTCAACGCGCCCAGACCGGAAATTTTACCGTCCAGGAACAGACCCTCGCCGTTCGCACCACTGGAGGAGCTGATCATGTTCGTCGCGCCATTGAGCGCAATCGGCCCGGACACGACGGCGACGCTGCCCGCCACGCCGCCGTTGGCGCTGATCGTGCCGCCGTAGAGGTTGATGGCGTTCGTGCCGGTGCCGGGAACCCACCGGGTCCCAACGGGACCGTAAAACGCCAGCGTGCCGCCGGTCCAGACGTTGAACACCGTCGCGCCGGCGCCCGAAAGCGCATTGAGGCTTTGGATGCCGAAGAGGCCGTTGCTGATGACGACCGTGGGAAGGTTGGTCGCATAACTGCCGGCGCCACTGATAAACCACGTCTCGTTCGCTCCCACCTTGTAGAGCGTGTTGCTACCGCCGCCGTTGAGAATGCCGGCGATGTCCATGCGGCCGCCAGGACCACCGATGGCAGCGTCACCGATCAACGTCACATTGCCCAAACCCTGGTTGACCAGGTTGCCGCCGGAGTTGTAAACCGCGCCGGTGTTCGGGCCGATGCCGAAACCGGAAATCAACATCGTCATGGTGTTGTAGGGCGCGACGTCAAACCGGTTGCTCGCGAGATCAAATGTGCCGCCGTTGATGGTGATGATGATCTGGTTGGCGGAGAGACCCAAAGCGCCATTGGTCGTGATCCTCAGCAAACCGGAATTCAGAATGGTGCCACCGGTGAAGGAGTTGCTCTGCTTGAGCACCGTGACACTGTCCTTGTAGCCACCGACCGGACCAATGAGCACCGTCACGCCGCCGCTGATGAGCGAGGTGTAGGTCAACGAGCCGTAGCCGCCGCCGAGACGGACGTAGCTGTCCGCCCAACTCGCCGTGCCGCCGGTGAAGATGACGCTGTTGGTGCCATACGCAAACGAGGAGCTGCCGAGGAAGGCGTTGGTCAACTTGCTGCCCGTGAACGTCAGCGAGCCGGCGTTGGTCATGGTGATCGTCACGACGCCGGTCATGGTGTTGGCGAGCGCGGTGTTCAGCATGTTGAGGAACGACTGGTCCATGACGTTGGTGTAACCGATGGAGCTGACGCCCGTGCCGAAGATCAACGAGTTGGCGTTGGTGCTGATCGCGTTGGTCTGGCCCGCCAAGAGCGTGCCGCCATAGAGAAGCGTCTTCGCGTAGCTGTTGCTCGCCGACAGCACCAACACATGCGAGCCGGTCTTGATCAGATTGTTCCCCGTCGTGCTGCTAACCATGCCCGACAACGTCAACGTGCCCGTGCCGCTGCCGGCGAACGTCAGGTCGTTGGTCATGATGACGTTGTTGGCGATGTTGACCGCGCCGATGGAACTCATCGTGACCATGGGCATGACCGCACCGTTGGCGATGAAGAGCAGATTACTGCCGTAGAGGTTCACCGCGTTGGTGGCGAACACCAACTGGTTCATCATGAAGTTCGTCGTCGCGAGGTTGTTCGTGCTGTAGATCGTGCTGGCCGCGTTGCTGAAGATGATCGTGTAGGCAACGCCACCCGTGGGCAATGGCGTGGAGGTGGTCAACCAGACGTTGGTCGTGTTCCAGAAGCCAGTCAAACCGTTGGTCCAGGTGTTCTGCGCCTGCGCGGTCGGCGACGACAACGTCAACAACATCGTCGTCATCAGGGCACACCACGCCCCTGCAAACCGGAAACCGTTCCTGCTTTGGCGCGCACAAATTGCTGACACTGGTCCGTGACTTGTTCTGTTCGGGACAACAGGTTTGTTCGTCTTCATGACGTGCCCTAGTCTGACCGCAAAAACATTCCGGCCTTTGTGGCCGGCGTTTCACCAACACGATTGCGAATGACACACACCAACGGCTGCTCAACCCGGAATACGGCAAAAAAATCCGCGCACGCACACGCCAGTTCCCTGGTGTTCGCGAACACGCGGTCTCGCCAAAGAGATAGACTACACCTCAAGCGTGACTGCACTCGACTTCCTTGGGTCGTTTGCACACTTCAACTATTTTCTGCAGAAAAATTAAACGCGCGTTTCTCTTCCTCGGTCTAACCGCTAACTCAACAGCGCGCGAAATATACTCAGAGCGCGAAGAAGCTGTCTACAAAAATGTGAGTCTCTTTGACTCACAAAAATAACGGTTCGTCCCTCCCAGTTCGCCTTCTGTCCCAATGCGTCTGTGCTTACTCCAGCCAGCCGCCCGGCAAGTAATAAAAGCGGCCATTCTCCAGCCGGAAATCTCCACGCGCTGTGGTCAGCCCCGGAAGCTTGAGCGGCCAGCGCGACTCCGCAAACAACGACAACAGTTTGCGCATGGACCACGGTGCTTCGTATTTCACGAGCTTTGCCTTCTCGATCTTCGCCAGTGATTTCGCCTTCGCCACCGCGTCCTCGAAGTATCCCAACTGATCCACGAACTTGTGCTCCAACGCCTCCGCGCCGCTCAGCACGCGCCCGTCCGCGAGTCCCGCCCTCAGATCCGCGGCTTTCATGCGCCGGCCCTCCGCCACCACTTCGATGAAACGGTCGTAGTCGCGCATCACCAACCGCTGCGCCACCTCTTTTTCTTCCGCGGTGATTTCGCTCTCCAGTTTCTCCGGGCTGAGCATGTCTTTCATCTTCCCGCTTTTGTAAACCACCGGCTTCACACCGATCTTGTCCATCAACCCGCGATAATTCCATAAATGAAAAATCACGCCGATGCTTCCGGTGAGCGTCGTGCGATGCGCCACGATCCAGTCCGCGCCCGTCGCGACGTAGTAGCCGCCGCTGGCCGCCAGCGGGCCGAGGCTCGCCACCACCGGCACGCCGCTTTTCTTCTTCGTGGTGACGATCGCGTGATGGATCACGTCCGATGCCGTCACCTCGCCGCCGGGCGAATCAATCGCGATGATGATCGCCTTCACCGCCTCGTCGCGCGACGCCTTCGCCAACTGCTCCTTGATGTCGCCCACCATGCCCTCTTCGCCGGAGTAACCCGGCGCCGAAAAGCTGATGAGGTCTTGCACGTAGATGACCGCGACTTTGTCTTTCGCGCCGGCGTCGCCGCCGATGCGCGTCTCGCGAAGCATCGCCGCGTGACCCTCGTCCTCGAACAACGGCGACATCGCCACCAACGATCCGAGCAGCGCGTTGCCCAACAAGCTCACGGCGAGCAACGCCATCGCCACGATGACCAGCACGATCCATCCCCACGGACGACGGCGCGACGCGCACGATGAAGTCGTCGAGGGTGACTGAATGATTGGAGGAGTCTCGCTCATGGTAGTCAGAAACAGTTTTTTGATTTGCGAACCCGACCCGCCTTCCAGCACGCGTTGCCATCACTGATCGCGTCGCTTCGGGCGGCGCCGTCTTATAACGCGCCGGCTCGCGTTCAAGCAACTCGTTTTCCCTTGTCGCGCATCCGGTCGCCCACCTACAATCCCGCCGCAACCGAAAGTCGGAGAAGGCCGCATGAGTCTGGAAAGTTTCTTTCACGAAGTCGCGCTGCGACAAGCGAGCGCCGACCGCGACAACCTCAAGTTCACGCCGCCCTGGTGGAAGCGGTGGCTCGCCGCGCTTCCACCGACAGCGAAACGGTTCATCGCCGTTGCCGTCGGCGCCGGTCTCGCCACCGCCGGCTGGTGGCTGCATCCGCCGATTCACCAATACCTCCTCAGCAACCCGCCTCATCCATCCGGCGCCACCGATGTCCTTGCAGCGGTCACGCATCACGCGTCTCCCGTTGAGCGCGCCCGCCGGCTGGTGCTGGCCTGCGCTCGCGAGAACAACGCGCGCGCCTGCCAGGAATCGCTGCGGCAGGCGCTGGCCGTCGCCGAGCCGCGCGTCGTGGCGTCGTGGCTCAAGGAGAACGAAGTCCATGCGTTGCGAGTCAACGCCTACTTCGAGCAGTTCGCGGCCGATCTGGAAACCAATCCCGGCCGCCTCAGCCAGCGTCCCCAAGTTTCAACCGTTGCGGCGGCTCAGCCTTTGCCGGCCGCTTCGGATCGCAACATGGATTACTTGCCGGGGTCTGGCACGTCCATGAAAACGGACATCTCCTCGGCCCCCGGCACTCTTGTTGACGTCTCCTTCGCCCGCTCCGCGAATCCCAGCGACCGCATCAACGAACCTCCTGTCAAAAAAACCTCCGTCAATGACGACCCAACCCGCTGACCGCCGAGCCGACGCCAACGCTTGATTTCGGATGCGGTTCGCTGTTAGAAGCGGAGCAACGACATGATTCCACAACTCGCTGAAGCCAAGACAACCATCGAATCGAAGTCGAACGGACGCAAGCCGGTCATCGGCATCGTGCTCGGTTCCGGCCTCGGTTCCTTCGTGGACCGGCTCGAAGACGCCGTCAAAATTCCTTACGCCAACATCCCCGGTTTCCGGCCCACGTCCGTGCCGGGTCATGCGGGACAACTGCTGGTCGGCGCGCTCCGCGGCAAGACGCTCGCCGTGCTCCAAGGCCGCTCGCACATCTACGAAGGCTGCACGGCCGCCGAGGCGGCGTTCCCGATTCGCGCGCTGGCGGCCGTCGGCGTGAAGACACTGCTGACCACCTGCGCCGCGGGCGGCATCAACAGCCAGCTCCGCGTCGGCTCGCTGATGGCCATCGAGGACCACATCAACTTCACCGGCGAGAATCCCCTGATCAACCGCGCCTCGCAGGAAGGCGAGGCGGTGAAGTTCCTCGACATGACTCAAGCCTATTCGTCGCGGCTGCTGGAAAAGCTGACCGTCGCAGCAGATAAACTGAAACTTGGTTTGCGCCGCGGCGTTTACATCGCCGTCACCGGACCGAACTACGAAACGCCGAGCGAAACGAAGGCGCTGGCGTGGCTCGGCGCGGACGCGATCGGCATGAGCGTGGTGCCGGAGGTGCTGGTCGCGCGGCAACTCGGCATGGAGGTCGCCGGCCTCGCCGTCATCACCAACCTCGCCGCGGGCATCGGCGGCCGGCGGCTGTCGCACGAGGAAGTTCTGGAAACCACACGGAAGGTTTCGGAGAACTTCGGCAAACTGCTGGAAGAGTTCATTGCCAGCCTGTAACGCCCGCGTCGCCACCCAACCGCAGGCAGCATATATATGGTTATGGTGTCGCCCTCCGAACACTGTCTGTTAACCGCGGCCCGCGCCGCGAGCCGCCGCGCTTATGCGCCCTACTCTAAGTTCCGTGTTGGCGCGGCGTTGCTGGCGGCGAGCGGCAAGGTTTATCGCGACTGCAACATCGAGAACGCCAGCTACGGCCTGACGGTCTGCGCCGAGCGCGTTGCCTTCTTCAACGCCCTGACAGCCGGCGAGCGGCGCTTCGTCGCCATCGCCGTCGTCAGCGACGGCGCGGCCACACCGTGCGGCGCGTGTCGCCAAGTCATGGCCGAGTTCGCGCCCAAGCTGAAAATCCTGGTCGCGGACGCGAAACGTCGCGGCCCGGTAAAAACATTCCTCATGGACGAACTGCTACCCAGCCGTTTCTCGCTGTGATAATGTCGCCGCATGACGACCGGACAGGAACCAACTCCAGCAAAAACGGCGTCCCAACAGGCGACCGTCGTTGAAATGTTCGACCGTTTCTCCGGCGAGGCATGGGACGCGCTTTACGACGAGCAGGGACCGCAACTCGACAACTGGAAATTCATCCAGCGCAAGCTCCGCGTCGAGGAACTGCTCGCCAACGAGAAACCCGGCCGCCTTCTCGATGTCGGCTGCGGCACCGGCCCGATGGCGCCGGCGTTCCTGCAACGCGGCTGGGAGTTCCACGGCCTCGACATCGCGCCGAAGATGATCGAGCACGCCCGCCGGCGTTTCGCCAATGAACCGCGCGCGAAGTTTTACGTCGGCAGGATCGAGCAGGCGGAGTTTCCGGCGAACCACTTCGACGCGGTCATCGCCATGGGATTGCTGGAATACCTCAACGACGCGGAACTCGCCGCCGCGATGAAAGAGATGGCGCGCGTGCTCAAGCCCGGCGGCGTCATGGTCATCAGCGTCATCCAGCCGCGCTCGCTGGACTCGGTCATGCGCCAGGCGCTCGCCCTGCCCACGCGAGTCTTGAAGCCTATCTACATGAAACTGCGCGGCAAGAAATTCGACCTCGACGGACTGGTGCATCACCCGTTCTCCGTTGCCGCGCTGGAGAGCATGATGACTGACGTCGGCTGCATCCGCGAAGACCACGCCTACTACAATCTCGTGCCGCTCCCCTTCCCCTTCGACAAACTTCTCCCGCGCCTCGCGCTGACGGCGAGCCGTTGGGCCGAGCCGAAGCAACACGATCACTTCCACTGGGCCGCGACCGCCTGCATGTTGAAGGCGCGCAAGAAAGGCTGAGCCAAAGTAGTCCTCACGCTCCGCGTGAGGATCGTCCCCGAAGCCATCACGCGGAGCGTGATGACTACTATTTCTGCCGCTCGTCCACCTTGTCCAACGACTGCCGCTGCTGACCCATCTCCGGCAGTTGGTCAAACTCGAGTTTCGCCACCAACACCGTGTTCGCTAGTTCATCCACCGGCAGCCTCCTCAACCGCAGATACGCCTTCTGTTCAACGTGATCGCTCGGCGCCATGTCCACCGCGCACTCGATTGGCCGTCCCGTGTTTAGCAGCGTGGCGCGCCGCGGCGCGATGATCAGCGGCTTCAACTTCACTGCTTCCGTCATCGGATCCTTGTGCAGGATGACGTAGAGCGCGTTGGCGCGGCGCGTCAGCAGCACATTGCGGTTCGCCGTCAGGTAGGACGCGGGTGCCGTGCCTTCCAGCGATTCCTTCACGGCGCGATACCACTTGCCGATCCGTCGCAGGATGGCGGCGGCTTCGCTGGGAATCGTGCCGTCGCCTTTCGGGCCGACGTTGAGAAGGTAGTTCGCGTCGCGGGCGAGATACTTCACGATGCTGCGCTGGAGATGGCGGTCGGTGTAGTAATCCTCGCCCTTGCGGTAGCCCCAGCTCTCGGAGCCGACCGACTGGCACGCCTCGGTGCGCTTCTCGAAGCCCGGCAACTCCTCGCCGCCCTTGTCGTAATCGCGCTCCGGCGTGCCGAAGTCGCCCTCGTCGTAGCCGCGGTTGTTGACGACGGCTTTCGGCTGGAGCTTGCGGATCATGTCGTTGATGGAACGGTCCACGTGTTTGTCCACGTTCATGTCCCACCAAATGCCGTGAATCTCGCCGTAGTTGGTGCAAAGCTCGCGAACCTGCGCCTTGAGAAACTCCAGATACTTCATCAGGTCCGGCTCGTCGCCGGGCTGCGGCGGCAGCTCGTGATGGCGGCCCTGATTCGGGTAATTCTTCTGGTGCCAGTCGGCGATCGAATAGTAGAGGCACAACGGAAAGCCGCGGCGATGGCAGGCGTCGGCGAGCATCCTGACCACGTCCTTGCCGTAGGGCGTGTTCATCGTGTTGTAGGAAGTCAGCGTCGTGTCCCAGAGACAAAAGCCGTCGTGGTGCTTCGTCGTGAGGCAGATGTATTTCATGCCGGCCGCCTCGGCGAGATCAAGCCACGCGTCGGAGTTGTAATTCATCGGGTTCCACTGCTTGGCAAGCTTCACGTATTCGGCGCGCGGAACGCGCGCGCGCCACTGTTCCTGCTCGTGGAAACCGTGGATGGCGTAGAGGCCCCAGTGGACGAACATACCGAAGCGTTTCTCGAACCACCAATCGCGCCCGTCGCCGAAGCGCGGAGCAAGCTTCGGAACCTGCGGCGGTTTGGCAGCCTTGTCGCCCGCGGAAGCCGCCGAGATGCGACGCGGAACATTGGGCAGCGCGGATGCCGCCAGCGCGCCGGTGGTCGTCATGATGAAACTTCTGCGGTTCATGATTCCTCCTCACCCAACAATTTGCGACGCAACGGCTGAAACCGCGCGGCATCACCAATGACAGCCCAAGCCTCTTACTTCGCCTTCACGTCGAAGCAGAAGATCAACTCCTGGTCGCGGAGATAGAGCTTGCCGTTGGCGACGACGGGGTGCGTCCAGATTCTGCCCTTGGGGCTGCGCTGGGCCGTCTGCGGATCGAGCGTGAAACGGCCGTGCTCCTTCCAACCTTTCGGCGACGCTTCGATCAGCACCACTGACGCGGGATTCTTGCCATTGCTTTCCTCCAGGCAATACAGCAGCCCTTCGGTGCAGCAGCCGACCGCGCCTTTGCCGAGTTTCTTCTCGACCCAGACCTGCTCGCCGGTCTTGAAGTTCTGACAGACCCAGCCGCTGCCGCCGGAGGGGCCGCCAGTGCCGTCGGAGTAGCCGTAGAGATGATCGCCGACCAGCACAACGCCGCCGTGATGGTTGACCATGACGGTGTTGACGTAAACGTCGCTGACCTTATTGTCCGCAGCGACCTTCACCTGCTTGCAGCCAACCTTGTAGCCAGAGGCCACATACACGCAGCCATCGCGGAAGATCGGCGTCGGGATGACGGCCACCTTGCCCGGCCAGTCGGAGCGCCAGAGCAGTTTGCCGTCCGCCGCGGCGACGCCCGCCACGCTCTGCATCGTCAACTGGATGTATTGCCGCGCGCCGTTGTGGTTGACGGCAATGAGCGACGAATACTGCGCGGGATCGGTAAACTCCTTCGATTGCCAGACCACCGTGCCGGTCATCTTGTCGAGCGCCGCAACCGCGCCCTGCGCTCCGCCCGGCGTGCAGACGACCAGTTTGCCATCCACCAGCGGCGATTCGGTGTAACCCCATGACGGCGCCTTGCCACCGAGTTCCTGCATGGTCTTTTTCCAAATCAACTTGCCGCCGGCCGTGTCACAACACACCAGCGTGCCCTGCCCTCCGAGCGCATACACACGGTCCGCTTCCACCGTCGGCGTGCCGCGCGGGCCGTCGCCCCAGTTGTTCGTCAGCAACGCGCCGATCTCGGCGCACCAAAGTTGCTTGCCGGTATTGGCGTCGAGCGCGATGAGGAACTCTGTCCCGCCTCGCGCGCCCATGGTAAAAAGTTTTCCCGCGACAATGGAAAAGCCGCTGTAACCGAGGCCGGCGTCCTTGTTGAGCCATACCTGCTTCGGCCCGCCCTCCGGCCATTGCTTGAGCACGCCGGTTTCCTTGCTGATGTCGGTGCGGTCCGGCCCGCGCCACTGCGGCCAGTCATTGGCGGCGACTTCGTGAATGATGAGTGACAACGTGAGCAACGAACTGACAGCAACGGAACGAGTGATGTTCTTGTTCATGGTTTCTGGTTTTGTATTCGACTGTTTGAACTCAATGACCCGCGCATTTAATGCGACAACGGCCCGCGCTTCCAGCGAAATCATTGCGCCGACTTCAGCCGCGGGTCGGCCAGATCGAGCCGATACATAATCTGGTTGTAATCGTAACGCGGCGTGGCGACCGGGTTGCCGGAGAACGTCTCGGCATAGGTGCCCTCGAAATAGATGACGCGGCCGCCGGCCTGGTCGAAGAACGGATGCTGGACCGGATTGTAGAAGGTGTATTTGTTGTGCGTGACGATTTTCTTCGCGCGCAGCCACGGGCCGGTCAACTCCGGCGCTTCCGCGTAATAAACCTCGCCGAGGAATGACGGCCCGCCGCCTTGCGCAACGGCGATCATAATCCAGTGTTTGCGGAAGTCGTTCCAACACACCGAGCCATAGTGCATCGCCAGCGGCTTCCCGCTGTCCACGTCCACCGGTTGGAAGCGCGCCTCGCTTTGTTTCAGTTTACCGGTCTTGATGAGTTTTCTTTCCTCGGCGGCGTCGAACGGCTTCGCTTCCCGCTTCCAACCTTCGCGGGTCCAGACCTCGTAGCCAGCCGGGTCGGCGAGTTGTTTCAGATCCGTCTTCACGCGCGCGACGGGAAACGGATTGCCGAAGTAAAACCAGTCGCCGCCCGCGTCGCGCTTGCGGTTCGGATGGCCGTGCGGACATCGCACACGGTCGGCGAGTTGGAATTCGGCCACCTGCTCAAACTCAGCCTTGTCGTCGTTGAACACCGCCAGACCATGGTCGAGCGTTTCATCGAGCGATTTCATGTGCGCGTAGTGGGCCACGAGCCGCTCGCGACCAGTCTCATCGTTCACCGTCAGGAAACCGTCCAGCCACATCGGCCCGCTCTTGACGCCGAGCCGGGCCACCGGCCGGCTGAAACCGTCCGCATCCACGAAGTAACGCAGGTTCACGCCGTCGTTCGGATCGAGTCCGCCCTTACCCGGCAGTTCGCTCGTCGCGCCCGACATCCAGAAATGCCCCAGCGGGTATTTCAGCCGGTTTGTGTCGCCCCAGAACCAGAAAAGCTTCCCGCGATACGGCAGCGCCAGCACCGAGTCCTGACCGGCGACCTGCCCGCTGCCGAGCGGCTCCGCCAGCGGCGTCTTCTCGCCGAGCAGCACGCTGTCGCGGTAGATGCCCTCGCCGGTGACGCGATAGAGGCGCTCGGCGATATTGAGCCGTTTGATCTTCACAACCGCCTTGCCGCCCGGCTCGATCTTCAGACGCGCGCCCGCGAAGCCGAAGCCGTCTTTGGGAAACTCGTAGCCGTGGCTGCGGACATAAAAGAAGACCGTCTGTCCCGCAAGACCCGGCTCGCCAAAGGCGACGCGTCCGGCGCTGTCGGTGATGAAGCGCAGGTGATTGACCGTCTCCAACTCCACCAGCGGCACGCCGCGTCCCGTCTGCTCGTCCACAACCTGAATCTGAAAATAGTCGGTCGGGGCGGCGTGGAGGGAAGGAATTGAAAACCACGGAAGACACAGAACACACGGAAGAAGGAACAACCGGAAGTTCATCTCTGCAATTTCCCTTTCCGTGTGTTCCGTGTATTCCGTGGTTCATTCCCACTTCCATCGCTTGGCGGGAAATGCGGCGGCATCCATGCCGGCAGCTTCTTGATTTCGTCGAGCGCCGACTGCGACACCGGAACGCCCCACGCCTGAAAGAACGGGCCGAGGTTCTTGCCGACGGTCTTCGAAAATCGCGTCATCCACTGGTCGCGTTTCTCGTCATCGTTCTTCGGCAGTTCGTCCTTCGATGCGGCGCGATACTCCGCAAACACTTTCTTGTAAGCATCCCAACCAAAGGCGTCCTGCAACTGCACATACATCGCCAGCGCCAGGAACGGGTCTTTCTTCCACTGCTCGAAGCTCTTGCCGCCTGCGGCGTGTTTCTCGTAGAACTCGGCCACTTTCTCCAAGCTCACGCGTCCTTTCGCCGGCTTCACGCCACACAACGCGTTGAAGATATACATCGAGAAAATGTTGCACGTCACCTCGCCCGTGCCGTCGAACGTCCAGTGGCCGCTCTGGTGATTGTGGCCCAGCTCGTGGAAAATGCCCCAGTTGCCTTTCAGCAACGCCTCCTTGCTGGTGAAGTTCTTCGGCTGGTCCATCCACGTCATGATCGGATAACCGGAGTGCATGTAGCCGGCGGAAATCTGCTGGTCGCACACCACGCGCTCCGCCCGGCGGCGCTCGGCGGCGGTGCCGGCCATGTCGTCCTCCAAGTCCACTATCTTCTCCCACACCTTCATCAATGCGTCCGGGTCGTCGAGTGTGCGCACGAACGACGATGGAACCGTCAGGATCAGCTTCGAGCATTCCAGTTCCGCCCACGGCGCGGGTTCCTTGCGGATGCGGTCTTTCCAATCCATCTGCTTCGTCTTGCCGAGCACGAAATACGGCGCGGCGACCGCGCCGCTGATTTTGACCGGCACCTCGCCGAGGTCGCACTTGTCCGGCACCTCAATGTAGATCAGCCCGCCGAACATGCTCGCCGCCTTCGTCACCGGCTTGGCGAGCTGCGCGCGCATCGAAATCTCCGGAAACCGCTCCCACTTGTCGAGGTTCCAAAGGCCGTCGCTGTGCGCGCCAATCCGCAGCCAGAGTTTCTTGCGCGCCGCTGATTCCGGAATCTCCACCGTCACCACGCCGCCCGCCGGCGCGTAGAGACCGGTGCTGTGCCACGCGGGCACCGTCGTGTCCAGCGTCAGCGAACGCGCCACGCGCGGCGCATTCGCCGGCACATCGCCGGGGAAGTTTTTCGCGGCGGGATGTTCCTTCACCTGCTCCGGCGGCAGGAGTTTTGCCGTCATCGTCTGGAACGTCGCCGCCAGCCGCGGGCTGAGGTCGCTCTTCGTGATCGGCGTCTTGCGCGTCGGCAGCACCTTTGACTTGTCGTCGCCCGCCAGCTTCGCGAGCTTGGGCAGGAACGTCGTGTCGTCCGACGGCAACGCGCGCGCCGCGGCGGTGATCGTCGCCGAAGCCTGGTTCACGTCATCGGCGCTGAGTTGGAACCGACCCGCCATGTGCTCAAGCGTGTAGTGG
>Ga0163199_1001732_pt1 | contig 13503 bp, 13 predicted proteins | sample PL_2010_150m_FD_113537 | JGI IMG/M metagenome (GOLD analysis project Ga0163199, IMG submission 113537) | Freshwater microbial communities from Powell Lake, British Columbia, Canada to study Microbial Dark Matter (Phase II) - PL_2010_150m | ecosystem: Environmental > Aquatic > Freshwater > Lake ... | reverse complement strand
CGTACGGTTTGTTTGGGGCAGCGGTGGTTCATGCCTGGTTCATGACGCGGGCCGAAGAACGTTTTCGTCTGGCAGCCGATCCGCACAGTGGCATGCCACTGCTGACCATGGAACGGCTGACTTTCAGGTTTGTGACGGCTGGTTTTCTGCTCCTGTCTGCGACTTTGCTGGTGGCGACCGTCTTCGGTGGTCAACTCTACGGGACGGGTGCGCGCTTGAAACTTGACCACAAGACTGCGTTTTCGGTGTTGTCGTGGCTGACCTTCGCGGTGCTGCTGATTGGGCGTGCGCGTTTTGGCTGGCGTGGCAAACGAGCGGTGCGCGTTCTGTACATGGGGTCCGCCCTGTTGCTGCTGGCCTATGTTGGTTCGCGTTTTGTGATGGAGATTATTCTGGGGCGTACGCCATGAGGCTGCTCCTGGTCTTGGCAGTGGTGTTGTTTGGCATCTGGCTTTGGCGTTCGAACCGTGAGGCGAAAGCTGCGCTGAAAGAGGAGAAGCCAGCGCCTGCACAGTCACCACTTGATATGGTGAGTTGCACCCTGTGCGCGGTTCATGTTGCCGTGGACGATGCCGTGCAGGGAAGAAAAGGCCCCTATTGTTGCGCTGATCACCGCCAGCGGGCGGAACCTTGAATGCAACGCCAGCCAGACGACAAGTCCTGGTTTGATCCGTTCTTGCTGGAACAAGGCATTGAGGCGGTAGAGCGGCCCCAGGAGTTTGAGCGACTTTGGCTGGGCTTCATGACGGCTCGGGTGATGTTGGGGCTGGTGCTGCTGTTAATGCAGGGCGTGGTCTACGAACTTGGCGCTGGCCGGGACCTCAGCTTGGTATTGTTCTGCTCGGCTTATTGCGTTGTTGCTCTGGGTGTGCGGCTGAAAGCGGGCGTGCGCCCTCTGAGCAAGACCTTGGACAGTCAGTGGATCATCATCGTCGGCGTCGATATTTTGGCGGTCGCGGCGCTGCAGGTCACGCAAGGCGGCAGCATTAATTACACGCCCTTGTTTGCGCTGCCTATTCTGATGGCGTCGGTGCTGGGGTCCTTGTTGCTTTCGATGGCCTGCGCGGCGGTTGTGACGCTCATGTTGTTGTTCTACGCAGCCTGGGTATCGGCACAAATTCCAACGGATGGGACGGCCCACTTCCTGCAGGCGGCGTTAACTGGCGTTGGCTGCTTTGCCATCGCGTTCCTGGCTAGTCAGATTGCGACCCGATTGACCAACGTTGAGCAGCGGGCGCAGCGAAACCAGCTGGCGGCACGTTTGCAGCGTCAGGTCAACGAGTTGGTGATTGAATCCCTGACGGACGGTATCCTGGTGCTGGATCAGGGTTGCACTGTGCGAGCCGCCAACCCGGCAGCGCGGCAGATGCTGGGAGCAAAAAATGCCCTGGGCGTGGATTCTTTCAGCCTGGTGGCCTTGTCTGGATGGAAAGGGTTGGTGGAACTGGTAGAGCGGAGCTTTGCTGAAAACAGTGCGCGGCAGGCGGATGTGATCATTCACCATGCCGGCCAGGGTCCTTTGCGCGTTCGGGTTCAGACGCAGCTGACTGCCACGCCAGGTGAACATGGGCAGCACTTGTGCGTGATGTTTCTTCAGGATCAGCGCGAGATGGAAGCCCGGATGCGAACAGAAAAGCTGGCCAGCATGGGCCGTATGTCGACTGCCGTTGCGCACGAAATTCGGAATCCTCTGGCAGCGATCGTGCAGGCCAACGCCCTGCTGGATGAAGATATTGCAAATCCGCGGCACAAACAGCTTACCCAGATGGTGCAGCAAAATGCTGCTCGACTGGAAAAGATAGTGGAAGATGTGCTTGAGGTTTCCCGAGTCCAACGGCGCGACCGCGCGAAGGCGTCGAACGTGATGGTGTTGAACGAGGCGGTGGCAAGGGTCTGCGGTGACTGGCAGGAACAAAATATGCGGGAACAGCTGTTGCGCTTTGACTTGCAGGAAAGAGATCTCAAAGTAAGGTTCGAGTCCGAGCATCTGCGCCGGATACTGGTCAATTTGCTGGACAACGCGTTGCGCTATTGCGGGTTTCAGACAGGTGCCGTCGAGGTGTCGACCGGTATTTCAAGGTCCGGGCAGCCGGTGATGCGGGTCTGGAATGGGGGGCCTCCGCTGGATCAGTCTGTGCAGAGACATTTGTTTGAGCCATTCTTTTCCTCCGAGAGTCGCTCCAGTGGCTTGGGTCTGTATATTTGCCGCGAGTTGTGCGAGGAGCAGGGCGCCTCGATCGCCTACGGGCGCACATCACGCAAAGTGGTCGACACAGACGTCGACGGAAACGAATTTGTGATCTGCTTCCAGTCTGAGCGGCGCGTCAATGACAATCGTGGAAACCCTTGAACGTATGACTGCAAACAGTGTGACAAGCGATGTCCAGATTCTGGTGGTTGATGATGAGCCGGACTTGAGGACGCTTTACGAGTTGACCTTGGTGCGTGATGGCTTCTCGATATTTACGGCCTCCTGCCTGGCGGAGGCGTTTGCGCACGTGAATGAGCGTCGTTTTGATGTCGTCATCACCGATATGCGCTTGCCCGATGGGCTGGGGGTGGAACTGATTCGCCATCTCAAGGCACAACAACGCAAGGAACGGTGTGTTGTCATTACGGCTTATGGATCGGCCGAAAATGCAGTCGAGTCACTCAAGGCGGGGGCGTTCGACTATCTGACCAAGCCAGTGGATCTCAAGCAGTTCAGAGGGGTCATTGCTTCAGCGGTGCAGGATGCGAGGACACGCAGCAGCACGGGTTCACTTGCTGCATCGAAGTCTGGCAGTGATGCGCAGGAAGCGCTGGCGCGACTTGTCGGCGAGTCAGTGGCCATGCGATTGGTCAAGGAGAGGATCATCAAGGTGGCGCGGAGCATGGCGCCGATTTTGGTCACTGGCGAATCTGGCACCGGAAAAGAAATGGTGGCCAGCGCGATACATGCCAACAGTCATCGCACTGGTGGCGCCTGGGTCGCCGTGAATTGCAGTGCAATCCCGGAAAATCTCCTTGAGACCGAGTTCTTTGGCGCCAAGAAGGGTGCTTATACCGGTTCCCATCAGGATCGCGACGGGTTCTTCCAGGCGGCTCGCGGCGGCACTTTGTTCCTCGATGAAATTGGCGACCTGCCGCTGGCCATGCAGTCCAAACTATTGCGTGCCATTCAGGAGCGTTGCATTCGCCCGATCGGCTCCCCTCAGGAGGAAGCGGTGGACGTACGCATCATCAGTGCGACCCACAAGGATTTGGCAGCAGAAGTGCAGGCAGGGCGCTTTCGACAAGATCTCTATTACCGGCTGAATGTGATCCAGATCCATATTCCTCCCTTGCGTGAGCGGCGCGAAGACTTGCCGGCCTTGTGCGCAGCCCTGCTGAGCCGGATTGCCTCCGAGTCAGATATCGCCGTGCCCGCGTTGCCAGCGGCGGTGCTGGAGCAATTGGCACTGGATCCGCTGTTCGGTAATGTGCGGGAACTGGAGAATTTGCTGCATCGGGCGGTGGCGCTGAGAGAAGAGGATGAACTGCAGTTTGAACCCTCAGCATCCCAGCCGCTGGCCCAGCAGGGTGTAGCAACGAGTGACGCGGAAGTAACTGCGCTGGAAGGAAAGCCGTCAGCCTTGCCGAGCGACTTGCAAGCCTACCTCGACGGTGCAGAGCGCACGATCCTGATCCAGGCATTGCGCGAGACCGGATTCAATCGCACGGCCGCCGCCACCCGTCTCGGATTGAGTCTGCGTCAGATGCGTTATCGGATCGCCAGATTGCACATTGATGCCCAAAATTACGGTGGAAAGTTCGATGAGTCGGACTGACTGCATCAGGACGTCGACGCTCTGGAGTGATGGTTGGTACCAGCATGCCATGCCAGTGGCATCGCCGAACTTTGGGCCTCGTCCGGCGCAGACGCCAGTGGATCTGCTTGTCTTGCACTCCATCAGCCTGCCACCGGGCGAGTACGGGGGTGACGCGGTGGGACGCTTGTTTTGCAATCAGCTGGACCTGGACCAGCACCCCTATTTCAAGAGTCTTGCCGGGTTGCGCGTTTCTTCTCACTTCTATATTCGTCGCCATGGCGAATTGTTGCAGTTTGTGAGTGCTGATGAGCGGGCTTGGCATGCCGGTGCATCGAGCTATGGGGAAAGCAAGAACTGCAACGACAACTCGATCGGGATAGAACTTGAGGGCATCGAAGGGGGCCTCTTTGAACCCGATCAGTATGAGACGCTGGTGGCATTGTGCTCGGCCGTTTTGCAGCACTATCCGATCACTGCGATTGCCGGGCACGAACACATCGCACCGGGTCGAAAGACCGATCCAGGCGCCGGCTTTGACTGGCTCTTGTTGCGGCAAGGACTGGGTCTGGATGCGCGATTTTTTCCTGAACAAGAGATGTCACGAGTCGGTGCACGCGCTTGATTGCGGACGCGGTGCACCAAACCATGGCTTCGATCCTGGACACTACCGGTAGCGGCTTGTAATCTATGCGGACACCATATATAGTGTGTTTCTCTTTTACAATGACCTTGTTTTTCTGATGGCAAGTGATTGGCGATGTTGCTGTACAACACTTCGGGCTCTGATGGAGCCGTGATGTGAACGAATACTTTTCATTTCATTTCGCTGCTCTGATAATCGACCGATTGGAAATATGAATGTTGAACTGGAACAAACAAATCAGGATGTGCGTGCGAGCAATTTTTTCTCGCGATGCACTCCCGTCGATTTAAGTTTCATATGACCTCAAGAATTCCACAAATCGTTGTGTGCCTGGAGAAATCCAGGAACGGTTTGTGCACCCGAGTTCATGGTGCTGGGATCAATCCCAACACCATGAATCGCTTCATGCACTCCAACTCGCATGAAGTGCTCTTTGTAAATTGATCAAGGAGAAATAAATGGCAACTGCAAAAAAACCGGCCGCAAAGAAGGCCGCTCCCGTTAAGAAAGTAGCGGCAAAGAAAGCTGCACCGGCAAAGAAAGCGGCACCAGCGAAAAAAGTAGCAGCGAAGAAGGCTGCACCGGCAAAGAAGGCTGCTCCGGCGAAAAAAGCGGCACCGGCGAAAAAAGTAGCGGCAAAGAAAGCTGCTCCGAAGAAAGTCGCTGCTAAGAAGCCAGCCGCCAAGAAGGCAGCTCCGGCGAAAAAAGTAGCCGCCAAGAAGCCAGCCGCCAAGAAAGCAGCCAAGAAGCCGGCTGCGAAGAAAGCCGCGAAGGCACCCGCTGCCAAGGCAGCGCCTGCCCCGGCCGCCCCTGCTGCTCAGACGACTTTGAGCCCGGAGGCCGCATGGCCATTTCCGACGGCCAGCAAGCCCTGAGCCTTAACCAGGTTCGGCTTGAAGCCCGGTGCGTAACAGCATCGGGCTTTTTTTTAATTGGAGCAAGGTCAAACGATCTGCCCCTACGCGCAGTCCCTCAGGGATAAAAGGCGTAAACGCGGTAACCCACGGTCTGCTGCATTGTGTCTGCCAGGTCGGCCGTGACGACCAGTGAGGCAGACCATTCTGCTGCAGCCGCCAGGGTGTCTGATTTGACATCAAGTTCTGCGGGAAGGAATACGCGGCGCAAAACGGCTTGATCACTGGTGTCGGTCAGCGTGAGTTCGATGGCCGGTGCGGCAACGGCAACGGCCGCTGTGTTCTTGACGGTGAAATTGAGGCGATACGTATTGCCGGTGATCCTGCTGAAGGAAGCGCGCTCAATCGCGATAGCGTCTTTCTGCCGCAGCGCCGACACCTGGCACTTCAGTGGCAAACAAAAAGCCACCAACCACGGCTTGAGTGCGGGCTGCAGAACGACGATGCGGTCGCGTTCGTGAAACACGATTTGTCCGAGCAGCGCGACAAGCAACGCCAAAACCAGCGAACCAAGAAGATAGTTCCGCAACGCCCTTTTTGGACGCGTCTTGGCGGGGTCGACGTTCAAGAAAGTGGCAATAGCCGGTTCTGTGTCTGGCGTCGCGATCGCGTTTGCCGTGTCGGCCAGCAAGTGCAGTGATGCGTCGAAGATGGCTTCACATGACCCGCAGCGGACCCAGCCTTCTGAAATTCGAAGCTGGTCTGGCACGACCTTGAACAGGGTTTGACAGGCCGGACAACGTGTGATCAGGCTCATGGAAGATGAATTGCGATACTGCCCATGCTGTGAATCAGCGTTGCGCCGTCATGCGCACCCAGCCTTCTTCCTGGCTGGTGACATCGAGTTGGCAATAGGGTGCGTAAGCGGCCTTCAGTTCGTCTGCCTGGCGCGCAAGAATTCCCGCCAGCACCAGTGAGCCAGCTGGCGCGACACGGGACCACAACAGTGGCGCCAGAACTTTCAGCGGGACGGCCAGAATATTGGCCAACACCGTCTGATAGACACCGGCCGCGATGTCGGGCGTGCCAGCGCGCAGTCGGACCTGATTTGCCCTGGCGTTCAGAACGGTTGACTGCACCGCAGTCTCGTCAATGTCAACGGCGTCGATGTCGGTGGCGCCAAATTTGGCGGCGCCGATGGCCAGGATCCCGGAGCCACAGCCGTAATCAAGGACGCGCCCGAGCTTGCGTTGCTCTGCAATCCAGCGCAAACACATCCGCGTGGTCGGGTGGGTGCCGGTCCCGAAAGCGAGTCCGGGATCGAGTTCGATGACGATCCTTGCCTGCGCTGGGGGCTCATGCCAGCTTGGAACAATCCAGAATTCGGGCGTGATTTCGACCGGCGTGAATTGGGACTGTGTCAGCCGCACCCAATCCTGTTCAGGCACTTCGTGGCTCGCCAGAACAGTGCATTGGGTGAAGAATTGCTGCGCCTGCAGGATGGCCAGTGCATCGCTGGCCAAGGCTTGCGAGGCGTAAAGGGCGCAAACCCGCGATCGTTGCCAACCCTCCTCAGGGGGAGGCATGCCAGGCTCACCAAACAGTGCCTCTTCAGCATCAGTCTGGGCATCCGCATCCTCGACGCTGACGCTCAAGGCGTCCAGCGCATCCAGGGCATCGCTTAAAGCCTCAAGCTGGTTCTGTGGACACAGAAGGACGAGTTCAAACATGCAGGGTGCAATTCAGCGTTGATGGTGGCTGAGCCACTCTTCCAGGTAGTGAATGTTGGTTCCGCCGGACACAAATTTGGCGTCCAGCATCAGTTCGCGGTGCAGTGCAATGTTGCTGCTGATGCCCTCGACAACGGTTTCGCCCAGTGCCGTGGTCATGCGCGCCAGGGCCTGTTCACGCGTATCCCCGTGCACGATGATCTTGCCAATCATCGAGTCGTAGTTGGGAGGCACGAAATAGTTGGTGTAGATGTGGGAGTCGACACGTACGCCCGGTCCACCAGGGGCGTGCCACATGCTGATGCGCCCGGGCGATGGCGTGCACTTGTAGGGGTCTTCGGCGTTGATTCGACATTCAATCGCATGTCCGCGAATCTGGATCTGGCGTTGGCTAAAAGGCAGTTTTTCACCGGCAGCAACCATGATCTGGGTTTTTACAATATCGACACCTGTTGTCATTTCGGTGACCGGATGTTCGACTTGCACGCGGGTATTCATTTCAATGAAGTAGAACTCGCCGTTTTCATAGAGAAACTCGAAGGTTCCGGCGCCCCGGTAGCCAATTTTCTTGCAAGCAGTGACGCAGCGTTCGCCCAGTCGTTCGATCAGTTTTCGTGCGATGCCGGGCGCCGGTGCCTCTTCGATGATTTTTTGGTGTCTGCGTTGCATGGAGCAGTCACGTTCGCCGAGATAGACCGCATTCTTGAATTTGTCGGCCAGCACCTGAATTTCGATATGCCGGGGATTCTGTAGAAATTTTTCGAGATAGACGGCCGGATTGCCGAAGGCGGCACCCGCCTCGGCGCGAGTCATGCTCACCGCGTTAACGAGTGCGGCTTCTGTGTGCACCACCCGCATCCCCCGACCACCACCACCACCGGCGGCCTTGATGATGACCGGATATCCGACTGCTTTGGCAATGCGGCGAATCAGTGCGGGATCGTCAGGAAACTCGCCTTCCGAGCCAGGGACACAGGGAACGCCCGCCTTGATCATGGCTTGCTTGGCCGACACTTTGTCGCCCATCAGACGAATCGATTCGGGCGTCGGTCCGATAAACTGAAAGCCGCTTCTTTCCACCCGTTCGGCAAAGTCCGCGTTCTCGCTGAGAAAGCCGTAGCCCGGATGAATTGCCTCGGCGTCAGTTACTTCGGCTGCGGAAATGATGGCAGGCATGTTCAGATAACTCAGCGCCGACTGTGCCGGGCCAATGCACACTGCTTCTTCGGCTAATTTGACATACTTGGCTTCCCGGTCTGCTTCCGAGTAAACCATGACCGCGCGGACGCCGAGTTCGCGACAGGCGCGCTGGATTCTGAGGGCGATCTCGCCCCGATTGGCAACCAGGATTTTTTTGAACATAGACTTTGGCGCCCGCTTTACTCAATGGTGAATAAAGGCTGCCCGTATTCAACCGCTTGCCCGTTTTCACAGTGAATCTGGCTGACGACCCCGGATTTGTCAGACTCTATTTCGTTCAGGATCTTCATTGCTTCAATAATGCAGATGGTCTCTCCGGCCTTGATGGAGTCGCCGATTTCAACAAATGACTTGGCGCCGGGTGAAGCCGATCGGTAAAATGTACCGACCATGGGCGACTTGACGTTGTGGCTGGCAATGGGGGGAGGCACCGCTGGCGCAGACTCAGGGGCAAAGGCTGTGCTAGCCGTTGGGGCGCCTATCGGCGCCGCGACAGCAGTCAGGATCGGCTGCTGTGATGTAACTGCGCCGCCGCCCTTGACGATACGGATCTTGCCTTCTGCCTCGGTAATTTCGAGTTCTGAAACATTGGAGTCTGACACCAGGTCAATCAGTGTCTTCAGTTTTCTTAGATCCATGAGGTCTCCTGCAAAGTTCTATCAACGCCCATTTAATTCACATTAAATGTAGTAAAAAGCGATCTATCTTTGGCTATTTTACAGGAAGAATGGTTTCGAGCAAGGGGCGCTGATGGCGCGCCTTGAGTCGTATTTCTACGCGGGCGCAAGCCATGCCCTCAATTCGTCGGGCGTGACCTTGCCCATTTTACGATGAATGATTTGAGCGCCAGGATCGATCACGACCGTGAAAGGCAAGCCACCGATCAAATTGCCCAGCGTCTTGCCGAGTTCGAGGCCGGAAAATCCTGCCAATGCGACAGGAAAACTGACCGGCGAATGTGCCAGAAAACGCTTGACAGGATCAAGTTCGTCAACTGCTAATCCTAGAACTTGCCAGCCGTTGTGGCTATTTTCTTTATAGAAGCTGCTCAATAGAGGAAGTTCTTCAATACAAGGAGGGCACCATGTGGCCCAGAAGTTGAGCAGCAATGGCTTGCCACGCATGCTCTGCAGGGACAGAGTTGTACCGCCGGGTGTCGCAAATTTCAGTTGCCAGAAGGCTGAATCCAGGATTTGTGGGGCGGGAGTTTTCTCAAGAGTTTGCCATGCCAGGCCGACGCCAGCGAGCGTAGCGGCACCAGCCACGGTGCCAACCAGCCAGCGACGTCGACTTTGATCGGGATGGGAGTTATTCATTCTTGTTGATCATGCAACAAATGCCGAACGGCCGCCAGATCACCCCGCGGACGGCGTCCTTTGGCGTCCGGGCGCAATGCACCACGCAGATCGTCGTAATCGTAAATCAGCAAGTGAACGCCGATGTCCTCATTGAGATCCTGGCAGAAGGCATGCACGCTCAAGGCTGGCACCGTTTCACCATGCAAGCCCGTGACGCTGCGGGCCAGATAGTCGACGTTCTGATCAATCAGCAGTAGCTCAGCCGATTTACTGTCATCACAAAAGAGCTGGAGGTAGATATCGGACAAGCGGGTGGCGTGGCCGTGCCAGACCGCACCGCCCAGATGCGGCGAGAAAGACGCCAGGCGCTCCATCCAAAGCAGGGCCAGGCGACGCAGAGCGATGAGCTCACCGGCTTGTGTATCAGCGCAAAATAGCGCGATGTGCTCCAGTACGGCGTCCTCGATCTGATCATTGTCCGGCAGCGCGCAGCGCGCCGGCAGTCCCAGCTGGCGCAGGGCGCGGCGCTTGGCCGCACCATAGTCCAGCCCTTCTTCTACCACCAGACGTGCTGCAACGGCCGATATTTCCAACTTCAAGTTGTCCATGAATGGGGATTTTGCCCTGATTGGCTCAGCCTAGAATCTGCTGATGCATATTCATATCCTTGGCATTTGCGGAACTTTCATGGGTGGCCTGGCAGCGCTGGCACGTGAAGCGGGTCACAAGGTGACTGGCTGCGACGCAGCTGTCTACCCGCCCATGAGTGAGCAGTTGCGCTCTCTTGGCATTGAGTTGATAGAAGGCTATGCCGCCGACCAACTGGCTTTGCGGCCCGACATGTTCGTTGTCGGCAATGTGGTCAGCCGGGCACACCTGGCCGACGGCAGCGCCAAGTTCCCATTGATGGAGGCCATTCTGGACGCCGGACTGCCCTATACCAGCGGCCCGCAATGGCTGGCGGAGCATGTTTTACAAGGGCGCCATGTGATTGCCGTCGCCGGCACTCATGGCAAGACCACGACCACGGCCATGATCGCCTGGATTCTCGAATGCAGCGGTCTGCAACCCGGTTTTCTGGTCGGCGGTGTACCGCTCAACTTTGGCGTTTCAGCCCGGTTGGGGGGAGGCAGCGCCGAACGCAGCGCAGGGCCGCCCCAAGCAAGTTCAGCCCCCTCGGGGCTGGAGCCTGCGGCTCCAAGCCTGCTTGAGCAGGGTTGGACAGGCGACAGAGGCGAAGCGTCTCGCGAGCCGCGGCCTGCAAGGCCTCGCGCAGTACGCGAAGCGACAAGCGTGGGGGCATGTTTCGTTATTGAAGCCGACGAATACGACACCGCCTTTTTTGACAAGCGCAGCAAGTTTGTGCATTACCGACCGCGCACGGCGGTGCTCAACAACCTTGAGTTCGATCACGCGGACATTTTTGACAATCTGGGGGCGATAGAGCGCCAGTTCCATCATCTGGTGCGCACAGTGCCAGCGAGTGGGCGCCTGCTGGTCAACGGGCTGGAGGAAAGTCTGGCGCGCGTGCTGCACATGGGTTGCTGGAGCGAGGTTCGCAATTTTGGTGCCGCCGTCAGCGACTTCAGCGCGCTGGGTGAACCCGATGCGTTTGATGTGCTCTATCAAGGGCACCTTGTTGCAAACGTGAAGTGGGCACTGACTGGTGTGCACAACCAATTGAATGCGCTGGCTGCCATAGCAGCGGCCGGGCATGTAGGTGTCTCACCAGATGCAGCAGCGCGGGCGCTGCAGTCCTTTGAAAATGTGAAGCGTCGCATGGAACTGCGCGGCACGGTGGCCTACCGGGGTGGCAGCATTGCCGTCTTTGATGACTTTGCCCATCATCCCACTGCGATTCGAACGACGATTGATGGCTTGCGGCGCAAAGTCGGGCCGCGCGCGCGCATTCTGGCAGTCTTTGAGCCGCGCTCCAACACCATGAAGCTCGGCACCATGAAGGCCCAGCTTCCCTGGTGTCTGGAAGGCGCTGATCTGGCGTTCTGCCACGGCGGTGCTTTAGGCTGGGATGCACGCGAAGCCCTGGCCGATATGGGTGCCAAGGCGCAGGTGGCCGACAGCATTGATGCGCTGGTCGAGCAAGTTCTGAGGCAAGCCCGTGCCGGCGACCAAATTCTGTGCATGAGCAATGGCGGTTTTGGTGGCGTTCACCTCAAGTTGTTGCAGGCGCTGGAGCGCGCCTAGCGCGCCCGGCGAAGCTTGACCGCCTGCGACAACACTTCCAGTGAAGCGCAGGATTCGTCCCAGCCCAGACAGGCATCGGTGATGCTCTTGCCGTATTCCAGGCGCGAGGAATCGTCCTTGCCGGCAGTGAACTTCTGCGAGCCAGCGCGCAGGTGGCTTTCGATCATCACGCCAAATACGCTTTTGGAGCCGCCGGCAATCTGCTCTGCAATGTCGCGCGCAACGTCGAGTTGCTTCTCGTGACGCTTGCTGCTGTTGGCGTGGCTGCAGTCGACCATCAGGGTCGCTGGCAGTTTGGCAAGCGACAGGTCCTTGCAGGCGGCAGCGACGCTGGCGGCGTCATAGTTGGGTGTCTTGCCGCCCCGCAGGATGACGTGGCAATCGCGGTTGCCGCTGGTTTGCACGATGGCCACCTGCCCGTTCTTGTGAACGGACAGAAAATGGTGCCCCCCGGCCGCGGCCTGAATGGCGTCGGTGGCAATCTTGATGTTGCCATCGGTGCCGTTCTTGAAGCCGATCGGCGCTGACAGGCCGGAGGCCAGTTCGCGGTGGACCTGGCTCTCGGTGGTGCGAGCGCCAATGGCGCCCCATGAAATCAAGTCACCCAGGTATTGGGGCGAGATGACGTCCAGGAACTCGCTGCCGGCCGGCAGACCAAGACGGTTGACTTCAATCAGCAACTGGCGCGCCATGCGCAGACCTTCGTCGATGCGGAAGGACTCATCCAGATACGGATCGTTGATCAATCCTTTCCAGCCCACCGTGGTGCGCGGCTTCTCGAAATAGACGCGCATCACAATCTCCAGCGTGTTGGCGTACTTGTCACGCTGCTGCTTGAGTTGCTGTGCGTAGTCCAGCGCGGCAGCCGGGTCGTGGATGGAGCAGGGGCCGATGACGACCAACAGGCGATCGTCGTGGCCGGTCATGATTTTGTGGATGCTTCGGCGCGTGCTGCTGATCAGGGACTCGGCAGCCGTGCCACGAATCGGGAAGAAACGGATCAAATGTTCGGGAGGCGGCAACACGGTAATGTCCTTGATGCGTTCGTCGTCGGTCTGGCCGGTTCGGTCAGTGCGAGGCGTATTCGGGTTCGCATACCAGGCATCCGCTTGGCTGGATGTTGCTTTGGACTTCATCTTCTATTTCCTCTATTTGTTGGGGACAGAGCTGGCTCGCTTCGCGTAGCTGCGGTCTGTCCCACAATGTTTCACGGTTAAAAAAAAACCGCCGGGGCTGCCGGCGGTTCTTGGAAGATCAGGACGTTTTTCTCAGGTACGTTCAGAACTCTCTACCGCCGCAGGCGCTTGAGAACCAAAAATAGCTAAAGTAAAAACTGGCCGACTTCATGGCTTCGAATGTATCACAATCATTGGGGACAACCGACTCAGGCGGTCCCGCCGACGGTCAGGCCGTCAATGCGCAGCGTCGGCTGGCCGACCCCGACCGGGACGCTTTGGCCCTCCTTGCCGCAGGTGCCGACACCGCTGTCGAGCTTCATGTCATTGCCGATCATGCTGACGCGCTTGAGGCACTCGGGGCCGCTGCCGACCAAGGTCGCGCCCTTGACGGGGTACAAGATCTTGCCGTTCTCGACCCAATAGGCCTCGCTGGCGGAGAAAACAAATTTTCCTGAGGTGATGTCAACCTGTCCGCCGCCGAAGTTGCTGGCGTAAAGCCCCTTCTTGATGCTGGCAATGATCTCTTTGGGGTCCTTGTCGCCGCCGAGCATATAGGTATTGGTCATGCGCGGCATCGGTACCGAGGCATAGCTCTCGCGCCGGG
>Ga0163199_1001731_pt1 | contig 13504 bp, 10 predicted proteins | sample PL_2010_150m_FD_113537 | JGI IMG/M metagenome (GOLD analysis project Ga0163199, IMG submission 113537) | Freshwater microbial communities from Powell Lake, British Columbia, Canada to study Microbial Dark Matter (Phase II) - PL_2010_150m | ecosystem: Environmental > Aquatic > Freshwater > Lake ... | reverse complement strand
GTTCTCCAGGCCGAAATAGATGTTGTCCATGTTGTCCGCGCCGAGCTTGTTGAATATCCATCCCACCCATTGCGCCTCCTGGGTGGTGACATACCAGTAGCCAGGGTCAAACACCGTGCCCTTCGCCGAAAGTCCGAAGGTGATGTCCATTTCCTTCATCAGCGTACCGAAATTGGTCACACCGAATTTGAGCTGCAGTCCCTTCATCACGTACATGTGCAGCCCGGCGGCGATACCGAGCATGAGGCCGGCGATGGCCGTACGCTTGGACGCCATGATCATGCTCCAGTAGCCCGTGAACTCGACTCCCAGCCCTGTTGTCGGTAAGCTTTCCTCTTTCCGTCTGCGCAGAAACCCCTTGCGGTACCAGATCAGGTACACCCCGATCAGCAGCGCCGTCGCGGGCAGGACGATGCCCACCAGCACGTCGCCGACGTAGGCCGCCACAAACGGATTGCGGAACCCCAGCCACTGGCTGAACAGGGCGACCGGCTGGTCCCAGACGTAACCGGCGAGATACTGGTCGACCCAGCCGTCGCCGGCGCTTATCGCCGCCGGCAAGCCCTTGGCCACCGCCGACTGGTGCCAGGAATAGGGCACCAGATTGTTGGTCCATCCGCTGATGTCCGCAAAGATCGCCTGCGTCACACTGATCGAGAGTATTACCAGCATGGCCGTCGCATTGCCCTCGCCCGCCTTGTACAACGAGCCCGAGGCGCAGCCGCCGGTTAGCACCATGCCGACGCCGAAGATGAAGCCGGCGATCACCGAGTGTATCCCGTAGGGCGCTGGATGGAAGGTGCTGTTGCCAGTTGCGGTAACGAAGGCCGATACCGTGCCGAACAACACCATGGCGATCATGATGCCGACTGCCATGCGCGGCACGCCCACTGCGAACAGGTCGCGGAACGCCGAGGAGAAACAGAATCGACCGTACTGCAGGCACATGCCATAGACAAAACCAAACCACAGATAGGCCGCCAGATATATGTAATATTGATGAATCGAGTAGGTCACCATCGTCAGCAAAGACAACAAGCCGATGATCACAAAGGCCCATACTTGATTTCGTGTCCCCACACTTTCCATCATCTGTCTCCTGAATTATTAGTGTCTGCGACGACGGCTACGCTGGCAAATACACTTTCACCAACGTCCGATAGCCGAAAACATCCTCCATGACGTTGAATTCCCTCGACAAACGAAAATGCCGAAGGCGGTTCGCGAGGCGGGTTGGCAGGGGTTGATGGGCGTCGCTGGTGATTACCACCACGGCACTGTCCACCGAGCCCTCAGTCCCGGTGGCATAGTAGGAAGGGCTCCGGTACTCCCAGGTAAACCGCAAGGACGATTTGCTCAGCGCCTCTGCGGACGGTGCCAGCACCGGGTCGTGGCGATAGACGATGCGTTTGGACGTGAATAGATCCAGTATCGGCACGGACACGTCAGGATTGACCAGGGCGTGCATCTGCGGCAGGGCGATGACTTCCACGCTTTCGCCCTCAAGGGAATCGAGATACTCGCCGGCCTGCTGGAGGTTGACGGCACTTGCCTTCTGCAAGAAAGGCACAAACCCGAAGACCGTGACCGCGACGGACGAGACCACGATGCACAGAACGGCATATTGCCTTACCTCGCGGTCGCGGATCTCCCTCAGGCCATAGGAGGCCATCAGCGCCAGCATCGGGAATGCCGGCAGCAGGTAGCGGATGCGCTTGATCTCCATAACAACCAGCAGCAGGGGCAACCACAGGATGATGGCGTAGCGGGCATCCCGGCGCTTGAAGGCAGCGTACGCGGAAAAAAGCGCCGCGCCGCCAATGAACGGATGGATTTGAAACAGGAAGGTTGAGGTGAAGCTTTCTTCCCAGCGCCGGATGCCGGGCGCCTGATAACTCTGCAGCAGCTCAAGTTGCCCCTTGATGAGGTCAAAGATCGGATACATCACGATTCCGATCAGTAGCGCGGCTATTGTGGTCATCGCTCCGGCGCGTAGCCATAGCGACCGCGGCCCTTCCCAATGTCGTACGAGGAAGACCACCGGCAAAACGCTCAGCATCAGCCAGGCGGAATACTTGGTACAGCCGGCAAGTGCCACGGCCAGTGCCGCCAGCGCGATAAGCCATATGCTCCTGTGCTCAAGCGCCTGGATGGTCATGAAAACCGCCAAGGTGAGAAGAAACATGGTGGGCACATCCACCAGCATCAGCGGCACCTGCGCCAGCAGGTACGGCATGCCAAGCAACAGCGCTCCCGCGTAAAACCCGACAGCCTCGTCCCACAGTGTCTTGCCAATAAGGTAGGTGAGCACTACGGTGCCTGAGAACAGCAGCGTGGTGAAGACCTGGATGAATATCCGGTTCTCGCCCAGCAGGCTGAAGATCAAACCATACAGCAAAGGCACCAGCGGAAGATCCGTCCACGCGGGAATCTGCCCACCCCACTCCGCGAGAAAATATGCAACACCGTAGCGCTCTACATGCTTGGCCTGGGTGAAATACCTGGCGACATCCACGATGACCTCTGGCTCTGCCCACGTCAGCGCACCAATTGAAAAGGAAACTGCAAGTAACACGCTGGCGGCGCGGCGCCGGGGAAACGGTATCCTTGTCAGCGCATACGCCAGCAACAGGCCAGCGACCAGGATGGGCGTGATCCTGAACAAATCGGCGTCGGTAAATACCCACTGCCAACTGGTCAGACGGTTGTTATCCTGCGCGCGAAAGACGTACAAGGTGAGGAACGCAGCCAGAGACATGAGCATGAGCACCGTCTGCGCCAAGGGGACGATTCCCATCCCCGATATCCGCCACGGACGGGAATGCGCATCGCGCAAAGCTATGGGTGCCGTTACGTTCACTCTTCAACTCGCCTCAACACTTCATGTTATCGCCGAACCGCATGCTCCACGCCTCGTCAGGTTTGCATATGTTGTCGACCACGGACGGGCACCCCCTGCCAGCTGTCGAATCAAGGCGATGGCGGCTGGTGTGCGTTAAGCGCTGAAGCGCCGGGCACTTGTCATGCAACGCTCCATTGCTTCTGGCGCCCACCGCAACAACTGTTTCTCTCGTATCTTATGGTTCGAAAAGTATCACTTTAATAACTAGCGAAAGAAATGATGTATATGCATCATTTTTCAGTCCGAGTTGCACGGACAAAGAAAATGCAGGATTGCAGCCTTTGGAGCCGTTACGCGAGGGGAAAGCCGGTCGTGCGATTGCCCTGCCATGTTCTTGGCAGGATGTGGCGCCGAAGGAATCGATATGCCGCGACGGTTCGCGGCGTCATGAAGCGGGATGCGCCGGCGGTGTGTCGAATGTCACGCTCTCGCCGCTGTGATGCGCCAGTGCCCGCATTTGGCGCTAGGGTAGCAGTGCCCGCCCTTGGGTCTAGGGTGCTAACTGACCGGATTGCTGAGCGTAGACCCGGCCGAGAAGAGATTGTGGCGGTGCGCGTAGGCCACTGCCTCCAATTGGCTATGCAAGCCCAGCTTTCCAATCAGGTTCTGGATGTGATTCCGCACTGTTATCTGGCTGATGCATAACTGCCGGGAAATCACTGAAGAAGGATGGCCTTCCGCCAGCAGTTGGAGGACGCCCCTTTCACGCGCGGTCAGGGGTGCCATTGCGGGGGAAGGCAAGGGATTTTTCGTCGCGCCGCGTTCCTGAGTTCTTTGCAACTGTTGCCGGATGGATCGTTCCAATGACTCGCAGTTGTCTTGGCTTTCCTCGCGACACAACATGTGAACTACCGTCCACTGGCCGCGTCGCGGTGAGGGAACCAACAATGTGCGCACGCCAAGATTCACGGACTTGCCTTGGCCGACACAGAAGCGGAGCGGAAACGTCGGTGGGGCGCAGCCCCCGTCGGCCAGTCGTGCCACACAACACCCAGGTTTGCAGAAAGGCAGGCCGGACGGCGAGCAAGCACGGACCACGTCATAGCAGACATGTCCCAAAGCTTCCTGCGGGGAAATGCCAAGCAGTCGTTGACAGGAGTCGTTCCAGAAGACAACCCGTTCTTCTGCGTCTACCGCGAACACACCAGCCGTTGAACACGAAAACAGATCAGCAAGCAGACGCATGGCAGTCTCCCCGACGGCGATAAATGCCTTCTCACCGCAACAGTTGCAACTGGCACAGTATCCGTTTGTTGTCGATGAAGCAAGTCCGGGTGGCGCAGTCCGGGTGGCGCTGGTGCTGACGCGTCGACGCCTGCTTAAATAGCTCTAAAGCTTGGGGCAAGTGGTACGGAGGGTCAGGATGTCAGCCCCTCGATGGCACTTGTAACCCGGGTGAGATGTTGAATCCTGAGCCGTCCCTTTTCATCCTGCAGAGTCTTGGCGAGCAGGCTGGCGACCGCGTAAATCGCGTCAATGTGCGGCATGGGCGTGCCGGTGATGCGGCCGAGTTCGACCACCGATCCGACCAGCGCGCTGATTTCCGGCGGGCGTCCCGCCTCGATATCCTGCAGCATCGAGGTCTTGTGCTTGCCGACGCCTTCGGCACCGGCGATGCGTTTCTCCAAAGTGACCCTGAATTTAATCCCGAGACCCTCGGCCAGAGTCTGCGCCTCCGTCATCATTTTCGTGGCGAGATCCCGCGTCAGCGGAAACTGGCAGATATCGACCAGCGTGGCATGGCTCAATGCGCTGATCGGATTGAAGCACAGATTGCCCCATAGCTTCACCCAGATCTCGGCGCGAATGTCGCTGAGGATAGGCGCCTTGAAACCGGCATTGATCAGGAGGTCGGAGATGCGCTTGATGCGCGGCGTCTCCACCCCGTCTATTTCGCCGACGGAAAAACGATTGCCTTCGATCAGCTTCACCACGCCGGGCGAGGTAATCTCCGCCGCCGGATAGACCACCGAACCGACAACCCGCTCGATCGGCAGGTTGTCGGCGATGGTGCCGCCCGGATCGACGCTTTCCAGGCGCCGCCCTTCGTAAGGCCCGCCGTGCTTCATGAAATACCACCAAGGGACGCCGTTCTGGGCGGCGAACACGATGGTCTCGTCGTGATACATGAGCGGCAGGTCCTTGACCACCGCCGCGACCTGGTGGGCTTTCATGCCGAGGATGACCAGGTCCTGAATCCCTGCATCGGCGATCCTGTCGGTAGCCTTGGGGTGCACGACGATCTGGCCGCCGTCCTCCGGCACCAGTTTCATGCCGTTGGCCCGGATCGCCGCGAGGTGCGGGCCGCGGGCGATCAGTGTGACATCCTCTCCAGCCTGCGCCAGCTTGACCCCAAGCAGGCCGCCGATGGCGCCTGCGCCGACGATGCAGATCCTCATTGAATGTTCTCCCTAACTCGCATGGTCGTCAGACCACTCCCGCGTCATAAAATTGTTCAAAAACTGGATTTACGCCCCCACCCCCAACCCCCGCCCAGGCGGGGGCTACAAATTGCTCGCTGCGCTCGTGGGTTGCGGGGCGCTTCGTAACTGAAATTCACACTAAGTCTATTCAAAGGTGTTGGTAAGTGTGCCGATGCCGTCGATCACGATCTCTACCGTCGTCCCCGGGCGCATGGATCCCGCGCCGACCGACGTGCCGCAGGCAATCACGTCGCCGGGATGCAGCGTCATTTCGCGCGACAGCAGGCTGACGATCTTCGGCGGGGACAGGATCATGTCGCTGGCCGGATAATTTTGGCGCTCGCCGCCATTCAACAAGGTACGGATGCGCAACTGCGACCAGTCGAGCCCGGTGGCCACGACCGGGCCGAAGGGGCAAAAGGTGTCGCAACTCTTGGCGCGGTTCCATTGGGCGAAAGATGGGTCGCGCTTGAGAATGTCGAGTGCGGTGACGTCATTCACGCAGGTGTATCCAAAAATGCCGGCGGCCGCCTGCGCTTCGTTGGCGTTGCAGCAGGTCCGGCCGATCACGATGCCGAGTTCGCCCTCATAGAGCACCTTGCCCTCATAGCTCGCCGGCTTGCGGATGATGCCGCCGGGGTCGAGATAGCTATTGGACGTCTTGACGAAGTACAACGGCTCCTCTGGGATCTCTTGGTTCAACTTGACGGCGAGCTCGCGAAAGTTGTTCCAAAGTCCGAGAAATTTTCCCGGACGCAGCGGGGCGAGCAATTTCACTGCGCCGAGCGCAATCGTTTCCCCAGTAGGGCTGGGCGTGGCGAAAAGCTCGCCGTCATGGATCAGGATGGTCCGCGCATCCGATTCCAGCGTGCCGACGGATTCTTTCCCCTGATGCTCAAACCTGATCCACCACGTCATGGTGTTTGCCCCAGTCCCAGTTTTTGCGCAAGGCCGATGCGCTGCAGTTTGCCGGTCGGTCCCTTGGGCAGTTCGTCCATGAACAGGATTTTCTTCGGCACCTTGAAGTCGGCCAGATGCAAGCCCGCGAATTCGCGAAGCTCCCTTTCGGTCGCCGGCATGTCCTGGCGCAGCACTACGACGGCGCCGACCTCCTCGCCCAGTTTCACGTGCGGGATGGCAAAGGTCACTACCTGACTCACCGCCGGATGGTCCATCAGTACCTCATCCACCTCGCGCGGCGAGAACTTCTCGCTGCCTCGGTTGATGATCTCCTTCAGCCGCCCGGTGATGCTGACATAGCCCGCGCCATCGATTATGCCCTGGTCGCCGGTGCGGAACCAGCCGTCGGTGAAGTTGTCCGAATTGGCTTGGGGATTGTTCTCATAGCCGGCGATGACATTGGCGCCGCGGATGACGATCTCGCCGGTGGCATTGGGCGGCAGGATCTTGCCATGCTCGCTCATGATCGCCACCTCCGGGCCGGCACTGACACCCACCGTTCCCGGCTTCCGCTCTCTTGGCGGCAACGGGTTGCTGCACATCTGGTGCGCGGCCTCGGTCATGCCGTAGGCTTCGATCAACGGCGCGTGGAACACCTGCTCCAGTTCCCGGATCACCTGGGGCGGTATCGAAGACGAGGAGGAGCGTATGAAACGCAGCGGATTCGCGGCGATGATCTCCTTGTTGTGGCCGGCCCGGGCCAGGATGGTCTGGTGCATGGTCGGCACGGCGGTGTACCAGCTCGGTCTGGCTTCGCCCATCCAGCCGAAGAACTTGAGGGCGTTGAAGCCCGGCGGGCAGAAGACATAGGATCCCGCCGACAGCGGCGCCAGGAGACCGGCGATCAGACCGTGGATGTGGAACAGCGGCATGATGTTGAGGCCCCGATCCGCGGTGGTAAATTGCAGCGCCGCGCAGACGTTGCCGGCCGAGACCGCGACGTTCTGGTGAGTCAGCGGCACCAGCTTGGGGCGCGCGGTGGACCCGGAAGTATGCAGGATCAGCGCCACCTCGTCGGCTTGCGCGAAGCCTCCCTGAGACGGCAACGCGCCCGCGGTGACGGCCGGTATCCGCAGATTGAGAGCGAAAGATCCCGCCCCCGCGCCTGGTGTGGGGGTGAGTTCGATGACGGCGATGCCGAGCCTTTTCGCCACGGCGATGGCCGGCGTATCGCTGCCATGCTCGACGATCAATGCCCTGGCCCCGAGGTCGGACAGATTGAAATCGAACTCGTCGCTGCGGTAGCCCGGATTGAGCGGCGCGGCGGTCGCACCGCAAGCCACCCCGAGGAAGGCGGTGGCCGCCTCGACCGCGTTGTCCAGTACCATGGCGACGCGGTCATTGCGGCCGATGCCATAAGCGTTCAGGCTGGCCACCGTGCGTATGATCAAGCTGCGCAGATCGCGATAGCACAGGTCCGGGGTACCCGGTGCGCCGATGACGGGAGCCTCGTCGGCGCCGACTGAGAGCAATTCGGGTAGGGTCGTGCAGCGCTGCATGGTGGTTCCTTGTTGATCAACTGCCTGGCCGAGGATAGTTCCTCCCCTCCCCGGGATCGGGAATTCTAGCTGTTCAGTTGGTGGAATCGACCAAAAGCTTCTATGGGGACATAGAGGGGATCGATTCTGCGTCCGATCGCCCGCAGCGTGATCGGGAAACTTGACATTGGTCAAGTGGCATTTCGAAGTGGATTGAGTATATTCGGCCCACTATCAGACTAGAATCGCCGGTCCGGGCGGGCCAAGCCGGGCAGTGGCATTTGTTGTTAAAATCAAAAATGGAGGGGACAGTGATGACCAAGCTATTGATTTCTGATTTCAATCGCCGGCTAATGAGGACGGCGATCGGCGCTTTTGCAGTGGCAGCCGGCGCAACGGCGGCACCGTCATTTGCGGCATGGGAGCCCACCAAGCCGGTGGAATTTGTGGTTCCGGCCGGCACCGGCGGCGGCGCCGACCAGATGGCGCGCCTGATACAGGGCATCGTCATCAAACACAAGCTGATGAAGGAGCCGATGATCGTCGTCAACAAATCGGCCGGCGCGGGAGCTGAAGGTTTCCTCGAGATCAAGGGCGCCAAGGGCGATCCCCACAAGATCATCATCACCCTGTCGAACCTGTTTACCACTCCCATGGCAACGGGGGTGCCTTTCAACTGGAAGGACATGACTCCGGTATCGATGATGGCACTCGACCAGTTCGTACTGTGGACCAACGCCGAGGCCCCCTACAAGACGTCGAAGGAATATATTGCCGCGGTGAAGGCAGCCGGACCAAACAAGTTCAAGATGGGCGGGACCGGCTCCAAGCAGGAAGACCAGATTCTCACCGTAGGCCTGGAAAGAGCTACCGGCACCAAGTTCATTTACGTACCTTTCAAGGGCGGCGGTGAGGTGGCGGTGCAACTGGTGGGCAAGCATATTGATTCCACCGTGAACAATCCAATTGAAGCCGTGGCGCAATGGCGCGCCGACAAACTGCGCGCCCTGTGCGTATTCGACGACCAACGGATGCCCTACAAGGCCAAGGTCACCAGCACCCAATCCTGGAACGACATTCCCACCTGCAAGGAGGCCGGGGTGCCGACCGACTATCAGATGTTGCGCGGCATCTTCATGCCTGCAGGGGTGAGCAAGGATCAGCTGGAATTCTATGTGAACCTTCTGAAGAAAGTCCGTGAAACCCCGGATTGGAAGGAATTCATGGAAAATGGCGCCTTCAATCAGACAGCCATGTCAGGTGCCGAATTCACCAAGTGGCTGGAAGCGGCCGAGGCTACCCACCATGACCTGATGAAGGAAGCCGGATTCCTGGCCAAATAGCGAAGTTCTCCATAGTTGTTGGGGCGCGGCGAGAGGCTGCGGTGCCATGCACGCCGCGCCCGCCGCAATTCGACAAGCAAGCAAACTCGGCAGGAACCACCAATGGATCAAGACATGGAATCCGGAGACGCCAGTCCATCGGTGATCGCCACCAATGCGGTGGAAGCGCTAGTCGCATTCATCGTGCTGGCGATCGGCATCGTCGTCGTCTATAGCAGCGTGAAGCTGGGAGCGGGCTGGACCAGCGACGGCCCCGGGTCGGGATATTTTCCGTTCTACATCGGCCTCATGCTGTGCCTGTCCGGCTCGGTAACCCTGTACCAAGCGCTATTGGGCAAACAGAAGACTAGCGAATCCTTCGTCGATCGCGAGCAACTCAAACGCGTGATGGCGGTGCTGATTCCGGCGGGTTTTTATGTTGTTGCGACCCATTTCGTGGGCGTCTACGTGGCGTCCACCCTGTACATAGCCCTGTTCATGATCGTGCTCGGAAAATACTCATGGATCAAGAGCGTCTTGGCCGCATTTTCGGTGAATGCAGTTTTTTTCCTGATGTTCGAGGTGTGGTTCAAGGTACCCTTGTACAAGGGAATTTACGAACCGTTGAGCTTTCTTGGTTATTGACTCTGCGCACTTAACCGCTCGGTGCCCGCCATGAGTCAAGTCGGTTTTTTGTACCCCAGATACCACCTCTCCGGGTGGTTCTGCCTTACGGGCTCATACGGATTCTGGGCTCCAGGAGTTTCCTGAATGGAAGAAATCAGCGCCCTGTTTCAGGGCTTTGCAGTCGTCCTGACCCCGGTGAACGTCGGGTTGATGATGGTGGGCATAGTACTCGGAGTCCTGATCGGCGTTCTGCCGGGATTGGGCGGTGCCAATGGCGTAGCGATCCTGCTGCCGCTCACCTTCACGATGTCCCCGACATCGGCCATCATCATGCTGTCCTGCATCTATTGGGGCGCCCTGTTCGGGGGAGCCATCACTTCGATCCTGTTTAATATTCCCGGAGAGCCTTGGTCAGTAGCCACGACGTTTGACGGCTACCCGATGGCGCAACAGGGAAGGGCGGGGGAAGCGCTTGCGGGGGCATTCACGTCGTCCTTCGTGGGCGCGCTGGTGGCAGTGGTAATGATCACCTTCCTCGCACCGATGGTGGCCCGTTTCGCCTTGAAGTTCGGCCCGCCTGAGTATTTCGCCGTGTATTTCCTGACGTTCTGCAGTTTCATCGGTATGGGCAAGGGTTCGCCGTTCAAGATTCTGGCTTCCATGTCACTGGGTTTTGCGCTCGCGGCTGTCGGGACGGATACCATGACCGGCCAGTTGCGGCTAACCTTTGGCGTGGCGGAACTGATGCGTGGTTTCGATTTCCTGATTGCCGTAATCGGCTTGTTTGGCATCGGTGAAATTCTGTTGACGATGGAAGAGGGACTGGCGTTCTCGGGCAAGAGCGCCAAGATCAATCCAAAGGTAGTCCTGGAAACCTGGAAAAAACTGCCCCGCTACTGGCTGACCTATGTCAGAAGCTCCTTGATCGGCATCTGGATGGGGATTACTCCCGGCGGTGCAACCCCGGCATCGTTCATGAGTTATGGCATCGCCAAGAAGATGTCGCGGGACGGTTCCAAGTTCGGCACGGGACAGTTGGAAGGTGTCGTCGCACCCGAAACCGCAGCGCATGCCGCCGGTACCAGCGCCCTGTTGCCGATGCTGGCTCTGGGCATCCCGGGCTCACCGACCGCGGCGGTGCTGCTGGGTGGCCTCCTGATATGGGGACTGCAGCCAGGGCCGCTGCTGTTCGTCGAGCAGAAGGATTTCGTCTGGGGCTTGATCGCCAGCATGTATCTGGGAAACCTCGCCGGCCTCATCGTGGTACTCACCACCGTACCGCTGTTCGCTTCGATCCTGCGAATTCCGTTTTCCATCATCGCGCCGATCATCATTGTCATCTGCGCAATCGGCGCGTATACCGTGCATGGCGCGATGCTGGACGTCTACCTCATGTTGCTGTTCGGCGTAGTGGGTTACCTGTTCAAGAAACTCGACTACCCGTTGGCGCCGATGGTACTGGCGCTGGTGCTGGGGGACAAGGCAGAGGATTCCTTCCGCCAGGCGATGCTGGTATCCCAGGGGGAGATGTCCATCATGTGGTCCAATGCCCTGGTGGGGAGCATCACCACCCTGGCGCTGATCCTCCTGTTCTGGCCGTTGATTTCGCGGGCATTGAGGATGATCCGCCCAGGCGCGCCGGACGAGTTGATCGAACAGCGGCCGGTTGACTGAAAAAGGGAGCAAAGAGATGCCAGTGATCGCAATGACTCAGGAAATGGGTTCGCTCGCCAAGGATGTGGCTTTGCGGCTTGCCCAATCGCAGAATCTTGCGGTGATGCGCCACGAGGTCATAGACCACGTGGCGGAAAAGATGCATGTGTCCAAGAGCATGATCAGCCGCCTGCGCGAGGGCAAGGCCGGCATGGTCGAGCGCCTTACCGCCGATGAAAAAAGCATGGCTTTGTTTACCGCGGAGGAGCTCTTCGAGTTGGCGCAAAGGGGCAATGTAGTACTCCGCGGCTGGGGCGCCACCTGCCTGTTGCGCCCGGTGTCGCACGTGGTATGTGTCCGCATCACCCGATCCTTGAAGCAACGGGTCGACTGGCTGATGTCCCACCTGGACACCGATGACGCGGAGTTCGCCGAATCCGAAATCCGCCGCAGCGATGCCGCTCACTCATCGCGCATGCACCACCAGTTTGGCGTGACCTGGGGTGACCCGGTGCTCTATGACCTGGTGCTGAACACCGATCGACTGTCCGTGGACAGCTGCGTCGAGCAGATCATGCACCTGACCGGCCGCCCCGAGTTCCAGGAATCCGCGGAATCGCGCGCTGCGCTGGCCAACATGACCCTGCAGGCGCACATCCGGGCGGCCCTGAAGGACCATGCGGCTACCCATGAAACCAATATCACCATCGAAGCCGACAGTGGCCGGGTCATACTGCGCGGGATAGTCATCAATGCCGAGGAACGCAACGAGGCCGAGAGGGTGGCGCATGACGTGCCCGGCGTGAGCGGGGTAGACAACCAGTTGCGGCTGATGACCAAATCGAAGCTATTTACCTCGGCCAAGTATCTCTGACGCCGAAGCGGCTCATGCCGCCGATCAAATCTTGCCGCGCTGTTTCAAGCGACTCAGGGTTTCCGGCGAAAGGTTGAGGTAGGCGGCCAATTCCTTCTTGGGGATGCGATCGGCGAGTTCCGGGTGTTTGCGCAGAAAGCGGTGCACGCGGCCGGGTGCGTCAAGCAGGTGCAGGGTGATGGTATGCGCCATGATTTCGCTCATCAGGTGCATGACTTCGTACTCGAAGGCTTGCTTGATCGGCGGGTGCCGTTCCATGAACGCGACCCATTGCTGGAGCGGCAATTTGGCCACGCGCGCCTTGGTGACGCAGACAATGTTGTAGGGCGTCGGCGTCTTGAGGCACCATGCCGCGTAACTGGTCTCCATGTCGTTTTCATCGGTGAAGCGCAGGATCATCTCCTTGGCTTCCTGATTGGTAACGACGCGCTTCAGCATGCCGTCGAGGATGAAGTACTGCTCCATTTCATGGACGCCCTGCCGCAGGAGAAAGTCGCCCTTCTGGCAGTCGACCACATCGAGTTGTGCTTCCAGTTCGGCCATCTCGCCGCTGTCCAGTCCCTTGAGCACGATGTTGCGCTTGAGCTGGACGCGGATGATATTTCTTTCCGGATGCTTAGCTACTAACGTCATAAAAATGTGTGCCTGATCGACCACTCGGGAGGGCCAACATAATGTGGCGAAAATTGACCGTGGTCAAGAGCGTCAGCGCCAAAAGGTCGCTACGATGCGCTACTGCTTGATCCGACGCACGGGCCGGGATGCGATGCAGACGGCACACTGGCGGCGATCTCGAAGCCGAATTCACGCAACTGCCAATACTCAGGAAACAGGAGAAAATGATGTCTTCAGCAGCCACTGCCGCGCCGGCAACGACCACGGCCGAAGATGCCGTGAAGATGACCGACGGATTTCATCTTGTTATCGATGCCCTGAAGCTCAACGACATTGACACCATCTTCGGTCTGCCCGGCATTCCGATCACCGATCTCACGCGCATGGCGCAAGCCGAAGGCATGCGGGTCATATCCTTCCGTCACGAGCAGAACGCCGGCAACGCCGCTGCAATTGCGGGCTTCCTGACCCAGAAACCCGGCATCTGCCTGACGGTTTCCGCCCCCGGTTTCCTCAACGGCCTGACCGCACTGACCAACGCCACCACCAACTGCTTCCCGATGATCCTGATCAGCGGCTCCAGCGAGCGCGAAATCGTCGATCTGCAGCAGGGCGATTATGAAGAAATGGATCAGCTCGCCATTGCCAAG
>Ga0163199_1001730_pt1 | contig 13508 bp, 15 predicted proteins | sample PL_2010_150m_FD_113537 | JGI IMG/M metagenome (GOLD analysis project Ga0163199, IMG submission 113537) | Freshwater microbial communities from Powell Lake, British Columbia, Canada to study Microbial Dark Matter (Phase II) - PL_2010_150m | ecosystem: Environmental > Aquatic > Freshwater > Lake ... | reverse complement strand
GCGTTGTGTGTTTTTTAAATAGGCGTTAAACACTATAAGAATTTAACACTTAATGCTTTGTCCAAAGTCCAAATCCCAATGCCAGCCGCATATTGGTTCTGTGTGATGGTGGTGGGAGCGATGCCAGCAACTGGCACGTTTTTAAAGAGGCTTTACAGGGACTCTCCGACCGATTGGGGCTGGAAATCCGCATTGCGCACTATCCACCCTATTGCTCGAAGCACAATCCCATCGAGCACCGGCTCTTTCCCCATATCACACGCGCTTGCCAAGGCGTGGTCTTCCACTCTGTGGCCATTGCCCAGCACTTCATTGAGCAGGCGTACTCTCGTGTTGCGCTTTGTCGGACTTCCGGGATGTATCGCCATGGGATCGATCAAACCTCTCGCACGGGATGTCCGCAACCGCGGCATCAAATCAGCTTCTTTGGATCTCAGCGGTCCATGGCATCATCCGTTGGGGTACCTCATGACTTGCTTGCCAAACGGAGTCTATCGAGCTAAAGTACACACTACTATGTAAATACGCGAGATGGGCCATGGAAACACTTACCACCCGGGTTTTCAACAACGGCAACAGCCAGGCGGTGCGCATTCCCGCCGGGTTCAGGTTCGATACCGACCGAGTGCGGATCTCCCGCAACGAAGATGGCGACTTGGTGCTCCACCCCCTGCGTGGGCAGCGGGGGGATGCGCTGATGCAGGCCCTGCAAGCGTTAGGCGATGTGGATGATGCCTTCGTTGCCGCATTGCAAGCCGAACGGGAAACTCCCTTGCTCGTGCAGGAGCGCAATGGGCTGTGATCTACCTGCTCGATACCAATATCCTGATCTATCTGATCAAAAACCAACCGCCTGCCATCGCGCAGCGAATCGACGCGCTACCTGAGGACGACAGTCTCTGTATGTCTTTCGTCACCTGGGCGGAACTGCTCAAGGGCGCCGAGCGCAGCAACCGCAAAACGGAGGTACTGCGCCGTCTGGATGCCCTGGCGCGGCAGGCGCCAGTTCGCTACCCCTCTGGCCCGGCCATCTGCCGCCACTACGCCGAGCAGGCCACACGCCTGAAAGATACCGGCACACCCATCGGCGCCAATGATCTTTGGATCGCCTGCCATGCGCTAGCCGAGGGCGCCACCCTGGTGACCCACAACGTCCGCGAGTTCGTGCGCGTGTCCGGCCTGCGGGTGGAAGGCTGGGTGGAACCCGCTGTTACCATCTAAACACGGGGGGTACGTCCCAGAAAGGCCAGGAGTGATTCAGCGTGCAAGGCGATAGCCTGCCGGGAATCGTGGCCGGTTTCGGGAAGGCTTAGCAGCTCGGTATGCGAATCCCGCCGCTTGGCATAAATGTGCAAGGCATCCGCAAGGGGTACGCGGCGGTCGTCCTCACCATGCACCAGCAGCACCGGACAGGTCACCTGCCGGATCGTATTGCATGGGGCAATCGCATCGAAACGGGCGCCAATGGCCCACTCAATGTAGCGCAGCACCAGCCACCCCAAGGGGCGGTAGGGTATGTGGTGGGCGCGCATCTGCCTGCGCATGAGCTGTACCGGATGGGCGAAGGCGGCGATGCTGACCACGGCGGCGAGATCACTGCGGCGAGCCGCGACCAATAGCGCCGCGGCCGCTCCTACCGAGTGGCCGAGCAGAACCAGCCGTGCGGGATCAATGCCCGGCTGCTGGGCGAGCCAATCAAGCCCGTGTTCTAGGTCTTCAGCGAAGCGAGGCAAGGAAGAGATGCCATCGCGATCGCTGCGTCCGTGGTTGCGGGCATCCAGCAACAGCACGCTATAGCCTGCTCGCTGGAGCAGGGCAGCGAAGGGCAGCATGTGTTCCGCATTGCCGCCCCAGCCGTGCATCATGGTCACAGCAGGGGCTTGGCTGGCGCCGGTGGCAGGTACCAGCCATCCGAACAGACGCTTGCCGTTGGTTGTGGGAATATGGACGGTACGAAACGGCAGGCCGATATCCGCGGGTGTCCCATATTCGACATTCCTTGGCGCACGATAGACCCAATGGATCAGAAGGGGCAGCAGCATCCCGGTTGCCACGAGCACGCCGATCATGGCAAGCAGGCTCATCCCGAAAAAGAGATCGGTGCAATCAATCCAACTGGTTATGCACATGGTGCGCACTATAAAGGGTTAATACGATGTCGAAATTCCCGCTTATTCTCATAATCTCACTGCAATTAGTAGCGCCTTGCGCCAAGTCGGATACCACGGGCGACGACTGTTTAACGTGGTACAGCACAGCGTGCTGGGCGCATCTTTTTCAGAATTCAATTGATAATGATCGAGAGGTTTCGGATGGGCTAAAGCAGTATGGCGATAAAGTGCTCTCCAGTATTTACCAGGCAAGTCAGAGAGTTGGCGCTGTCACGGACAATGCAGGTGTGGTTCTCCAAAAAGCGTATGACACGCTGATTGAAACTCAAAACCAAGTATGCAAGGACGATGACCTATTTTTTGTTGAATCCGTAGCACTCATATCTGCGGCGATATTGGCCGTGGAATTAACGACGACCGGCGGTACCTCGGCGGGATCGGGGGCATTGGCCCTGAAAGCATTATTGATAGCCCAGGCGCCGAAACTCATGTCAAAACTCCATCAGCGTCTGTGTGGCAGTCCTTTTACTAAAGCTGATCCCAACCTGGTCACCCAGATTGAAACGGCAATTGATAAAACGCTATCAGGCAAATGAATGCTCAATATGACGATATTGCCTCTTTTGCAAACGTCCAGCGAGATCGCTGTACCAGGCGGTGGATCAAATCCCGCTGACTGCCAGCGATCTCCGCGCCTCGGCTGCCCAGGGCCAAGGCCAAGATACAGGGGATATTGAGCGCGGCTCCGCGGGCTGTATCCGCGACATAGCGTTCCAGGTAATCGGGAGGCACCCGCAGGCTCCAGTTGTCCTCGCTCACCGTGCCTGGGGCATTGTAGATCTCTTCCATACCCAACAGATCGGTGAAGAACACCATCACCTGCCGTGCCGGACCAATAAGCAAGTCAGCGAACTTGGCATGAACCAGCTTGTGGGGGTCGGCCATCAGCGCTCGCGCTAAGGACTCCGCCCCTCCATGGGGCCGCAATCGGCGCGCCAGGTACCAGGCCTGCTGCTCGCCCGCCGAGGTACCCTGCCAGCCCTGGGCTACTCGCCACAGGGGAGGGGTGTCATGATTGCCAACCATGATCCAGTCTTCTGGACGTGCGTTCTCGCCTCGGTAGACGTCATCAGGGTCATCCAAATTCGCCTTCTGGGTGACTCGAAAACGCCCCAAACCATGGCGTGCCAATACACAGGCCAGCGGATAGGGCTGGGTGCTCAAGACCTCGGCCAGCACGTCTTCCACTGCCCGCCCCTGGGCGCGCACTTGGGCGATTAGGGTATCGAACAGGGTCGCGTAGCGTGCGATCTGTCCGGCATCGAGGTCACGCACCCAGTCGTCCGCGTAACGGGCGGTGGCGGGATCCAGATTGAGTTGCTCGGGCTGCGCAATGGCGTAGCGGGCCAAGGCCGGATGATCGTCCAGGGCTGGCGCGGCGAATAGGCGCGCCCCGTTGCGCACGGCTCGCAGGGGTGATGGGTCATCGGCCCGATAGACCCAGGGGCACACCAGCCCATGGGGGTGGTCGATGCGCAGTCCATCGAACTCCGCCAGCATCTTATTCAAGCGTTGTGATAGGAAGGCAAGCGCAGGTCCTGGTTCCCCCGTGGTGTTCCAGTACTGCGCCGGGTCCAGTACCCCGTGTCCCCAGGGCTGACCCTCTGGATTGGTGCGACTGGGCGGGGCACCGAGCCGGTAATCCTGGAGCAGCAAGGACTGTCGGCTCCAGGTATCGCGTGGCGACATTCCCACCTGGACATCGCCATAGATCTTCATGCCACAGCTCTGTAGGGATTCGCGCCAGCCTTGGTGCTGCTGGTGCAGAAGAAACTGCCCCAGCTCGAAGCGGGTCATGATTGCACGATGGCGCCTTTGAATGGCGGCGCGGCGCTGCGCCACGGCCTGCTCGGTCCCCACAAGCGGGCAACACAACATCCGATCCAGATGGGCCTCTCCCTGTTGGGGCCAATGGCGCCAATGGATGTGGTGGTGCTCAGTACACAGGGCCTCATAAAGCGCGTCATGATGCAACCAGGCATGGCCCCTACGAAATGCCGCGAGCGCTCGGGTCAGGGCGCGGGCGGTGGGCTCGCCCCGGCGCAAGCGTGCGCTGTGCTGCTGGTGAATCTGGGCCAGAGCCCCGTAATAGGCATCGAAGACCGGACGATAAGAAACCCTGCGTCCATCGGGTCGCGGATTGGCGGCCATCACCGCTTGCCATTGCTCGGGTATGAGCAGCGTCCCCCATTGCGGGTGCCGAACCAATCCCGCTAGATCTAGTGATAAAATGTTGCGGGAAAATAAGGTTCCATCGTAAGGCGAGGGGTTGATCCGGGAGGTTTGCCCTTGGGGGCCTAGTTGGATCCCATCAAAGCCCAGGCTGTGAGCAAAGCGGGCAAACGCCAACCCACCTTGCCCATAGGGCGTCCCGCGTCCGCTGTCCTCGCCCAGGGCGGCCGGGAAACTTGCGTCGTGAATAGCCAGCACAAAGTGGCGGATGCCCAATATCCGCAACGCCTCGGTCAGCTCGCCCCTGGGTTGCACAGCTAGAATTTTCTCTGTCCTATCAGGCATAGGCATCCCTGAAAATCTGGCCATCCAGATTACTAGGCATTTCGCTCTCCGGTGATAGGCATTGCGGTCTGCAATCCGTTTGTTCTAGCAAGAACGGGTAGAGCGGCCACACGCGTACCTTTGAGGGTTGCACTGGAGTTGGATGGCCACGAAACTCATCGCCGTCGACCTTGACGCCACGAACGCCCTGAACGGTTGGATATTTGATGGGTTTCGCGGCCATCATGCGCGGCGCCAATTCGATAGCACAGCGAATGGCCGCTCTACCTATCCCCTCTATGGAGGACGGGGGATGCGGCATGAGACTTGCTGAACGATTAGGCCAACCCCATCCATAGTCTATGTCCAGGAGCCCTGCATGACCCAAAAGAACTTGGTCCTTACCGATCCGGCGAGCGGCCGATCCGTGGAACTACCGGTGCGCGAGGGCAGCATTGGCCCCGCCGCCGTTGATGTATCGGGCCTATACCGGGAATTTGGTATGTTCACCTACGACCCCGGATTCCTCGCCACCGCCAGTTGTTGCAGTACTATCACCTATATCGATGGCGAGCAGGGCATCCTGCGCTATCGGGGCTATCCTATCGAGGAATTGGCCGCCAAGGCGAGTTTTCTGGAGGTCGCCTATCTACTGCTGTACGGAAATCTACCCTCCGAACAGGTGCTTACGACCTTCGAGCGCGACATTGCCCGCCGTGGCATGATCAATGAGACCCTGAAGAACTTCTTCAACGGCTTCCATCACGATGCCCACCCCATGGCCATGCTGATCGGGGTGGTGGGTAGCCTGTCCGCCTTCTACCACGACACCCTGGACATCCATACCCCAGAGCAACGGGAGCTGGCGGCCCACCGCGTCATCGCCAAGCTCCCCACCATCGCCGCAGCGGCCTACAAGCACACTTGCGGAGAGCCCTTCATCTACCCCCGCTACGACATGCGCTATGCGGAAAACTTTCTGCACATGATGTTCGCTACCCCTTGCGAGGGCTACCGCGTCAGCCGCCTGGCGGAAAAGGCCATGAACCTGCTGTTCATCCTGCACGCCGACCACGAACAGAACGCCAGCACCTCCACGGTGCGGCTGGCCGGTAGCTCTGGGGCCAATCCCTACGCCTGCGTGGCCGCTGGCATCACGTCCCTGTGGGGGCCTGCTCACGGGGGGGCCAATGAAGAGGTGTTGGGGATGCTGGAGGAAATTGGCGATGTGACCCATATCGACCAATACATCGCTCGGGCCAAGGACAAGGACGACCCGTTTCGTCTGATGGGCTTCGGCCATCGGGTCTACAAGAACCATGACCCACGGGCCCGGATCCTCCGGGAGGTTTGCCATCGGGTGCTGGAGGAGCTGGCGGACGCCAATAATCCCCTATTCGAGCTGGCCCTACGTCTGGAGGAGATTGCCCTCCAGGACGGCTATTTCGTGGAACGCAAGCTCTATCCCAACGTGGACTTCTACTCGGGCATCATCTACCGCGCCCTGGGGATCCCCGTGAGCATGTTCACCGCCATGTTCGCCATCGCCCGCAGCGCCGGCTGGATGGCCCACTGGATGGAAATGATGGCGGATCCCGAGCAGCGCATTGGTCGACCACGCCAGCTCTACCGGGGCGATCCTTTACGACAGTACGGCGCCATCGGTGAGCGCTAGGGTGGGCCAAGAACGACAGTTCTTATTTTGGGTGGAAGGCCGGTTACCAAAGGCTCAAGCACATGCTGGCGGGAGCCGCATTCTGCCTCGATTGGGCGGTGGGGAAACATTAGGGTGTCGGGTAGTGCCCCAATCGATAGGGCTAGAATAGATCAACACATTGTTTATAATCTGTTTTTTAGAGCGTTATCCTATTGATTTTGGCACTACCCCGTAAATTGATGCTTGATTTTTTATCGGAACTTCCCATAATTGCGTACTGTAAGTTAGGTCGTCCATGGCGAGGATGTTCTGTGTGTCGTTGGATGGCCACGATGTCGCTTCACACGTTTATTTCGGTTGAGGATAGTCCACCTAAGGCCAAGTGACTGCTTATCCTTGCTCAAGTTTCCTAGGAACAGACCCTATGGCACGCGTCCTTATCCCCCTCGCCCAGGGGTGCGAAGAGTTGGAAGCCGTCACCTTGATCGACCTGCTGCGCCGTGCAGGCATTGATGTCGTAGTCGCGGGTCTCCAAGAGGGTCCGGTTACCGCCAGCCGCGGCACCGTGCTGCTGCCCGATACCACCCTTGACGCGGTGCTGGAGCAAGACTTCGACATGCTGGTGTTGCCCGGCGGGCTACCTGGCGCCGATTACCTAGACCAGGATCCGCGCGTGCATGAACTCTTGCGGCGCCTGGCTAGCGCCGGTCGTTATACCGCCGCTATTTGCGCCGCACCCAAAGTATTGGCCCATGCCGGACTGCTGGATGGGCGTGCAGCCACCAGCTATCCGGGTTTTCTAGAGGGATTTCCCCAGGTGGACGTGGTACCCGCCCCGGTAGTCACCGACGGCAAGGTTATCACCTCCCGTGGTCCCGGCACCGCCCTGGATTTCGCCCTGACCCTGATCGAAGCTCTGGTCGGACGCTCAATCCGCGACGCCGTGGAGCAACAATTGCAACGGGAAAGCGACTGAATGTACTACAACTCCGCTCTCCGGTTGCGGCAGATCTGCTGGAACAGGATGTCACCGTAGTAGGGTCTCTCTGGATCCTAGTCTTCCAGCACTTCATCAAGTGCTAAATCGGCCCTAGGCCATGGATACGCAGCAAATCTGAAGTTTTGGCGGACCCTGCCGGTCCCCCCGCAACGTGAAACTGTGAACCCGGTCAGGCCCGGAAGGGAGCAGCCGCAACAGTGGATACGTGTGCCGGGGTGTGGCTGGTGGGGTTCGCCTCCCTATGCTTAATGGTCCATATTGCCCGTTCTAGGATCCCATCGATAATCCATGTCCTACCAAGTGTTGGCGCGCAAATGGCGGCCGCGGTCTTTTTCCGAGATGGTCGGGCAGGGGCATGTGGTGCGTGCCCTTGATAATGCGCTGACCCGCGACCAACTGCATCACGCCTATCTGTTCACCGGTACCCGTGGCGTGGGCAAGACCACCTTGGCGCGCATCTTCGCCAAATCCCTAAACTGCGAGCAGGGGGTAACCCCCCGGCCCTGTGGCACCTGTTCGGCCTGTCGGGAGATCGATGAGGGGCGCTTCGCGGATCTGTTGGAGGTGGACGCCGCCTCTCGTACCAAGGTGGATCAGACCCGAGAGTTGCTGGACAACGTGCCCTATGCGCCGGTATGCGGTCGCTACAAGGTGTATCTAATCGATGAGGTACATATGTTCTCCGCAGGTAGCTTCAATGCCCTGCTGAAGACCCTAGAAGAGCCCCCACCCCACGTCAAATTCCTGCTTGCCACCACGGACCCCCAGAAGCTTCCGGTCACAGTGCTGTCTCGCTGCCTGCAATTTAATCTGAAACGCCTATTGCCGGAACAGATCCGCGCCCAGCTCGCACGCATTTTGACGGCGGAGGGTATCGTTTACGAGGAGGCGGCGTTACGACTCTTGGCCCAGGCCGCGGACGGTAGCGTGCGCGATGGCCTGAGCATGCTTGACCAGGCCATCGCCTTCGGGGGAGGGCGGGTGGTGGAGGCGGATGTGCGGGCCATGCTCGGCACCTTGACTCGGGATTTGATCCTGGACCTGGGCGAGGCATTGGCCTGTGGCGCCCCGGCCCGGGTGTTGGAGGTGGTGGCGCACATGGCGGAGCACACCCCAGACTTCGCCGGGGTGCTGGCGGAGCTGCTCGGCCTATTGCACCGCTTGGCGGTGGGCCAAACGGTGCCGGAGCTGTTGGGGCAGGATGGGGACGCGGATCCTCGGGAGCGATCCCTCGCCACCGCCCTCGCGGCGGAAGACGTGCAGCTCTTCTACCAGATCGGGCTGCTCGGCCAACGCGATCTAGAGCTGGCCCCAGACCCCCGCACGGGCCTGGAGATGGTGTTGCTGCGCATGTTGGCGTTCCGGCCCGATGGGCCACAGCAGGGGCAGTATCCACCGCCATCCCAACCCCATCAGGCAGCCCCTGGCAGACCACCTGTGGAAATTAGGCAAGCACCCCACCCAGCGCCCTTGGCGCCCACCGCGGCAGCGGTCGAGCCGGGGCCGGTGCGGCTTGTGAACAACGAGGACTGGCACGCCCTGGTGGGGCAGTTGGGGCTGCGTGGCATCGCCGGCCAATTGGCGAACAACTGCCAGTTTGAGTCTTGGGATGGGCACCTCTTGCGCTTATGTCTGGATGCCAGTGGCGCGAATCTACGAGTGCCAAGCACCGAGGAGCGCTTCATCAAGGCGTTGCAGGGGCCACTCGGTATGCAGGTCCAGGTACAGATGCGGGTCTTCCGTGCCGGTTCGGAAACCCCCGCCCAGAGGGACACACGGCAACGCGCAGGGCGGCAGCAGGAGGCCCAGCGCAGCATGGCGGAGGATCCGATGGTGCTAGCCCTGCAGGATACCTTCGATGCCCAATTGCTACCTGACAGCATCCGATCCCAAGATGAACCCGATCAATCGTGAGATACCCCTTTGGCCTTTTGTATAGTTGCTGATCGATTTCCCCCGGAGATGACATGAAAAGCGGTTTAGGCAATATCATGAAGCAGGCCCAACGCATGCAGGAAGAGATGCAAAAGGCGCAGCAGCGCCTGGCCGATGAGGAGATCACCGGGGAGTCCGGCGGCGGCATGGTCAAGGTGACCCTGAACGGACGACACCAGGTGCGCCGGGTACAAATCGACCCCTCCTTGCTGCAAGACGACCAAGAGCTGCTGGAGGACCTGGTCGCCGCGGCCATGAATGACGCGGTGGCGCGGGTGGCGGACAAGACCCAGGCCAGCATGGCGAGCCTGACCGCCGGGCTACCCTTACCGCCAGGCTTCAAGCTGCCGTTCTGAGTCCATGGACCAGCACCCCGAGTCCAATCATCGATCCAGCCGACCAAGAGGAGTGAACCCAGATGAGTGATTGCATCTTTTGCAAGATTGCATCCGGACAGATCAAGGCCGAACGGGTCTATGAGAACGACCATCTGGTGGCCTTCCGGGACCTCAACCCCCAGGCCCCAGTGCATGTGCTGATCATCCCGCGTGAGCACATCCCCACCACTAATGACCTGACTCCGGCCCAAGCACCGCTGGTGGGACAAATGGTCCTGGCGGCGAAACAGGTGGCGGAGCAGGAGGGCATTGCCCAACGCGGTTATCGTACCGTGCTCAATTGCAACGCCGAGGCAGGCCAGAGCGTGTTTCACATCCATCTGCACCTGCTCGGCGGTCGCCCCATGGAATGGCCGCCGGGTTAACGAGCCTTGCCGTCATTCGGAAGCGCTCGATTACCGCGCAGCAGGGCATAGAAGACAAAGTGGGCGCTCATTTCTGACTATATGGGTTGAGGAAACACATCGGGTCTTAGTTAGGCAATGGGTCCTCTACTTCCCCTGCTTGATCCTTGCTGCGCCCAGGCTGTATAAAGGCGCCTTGTCAAAGGGCGGCAGGCCGCCCCTTACTCGATTCCTCCCGCTTACACGAATGGAGCCGCTGATCCGCCGGCATGTCCGCCAATTTTTCACAGCACACCACCACGGGTGCGCCCCAATTTGAACTAAAGGCCAGGACCTTTACACTGCCGCTGCTGCGTCTGTTCGGCACCGATATGGAGGCGGTCGCACGGCAATTGTCGGAAAAGGTTGCTCAAGCCGGTGGTTTTTTCCACAACGCACCCGTGGTGATCGACCTGAAGGAGGTCTCCGGTGCGGAAGTGGCGTTCCCGTTGTTAGTAGGACTGATGCGCGGGCATGGCATGATTCCGGTCGGGGTACGCGGCGGCACACCGGACCAGAACAGTGCCGCCGAGGCCATGGAGCTGGCAGTGTTGGCCGATGGTCGGTCGCAGCGTCCGGAGATCCAGGGTGCCGGACCCCCGGCGGGGTCGGTGAAGGCAATCTCGGCAATAGAGGCCACTAAGCTGGTGACCAAGCCGGTCCGCTCCGGCCAGCGGGTCTACGCCCGGGGGGGCGATTTGGTGGTGCTGGCCCAGGTAAGCTCTGGGGCCGAGATCATGGCGGATGGCCATATCCATGTCTATGCGGCATTGCGCGGGCGTGCCCTGGCAGGGCTAAAAGGCAACCAGGAGGCGCGCATCTTCTGTCAGGATCTGCAAGCGGAGTTGGTATCCGTGGCTGGGCATTACCGTATCAGCGAGAATATCGATGCCCGGCTGCGTGGACGGCCGATGCAGGTGTATCTAGAAGAACGGACCCTGCACATAGAGGGTATATAAATTTTTTGTGCCTGAGGTCGGGGGGTCCGGCCTTTTTAGGAGGCGAGGCGTTGGCGAGAATCATCGTAGTGACATCGGGAAAGGGCGGGGTCGGTAAGACCACGACCAGCGCGGCGATCGCCATGGGATTGGCACTGCGGGGGCACCGTACGGCGGTCATTGACTTTGATGTGGGGCTGCGCAACCTGGATCTGATCATGGGCTGCGAACGGCGGGTAGTCTATGATTTCGTCAATGTCATCAACGGGGAGGCCAATCTCAATCAGGCATTGATCAAGGACCGGCGCTGCGAGAATCTATTCGTGCTGCCCGCCTCCCAAACTCGAGAGAAGGATTCCCTAACCAAGGAAGGCGTGGGTCGGGTACTTGAAGACCTGAGCCAGGGCTTTGACTACATCATATGTGACTCTCCGGCGGGCATCGAACGCGGCGCCATGATGGCCATGTACTACGCGGATGACGCCGTGGTGGTCACCAATCCAGAGGTCTCCTCGGTGCGCGACTCCGATCGCATGTTGGGTATCCTCGCCAGCAAGTCACGACGCGCCGAGACCTCTGCGGCGCCCATCCGCGAGTACCTGCTCCTCAGCCGTTATGCCCCAGAGCGGGTCCGTCGCGGCGAGATGTTGAGCGTGGAAGACGTGCAGGAAATCCTTGCGTTGGAGCTGCTGGGGGTGATCCCAGAGTCCAAGGCCGTGCTCACCGCCTCCAACGCGGGGATGCCGGTGATTCTAGATCGGGAGAGCAATGCCGGCCGGGCCTACGCCGATGTGGTGGGGCGCTACTTGGGCGAGAGCCTACCTCATCGCTTCCTAGAGCTGCCGAAGAAGGGCCTGTTCAACCGCTTTTTCGGAGAGTGAGCCATGGGACTGCTGGACCATTTCCGCGCTAGCCCAAGCAACAAAAACTCCGCCAGTGTGGCCAAGGAGCGCTTGCAGATCCTGGTGGCCCATGATCGAGCGGAGCGTAATCGGCCTTCCTATCTACCCAAACTGCAACTGGAAATCTTGGAAGTGGTCCGTAAATACGTCAAGGTGAATCAAGACGCCATTCAGGTAACCTACGAGCAGGACGACCACCGGGAGATCCTGGAACTCAATATTGTGCTACCAGAGGGCGGACGCGGGCGCTAGGCGAGCGAGAACCTCTAGTGGCCGAGCAATAGCTCCAATACCTGCGCCCCAGTAGGGGCGATAAAGCGTCCGTCCGAGGTGCCACCACTGGTGGACAACTCGGTGCTGTAGCCGGCGATCTCTCGCACCGCCTGGCGCGCCGCGTTCACCAGGGCGCCCGCTGGGGTGAGGAAGGGGTTGCCGGACAGGCTCCAATGGATCTCATAGTCAAGGCCGCCCCGATCAAGAATGGTGCTAACCCGCTGCTTGAGGGTATCCGCGTCTAGGGCTGTGGAAAAACGGAAATTGAACCAGGCCGCCAGGTCCGCCGGGATTACATTTTCCGCCCCACTGCCCATGTTCAGGTTGGAGATTTGAAAGCTGGTGGGGGGAAAGTCCGCGCTGCCTCGATCCCATTCCTCGGCGCACAGCTCGGCCAGGGTTCCCACGCAGGCGTGCAGGGGGTTCTTCGCTAGGTGCGGATAGGCCACATGGCCCTGCTTGCCCCGTATCCGCAGGCGGCCGTTGAGGGAGCCGCGCCGACCGTTCTTGATCGTATCCCCCACCCGTGTCGTACTGGTAGGCTCTCCGATCAGGCACCAGTCCATCCGCTCACCGCGCCCCTCTAGGGCGTCGACCACCCGCACCGTGCCATCTACCGCAGGCCCCTCCTCGTCACTGGTGATAAGAAAGGCGATGGATCCCAGGTGATCCGGTTGCTCCGCGACGAAGGCCGCGGTGGCGGTGACCATGGCCGCCAGGCCGCCCTTCATGTCCGCCGCGCCACGTCCGTACAGCAGGCCCTCGCGAACCTCCGGTTGGAAAGGATCCGATTGCCAATGCTCTAGGGGACCCGTCGGCACCACGTCACTGTGACCGGCGAAGCAGAATAGGGGACCGCTATCGCCCCGGCGGGCCCACAGATTGGTTACCTCGCCGTAGGGTAGACGCTCAATACGAAAGCCTAAGGGTGCCAAACGGGCAATCAGCGCATCTTGACAACCCGCGTCCGCAGGGGTCACCGAGGGACGGCGGATTAGGTCCATAGCGAGATCGAGGGTAGGAGACATACGTGTCGTGCCTCGCCGTGGATCAGTCAATCAAATATCCCGCAATAGCTCGTTGATTCCCACCTTGCCGCGAGTCTTTTCATCCACACGCTTGACGATCACCGCGCAATATAGACTGTACTTGCCGTCCCGCGCCGGCAGATTACCGGATACCACCACCGAACCCGCAGGTACTCGACCGTAGCTGACCTCATCACGCTCCCGGTCGTAGATTCGGGTGGATTGGCCAATGTATACCCCCATGGAAATCACCGAGTCCTCTTCGACAATCACCCCCTCGACAATCTCTGATCGAGCGCCGATAAAGCAGTTATCCTCGATGATGGT
>Ga0163199_1001729_pt1 | contig 13513 bp, 12 predicted proteins | sample PL_2010_150m_FD_113537 | JGI IMG/M metagenome (GOLD analysis project Ga0163199, IMG submission 113537) | Freshwater microbial communities from Powell Lake, British Columbia, Canada to study Microbial Dark Matter (Phase II) - PL_2010_150m | ecosystem: Environmental > Aquatic > Freshwater > Lake ... | reverse complement strand
TCGCGCTAGGCAAGTTAGAGGTCACGCGCGTCCAGTTCGCCGCCTTCGTCGATGCCAGCGGCTACAACGCCGGCAGCGAGTGCTTTACCTTTGAAGGCGGCAAATACGAGAAACGCAGCGGGCGTAACTGGCGGAACCCAGGCTATTCTCAAGGCGACAACCACCCGGTCGTCTGCGTCAGTTGGGAGGATGCCAAAGCCTACTTCGCGTGGTTGAGCCGCAAGACCGGAAAAACCTATCGGCTGGCGTCCGAAGCGGAATGGGAATTCGCCGCCCGTGCCGGTACCACCACGGCGCGTTACTGGGGCGACAATCCGGATCAGGCCTGCGGCTACGCCAATGTGATGGATGCCACCGGCAAGAGCCAGGTAAGCGGCGTGACGTGGAAGGTGCACAATTGCGATGACGGTCATGCCCATACGGCGGGCGCAGGCAGCTTCAAGCCGAATGCCTTCGGCCTGTACGACATGATCGGCAACGCCTGGGAATGGACGGAGGACTGCTGGAATGGCAACTACAACGGTGCGCCGAGTGACGGCAGTGCCTGGACGACGGGGGAATGTTCTGTCGGGCGCGTGCTGCGCGGCGGCTCGTGGAGCAGCAGTCCGCGGTACGCCCGCTCGGCCGGTCGCTTCAGGGACGGCTCGGCGGGCCGGGACTACAACTTCGGTTTTCGTCTCGCCAGGGAGCTTCCGTAAAACGGAAGCTTAGCCCCTGCTGGCGCGATTTCTTGTTATGACTGAAACTGGCCGCGGCCGCAAAAGCGGTGTCGCACTGGAGAACGCCTACCAGTTTCTGCTCTGGCTGATTCCAGCAGTCGAGAAGTTTCCGCGCTCGCAGAAATTCCTGCTCGGCGACCGCATGCAGACTCTGGCGCTGGATATGCATGAGGCGCTGATCGAGGCGACCTACTCGAAAGGCCGGTCCGCGCATCTGTTGGCTTGCAACCTGCGCCTGGAGAAGCTGCGCTTCCCTTCGCCGGAGCCACCGCGTTCACGGACCCGGCGGGTGCGCAAGGAAGTATCGACGGGCCGTCATGATGAGTGCAGCACCCCGTCCCCGTCTTGCCGGGTAATGTAACCGGGATGGAGGCGGGTTTCGGTCTGGGTAATCTGTTCGAGAAATGTGACACCTCCGGCCGTGCGTGGTGTGAGCGGGTAGCGGCCCACCGGTGTCGATCTACGGAGTACCGTGAGCGCTTCGTTGGTGTATAGTCTTACCTGTCGTCTTACCAACTAGGGTGCGGCCATGGACACCGTCAGATTGTCGACCAAGGGTCAAATCGTTATTCCGAAAGAAATCCGCGATAACCACCGCCTGTCGGCGGGAACGGAATTTTCAATCGCTTTTGTCGGTCAAGAGATCAGGCTGAAGCCTCTTCCGGTTTTCGCCGCGACCCGCGTCGAGGAAGGGAAAGGTATGCTCGCCAGGAAAGGCCGGAAACGGCTGGGCGAGGATAGGACCGGCCTCGCCATCGGTGAAATGCTCAAAGAGGCGGACGACGCCACCAAGGCATGATCGCTCTCGATACCAACGTCCTGGCCCGCTATCTACTCAATGACGATGCCGCGCAGGCAGCGACGGCCACGCGCTTGCTGTCCCGAAAGCAAACATTCACTGCGCCGCCCACCGTCCTGCTTGAATTGGCGTGGGTGCTCAAGGCGAACGGCTGTACCCGGGAGGAAATCGCCAAAGGATTGCGTCTGCTGTTCGGTCTCCCCAACTTCAAGCCGAAGGAATTCGAGGCAGTCTGCCACGCGCTGCAATGGTTCGAGCAAGGCATGGACTTCGGCGACGCGCTACACCTGGCTCTCAGCGCCGGTGACGAGACCTTCAGTACTTTTGACAAGCGACTGCGCAAACAATCCGAAACAACGGGAGCCATGCCGAAAGTCGACGTCCTGACGGGATAACGCTGCTATAAACTTCAGCCTTGACGCAGACAAGAGAGAGTCATGTCCAATCCATTCGCCAGCAGCCTCGACAAGTGCGCCGCCAACCATGTTCCTTTGACCCCGCTGACGTTTATCGAACGCTCGGCCTACGTGTATCCCGAGTGTGTTGCGGTAATCCACGGGCGGCGCCGCTATACCTGGGCCGAAACCTATGCGCGCAGCCGCCGCCTGGCGTCTGCGCTGTCCAGGCTGGGAATCGGCGACGGCGATACGGTCGCCGTGATGCTCAACAACACCCCGGAAATGTACGAGTGCCATTTCGGCATCCCGATGGTCGGCGCGGTGCTGAACACCATGAACACCCGGCTCGATCCAGAGAGCATCGCCTTCATGCTGAATCACGGCGAGGCCAAGGTGTTGATCGCCGATCGCGAGTATTCGCCTATGGTGAAGAAGGCGCTGGCGCAACTGGGCCGGGAGATACTCCTGATCGACGTCGACGACTCTGAATACAGCGGACCGGGCGATAGGCTCGGCACGCGCGAATACGAGGCCTTCATCGCAGGCGGCGATGCCGAGTATGCCTGGCAGAATCCATCGGACGAATGGAACGCCATCTCGCTCAATTACACTTCTGGCACCACCGGCAACCCCAAGGGCGTGGTATATCACCACCGCGGCGCCTACCTGAACGCGGTGTCCAACATCGTTTCCTGGGGCATGCCGCCGCAGTCGGTGTATTTGTGGACGCTGCCGATGTTCCATTGCAACGGCTGGTGCTTTCCGTGGACCATGGCGGCCAATTCTGGCACCAATGTCTGCCTGCGTCGCGTCGACGCCAAGCTGGTGCTCGATGCCATCCGCGAGCACAAGGTCAGTCACTACTGCGGAGCACCCATCGTGCATTCCATGCTGGTCAACGCGCCGGCGGAATGGCGCGCGGGCATCGATCACAAGGTGAGTGCGCTGGTCGCCGCGGCACCGCCCCCGGCGTCGGTCATTGAAGGCATGGAGACTATCGGCTTCAACATCACCCACGTGTATGGCCTGACCGAAACCTATGGCCCCGCAGCGGTCTGCGCCAAGCATCTCGAATGGGATCAACTCAGCATCGAGCAGCGCACCGAGCGCAATGGCCGCCAGGGCGTGCGCTATCACCTGCAGGAAGGCATCACAGTGATGGACACGCTGACCATGCAGCCGGTGCCCTGGGACGGCGAGACCATGGGCGAAATCATGTTCCGCGGCAATATCGTCATGAAAGGCTATCTGAAGAATCCCCAGGCCACCGAGGAATCCTTCGCCGGCGGCTGGTATCACACCGGTGACCTGGCCGTGATGCAGCCCGACGGTTACGTCAAGATCAAGGACCGCTCCAAGGACGTGATCATCTCCGGTGGCGAGAACATTTCTTCCGTGGAAGTCGAGGACACGCTGTATCGGCATCCGGCGGTGATGGCGGCAGCGGTGGTCGCCACGCCAGACCCCAAGTGGGGCGAAGTGCCGTGCGCTTTCATCGAGGTGAAGGAAGGGGCCAGTGTCAGCGCCGAGGAACTGCGCGATTTCTGCCGCGAGCGCATGGCGCATTTCAAGGTGCCGAAGCGGTTCATTTTCGAGGCCCTGCCGAAGACCTCGACCGGCAAGATCCAGAAATTCGTCCTGCGGGCGCGGGCCAAGTCAACTGCAGCAATCGAATAGGGGGGCCACATCATGAGTGCCGTGTTGCAATCCGAGAACCAGGCGATCCTGCTGCGTCAAGACGACGCGGGAGTGACGACGCTGACCCTGAACCGGCCGAACCAGTTCAATTCGCTCTCCGAAGAATTGCTCGGCGAGTTGCAGGCGGCGCTGGACGCCATCGGCGCCGATCCGGGGGTGCGGGTAGTGGTGATCGCCGGCGCCGGCAAGGCCTTCTGTCCCGGCCATGACCTCAAGCAGATGCGCGCCAACCCGAGCAAGGACTACATGCAGAAACTATTCCGTCAGTGTGGCAAGCTGATGACCACCATCGCCGAGATTCCCCAGCCGGTGATCGCCCGGGTGCATGGCATAGCCACCGCGGCCGGCTGCCAACTGGTGGCCGCCTGCGATCTGGCGGTGGCGGCGGATGTCGCCCGCTTCGCGGTGTCAGGGATCAACGTCGGGCTGTTCTGCTCCACGCCCGCCGTGGCACTGGCGCGCAACATGGGACGCAAGCAGGCGATGGAGATGCTGCTGACCGGTGATTTCATCGACGCCGAGGAGGCCATGCGGCGTGGCCTGGTGAACCGGGTGGTGCCGCTCGAGCAACTCGACGCCGAGGTGGCCAAACTCACCGCTTCGATCTGCGCCAAGTCCTCGCTGGCCATTTCCATGGGCAAGCAGATGTTCTACAGGCAACTCGAAATGGGCTTGCAGGGCGCCTACCAACTGGCCTCCGAGACCATGGCCTGCAACATGATGGCCGCCGATGCCGCTGAAGGAATCGACGCCTTCATGCAGAAGCGCAAGCCAGAGTGGAAGGGGCGTTAGGCAAAGATCCGAGCGAGTACCCTGACGACTCTCCCGGCGGGTGAATTATTCTTGCGCCGCCGGCCCATGAATTCTCCGCGGCTGCCGCGATCAAGGGACCGTGGCAAGAAAATCCTGAATCGCCGCCCGTGCTTCGGCTTCCATCAACATCGGTGCATGGCCCACGCCGGGTACTTCGACATAGCGCATTGCAGGAGCCATCTTTCTCATGGCTTCGGCCTGTTGCGGTTCGATGATGTCGGACAGCGCTCCCCGAATCAGCAGGGTCGGTCGATTGCGGCTGAGTCGGCGAAACGCCAGATTGGCGATCAGCGAGCGGACTTTCGGTTTTCCGGTTCGCAAGGCGTGCGCTATGTCCGGATCGTATTGCAACCTGAGTTGACCGGATTCGTTCTCCGCGAACGTGCGCCGCGCCCATTTTGCCCACTCGAATTCCGAGTTATTCGGGAAAGCCACCTGGTTGGTACGCTTCATATAGTCGGCAGCCTCCGACCATGACGAGACCGACGGGGTCTTGCCGACATACTGGGCCACGCGGGCAATACCCTTCGGGGAAATCACCGGGCCGACGTCGTTCAGGATCGCGGCCGAAATCAAGCGCAGATGGCGCAATGCCAAGGTCATCGTGATCAGGCCACCCATCGAGGTGCCAATGAACACTGCGCGCGCGATGCCCAGGTCGGCGAAGAGTTTTACAACATCTTTGGCATAAACGAGCGGGTGGTAGTGCTTTGGTTCGGGGTCATAAGCCGATCGCCCCCGGCCCCTTACGTCGACGGCCAACACCCGGCGTCCCAGACCGGCGATCCACGGTGCTATTTCGTCGAAATCGGATGAATTGCGAGTCAGGCCGTGGATACAGATCACCGGACATCGAGCGGGACCACCTCCGCCTGCATAGTCCCGGGCAAAGAGCTTCAAGCCATCGTGACTATCAAAGACGCGATCGGCGAAAAGGGACGAAGGCGTTTCCATGGCGAACGAGGGATAGGAAAATCAACTCGGGCGACGATCTGCGTAGCGCGCAGGGCAGTCGGCAAGATAGTCCTTGCGGATAGTCTGGCCGACTGGGATCCTGCCGATGCCGTGCGTCATCGAACTAGAATCGAAGTTCGACTGTCGCCTTGACGGTGCGCGGGTCGCCGAAAAAGGTCGTGATGGTATTGCTGAACCCGGCGAAGTTGTAGCCCGCCACCTTGTAGCGCTTGTCCGTCAGATTGCGTCCGTACAGGCCGGCGGAAAGTTTTCGGTCGCTGCTGGTCCACACCAGGGACGCGTCCCAAACGCTGTACGCATCCTGGTCAATCAAGGGCAGCGGGTCTTCAAACTGGAAAGTCTTGCTCTTATAGGACAGGCTGTTCGCCAGGGAGAACCTTCCGCCGCGACCAAACATCGCCATCGGCCACTCATAGGTCGCGGTCAGGTTTGCCGTCGTCTTGGGTGTGTTCTGGAAATTCTTGTTGGCGGCGACGTTTACCAGTGCCCCCGCCTGATTGACGGTCCATTCCTTGTATTTGGCATCGATATAGCCGAGCATGGCGCTGACGCTGAATGCCTCAGTCAGGCGCGCGATGGCCTCCAGCTCGATTCCACTAACTTTGGCTTTACCCGCATTGGTCAAGGTGCCGACGAAGCTGTCAGCCACGCCGTCTCCGTTGGTGTCGATCAGCAGCGACCCGGGAATTTGCACGTTGCGGTAATCCGAAGAAAACACTGCAACGTTGGTCTGAGTGCGGCCACCGTCGAATTTGGACTTGAGGCCAAGTTCATAGGTTCCGATTTCCTCCGGCTTGACCCCCGCCCGCTTTGCCAGCGCGGCCGGACTCGTCGGATTTCCACCCAGACTCATGCGTGGATCAAACATGCCACCCTTGAAGCCCTCGGAGTAGGAAACGTACATATTATGCCGGGGGTTGAGCTTCAGCCCCAGCCCGATCTTCGGCGTAAACTTCGTGTCGGTCCGTTGCAGGTTGTCCTTGCTCATATCCGTATCAGCAACGCCGAATCTGACGGCGGCCGGATTGCCCAGCGTCGGCGAACCCAGGCTGCCGAGGTAAGTCGCCTTGAAAACGCGTGCCTTGCGCTGGTCGTTGGTGAAGCGTCCACCGAAGTTGGCGCTCCAGGTATCCGACAGGCTATAGCTGCCATCGGCGAACGCAGCCCAGGTTCGTGTGTCGACGTCGGCCAGGGTGTAAAGCGATAGTCCGCCGGAATTCGGGAGGATCGCGTCGAATTCGCTCCTTGCATTTGCACTCATGAAATAGACGCCGGCGACACCCTGCAACTTTGCGCCGGTGTAGGTGAACTGGAACTCCTGGCTAAACTGACGGTCCGAATAGATCGCCGGCGCCTCGAAATATTTTGGCATCAGAGAATCAAAATCGATAGGCGCATTAGACGTGCTGCCGCGAGTCGCGGTAATCGATTTGAACGACAGGAGCGGGTCAAGCTCCCAGTTCACCAGCAGGGACTCGCCATGCGTAACCACCTGCTGGGCGTGCCCGAGCACCGAATACAGACCGGCCCGCGTATCGTACTGGTTCTCCAGTACGGTTTCACCCGCAGGACCCGGCGTAAGGCGATATCCCGCTCTGGGCGAGGAGTCATCGACGGTACGGTCGGCGGCGAAGCGAACGAAGACGGAGCTGGTCGGCAGGAATTCGGCACTGATGCGTCCGGCGAGAACCTTCTTGTTGTAGTTCTCCGCTCCCGTCACGACATTTGTGCCGAAGCCATCGCGCGTCAGCGAAGCGATCGTACCGCCGATGCGAAACGTATCCGACAGCGGCTGAGAGCCGGTAACCACCAGGTCGGTTTCGCCAAAGCTGCCGTAGGTCATTTTTGCCCGAACTTCAGGATTCGGCCCCAGACGGCGCGTGACATACTTGACCGCGCCGCCAATCGTGTTGCGCCCGTACAGCGTGCCTTGAGGTCCGCGCAGCACCTCGATGCGGTCAACATCGTAAATGTCCAGAATAGCGCCTTGCGGCCGCGCCAAATAGATATCGTCGAGGTAAACACCGACCCCCTGTTCGTATCCCGCCACGGGGTCCTGTTGGCCGACGCCGCGGATAAACGCGGTTAGCGTTGTATTCGTCGCCCGCGAGGTCTTCAGCGTGGTGTTGGGAACCAGATCAGTCAGGCCGACGATATCCGGAATCCCGATCTTTTCCAGGGCGGCGCCGGAAAATGCGCTCACGGCGGCCGGCACGTCCTGCAGCAGTTCCTCGCGGCGGCGGGCGGTGACGACGATCGTGCTGGTTTCCTCGGCGGTTGCCGAGTCGCGGTCGTTTGCGGACTGGGCATGCACCAGGCTGCCGGGAAAACCGGAAAACGCCAGAAGGACGGCGGATGAACAGCGCAGCATTTTCGGTAGGGTCTTTCTGGGCGACATCGATGGCTCCTGGTTGTGGTGTTTTGAAATATGAAAGTCGTCAGCGGGCAAAAGTGTGCGCCATTTGATAATCCGGCGAAACTCGGTTACGCGCCCACTGCTTGTGCATTAATGCACAGCGACACCCAGAATCGCGGTGTTGTCGCCAGTCGGCTAGATCGCGCTGTCATGGCCGCTCCAATACGGTTCGCGCAGGCAACGCTTGAGGATCTTGCCGGCCGCATTGCGCGGAAAGTCGGTGACGAACAGGACGCGACTGACACGCTGGTATTTGGCCCCCACATTGGCGTTGATCCAGTCCCGAAGCGCCTCCGCCCGCGCGTCCTGTGCGGCGATCCCCGGCTTCAGTTTGACCGTGGCGACCGGCGTTTCTCCCCACCGGTCGTCCGGAATGCCGAAAACGACGGCCTCGGCGACTTCGGGATGCCGGGCGATGACTTCTTCGATATCGCGCGGATAGACCTTCACCCCACCGCTATCGATCATGTCTTTTTTCCGGTCGACCAGGTATAGATAACCATCATTGTCGACACGGCCCAGATCGCCGGTATGCAGCCAGCCCTCGCGGATCGCCTGATTGGTCAAGTCCGGACGGCGATAATAGCCGGGCATCAGCAACGGGCCTCGACCGACGATTTCCCCGATGGCACCCGTTGGCACATCCTGTCCCGCCTCGTCCACGATGCGCAAGTCGAAATACGGCGGAGGAATACCGACCGACCCTCTCTTGTGCGCGGTATCCCGCTTGTCGAGGATCGTTATGAATCCTTCGGTCAAGCCATACAATTCGTGCAGACGACCGGCCAATAGGGACTCCAGGCGATCCTTGTGCGCGGCCGGTAGCGGCGCGCCGAGCGACACCATGACCTGGAGCGACAACAGACGGCTCGCATCAAAATCCGCCGAGTCAAGAATAGCGGTGATTTGAGAGGGCACCAGCATGGTGTGGGTTACCTGCTCTCGCTCGACATCTTCGATAAAGGCGGCAGGATCGAATTGCGCGTGCAGAATGTAGGGGCAGCCGATCAGCAGCGCCGGCATAAGGGTCACGAAGGCGCCGTTAAAGACCAGCGCGCCCGTATGCAGGACCACCGACTCAGGCGTCATGCGCCAGGCATTGGCCAGCAGGGTCGCATAGTGGGCACGAATTCGATGGGTGAGCGCGATTCCCTTGGGCAGTCCGGTGGTGCCGCTGGTATACATGATGTTGCAGAGATCGTCCGGGGCGACGGGCACCTCAATCCGATCCGCGGCATCGTGGTCCACAAACGCGGCGTAGGGAATGCAAGCTTGTCCGGCGTCGCTTTGCGCGTCGCCACCGACCAGCACGCAACACGGCGGACCGCCCAATGCACTGCTCGCCTGCACGCCGGCGTTGCGCGTCGCCACCGAGAGGAAGATCAATCGTGGCTCGGCGTCGGCAAGCAGGGTAGCAAGACCCGCCGGCATGAGTAGCGGTGAAACGGGCACGGCAACGGCGCCGACTCGGGCGCAGGCCCAATAGACTTCGAGCAATTCGATGCAATTGGCCAGTAGCGTGACGACACGGTCGCCGTGGCGCACGCCGGCGCGCAGCAGGGCGTGGGCCAGTCGATTGCCGCGCTGTTCCATCTGCAACCACGTCAATCGCTCGCCACTGCATACGACAGCGAGTGCGTCGGCCCGGTAACGGGCGTGATGGCTGACCAGCGTACTGACGGTTAAGATGTCCATCGAAATCCTTCGTTTGGCGAGTTGAAGTGCGCGGCAACCGGCATCGGGCGTCGCTGCGCCAAACCCGAATCCGATTTTGAATGGTCGCAGGCTAACGCGGTACTGGAATTCTTGTCAGTCGATTGTGCGTTGATGCACAATCGGCCCATGAAGCAGCTTCCGGAATGGACCGATCTACGTTTTTTCCTCGAACTCGCCCGGTGCGGCACGCTCTCCGGCGCGTCGCGCCGCCTCGAGCTTGAGCATACGACGGTCGCGCGGCGGATCGACCGCCTGGAAACGCAGCTGGAGGCGACCCTGTTTGATCGCAGCCGGGGCGGTTATCGCCTGACGGAGTTGGGTCAGCTTCTGCTTCCGCATGCCGAGGCCATGGAAAGCGCGGCGCTGGCCGCACTGGAAAACCTTGGAGGGACCGACATTCTGGCCCGCGGCGCGGTACGCGTTGGCGTGCCCGAAGCCTTCGGTGTTCGCGTTGTCGTGCCGCTGCTGGTGGATCTGTTGCGCCAGCATCCCGAGTTGGAAGTGCAACTGCTGCTGCTGCCACGCTTCGCCAATCTGGCCAATCGCGAAGCCGATCTCAGCGTAACCCTCGAACCGCCCGATACCGGGAGGTATGTGGTCACCAGGCTGACGAATTATCGCTATTACCTTTACGGGGCGCCTGAATATTTTTCCGGCCATCCACCGATACGGCGGCAGGCGGATCTGGCCGAGCATGACTTCGTCGACTATGTGCAGGACCGATTGATGAGTCGAGAGCTGACCTACCTCGATGATCTCGGATTCACGCCGCGCAGGCGCTTTTGCTGCACCGGGATGTCGGCTCAGTGCGAAGCGGCCGCCAGGGGCCTGGGATTGGTCATGGCGCCGCCCTACGCAGTTGCCGACGATGATCGGCTGAAACTGGTGCTGGAGGGGGCGGTCTTTGCGGAAAGAACGTTTTGGTTGGCGGCACCTGCCGATCTGTACCGATTGCAACGGGTGCGCGTCGTCTGGGATCTGCTGCGGCGTTTTGTCGATCAACATTCGTCGCTCTTCATTCACGAATCGACGCCCAGCAAATAGGCGAAACGTTGATGGATGCGATACGGCCAAGGCAAGCTTTCATGGCCTTCCAGTACTGGGTTGGATATTCCGGTGCGGATTCGGCGCCTTGCACAGGCATGCTATGATCTTCGCAATATTGAATCTTCAATCATCAGAAATCAGGTCAAATGGCGGACGAATATATTCTTGAGACGCATAATCTCGCCAAGGAGTTCAAGGGCTTCGTCGCCGTCAATGACGTCAGCCTGAAAGTCAAACGTGGCCATATCCATGCATTGATCGGACCCAACGGGGCGGGCAAGACGACCTGTTTCAATCTGCTGACCAAGTTCCTCGAGCCGACGCGCGGCACGATACGTTTCAACGGAATCGACATCACCCACGATCAGCCCGCACAGATCGCTCGACGCGGGGTCGTTCGCTCTTTCCAGATTTCCGCGGTATTCCCGCATTTGACGGTATTGGAGAACGTCCGCATTGCCCTGCAGCGCAAGCTTGGCGATTCGTTTCATTTCTGGCGTTCCGACCGGACGCTGTCCCGCCTGGACGGCCGCGCCGTCGAATTGCTGGCGGAGGTTGGGCTGGACGCCTACGTGAAGATGGTCGCCGTTGAACTTCCCTACGGCCGAAAACGGGCATTGGAGATCGCCACGACCCTCGCCCTGGAGCCCGAGCTGATGCTGCTGGATGAGCCGACGCAGGGCATGGGGCATGAGGATGTCGATCATGTGATGCAGTTGATCAAGAAAGTCTCGGCCAACCGCACCATACTCATGGTCGAGCACAACATGAAGGTGGTGGCGGGCATTTCGGACACGCTGACGGTGCTGGCGCGCGGCGCGGTGCTGGCCGAGGGACCGTATGGCGAAGTGGCCAGGAACCCGCTGGTGATCGAGGCCTACATGGGTAGCGCGGAGCCCGAGTCGCAGGGAGTGCACGCGTGAACTCGCCCGCCGCGCCCGTCGAATACCTGCGCGTTACCGACATGCACGCCTTCTATGGCGAGTCGCATATCCTGCACGGCATGGATCTGCGGGTGAATCGCGGCGAATGCGTCTCGCTGCTCGGCCGAAACGGCGCCGGCCGCACCACCACGTTGAAGGCGATCCTCGGCCTCACCGGCAGGCGCAGCGGTTCCATCATGTTGAATGGCCGTGAAACCATCGCCATGGCAACCCACCGCATCGCCCAACTGGGCGTCGGTTACTGCCCTGAGGAGCGCGGCATCTATTCCACCCTGAGCTGCGAGGAAAACCTGCTGTTGCCGCCGCAGGTGGGCAGCGACGGCATGGGCCTGGAAGAAATCTACGCCATGTTTCCGAACCTGGCGGAGCGGCGCCACAGCCAGGGAACACGGCTTTCCGGCGGCGAGCAGCAGATGCTGGCGATGGCGCGTATCCTGAGAAGCGGCGCCCATCTGCTGCTGCTGGACGAGGTGTCCGAGGGCCTGGCGCCGGTGATCGTGCAGAAACTCGGCCAGATCATCGGGGAACTCAAGCGAAAAGGCTTTACCATCCTGCTCGTCGAGCAGAACTTCCGCTTTGCCGCACCCCTGGCCGATCGCATGTACATCGTCGAGCACGGACTGATTGCCGCCGAGATTGCCCAGAACGAGATCGAGGCAAAGCAGGATTTGTTACAGGAGTATCTTGGAGTCTGATTTCAGCAACCGTTTCCATTCCAACGAGGAGAACCACCATGCAACGCAAATTACTCAGCATCGCACTGGCTGCACTACTGATTCCGGCCGCCAACACCGCTATCGCCCAGGCCAAACCGGCTGCCATGACTATTTCCGACGACATGGTCAAGATCGGCGTGCTCACAGACATGTCGGGCGTGTATTCCGACCTCGGCGGCCAGGGCTCGGTGACTGCCGCACAGATGGCAATCGATGACTACAAGGCGCAATACAAGCCGAAGTTCAAGATCGAGATGGTGTACGCGGACCACCAGAACAAGGCCGACGTCGGCTCCAACAAGGTGCGCGAGTGGTACGACACGCAGGGGGTCGATATGGTGACCGACGTGCTCAACTCCGGCGTGGCGATCGCCGTGTCCAAGGTGACCCAGGAAAAACACCGCATCATGATCAACACCGGTGCCGCCTCGACGCGCATCACCAACGAGGATTGCTCGCCAAATACCGTGCACTATGTTTATGACACCTATGCCCTGGCCAATGGACCAGGCAAGGCTGTGACCAAAGCCGGCGGCGATACCTGGTTCTTCCTCACCGCCGACTATGCCTTCGGCGCGTCGCTCGAAAGCGACACCACCAATGCGGTCAAGGCCAACGGCGGCAAGGTATTGGGCTCGGTCAGACATCCGCTGAACGCCAGCGATTTTTCCTCCTTCCTGCTCCAGGCGCAGGCTTCCAAGGCCAAGGTGGTCGGTTTGGCCAACGCGGGCGGCGATACGATCAACTCGATCAAGGCCGCCAATGAGTTCGGATTGACCAAGAATCAGCGCCTGGTGGGCTTGTTGACCACCATCATCGACATTCATGCACTCGGCCTGCCGACTACCCAGGGCATGATGTTCACCGAGGGTTTCTACTGGAACCTGAACGACGACACGCGGGCCTGGAGTCGCCGCTTCTTTAGCAAGCACAAGAAGATGCCAAGCATGCTGCACGCCGGCACCTATTCGGCAATCATGACCTATCTCAAGGCGGTGCAGGCAAGCGGCACCGACGATGCCGCGACCGTCATGAAGAAGATGAAAGCGACACCGATCAACGATTTCTTTGCGAAGAACGGCAAGATCCGCGAGGACGGCCGTATGGAGCACGACATGTACCTGGTGGAGGTGAAGAAGCCTGCCGAGTCCAAGGAACCGTGGGACTACTACAACATCAAGGCAGTGATTCCGGGCAATGAGGCATTTCAGCCGATGGCCTTGTCACGCTGCCCAATGGTGAAGAAGTAAGATTTCCCTCACCTTCAAGGGG
>Ga0163199_1001728_pt1 | contig 13524 bp, 14 predicted proteins | sample PL_2010_150m_FD_113537 | JGI IMG/M metagenome (GOLD analysis project Ga0163199, IMG submission 113537) | Freshwater microbial communities from Powell Lake, British Columbia, Canada to study Microbial Dark Matter (Phase II) - PL_2010_150m | ecosystem: Environmental > Aquatic > Freshwater > Lake ... | reverse complement strand
GCCCGCTCCTACAACCTTTTAAGGCCAAGCTAACAATACTGTGGGCAGTGACGCTTTGCGTGGGAATTCAGTCAGCAACGGTAGACTAACTTGGGGAAGTTATTTTTTACTATATCCCAACGCGACCGCTTCGGCGACCTTGATGCCGTCTACCGCGGCGGAAAGAATCCCGCCGGCATAACCGGCGCCTTCTCCGGCCGGATAAAGTCCCTGGGTATTGATGCTTTGGCAGTGTTCGTTGCGTTTAATGCGTACCGGCGATGACGTGCGCGTTTCAACGCCGGTCAATACCGCATCGTTCATCGCAAAACCCTTGATTTTTTTGTCGAAGGCAGGCAACGCTTCGCGTATCGCGTCTATCGCATAATCCGGTAACGCCGTTGCCAGATCGCACAGATGAACGCCGGGCGTATACGACGGCTGTACGGCGCCCAAGGCTGTGGATGGACGGTTGTCAAGAAAATCGCCCACCAATTGTCCCGGCGCTTGATATGTGCCGCCGCCCAGTTGAAAGGCATGAGCCTCCAGACTACGCTGAAAATCTATGCCTGCCAGCGGATGGCCGGGATAATCTTCCGGCGTAATGCCGACGACGATGCCGCTGTTGGCGTTACGCTCATTACGCGAATATTGGCTCATGCCGTTAGTGACGACATGCCCGGCCTCGGAAGTCGCCGCCACGACGGTGCCGCCGGGGCACATGCAAAAACTGTAGACAGACCGCCCGTTGCGGCAATGATGCACCAGCTTATAATCGGCGGCGCCCAGCTGCGGATGACCGGCATATGCACCGAAGCGGCAGGTATCGATAAGCGATTGCGGGTGCTCGATACGCAAGCCGATGGAAAACGGTTTGGCTTCAATATAAACACCGCGTTCATAAAGCATTTTGAAGGTATCGCGCGCGCTGTGCCCTATCGCCAATACGACATGACGGCTGGAAATCATGTCCCCGCCGGCGAGTTTTACGCCGCATACCCGGCCCTTATCAATAACGATGTCATCAACGCGGCTTTGAAAGCGTATTTCACCGCCTAATGATTCAATCGTGGCGCGGATATGTTCCACCATCGAGACCAGTCTGAAGGTTCCGATATGCGGTTTGCTGACTCGCAGGATTTCCTCCGGCGCGCCCGCTTTTACAAATTCAGTCAGCACCTTGCGACCATAGTGATGAGGATCTTTAATCTGGGTATACAGTTTACCGTCGGAAAATGTCCCGGCGCCGCCTTCGCCGAACTGCACATTCGATTCGGGATTCAAGACACCGTTACGCCACAGCCCAAACGTGTCTTTGGTACGCTCGCGCACCGATTTACCGCGCTCCAGAATCAGCGGTCGAAACCCCATTTGCGCCAGAATCAGCCCGGCAAAAAGCCCGCAAGGCCCGGTGCCGATAACGACAGGCCGCTCAGTCAGATGTTCCGGCGCCTGTGCGACGAAGCGGTAAGTGCTATCGGGGGTTACCGAAATGAGCGGGTCATCTTTTAAACGGGCCAGGACAACCTGTTCGTTTGTTGTTGCGACATCAATGGTGTAAACCAGACTAATCGCCTGCCGCTTGCGCGCATCATAGCCTTGCCGGAAAATAGTAAAGCCTGTGCACTCGTCCGCACCGATACCCAGCCGATTAATAATCGCCGTTTTTATCATGCTTTCCGGGTGATCCAGGGGAAGTTTCAGTTCGGTGATTCTCAACATTGTCTTTCTTCCGGTAAGGCGTTGTGTTCAGGCTGTTTTTATTGCCAGCGTCAAAATAAAATCGGTTTCTATGCCCAGCTCTTCCGGCTCATGAATGGCTTGCCGCATACTTTTGTTTGCCTTCCAGGCAAACGGGGTCATCTGTAAAAGAGCCGCTCTTTCGGTCCGGTCCGGCATGATCCGGTAACTGATACGTTGCGTATCGAGCCGCTCAAAACCCTGAGGCAACGCAATTTCTTCGGCATGCTCTCTTAGCTCGGTATAGATAAAAGCTCTTAATTGCGACAGATGCCGTGGACCGGGCGTTACGATAAGCAGTCGTCCCGACGGTTTCAGTACCCGTTTAAGCTCGTCTTCATTTGATGGTGCAAATACGCGCAGCAGTACATCGAAATAGTGATCAACGTAGGGCAGGCGATTCGAGCTGGCGACTATATACCTGGCGACAGGCAGTTTTTTGGCGGCGGCACTTACAGCAACCTTGGCTATATCGACGCCATGCAGCTCAATCCGCTCGCTGTTCCTGCAAAAGGCGCTTATTTTCCGGCTGTAATAACCCTCGCCACAGCCTACATCGAGCAGGCGTATCGCCTGGTCTTCAGATATACCGGAAGTTATCATCATCGCGACCGCTTCGGCCATGGGCTCATAATAACCCGCTTCCAAAAACGCGCGTCTGGCACCCAGCATTTGCCTGTTATCGCCCGGCTCGCTGGAATGCTTGTGTTGTACGGGCAGAAGATTCAAATAGCCCTCTCTAGCCAAATCAAAACTATGACGCTTTGGGCACTGGTAATATTGTCCTGATGGCTGCGGTGCCAGCGGTTCAGCGCAAATCGGGCACAAATAAGGCGAAGGGGAACGGTCTGTATTCAACGCTTATTCTCTCACCGGCCTTTTGTCGAGCTTTCTTTGCAAGGTGCGCCTGTGCATGTTCAATGCCCTGGCAGCCGCGGAAATATTGCCGTCATACTGCATCAGCACTTTCTGCAGGTGTTCCCATTCCAGGCGTTTTATCGACAACGGATTCTCGCTGATTAATACCGATGAATCGCCTTCGTTTTTATTGAGCGCATTAACAATTTCATCAGCGTTGGCGGGTTTGGTTAAATAATGGATGGCGCCCAGTTTTATCGCTTCAACAGCAGTCGCTATGCTGGCAAAGCCTGTCAGCATGACGATTTGCGTGTTGTCATCCAATGAAATCAATTTTTTCACCAGTTCGAGCCCTGATTCATAACCGATACGTAAATCGATCACGGCATATTCGGGCAAATCTTGTTCGGCCAGCGCCATGCCGCTGGCAACATCGTTGGCGACCAATACTTCGTAATTTCTTTTTTCGAGCGCGGATTTCAATACCTTGCAAAATGTTTCATCATCATCCACCAGCAATAAACGGGGCTTGTCCAATTCCTGGATTGTCATCATTATTCTCCGCATTTAAAAGAGGTAAGGTTATTTCCACGCAGGCGCCGCCTGAATCGCTGTTATAAAGATCAATTTTACCGCCTAAGCGGCTAATCGTGGAGTAGGTTAAGAACAACCCGACACCCAGGCCGCGTTTTTTGCTGACTACGGGATGTTTGCCTGCATATTCAGCCAGCTCAGGCGGCAGGCCGGGGCCAAAGTCCCTGATCTTGATCGTTATATGATATAAATCCCATGACGCGTGTACTTCAATGCCTTTTTCCGGCGGCGAGGCTTCTGCGGCATTATTGAGAATATTGATAATAGAGTGCGTCAACGTACGTTCGGCAATAATTTTTGCATCGGCATCGACAGGAGGATCAATGAAAAAACTCAGTTTTGCTGTCGGCTTATGCGTGCGCCATTGATTGATGACATCATCAATATAATCTGTCAGCGGTATCACACGGCCTGATTCGGCGCGTAGCTCACCGGCTGAAGCGGACATCACCGACAAGGCCTGTTTGCATCGTTCGATTTGCTGCTGCATGATCAGCGTTTTCTCATGCAGATCGGGAAAGCGGTGTATCGGATATTCCTGCTCCAATTCGTGGGCGACTATCGCGATGGTGCCCAAAGGCGTACCCATGTCGTGGGCCGCACTGGCGGCCAAGGTGCCCAGCGCGACCACGCGCTCGTCACGTAACGCGCTTTCCCTGGCATCCGCCAGATTGCGTTCCTGAATTCTGAGTGTCTTGGCCAGTTCAACGACAAAAAAAGCGACCAACCCTGCACTGAATACAAAACCAAACCACATGCCGAAAATATGCAGGTTAAAATAATGCTTATCACTCATCGCATGCGCCTGTTGCAGCATTTCATAATTCGCCATGCCTGAATGTATCATTTGCGGGTTGGGTGAATGCGGCTCTATCGCCGGTAGCGGAATATTAAACGCCATGAGTACCGTGTACATCGATGTCGTCAAAATCACCATATACCAGGCGTAAGCATGCGGCAGCATGATAGCGGTAATAATGACCGGCAGCAGGAATACCCAGATAATAGGATTGGATGCGCCCCCCGTCAGGTACAGCAATAACGTGATCGCAGCCACATCCATGACCAGTTGCGTAAAGATATCCATCTCGGTGACGGGCTCGTCTGCCTGCAAGCGTATCGAGGTATAAATATTAACTGAGCATATCAGCAGCATAACCAGCCAAAGCTGCTGCTCCGGCAGGCGAATATTAAGCCCATACACCGATATAATAATCAGCAGCGACTCGCTGAGTATCATCAGGTTTCTAAGGATAAACAGCCATCTTAAGTTTTGTCGGGCGGAAAATTCGGATTTTGGCGAAACGTGTGAAAGCATTTTGATCAGAACAGTGTTGGGTGGTAAGTAAAAAGCGAGTGTCCGGGACTAACTGTTTATTGTAAACCGATACGTTTAACCGCCTTGCTAATGTAGGAGCGGGCCATGCCCGCGATGGACGATGATATTAGCACCGATCGCGGGCATGGCCCGCTCCTACGAGGTTTTATAACCCGTCTACTTTTTAAAATTTATGTTAACTATTCGAATTTTAATAATTATTTTCTCAACTGTGGGCAGTGACGCAGAGCGTTGAAACTATAGTTTAGGGACGTTATTTTTAGCCAAATCCTTACATTCCGCCGGCCGGACGGCAACCTGGATTGGTGCCGCATAACGGCGCCGACAGGCTGTAATATCATGCCTGCGACAATATGTCACATTTTTATTTGTATTATCCGTTGCTATTATTAACCTAACTTTTTAAGGCTCTGTTAGAGCCGCATAGCTGAAAGTTGCGTTATATCCTTCCTAATACTCTCAGGCGGTTTTTTTAACCGCCTTTTTTTTGCCTTTTGAATCGTGTAAATCCCGTGCATCCCCGTTTGTCAACAAGCGCCTCTAGTCATCAGCTAATTGCTTTTCTGCCCGTCACAAGCATATCTCCAGCCGACCATGTCTAAATAGAATACTTGGCTTGCGTTTAATGATAAGTTACGATGAAATAATAACGTCATAATTTATATTGTCTCACGCTGTAATGAATGAAAAAAACAAAATAATCGTTGAAGCAACGCCTTATTTCATAGCGGCTCAATCCGCGCCTGAAAAGGGCCGGTATGTTTTCGCCTATACGATCACGATTACCAATCAGGGGGAAGTGCCCGCAAAACTGCTGAGCAGGCATTGGCTGATTACCGATTCCAACGGCAAGATTCAGGAAGTCAGGGGCGAAGGGGTGGTTGGCGAACAACCTTATCTGCGGCCCGGCGAAACATTCCGGTATACCAGCGGGGCGATGATAGAAACACCTGTCGGCACCATGCAGGGCAACTACACGATGCGCTCGGATGATGGCGATGATTTCAATGTCAAGATTGCCGTTGTTACCTTATCCATTCCAAGAACGCTGCATTAGTCAAATGTCAATTTACGCTATTGGTGATGTTCAGGGTTGTTTTGACGAGCTGTTAAAACTGCTTGATATGATCTCATTCGATAAAAATACCGATTGTGTGTGGTTTGCAGGCGATCTGGTGAACCGTGGGCCAAGCTCACTGGAAACCCTGCGTTTTGTTAAATCATTGGGCACAGCAGCTGTTACGGTACTCGGCAACCACGATATGCATCTGCTTGCGGCATCATGCACACAAAAAATAGCCGTCAAAAAGGATGCTCTGACGCCGGTGCTGGAGGCGCCCGACCGGGACGAACTGATTCATTGGCTAAGGCACCGGCCGCTGTTTCATTATAATGATGATTTCTGCATGATACATGCCGGTTTGCCTCCGCAATGGGATTTTAAAAAAACCCAAAAAATGGCGTCAATAGCGGAGCAAACCTTAAAGAGTCCCGATTATGCGGTGTTTTTAAAACAAATGTACGGTAATAAGCCTAATATCTGGTCGTCCAATTTAAAGGGCACAGCGAGATTACGCTTTATTGTCAACTGTTTTACGCGTATGCGTTATTGCGACATCAATGGCCGCCTGGATTTTGCCAATAGCGGGCCTCCAGGCTCCCAGCCTAAAGGACTGTTGCCGTGGTTTGAAGTGCCGAACCGAAAAAGCGCCGATATGCGCATTATCTGCGGCCACTGGTCGACATTGGGCTATTATGAAGGCTCAAACTGCTATGCGATTGATACCGGCTGTCTATGGGGCGGGCAACTCACGGCAATAAAACTGGGCGATCCGGTACAACGTTTCAGTATTGATTGTCCGGGCGCTAAAAAACCCGGCAAAACCTACTCAATTCCCAATACGGCAATCGAACCATCCGCTAATCAACAACTCATACCGGCAACCTGACTTTCTCAGGCCTGTCAATGCGTTGGGTATTTTTCAGCGGCGCAGGATTCCAGTGTAAAACAGCCCAGTCCAGCAGTTCCGTCACCGGCGCATGTTGCAGTTCCGGCGGCGGCTGTTGTTTTAACAAGACCAGTAATTCAAAAATAATGCTTCCCGGCGCTGTTAAATCAACGGCTGTTGCGCGCGTTTGTTTGCTGAGTTTATAGCCGTACCGGTCAATAATAATCGGCACATGCATATAGCGAGGGGTCGCAAGCCCCAATAATTGTTGTAAATATATTTGTTTAGGGGTGGATTCCAGCAAATCAAAACCGCGCACAACCTGGTTAACCTGTTGCCTCTCATCATCAATCACAACGGCGAATTGATAAGCGGTAATCTGATCCCTACGCTTTAAAATAAAATCGCCATGCTGTTCAGCCAGATTATGCGTGATCGATCCTTGCAACTCATCATGAAAACTAATCATGCGCCGATCGGTTTTGATGCGTAAGGCATGAGGTCTATCCGATGCGATAGGCCGGTCTTTGCAATGTCCCGGGTAAATGTCCGACGTGAGCATTTTCCGGCTGCAGGTACACCGGTAAATCATCTGACAGGCCTGCATGTGATCAAGTATTTCATCGTAAACAGCCCGTTGCCGGCTTTGATAGGCAACGCCGCCATCCCAATGCAGCCCGAAGATGTCCAGCGTTGTTAAAATAGATTCGGTCGAACCTTTTATATTGCGGGGGGTGTCAAGATCATCGATGCGCAGCAGCCATTGCCCTTGTTGTGAACGTGCTTCGAGAAAACTTGCAAGAGCGGTATAGAGCGATCCGAAATGTAAGGGGCCTGTAGGCGAGGGTGCAAACCGGCCAATGACAGGTTGTTTGTCCGACACAACAGCTTAATTTATCCTACTGGAATTTACTTTGCGGCTTAACCCATTTGTTTTTCGCGAATCTCATCCAGTGTTTTGCAGTCGATGCATAATGTAGCTGTCGGTCTGGCTTCCAGGCGACGTATGCCGATTTCGATGCCGCAAGATTCACAAAAACCGTAATCGCCCGATTCAATTTCCTTAAGAGCATCATCGATTTTCTTTATGAGCCGGCGTTCGCGGTCTCGGGTTCTTAATTCCAGGCTGAATTCCGACTCCTGAGTCGCGCGATCGTTAGGATCAGGGAAATTAGCGGCATCATTCTGCATGTGGTGCACAGTACGATCTACTTCATGCATCAATTCGGCTTTCCAGTTTTTAAGAATATCCTCAAAATGCTTTAATTGAGCTTCATTCATATATTCTTCGCCTTCTGCTTCTACATAAGGCATAAAGCTGAAAGGTGATGCACCCGTTCTAGAACTATCGGTCATCCATTAACTCCAACGTAAGATTAATAAAACCGCGCATTTTTAGCAGAATATTAACCTGTAAGCAAGGATTATTGATATGATTCGGCCTTTTTTATGAGTGCAATACGATGGCTGCAAAACCGGCAACGCGAACTCAGGCTATTTCCCCGTTTTATGTTATGGATGTGCTGCATCGAGCAAAACAACTGGAAGCGCTGGGCCGCGACATTATTCACATGGAGATCGGCGAGCCGGACTTTCCAACGCCAAAGCCTATTATCGATGCCGGCATCAGGCTATTGCAAACCGGCGAGGTTAAATACACGCCGGCCGCCGGATTACCTGAACTGCGCGCAAAAATAGCGGCGTTTTACCGGCAGCGTTACGGCGTCAGTGTCGCTAAAGAAAGGATTTTTATAACACCCGGCGCATCGGGTGCATTTTTATTGGCACTGGGGGCGAGTTTAAATGCCGGCGAAACCTTATTAATGGCCGATCCCTGTTACCCGTGCAACAGCAATTTCGTAAGCTTATTCGACGGTAAAACCGACACCGTAACCGTTGATGCATCCACGCATTATCAATTAACGGCACCATTAATCAGGCAACACTGGACGCCTTCGACAAAAGGCGTATTGATTGCCTCCCCATCCAATCCTACCGGCACGTTGATTGCGCCAGACGATTTAAAACAGGCTATCCAAACGGTTAACGCATTGGGCGGCTGCTTTTACTCGGATGAGATTTATCACGGACTGGTCTACGACCAGGATGCTGTGACCGCATTGGCATTCAGTAACGATGTCTTTGTCATCAACAGCTTTTCCAAATATTTCGGTATGACCGGTTGGCGCATCGGCTGGCTGGTCGTGCCGGATGGCTTTGTAGAGGCGACAGAAAAGCTCACGCAGAATATTTTTATCGCGACATCCACCCATTCGCAACACGCCGCATTAGCAGCATTTGATGACGAAACGCTGAAGGAGCTTGAACGTAGGTGCGCCGAGTTTGCCGCCAGACGCGATTTTCTTTATAAACACCTGTTACGCCTGGGCTTTGAAATTCCGATCAAACCGGAAGGTGCCTTTTATATTTACGCCAACTGCGCCCGATTTACCGAAGACAGTTTCAAATTCGCGCTGGAGTTTTTGGAGGCGGAAGGCGTCGCTATCACGCCGGGCAAAGATTTTGGCAGCCACGAAGCACATCATACGCTACGCTTTGCTTATACGACATCCATAGATAAAATGACTCAAGCAATGCAACGTCTGGAACGATTTATTAACAAAGGATAACCATGTCTGTAAAACAACTCTCAGCAAGCGAATTAAAAAAGAAAATGGATCAGGGTGAACAGCTGTTTTTGCTGGATGTCAGGGAGCCGCATGAATTTAAATATGCGTGTATCACCAACAGTCTATTAATTCCGCTCAATCAAGTTCCGCAAAGACTGGACGAACTGGATACGGATCAGGAAATTATCGTGATTTGCCATCACGGCATGCGCAGCCAACAAGCCGCTGCGTACCTTGACCATTCGGGCTTTAGGAATATCGCCAATCTGCAGGGCGGTATTGATGCCTGGTCGCGCGAGTGCGACAGTTCAGTCCCGAGATATTAAAAACAAAGGCGGGCAAAGTGTCGGACGGTACGACCTAAGGATGAAACAGCTGATAGTTAAACTGTGTAGGAGCGGGCCGTGCCCGCGCGGGATACAGGCCACCCTCCCACACCATTGCCAATAATGTCGCGGGCACGGCCCGCTCCTACGGCAGTAACGCAGCACATGGGAACTATAGTTTCGGGAAGTTATTTTTAGCCAAATCCTTATTTGCCGATACAAAAACTGGAAAATATCTTTCCCAGCAAGTCGTCCGACGTAACAGCCCCTGTAATTTCGGCCAGGTTTTGCTGTGCCTGCCGTAAATCTTCGGCGACGAGTTCGCCTGCCTGGCTGACCCGTAATTGATTTAACGCGGATTCAGTAAATTCATGGGCTGTTTTTAATGCTTCCAGGTGTCTGGTGCGGGCGATAAAGACATTACCTGCGGCGTCGTTGTAACCGACGCTTTGCTTGAGGTGCCGAGTTAATAAATCTATACCGTCGCCGGTTTTAATCGACAAGTAGATTTGTGTGCCCTGTTCTGTTTCGGTTATTGACGGCGCTAGGTCTAACAGGTCGATTTTGTTGTAGATGCGGGTGATATCGAGATGGGCAGGTAAACTGTCCAGCAGTTCCTGTGGTTCAGGTTCCCCGACATCAATCAGCAATAGGATTTTATCAGCCTTATCGATTTCTGTGCGAGCACGGCGAATACCTTCCTGCTCGACGGGGTTATCACTTTCCCTCAGGCCTGCCGTATCGATAATATGCAGCGGCATGCCATCCAGCTGTATGCGTTCCCGCAGGACATCGCGAGTCGTTCCGGCTATATCGGTGACAATTGCGGCTTCATGTCCAGCCAGCACATTCAGCAGACTGGATTTGCCGGCATTCGGTTTACCGGCTAAAACAACCGTCATACCGTCGCGTAATAAACGGCCTTGCCGGGCGGTTTTCTCGATTTGTTGAATGCGATCCAATAATCCGGTGATGCGATTTTCAACAACGCCATCGGTCAGGAAATCGATTTCTTCATCGACAAAATCAATAGCGGCTTCGACGTAAATTCTAAGTTCCGTCAGTTCTTCGACCAGCGCATTGATTTGCCCTGAGAAAACGCCTTGCATGGATTTTTGTGCTGAACGCACCGATTGTTCGGTACTGCTTTCAATTAAATCAGCGACTGCTTCGGCCTGGGCCAAATCCAATTTGTTATTGAGAAAGGCGCGTTCGGTAAATTCTCCGGGATTGGCCAATCTTGCGCCTAATGACAACACCCGCCGCAACAGCATGTCCAGTACGACTGAACCGCCGTGCCCCTGTAATTCCAGTATGTCTTCACCGGTATAGGAGGAGGGTGCTGGAAAATAAAGTGCGATACCTGAATCCAGCACTGAACCGTCGGCATCAATAAACGCTGAATAACAGGCTGTTCTGGGCGCTAAGGATTTAGATAGCAGTTGTTCGGCGATGTCAGGGGCTAATGGTCCTGATATGCGAATGATACCCACACCACCATTCCCTGGCGGCGTTGCAATAGCTGCAATGGTATCGGGATTATCGAGCTCCACTCAAGAACTTAGTGTGCTTCAGCAATGCTTTTGGTGATATACCATTGCTGGATAATGGACAAGGTATTGTTGACGACCCAGTATAAAACCAGGCCTGCCGGGAAGAACAGGAAGAAAACAGTAAAGACGATAGGGAACATTTTCATCACTTTCGCCTGAATAGGGTCTATAGGCGCCGGATTCAGGCTTTGCTGAATTTTCATCGTCAATCCCATAATCAACGGCAATATATAGAACGGATCCTGTACCGATAAATCCTGTATCCATAACATGAAAGGCGCCTGGCGGAATTCGACGGTTTCACTCAATACCCAGTAGAGACACATGAAGACCGGAATCTGTACCAGAACCGGCAAACAACCGCCTAAAGGATTGACTTTTTCTTTTTTATACATCGCCATCATTTCGGTATTAAACCGCTGCCTGTCATCCTTAAAACGCTCTTGCAGTTCTTTAAGGCGCGGCTGGATTTTACGCATTTTCGCCATTGATTTGAAACTGGCTTGTGATAGCGGGAAGAACAGTAATTTAATACACAGCGTTACACCAATGATGGCCACACCCCAGTTACTGGTCAGATTATGGATCTGGTTCAACAGCCAGTAAATCGGTTTGCCGATAAAGGTTAATACACTGTAATCAACAGTCAGCTCAAGACCCGCGGCTATTTTTTCCATAACCGGCTGAATTTTTGGACCCGCAAACAGTTGCGAAACCAGTTGTGTTGTTGCATGGTTGTCAATGGTAACGACCGGTGAATACGAACCGATAACATAACGGCCGTCCTGCAATGGCTTGGTATAAAAATAGTTTTCCTGATCCGCCGGCGGAATCCATGCAGAAGCAAAATAATGCTGAATCATCGCCGCCCAACCACCTTGAGTCGCAACATCAAGATTCTTGTCGGCCATGTCATCAAAACTGACTTTTTGGTATTTATCTTTTTGGGTATAAATAACACCGCCGTCGTAAGCTCTCATGCCGCCGGTCAGCAAATTGCCTTTGTTTTCAGTATCCGGTACACGCAATAACTGGCTGTATTGCCGTCCCGACCATGCTTTTCCCGACTCATTTTTAATGTCTTGAGCCAGTGTTATTTCATAACTGCCGCGTTTAAATGTAAATATTTTACTAACCGTGAGACCTTTGTTATCCGTCCATGTTAAAGGAACCGTCAGGCTATCTTGTCCCGCTTGCAGCGTATAACTGTCCTGATTGCTGTTAAAAACAGTGTAATGGTTAGGCGCTGCCGCCTGATCGCTGCCTGCAATCAAACCGCTTTGCGCAACGAACATTTTCTCCTGGCTACTGTTAAACAACCTGACCGGTGCATGATTTTTTTCTGCAACCTCCAAACCGACCATGTTGCGTAATTTATTGACGACCGAATTATCCTGTTCAACGGGGTACTTCAACAAATCGAGCTTGCGGATAGTACCGCCTTGCGTGTCAATTTCGAGATCGATGACATCGGTTTTAACCGTTATAATTTTAGCCGCGGATACGGTAGCGGCAGATGCTGTTGAGGGATTTTGTGCCGTAGTTTCTACCGGCGCAAATGTATTTGATGTAGAAGGCAAATCTTCTTTAACAGTGGCGGCATCAGGGGTTGTGTCAGCGGCTATTTCGGTTTTTGGACCATAATCCTGTTGCCAAGCCTGCGTCAGCATCAATACCAGCATTGCAAACGTTACGATTAATACAAATCTTATATTATCCATTCTTATTACCAAATTTTTCTGGAACGGGATCAATGCCACCTTCATGAAAAGGGTGGCATTTCAATAATCTTCTGAGAGTGAGATAGGAGCCGACAACAGCACCGTGGCGCTGAAGTGCTTCCAAGGAATAAGTTGAACAGCTTGGATAAAAACGGCAGTTAGACCCAAGCAAGGGACTGATAAAGTATTTGTAAAACTTTATAATGGCTATGAGTATGAAGCGCATCGGGTTACCAACTTTAGCCAATGTTTTTCCAATGACCTTCTTAATAATTCCAATGGAGCATCGACGGCTTCCTTGCGAGCCAACACAACAATATCCATATTCCCTAAATGTTGTTGCATTCTAAAATTTTCCCGAACAGTTCGTTTAATCACATTCCTGTCCACAGCTTTTTTTATATTTTTTTTAGCAATCGCCAAGCCCAGCCTTGGATGATCCAAATCATTTTTTATGGCTAACAAGGTAAAATATTGGTCACTGGATTTTACAGGCTTAGCAAAAACTTTTTTATATTCAGCTGGTTTTTTTAATCGACGCTGCGGAGGGAAACTAAAATCGTTATTCGCCACACAACAGATTGTTAAACCGTTAACTTGTAGCGACCTTTTGCTCTGCGTGCATTTAACACTTTACGACCACCTACGGTTGCCATTCTGGTACGAAAACCATGGGTTCTAACGCGCTTAATTTTGCTGGGCTGGTATGTTCTTTTCATTATTGCTAAAACCTAATCGGGTGAATGTTATCAAAAACAGATAAAAAAGACGTTGGATGATAAAATAAACGGTCTGGCCTGTCAATTCTATAGTGTAATGTTTTATTACTGTATAG
>Ga0163199_1001726_pt1 | contig 13527 bp, 13 predicted proteins | sample PL_2010_150m_FD_113537 | JGI IMG/M metagenome (GOLD analysis project Ga0163199, IMG submission 113537) | Freshwater microbial communities from Powell Lake, British Columbia, Canada to study Microbial Dark Matter (Phase II) - PL_2010_150m | ecosystem: Environmental > Aquatic > Freshwater > Lake ... | reverse complement strand
GCCTCGGACTGTCCGGCAGCCGCATCGAGGATGCGTTCTGGGAGGCACGCCTCGGCTCGCTGATAGACAAGCTGCTCGAAGAGGGTAATGAAGCCGCACTGACCGCTGCGCTGGACCAATTGTATGGGCCTCAGGCACGCGCATACGATGCGCTGGCGGACCTTGTGGAAGCGCGCTGCGAAAGCCGCATACCGCAACCTGGAGAAAATAGCGCGGGCAAGGCGAATGACCTGCTGCTTTTCGTCGTTCCTGTCCTAGCCTGGTCGCGCTTTTCAATACCCGCTGGCGCGGTCGCCGCGCCCGCTCTTGCCAATGCCAGGGTGCAACTGCTCGCCCATATCTTCGCCGCCGATGCGCGTATTGGCATGGCAGATTTCCTGTTCAGTCCCGACCAACTGCCGCAAAGCTATTGCGACACAGCCACTCTGGCCGACCGCTTGCGCACTGCTGCATTGCACAATCGAGATTTGCATCTCGACCCCGCATTGTTGCCGGAAACTGCCAACTTCCTTTCGGACACGCGCTATTTGGTCGGAGTTGTCGCTGTTCCCCACGGTGCTGCAATCTTTCGTTGGCAGGAGGAAGACGGCAACCGCGCTGAAGCCCTAAAACAATGGCGTGCGCAGGGTGGCGAAGCGCTGCGACCGCTGTTGCCCGGTTGCGCCAGCGAACCGCTCCTGCCGCAACCCTATCATGCCGGCTGCCGAGATGCAGACCGTCTCTCGCGCCCCTACTCGCTCAGGGCGTCGGTGGCCTACCTCAGCACCACCCTAAACCTGACGCCGGCGGGGCTTCGCGCCGTGATTGCGCCGTTCTATGACCAGCGCCTCGAGGAATATCGAATCGGCTTCACGCTCAAGGATTCCAACGCCGTGATCCACGGCGTCGTTTGGCCGCTGCTGGACGCCGAGGATGACGCAACCGAGATGGCTGCGCAGATTGAAACGATCCTGCGCGAAATCGACATCACCGAGGTCATGATCCTCGAGCATCGCCTACCGCTGGAGTATTGCGATGACTGCGGTGTACCGCTCTATCCCAATCCGGAAGGCGAACCCGTGCATGCCGAGTTGCCTGAGGAACAGGCCGACGCGGCTCCGCGACACCTCCACTAGAAGGTTATCGGCGAACCTGGCCAGCAAAGTCAAAACGGTGCGTAAGGCGCCGCACTGATCTCCGGTTCGCGCCCCGAAACCAGATCAGCGACAAGGCGGGCCGAGCCGCATGACATGGTCCATCCCAGCGTTCCGTGGCCGGTATTGACAAACAGGTTGGGAAAGCACGTGCCGCCGACCATGGGCAAGTTTCCCGGCGTCGCGGGCCGTAAACCGGCCCAGAAATCGATTCCCGGAGGCCTTCCGATACGTGGGAAGATTTTCAGGCAACGGTCCAGCAGCGCTTCGCAGCGCACGCTATTGAGCGACGTGTCGTAGCCGTTGAATTCTGCCGTACCGGCGACACGCAGGCGGTTCCCCAGGCGGGAGAACACAAGCTTACGCTGATCGTCGATCAGGCTCACCGTCGGCGCGACGCTCTGCGGCATCAGCGGGATGGTTGCGGAATAGCCCTTTGCCGGCACCATCGGCATCCTCATTCCGAGTGGTCTGAGCAATAGTGGGGTGTAACTGCCGAGAGCCGTCACATACGCGTCGAACTCAAGAATCGCGCCGTCCAGGGCCCGCACCGCGGCAATTCGACCGCCTTCCGGCAGCAACTTTGCGACCGATGTTCCGTAACGGAATATCACGCCGCGTCGCTCGCAGCGATCGGCGAGTTCCTGCGTAAATTTGCAGGCATCGCCGGATTCGTCGCCCGACGCGAAGATGCCGCCGACCAGTTTGATTTCGCTGTCGGCCAGGGCCGGTTCAACGGCGATGCACTGATCCACCGTCTTGGCCACCCGGTCGCAACCAAGACCGCTCATCAGCAACGCCTGAGGTATGGCACGTTCGAATTCGCGCCGGTCGAAATAGAGATGGAGAATTCCTCGCTCCAGGTGATCGTACTCGATGCCGGTCGAATCCCTCAGCGTCCGCAAGGCGGCGCGACTGTACAACGCGATTCGCAGGATGGCGGTGATGTTGGCGCGGGTCCTGCCGGCCGTGCATTCTCGAAGAAAGCGCAGCCCCCAACTCCATTGGCTTGCATCGGCGCGCCAGCGCCACAGCAGCGGCGCATCCTCGCGCCCCAGCCACCGAAGTATCTTCAACGGGGCCGACGGGTTGGCCCAGGGCTCCGCGTGGCTGACCGATATCTGTCCGCCGTTAGCGAAACTGGTTTCTAGGGCCGGGGCCGGCTGCCTGTCGATGACCGTGACATCATGGCCCGCCTCGGCCAAATACCACGCCGTGGTTACACCAACCACTCCTGCACCAAGCACCGCAACGCGCATCAGGGTTGTCCGGTCTGGCGATCGGCCGACTCAAGGAACTCTTGGCAAAGCGCGCGTTCGGTTGGTCTGTTCATCAACCCGATTATACTTGCACGCTGCCTCAACAACAGGACGGGTGACGGCCCATGACAACAAAGATCCGCAAGTCCAGAGCCGAATGGATGGCACAACTGTCGCCGCAGCAATACCGCGTCACCCGCGAAAAGGAAACCGAGCGCGCCTTCACGGGGCAATACTGGGATAGCCATGAAGACGGCGTCTTCCAGTGTATCTGCTGCGGCGCCCCGCTATTCGACTCCGAGAACAAATTCGATTCCGGTTGTGGTTGGCCGAGTTTCACCGCGCCGCTCGTCGCGGAGAACATCGCAGAAACGACAGACACAAGCCATGGCATGCTTCGGACCGAGGTCCTGTGCAGCAACTGTGACGCCCACCTTGGCCATGTTTTTCCCGACGGCCCGAATCCGACCGGCCTGCGTTATTGCATCAACTCTGCATCTCTCAAGCTCGCGAAAAAGTGATTGAACCGCTTGCCGCTATAATTGCGGGATGAAATTTCTCTTCGACCTGTTCCCGGTCATCTTTTTCTTTGCCTCCTTCAAAGTATCGGAGGCTCATCCGCAGGCCGCGGCGAACCTCATCGGTCCGTTGCTCGGCACGATCGGCCTGGCGGCGACTATCACGGCAAAACAGGCACCGATACTGGTCGCCACCTTGGTCGTCATGCTCGCCACGGCCATTCAGATTGGCTGGGTCCGATTTCGCCATGGCAAAGTCGACAAGATGCTCTGGGTCAGCCTGGTGCTGGTAGTCTTTTTCGGAGGCATGACCCTCGCTTTCCAGGATGAAACATTCATCAAATGGAAGCCGACAGTGCTTTACTGGATATTTGCCGGCGGATTGCTGTTCTCGGACGTCGTGCTGAAGAAGAATCTGATTCGCACCATGCTTGAAGCTCAGATGCAACTCCCGGAAAGACTGTGGCGGAAACTCAACCTCGCGTGGGTGGGCTTTTTCGCTCTGATGGGAGTCCTCAATCTGTTGATCGCCTTCGCGTTCAACCTTCCAACCGACATCTGGGTCAATTTCAAGCTGTTCGGCGGCATGGGCATGATGATCTTGTTCATCGTCGCCCAGAGCATCTTTCTGGCGAAATACGTCGAGGAAAAATGATCCTCCCGAACCAACGGACGCTTCCCCAATGAACGTCCCCGACGAAATTCGCCAACGTCTTGCAGTCCTGCAGCCGTCGCGACTGGAAATCGTCGACCAGAGCGCCCTGCATGCCGGGCACGATGGCGCGAAAGCTGGTGGCGGTCACTACCTAATCACGATCGTTTCGCCGGTGTTCACCGGCCAGGGAACCGTCAAGCGGCATCGCCTGGTGTATGACGCACTGGGCAAACTGATGGAGCGAGAGATTCATGCGATGAGCATGACGACGCTTAGCCCCGACGAAACATGAGGGACCAAAGCGTGCTGGCGTCCAGTCGACCGTTCCTGGACCGTGCCACTGCCATCCGCGCGCAGCACTTTGGACCTCTTGGCCGCTTTCAGGATCGAATAGCTCGTCCGAAATACACTGATAGGAGAACGACATGCCACTGAGAAACGTGATGGTGCACCTCGATTCCAGCGAGAGGGCAACAGTCAGGCTCAATATTGCAGTTTCGATCGCGCGCCAGCACAACGCGCGATTGCTGGGCGTTTTTGGGCAGCGCGCAGGGCCGCAGACCGTAGGCATCGTCGCCAGTTGGCCGAGCGAGGAATATGTTTCCGCTTCAATGGCCAGCAAGGCCCTGTTCGATGCAGCCGTGGCGGGGCTGGCACAATCCGAATGGCATGACGTCAATCGCGGAAGCGATACCGAATTGTCGCGCCAGATCACCAATGTCGGCCGATATACGGATTTGATCGTTGTTGGTCAGCATGACGAAAATGCCAAAGCGCACGTATCTCCAGACTTGCCGGAAGAACTCGTTCTGAATTCCGGCCGACCGGTTCTGCTGATTCCCTATATCGGCGACTTTTTGCCGCGTTTTGAGCGCCCGCTGATTGCCTGGAACAACTCTCGCGAGGCGGCCCACGCTGTGAACGATGCGCTGCCATTGATCGAGAGTTGCCAGGAAGCCACCGTCGTGTCGCTGGACACGCAGCATGATGTGGCCTCCGCGGCGTGCACCGAACTGTCCCGGCATCTAGCCTGCCACGGCATCAGGTCCACAACCGACATCCTGATGGTAAATGACATTGGCATCATGGACATGCTGCTCAATCGCATTACCGACCGGGATGGCGATCTGCTAATAATGGGTGCCCACGGCCAGATCGGCTTCCCGTTCTTCAGCCGCGGAGCGGGGACCAAGCATATCTTGCGGCACATGACCGTGCCGGTGCTGATGTCCCACTAAGTTCCAGGCGCATGGTCAGGATTTACGGAATCAGGAATTGCACGACCATGAAACGGGCCTTCGCCTGGTGCGATTCCCATGGCATCGAATATGCATTTCACGATTACAGGAAGGGCGGCCTCGAACGCGCCCGGCTCGTGCAATGGTGTCAGCACCTCGGCTGGAAGTCGTTGCTCAATACGCGGGGAACGACCTGGCGCAATCTGACTCCAGGGCAACAGGCGATTTCAACCCAGAGCCAGGCCGTTGCCCTGATGCTCGAACATCCCAGCGTTATAAAGCGCCCCGTTGTCGAAACCGGATCACAATTGCTGGTCGGCTTCGATACTCAAATGTTCTCCAGCTTCGTTCATTGACCGCAACTGCGGGTCGAGCGCACCGCGGTCGTCGAATACGGCGCAGTTTCCTTGCCAATGCGCTCCACCGCATTCCTCAAAGTACTTTAGGATGCCTCCGCGCAACTGAAATACCTCGCCGAACCCACGCAGCCGCAATAGCGGCGCGGCTTTCTCGCAGCGGATGCCGCCGGTGCAAAACGTCACAACGGTTTTGTCCTTGAACCGTTCCAGCGCCCCGATGGCAGATGGGAATTCGCTGAACGTACGGAGATGAGGGTTTACCGCATTCCGAAACGTGCCCGCCGCGACCTCCCACTTATTGCGCGTGTCGAGGATGACGAAATCCCTCCCGTCCTCATACCAGTGCTTGAGTTCGGTAGGCAAAATTGCGGGGGCCGGGGTGTTCGCTGGATCGACTCCGTCGAATCGCATGGTGACAATCTCATTCTTCCGTTTCACCCGTAAATGCTTGAACGGGACGAAATCCGACCAACTCCATTTCGCCTCTATCGCCGCAAAGCGCCGGTCGCGGCCAAGATTGGCGAGAAACTGTGAAATCGCGTCATTCGGTCCGGCGAGGAACAGGTTGATCCCCTCGGGCGCCAGCAGGATGGTTCCTTTCAAGCCCAACGTCACGCATAGATCGTGAAAGCGCCGACGCAAGGTTTCGGTGTCGTCGAGCAAAACGAACCTGTAGGCGGCAATGTTAGCGATTACGGGGCGGATGTCGATCTCGAGCGTCAATCGACCTCCGGCCGGCTAGCGACCGGTCGTCGCGTCAGAATCGTGATGAATGACACGCCCAGAGGTACTTCTTCCCGGAGCGCGCAAGGGTCTAGCGAACGTCCTGGATGTGCTTGCGTCGCTGAGCCTCGGAAACAAATTCCTCCAGATCCGGATCCAACGCGTTGCGCGACGAGACGATCCCGATCGGCTTGCCGTGTTCGATGACAGGTACATGACGAAAGCCGTTCTCATACATCATCAACAGCGCATAGCCGAATGTCTTGTCGGGTTCGATGGTCTTCGGATCGGCGGTCATTACTTCAGACAAGTGGGTAGTCCTGGAATCGAGACCGCGCGCGATGACACGAAACACCGCATCGCGCTCGGTAAAGATGCCGATCAGATGTTCGTTTTCGACGACCATGACGGCGCCCACGTTTCTCTTGGCCATCAGTTCGGCGGCCTTGCTGACGGAGGTCTCCGGCGGAGCAATGAGGAGCTTGTGCGGCTCCATGACGCTTCGGATGCGTTGATTGAACAAGCCAGTCTCCCCAAGTTTGCGCGCCGGTCTCGCGTCAACGACTCCCCAAGACTTGCTTAGCCTTGCAGGTATCGATTGCAGCCAGCCTGCGGTCCCTTTTCTAATACTTGACAGTCAATGAGGGATACATGGTAACGACCGGCGATCGACAAGCTTTGACCACGATCAATCTTCGGTCAATTGGACATACGAATGCGCCCAACTCAGACTGGTCAATTGCTAAAAGATCGGGAAGCGCCCTCACGGGCCGACGTCAGGCTGGCGGCAGGAGTCTTTCCACCAAAGCCACCCAATATCGAATTCCCAACGGAATGAGTTCGTCATTGAAGTCATAGTAGGGGCTGTGCAGCATGCATCCCCCCTCGCCCGTCCCGTTGCCGAGCCAGACGTAACATCCTGGTCGCTCGCGCAGCAGGTAGGCGAAATCCTCGGCCCCCATGCTGGGCCTTAAATCGTCACGAACCTTGTCAATACCCAGGACCTGCCTCGCCACTTCGCTGCAAAGCACCGTCTCGGCGGGCGAATTGACCGTAGGTGGGTAGCCGCGCTCCATGACCCAGGCGACCTTCACGCCATACGCGGCAGCGATCCCTTCGCAGATTCTCCCGATACCGGTCTCCATCAGGGTCTGTTGGGCGATCGTGAATGTCCGCACGGTGCCTCCGAGCCGCGCCTCTTCGGGCAGTACATTGTCGGCGTGGCCGGCATGAAAGCGCGTCACGGAAAGCACTGCTGGCTCGAACGGCTCCGTATTCCGGCTCACCAGAGTTTGGAGGGCCTGAACCAGCGCCGCGCCCGCCACCACCGTGTCGGCCGCCTGGTGCGGCATGGCCGCGTGGCCGCCACGCCCGGTGACCACCAACTCAAGCCGATCGGTTCCGGCCATCACTGGCCCCGACATCACCGCCATCTGTCCGGCCGGCAGGCCGGGCCAGTTGTGCAGTCCAAACACAGACTGCATCGGGAATTTCTCGAAGAGGCCCTGTTCAACCATCACGCGCCCGCCGCCGTCCCCTTCCTCGGCCGGCTGGAAGATGAAATGGACGGTACCGCCGAATCTGCCTTCGTCGCGCAGGGCTGCCAATGCTTCGGCGGCGCCAAGCAGCATGGCGGTATGCCCATCGTGGCCGCAGGCATGCATTTGGCCTGCATGTGTCGAGCGGTGCGCGAAGGAGTTGAGTTCGTCGAGCGGAAGGGCGTCCATGTCGGCGCGAAGGCCGATGGCGCGATCGCCGGACCCCGCCCGCAGGGTACCGATGACCCCGGTCCCGGCGAGGCCGCGATGCACTTCAATGCCGAGCGCCGCCAGTTTCTTTGCCACAATGTCGGCAGTGCGCCACTCCCCGAAGGCAAGTTCCGGGTGGGCATGAATGTCGCGGCGGATCGCAGCAGTCCTGGCGTGCAAGTCGGGAATCAAGTCGTCGAGTTTCATGCTGCCTCCTGCATTCATATTGATACCAAGCAGCCCTCGCGCCGGGAGGCTCTGCCGCGATATCGCCCGGATTACCCCAATGACCTGCCGAAAGCTGTCATAAGCATGTCATTCGGTTATCCTTGGATCTTCATGGAATCCAGCGACCATTCTGCCATAGGCTGGCACCCGGACACGACATGGAAAAGATCGATACCGCAGTAATCGGTGCCGGCGTCGTAGGCCTCGCCGTGGCACGCGCGTTGGGGCTGGCAGGCCGCGAGGTGTTGATCCTCGAGGCCGAAAATGCTTTCGGCACCGGCATCAGTGCCCGCAACAGCGAAGTCATCCACGCCGGCATCTATTATCCGGCCGCGTCGCTCAAGGCAGGGCTTTGTGTCACCGGACGTGCACTGCTGTATGCCTATTGTGCCGATCGCGGCATTGCCCACCGTCGTTGCGGCAAGTTGATCGTCGCCACCCACGACGGCCAGATTGCCCAACTCGATGCGATCGCTGCCCACGCCCGCCGCAACGGCGTCAGCAACCTTGAACGAATGTCGCGCACCGCGGCACGGGAGATGGAACCGGCGCTGGAATGCGCGGCGGCGCTGAACTCCCCGTCGACGGGGATCATCGACAGCCATGCCCTCATGTTGGCCTTGCTGGGTGACGCCGAAGGTGCGGGTGCCGTGCTTGCCTTGAAGTCCCCCGTGCTCGGGGGCGAAGTGACGGCGGACGGCATCCAGTTGGAGGTGGGCGGCAGCGAGCCAACGCGCCTATTTGCCAAAAGCGTCATCAACTGCGCGGGCCTCGGTGCCCAGAGTTTCGCCGGCAACCTGCGCGGGCTGCCACCGGCCAGCATTCCGCCGCTTTCCTACGCCAAAGGCAACTACTATGCGCTTTCGGGTCGGGTGCCCTTTTCCCGCCTGGTGTATCCCGTACCCGAAGTCGCCGGCCTGGGCGTACACCTTACGCTCGACCTTGCCGGCCAGGGGCGTTTCGGCCCCGATGTCGAATGGGTAGACAGCCTGGACTACAGTGTCTCTCCGCAGCGCGCGGAGAGCTTCTATGCGTCTATCCGAACCTATTGGCCGGAACTGCCGGACAACGCATTGACGCCGGCTTACGCAGGAATCCGCCCAAAGCCGCACGAGCGCGGTGGTGCTGCATGCGACTTCATGATCCACGGACCTCGTGAACATGGCATTCCCGGACTGGTCTGCCTGTACGGTATCGAATCGCCGGGGCTGACCTCATGCCTCGCCCTCGCCGAACATGTTAAGTGCTTGACGACGCCAACGCCTGCCATCGTACCCGGGGGGTAATTGAAGGCGACGCAGGTCATGTCATCCTTTGGTAATCCTCAGGCCCGCGTCAACCAGCAGTACTTCCCCGGTGGTCTTTGCTGCGCTGGCACCCAGCCACCAGGCAGCCGCGGCGACGTCTTCCGGGCCGATCACTGACGCCAGCGCTGCGCGCGACTTGTAGCTCTCGACCGAGGCCGCATAACGCTCGGGCCCGAGGCCTTCCTGCAGCCACGGCGTCTCGACCAGCCCGGGGGCAATGGCATTGACCCTGATGTCGGGCCCGAGTGCCCGCGCCAGCCCAACCGTCATGGCGTTTAGGGCCCCCTTGGACGCCATGTAGGCAATCGAGGAACCGATACCCATCATCGACGCCACCGAGGAAATATTCACCACGCCACTTCCCGGGTGCTTCTTGAGGAGCGGCACGAAGGCGCGCGTCATCTGATAGCTGCCGATCACATTGACGCTGTAAATGCGATGAAAATCCTCCGCGGACAGGCCGTCAAGGTTCTTCAGCGCGACGAACTTGGTCGCTCCGGCGTTATTCACGAGGACGTCGGTTCGCCCCCACGCCACTCCAACCTCTGCCGCCATGTGCCGGCAGTCGTCGTCCTTTGAAATGTCAGCCTTGATGACCAGCACTTCAGCCCCTGCGGCGCGGCACTCTGCCGCCACTGATTCCGCCGGTGCTGCGTTGCGCGAAAAATTGATCACGACATTCCACCCATTCACCGCAAACAACCTCGCGGTTGCCGCGCCAATGCCTGAGGAAGACCCCGTCACCACGCATACTTTCTTGTCCATGTATGGTCCTGATGTATTGCCCAAGGACCGCGCGAGTCCTTTGGAACAAGGAATTAAGGGAGAATTACCGTCTTAAGAAATCGTCAGCAATCAGTCGAATCGTACTAATCTTGCGGTTGGGCTGGACGTCCCTGGAAAGGAGTTCAATTTGCAGCATCCATTCATTATCTGGTATTCCCAGATGTACGGGGTGACGGCTTCGCTCTGGATATGCATCCTGTCCGACGCCCTGCGCTACCCGCAGCCAGACGCCAAGGCAAGAGACAGAGAGGCATTATTCCCCGCGCAACCGGACGAGCCGCGCGCGCACCTCGTCCGCGATTCGGGAAAAGTCTTGCTGCTGCGTGTCGATGGCCAGGGTGCAGTCCGCCTCACCGGCATCGAGAGCTTCGTCATCCCGCAGCTGACGCTCTAGCACAGCGAGGCCGGCTTCCGAGACATCCTGCCCGATTTCCTCGCGCCCGCGGACACGGCGGCGCAATTCGTCGACATCGGCGCTAAAGTCGACGATCAGGTAGGGCACTTCGAGGTCCGCCGCAATGGCGCGAAACTCCATGCGCCGGGCGCGACTGAGGAACGTTGCGTCTATGATCGCTGGGTAACCGGCTTCGATCGTCTGGACCGCCAAGTATGCAAGTTGGGCATAGGTTTCCGCGCTGGCCGCGTCATTGTAGATACCGGCACCCGGAGCCGCGCCCCTCCTATAATCTCGGGCCATCCCATGTATACGCTTGCGTTCAACGTCGGATCGCAAACGCAATGCGCCCAGGCCCTCAACCAGCGGAATTGTCCCGGTACTCTTGCCCGACCCTGACACACCATGGGTGATCATCAATGCAGCGTGCCGGGGCGAGGTAAATTCGCGCGCCAGACGGATATGTTCGGCGTAGTCGGCCAGCGCCGCCTGCTGCGGCTCGTCGCTCGTTTGTGCGGCACGGATACGAGCGACCTTGGCGCGAACCATGGCGCGATAGACCAGATAGTAGGGTAGCAGGCGCAGCGACGCATAGTCGCCGGTTATTTCAAGATAGCCATTGAGGAACCGCGCACCCCAGTCGGCCCGACCGCGCGCGGCGAAATCCATGACGGTGAAAGCTATCTCGCTTGCGACATCGATCCAGCGCAAAGCCGGATTGAATTCGATGCAATCGAATACGTGAATTTCGCCGTCGATCCATGTGATGTTGCCGAGGTGCAGGTCCCCGTGGCATTCGCGGACGTGGCCGGCGAGTCGGCGCGTCTCCAGCAGAGTGACCAGACTCCGGTGTTCGGAAATGCTCCAACGCTCCAGCGCGTCCAGTTCGGCGCCCTCGACGGCGGTGGCGAGTAGCGGCCGGATCTGCGTAAAATTCTGCCGCATTGGATTCGAGATGCTCTTCGCGCTGCCGTATCCTTCGGCGGCGGCGCCTGCGACGCTCGCGTGAAATTCTGCGACCGACTTGGCCAGTGCATCCACGTGTTGCGGCCGCAATTCGCCGGTGGCGAGCATGCGGTCGAGCAGCTCGGACTGTTCGAAACGCCGCATTCTTACGGCGAATTCAATCGCATCCGGCGCCCCGGGGTCATCCATGGCAACGATCCGCGGCGTTGCCGGGTCGCCGACGATGGCGACCACGTCAAGATAGAGTTCCGGCGCCAGCCGGCGGTTGAGACGAAGTTCCTCTTCGCAAAAATGTCGGCGCAGTGCCAGCGTGGAAAAATCGAGGAATCCCAACGCCACCGGCTTCTTGATCTTGTAGGCGAAAGCGCCAGCCAGCAGAACTGTCGAAATGTGCGTTTCTATGCGCTCGACCGCGCCGACTTCATGCGGATAGCAGCGTGTATCATGCAGCGCGAGCAACATTGTGCTCTGACCGCCTCGCCTGCCCTGGTTCGACTGGGCGGAAAACGCGGTGGCCTTGGCCGGAGGATTCAATTCCATGGGCGTCTATCGAGGAAGCGGTACCCACGGATTCTGCGCGCCGCAGCGACCCTACTCATTTGACCGCGATCAAAGTCCGTGCAATCATTTCATGCAAGGATCAAACTGGATCAAATGGACTCGGCGGCAGTTCGAAAGCGTGACTGGAATGCGTCTACGGAGATGCGAATGCCGACAGGGCAACAACAGGGAACCAACAATGAACAAGGCAAGGGGCGGCACCGATCACGAGAAGGCGCGCATTATCGAGCGACCCGACGGCTACTACTGGCAGGACAAGCAGACCGACGAGGAATTCGGTCCCTTCGACGAATTTCTTGAGGCCGTCGCCAGCATGGAAGAAAGCTTCAGCTACGACGAGTCCCTCGAGATGGCCGAGGGGCTCAAGGAAGCCGAGGAGGAAATCGGCATTGCCGACTGGATCGATCCGGACACCGGCGAACTCGCCGAAGAGTCGATTCCGCATATCGAGGATCATTGATTCGGAGCGACCGGTCGCTCCACCAATGACTTATTCAGAACCTATCCTTCGCGGCCCCGCGTTGCGCGACATCGAACGCCGGCATAGCGGGGTTCAGCCGTCGCTGATGGAAAGGGCCGGTGCTGCTGCCGGCGAGCTTTCGATCGGTCTGGTGGGTACAGCCTCCCGTCCGCCCTTGATCATCGCCGGTCCGGGCAACAACGGCGGCGATGCCCTCGTCGTGGCGCGCCTCATCAAGCAGAGGGGCTTGAGTCCTGTCGTGGTGTTTGCCGGTTCGACGGAAAAATTGCCGGCGGATGCCCGAGCCGCCCATGATGCATGGCTGGGCTGCGGCGGAACGCTTCATCGGGACATCCCGGCCGGTGACTACTCCCTAATCATCGACGGGCTGTTCGGTATCGGACTTGGAGCGCGAAGCCTCGATGGCCACAATGCCGCGCTGGTGCAGCGGATCAACGAACTTCCATGCCCGGTGCTGGCGCTCGATATTCCGAGCGGCCTGGACTCTGAAACCGGCTCAGTCCTGGGTATTGCGGTTCGCGCTGACCATACCGCGACCTTCATCGCCCTCAAGCCTGGCTTGCTGACGCGGGACGGCCCAGACCACTGCGGTGCGATCAGCGTGCACGCTCTGGGCTTGCAGGCCGACGCGGTGGATGGCGCCACGATCAGTCCCGCGCTGTTCGCGGAGAATCTGCTTGCTCGCCGGAAGAACACGCACAAAGGTAGCCATGGCAGTGCCGGCATTATCGGCGGCGCGCCGGGCATGGCGGGTGCCGCTTTGTTGGCTGGCCGCGCGGCACTCAAGCTTGGCGCCGGACGGGTATATGCCTGCACCCTTGAGGGGCTTCCGGTCGACCCGTTGCAGCCGGAACTGATGTGGCGGGCCGCCGACGAGGTGCTCTCGCTGTCGACCTGCCTCGCCGTCGGCCCGGGGCTCGGACAGTCGGTTGCGGCCTTGACTTTGCTGCGCCGATCGATCGGCAGCGATCTGCCGCTGCTGCTTGACGCCGACGCGCTGAATCTTCTCGCCGTCCACCCGGTGCTGGCTGACAATCTCGTCCGTCGCGCCGCGCCTGCGATCCTGACGCCGCATCCCGCCGAGGCTGCGCGCCTGCTTGCCTGCGGCGTTGACGCGGTGCAGGCCAACCGCGTTGCCGCGGCGCTCGATCTGGCGCAGCGATTCAACGCG